>Ga0308171_1000474_pt1 | contig 85630 bp, 88 predicted proteins | sample PhyGR1_FD_202135 | JGI IMG/M metagenome (GOLD analysis project Ga0308171, IMG submission 202135) | Phyllosphere microbial communities from UC Gill Tract Community Farm, Albany, California, United States - DLSLSG.R1 | ecosystem: Host-associated > Plants > Phyllosphere > Unclassified | place: USA...
GCACGGAAATGGTTATGCCTGGCGACAACGTCACGGTTGAAGTCGAGCTGATCGTTCCGATCGCGATGGAAGAAAAGCTGCGCTTCGCTATCCGCGAAGGCGGCCGTACCGTCGGCGCCGGCATCGTGGCTTCGATCATCGAGTAATCGACGACCGACGATGCCGTAAGCTTGCCGACGGCACTTAAGATTGCAGATGGCGCGCAAGCGCGATCTGCAGGCGGCGCCGGCATCGTCGCTCTGATCGTCGGGTAATCTCGACGTTTGAAATTCTAACTGACGGCGGTGCAAACACACCGCCGTCAGTTGTTTGATGAAAAAGCGTATCGGCGCTGCACTTTTAGTGCTTGAAAATTTCGGTGAAAGCGCGTAAACGCGCACTCACGTTCACCGCTGGATTCGCAACGCGTTGCGAGGCCGGGTGATTTCGCAATACAGACTACTGAAATGATTGGGGTGCGCCCTTCGCATTCCTCTCGATTTTTGAAAATCTGCGGCGCCACGATTAACTAGGTTCATGTATTTCCGCGTGCGGAAATCAATAATAAAGAACAAGGACAAGACGAATGAACGGCCAGAATATCCGTATCCGCCTCAAGGCGTTTGACCACCGGATCCTCGATGCCTCCACCCGTGAAATCGTGTCGACCGCCAAGCGCACCGGCGCCAGCGTTCGCGGCCCGGTTCCGCTGCCGACCCGCATTGAAAAATTTACTGTCAACCGCTCTCCCCACGTGGACAAGAAGAGCCGTGAGCAGTTCGAAATGCGGACGCACAAGCGTCTTCTCGACATCGTTGACCCCACCCCGCAGACTGTTGACGCGCTGATGAAGCTCGACCTCGCTGCTGGCGTTGACGTGGAAATCAAGCTCTAAGACCTCGGCCTGACCTTGCGAAAGTAAGGGCCGATATAACAAGGAAGGTACGTGGAGCAATCCAACGTCTTCCAATCCGGAGACCGGAAACATCGTGAGATGTCGAAGGGAACTCCCTAACAAAGGCCGAGCAAGGGTTTTCCCTTCAAGGCTCGCAAGAGGATTGAACCAATGCGTTCAGGTGTGATTGCACAGAAAGTGGGAATGACCCGCGTCTACAACGACGCTGGTGAGCATATTCCCGTAACGGTCCTGCGTATGGACAACGTACAAGTCGTTGCCCAGCGTACGGAAGACAAGAATGGCTATACCGCAGTTCAGCTCGGTGCCGGCCAGTCCAAGGTCAAGAACACGACAAAGGCGCTTCGCGGCCATTTTGCTGCTGCCAATGTCGAGCCGAAAGCAAAGCTCGTCGAATTCAAGGTCTCCAGCGAGAACCTGATCGACGTCGGTGCAACACTGACCGCAAATCATTTTCAAGCCGGCCAACTGGTCGACGTCACCGGAACAACGATCGGTAAGGGTTTTGCCGGTTCGATGAAGCGTCACAACTTCGGTGGTGGCCGCGCATCGCACGGTAACTCGATCTCTCACCGTGCGCACGGTTCGACGGGTTCCAACCAGGATCCTGGTCGCGTGTGGAAGGGTAAGCGCATGGCTGGTCATATGGGCCAGACCCGCGTCACCACCCAGAATCTGGAAGTGGTTTCGACCGATGAGGATCGCGGTTTGATCCTCGTGAAGGGCGCCGTTCCCGGTTCCAAGGGTTCCTGGATCATCGTCCGCGACGCCGTCAAGTCGGCTGCGAAGTAAGGGAGCCTTATCATGGAATTGAACGTCACAACCCTCGAGGGAAAAGACGCCGGCAAGGTAGCCCTGTCGGACGCAATCTTCGGCCTCGATCCACGCCAGGACATCCTGGCCCGCGTTGTGCGCTGGCAGCTTGCTAAGAAGCAGCAGGGCACGCACAAGACCAAGAACCGTTCGGAAGTTTCCCGCACGGGTGCAAAGATGTACAAGCAGAAGGGCACGGGCCGCGCTCGTCACCATTCGGCTCGCGCACCGCAGTTTCGCGGCGGCGGCAAGGCCCACGGCCCAGTCGTTCGCAGCCACGCTCACGACCTTCCCAAGAAGGTTCGCGCGCTCGGCCTGCGTCTCGCCCTGTCTGCAAAGGCAAAGGCTGAAGAACTGATCATCGTCGATCAGCTGATTGCATCGGACGCAAAGACAAAGGCTCTGCTGGGCAACTTCGCTTCGCTCGGCCTGACCAACGCTCTCGTTATCGGCGGCGCAGAACTTGATGGCAACTTCAAGCTCGCAGCTCAGAACATTCCGAATGTGGACGTTCTGCCGGTGCAGGGCATCAATGTTTACGACATCCTGCGCCGTGGCAAGCTCGTGCTTTCCAAGGCTGCTGTAGAGGCTCTGGAGGAGCGGTTCAAATGACGGATCTTCGCCACTACGATGTGATCGTATCTCCCTCGATCACGGAAAAGTCGACGCTGGTATCCGAACAGAACCAGGTCGTATTCAACGTCGCCAAGGACGCTTCCAAGCCTGAAATCAAGGCTGCCGTGGAAGCTCTCTTCGGCGTCAAGGTCACGGGTGTGAACACGCTTATCCGCAAGGGTAAGACGCGCCGTTTCCGTGGATTCGCTGGCAAGCAGAAGGACGTCAAGAAGGCGATCGTGACACTTGCTGAAGGTCAATCCATCGACGTGTCCACCGGACTCTAAAGGTTAGGCCCAAGCGGGCAAAGACCCAAAAGGGAACAAATACAATGGCATTGAAAAGTTTCAATCCGACCACACCTAGCCAGCGTCAGCTGGTTATTGTGGACCGCGCTTCGCTCTACAAGGGCAAGCCGGTAAAGGCTCTTACACAGGGCCTCAGCTCGAAGGGTGGCCGTAACAACCAGGGCCGGATCACCGTTCGTTTCCAGGGCGGCGGTCACAAGCGGACCTACCGTCTGGTTGACTTCAAGCGTCGTAAGTTCGACGTTGAAGGTACGGTTGAACGTCTGGAATATGACCCTAACCGCACCGCATTCATCGCGCTCGTGACATACACGGACGGCGAACAGGCTTACATTCTCGCGCCACAGCGTCTCGCTGCCGGTGACAAGGTGATCGCCTCCGACAAGGCAGTGGACGTAAAGCCCGGCAACACCATGCCGCTGCAGTTCATTCCGGTCGGCTCGATCATCCACAACGTCGAGATGAAGCCGGGCAAGGGCGGTCAGATCGCTCGCTCCGCCGGTACCTATGCACAGCTCGTTGGCCGCGATGCCGGTATGGCGATCCTGCGTCTCAACTCCGGTGAACAGCGTCTGGTGCACGGCTCCTGCCTCGCATCGATCGGCGCTGTTTCCAACGCTGACCACGGCAACATCAACGACGGCAAGGCCGGTCGTTCGCGTTGGCGCGGCAAGCGTCCGCATGTTCGCGGCGTTGTCATGAACCCGGTCGACCACCCGCACGGTGGTGGTGAAGGTCGCACGTCCGGTGGTCGTCATCCTGTGACGCCATGGGGCAAGCCTACCAAGGGCAAGCGTACCCGCTCGAACAAGTCGACTGACAAGTTCATCATGCGTTCGCGCCATCAGCGCAAGAAGTAAGAGAGGAAGTCTCAAGTGGCTCGTTCAGTATGGAAAGGTCCGTTTGTTGACGGCTATCTTCTCGCTAAGGCTGAGAAGGTGCGCGCAGGCGGACGCAGTGAAGTAATCAAGATCTGGAGCCGTCGCTCCACGATCCTGCCGCAGTTCGTTGGTCTGACCTTCGGCGTTTACAACGGCAGCAAGCATGTGCCCGTCTCTGTCAACGAAGACATGGTCGGTCACAAGTTCGGTGAATTCTCTCCGACCCGGACCTATTACGGTCATGGCGCGGACAAGAAGGCAAAGAGGAAGTAATCATGGCGAAGGCTAAGACCGAACGCCGGCTGAAGGACAACGAGGCTCAGGCCGTTGCCCGTACGCTTCGCGTCAGCCCCCAGAAACTGAACCTGGTTGCCGCTCTTATCCGTGGCAAGAAGGTTGATCGCGCTCTCGCCGAGCTCGAGTTCTCGCGCAAGCGTATCGCTTCCACCGTCAAGAAGACGCTGGAATCGGCTATCGCGAACGCCGAAAACAACCATGACCTCGACGTCGACGCTCTCGTCGTCGCCGAGGCCTATGTTGGCAAGTCCATCACCATGAAGCGTTTCCACGCTCGTGGCCGTGGTCGTGCATCGCGCATCGAAAAGCCGTTCTCGCACCTCACGATCGTTGTTCGTGAAGCCGAGGAAAAAGGGGAGGCCGCATAATGGGTCAGAAAATCAATCCAATCGGCTTCCGCCTGGGCATCAACCGTACGTGGGACAGCCGTTGGTACGCTGACACTTCCGAGTACGGCAACCTCCTGCATGAAGACCTTGCTATCCGTGCCTACCTCGTGAAGGAACTGAAGCAGGCCGGTATTGCAAAGGTCGTTATCGAGCGCCCACACAAGAAGTGCCGCGTTACGATCCACTCCGCTCGTCCGGGCCTCATCATCGGCAAGAAGGGCGCTGACATCGAGAAGCTTCGCAAGAAGATCTCCGAGATGACCAGCTCCGAAACGCACCTCAACATCGTTGAAGTGCGCAAGCCGGAAGTCGACGCAACGCTTGTTGCACAGTCGATCGCCCAGCAGCTGGAACGCCGCGTGGCTTTCCGTCGCGCTATGAAGCGCGCCGTACAGTCCGCTTTGCGCCTTGGCGCAGAAGGCATCAAGATCACCTGCGCAGGCCGTCTCGGCGGCGCGGAAATCGCTCGTACCGAATGGTACCGCGAAGGCCGCGTTCCGCTTCACACGCTGCGTGCAGACATCGACTACGGTACGGCTGAAGCCGAAACCGCATTCGGCATCTGCGGCATCAAGGTCTGGATCTTCAAGGGCGAAATCCTTGAGCACGATCCTATGGCTTCCGAGCGTCGTGCGCTCGAAGGCGATGCTCAGGGTCCTGCAAGCCGTGAGCGTGGCGATCGCAACGATCGTCGTCGCGAAAACGCTTGATTGACGCTGGCGAAAGATAAGCTCGGAGAAGTAAGAAAATGTTGCAGCCAAAGCGTACAAAGTACCGCAAGCAGTTCAAGGGACGCATCAAGGGCGTTGCCAAGGGCGGCTTTGACCTGGCATTCGGTGAATTCGGCTTGAAGTCGCAGGAACCGAACCGCGTGAATGCACGCGAGATCGAAGCGGCCCGCCGCGCGATCACGCGTTACATGAAGCGCGCAGGTCGCGTTTGGATCCGTGTATTCCCCGATACTCCGGTTACGGCTAAGCCGACCGAAGTTCGTATGGGTAAGGGCAAGGGTTCGGTTGATTACTGGGCATGCAAGGTCAAGCCTGGTCGTATGATGTTCGAGATCGACGGTGTTTCCGAGGAGATCGCCCGCGAGGCGCTTCGTCTCGGCGCTGCCAAGCTCTCGGTCAAGACGCGCTTCGTACAGCGCATCGCAGAGTAAGGAGCAAGGCAAATGAAAGCCGAAGATATTCGCGGCCTCAGCGCCGACCAGCTCAAGGACAAGTTGGCTGACCTGAAGAAGGAACAGTTCAACCTGCGTTTCCAGAAGGCCACCGGCCAGCTGGAAAAGTCCTCGCGCATCAACGAAGTCCGTAAGGACATCGCCCGGATCAAAACCATTGCTGCCCAAAAGGCCGCAGAAGCCAAGGCCTAAGGAAGAATACTATGCCTAAACGCATTCTCCAGGGCGTCGTTGTATCCGACAAGAACGAGAAGACTGTCGTAGTCCGTGTTGAGCGCCGATTCGCTCACCCGTTGCTGCAGAAGACCGTTCGTCGTTCTAAGAAGTACAAGGCGCACGACGAAAACAACCAGTACAAGGTCGGCGATGTGGTTTCCATTGAGGAATGCGCACCGATCTCCAAGGATAAGCGCTGGACGGTTGTTGCCGCTCACGCTTAATTTCAACGGAATCGCGCCAGGTGTCTTGCACTTGGCGCGAAAATCTGTATGAAGCAGCGCAAGGACGCTCGTAACCCGAGCGTCTTTTGCTTTGATGCGCACGGAAGGTCCCTTTGGGAAACCACCCTGGCAAGATTTCTTCCGCGCAAAGACAGAGATTTCATAAGCTGGAACAGGGGGCAGCATCCATGATGTATGCCCAACCGGTCCGGTAACAACAAGAAGGCGACCTGACATGATTCAGATGCAAACAAACCTCGACGTGGCGGATAATTCCGGCGCACGTCGTGTCATGTGCATCAAGGTGCTGGGCGGCTCCAAGCGCAAGTACGCTTCCGTGGGCGACATTATCGTCGTTTCCATCAAGGAAGCTATTCCGCGCGGCCGCGTCAAGAAGGGCGACGTGATGAAGGCGGTTGTTGTGCGTACCGCCAAGGACATCCGCCGCGCCGACGGCAGCGTCATCCGTTTCGATAACAACGCAGCTGTTCTTATCGACAACAAGAAAGAGCCGATCGGCACCCGTATCTTCGGACCGGTTCCTCGCGAGCTTCGCGGCAAGAACCACATGAAGATCATCTCGCTGGCTCCAGAAGTACTGTAAGGAGCACGAGCGATGCAGAAGATTCGTAAAGGCGACAAGGTTGTCGTATTGACCGGTAAGGACAAGGGCCGTACCGGCGAAGTAATCCAGGTAATGCCGAAGGAAGACCGTGCTGTTGTGCGTGGCGTCAACATGGTGAAGCGTCACCAGCGCCAGACCCAGAGCCAGGAAGCCGGCATTATCAACAAGGAAGCATCCTTGCACATCTCCAACATTGCCATCGCCGATAAGGATGGCAAGCCGACTCGCGTTGGCTTCAAGGTTGTAGAAGGCAAGAAGGTCCGTGTGGCCAAGCGTTCGGGAGAAGTCATCGATGGCTGAGACCAAGTACGAACCGCGTCTCAAGACGGAATACGTAAACCGTATCCGCGGCGCCATGCAGGAGAAGTTCTCCTACGCTAACGTCATGATGATCCCGAAGCTGGACAAGATCGTGATCAACATGGGTGTGGGTGAGGCGACTGCCGACTCCAAGAAGCCCACGGTTGCTGCAGGCGATCTGGCTGCTATTGCAGGTCAGAAGCCGGTCGTAACCCGCGCCCGCAACTCGATTGCTGGCTTCAAGGTTCGCGAAGGCATGCCAATCGGTGCGAAGGTTACTCTTCGCGGCGCACGCATGTACGAATTCCTTGATCGTCTGGTCAACATCGCGCTTCCGCGCGTTCGCGACTTCCGGGGCCTGAACCCGAAGAGCTTTGACGGCCGTGGCAACTTCGCCATGGGCATCAAGGAGCACATTGTGTTCCCAGAAATCAACTACGACAAGGTTGATCAGATGTGGGGCATGGACATCATCGTTTGCACGACGGCGCCGACCGACGACGAAGCACGGGCTCTTTTGACAGAGTTCAACTTCCCGTTCCGTCAGTAACCGTAACGACGAGCGTAGAAAAGGAACTCCGATATGGCGAAAACAAGCGCAGTTGAAAAGAACAAGCGCCGCCGCAAGACAGTTGCCTCCCAGGCCGGCAAGCGTGCCGCCCTCAAGGCCATCGTCATGAACCAGTCCCTTCCGATCGAAGAGCGGTTCCAGGCAACTCTGAAGCTCGCTTCGCTGCCGCGTGACGGCTCGAAGACGCGTATCCGCAACCGCTGCGAAGTAACGGGCCGTCCGCGCGCGTTCTATCGCAAGCTCAAGATGTCGCGTATCGCGCTTCGTGAGCTGGGCAATTCCGGCAAGGTGCCGGGCATTGTCAAGTCGAGCTGGTAAGGAGACGGGCACATGACCATGACTGATCCTTTGGGTGATATGCTCACCCGCATCCGCAATGGTGCTTCCCGTCGCAAGTCTTCGGTTAGTACACCTGCTTCCAGCCTCCGCGCACGCGTTCTCGACGTGCTTCAGGCTGAAGGCTACATCCGCGGTTATTCCAAGGTCGATTTTGAAAACGGCAAGTCCGAATTCACCATCGAGCTGAAGTACTACGAAGGTGCGTCGGTGATCCGTGAGATCGGCCGCGTATCCAAGCCGGGCCGCCGAGTTTATGTCTCGGTTAAGTCCATTCCGCAGGTCGCGAACGGCCTCGGCATCACCATCCTTTCGACCCCGAAGGGTGTGATGGCCGATCACCAGGCTCGCGAACAGAACGTTGGTGGCGAGGTTCTCTGCTCGGTCTTCTAAGGCCGAGTAAGGATCTCCGTAACGGACAGACAGGATAGAAATATGTCTCGTATCGGTAAAAAGCCCGTTCAGGTTCCCGCAGGTGTGACGGCCAACGTTGAAGGCCAGAAGATTACTGCCAAGGGTCCGAAGGGCGAACTGTTCTTCGTCGCAAATGACGATATCCAGCTCAAGCTGGAAGACAACGGCGTTTCGGTACAGCCGTCCAACAACACCAAGGAAGCTCGTTCCAAGTGGGGCATGTCCCGCACGATGATCGAGAACATCTTCAAGGGTGTGAAGGATGGCTACGAGCGCAAGCTCGAAATCAATGGCGTCGGTTACCGTGCCGCCATGCAGGGCAAGAACCTGCAGCTGGCTCTCGGTTTCTCGCATGACGTCGTTTACGAGCCGCCGCAGGGTATCACCATCGCCGTGCCGAAGCCGACGGAAATCATCGTTTCCGGCATCAACAAGCAGCAGGTCGGTCAGGTTGCCGCGGAAATCCGCGAATACCGTGGTCCCGAGCCCTACAAGGGCAAAGGCGTCAAGTACGCTGAAGAACGGATCGTCCGCAAAGAAGGCAAGAAGAAGTAAGGAACTCGCGAAATGGCTAGCAGGAAAGAAGCACTTGCACGTCGTGCGAACCGTGTACGCCGCCAGCTCAAGGCGGTTGCTAACGGTCGCCCGCGCCTGTCGGTTCATCGCTCGTCGAAGAACATCTACGCTCAGATCATCGATGATGTTGCAGGCAAGACGCTCGCGTCTGCCTCCACGCTCGAAGCCGATCTGCGCTCGTCGCTGAAGACCGGCGCTGACGTTGCGGCTGCTGCCGTCGTTGGCAAGCTGGTTGCCGAGCGCGCTGGCAAGGCTGGCGTCAAGGATGTCGTATTCGACCGTGGCGCATTCATCTATCACGGCCGCGTCAAGGCCCTGGCAGATGCTGCCCGCGAAGGCGGTCTGAACTTCTAAGACTTTATCCACCCGGGCGCATGTCGCACCGGGTGGATTTTCACCGGGCCAACCGGACTTCAGCAATGGAGCCGGAGGGCCTACTTTCGTTTGCCGTTCGATACCGGAAAAGAAAAAGGAAAAGGACAATGGCACAGGAAAAAAGAGGTTCTCGCGACGATCGCCAGAACCGCGAAGAGCGCGATAGCGAATTCGTCGACAAGCTGGTCGCGATCAACCGCGTTGCTAAGGTTGTTAAGGGTGGCCGTCGTTTCGGCTTTGCAGCTCTCGTCGTCGTCGGCGACCAGAAGGGCCGCGTTGGCTTTGGTCACGGCAAGGCTCGTGAAGTTCCAGAAGCAATCCGCAAGGCAACTGAAGCTGCCAAGCGCGATCTGATCTTCGTTCCGCTGCGCGATGGCCGCACGCTGCACCACGACGTTAACGGTCGCCACGGCGCCGGCAAGGTTCTGCTGCGCTCCGCCAAGGCTGGTACCGGTATCATCGCCGGTGGTCCGATGCGCGCTGTTTTCGAAACGCTCGGCGTTCACGACGTTGTTGCCAAGTCCACGGGCTCTTCGAACCCGTACAACATGGTCCGTGCAACGTTCGACGCTCTGAAGCATCAGGTTCATCCGAAGGACATCGCTGCTCAGCGCGGTCTCAAGTATGCAACCCTTCAGTCACGTCGCGTCGCATCCGGCGTCGCTTCTGAAGAGTAAGGATCTGGATCATGGCCAAGAACACTACTGAAGCCAAGAAGACTGTTACGGTCGAACAGATCGGCAGCCCAAATCGCCGCCCGGAGATCCAGCGTCAGACGCTGATCGGCCTGGGTCTTAACAAGATGCACCGTCAGCGCACGCTGGAAGATACGCCTTCTGTTCGTGGCATGATTCGTGCGGTCCAGCATCTCGTTCGCGTCGTAGACGAGAAGTGAGACGGAGGAACCTATCATGAAACTCAATGAAATCAGAGACAACGAAGGCGCCACCAAGGACCGTATCCGCGTAGGTCGCGGTATCGGCTCCGGCAAGGGCAAGACCGGTGGTCGCGGCGTCAAGGGTCAGAAGGCTCGTTCGGGCGTTGCCATCAACGGCTTCGAAGGCGGTCAGATGCCAATCTACCGTCGTCTGCCGAAGCGCGGCTTCACCAACATCTTCGCTTCCGAATACGTGACCGTTTCGCTCGGCCGCGTTCAGGCTGCGATCGATGCTGGCAAGCTCGACGCCAAGGCAACGGTTGATGCCGCTGCTCTCAAGGCTGCTGGCGTGATCCGTCGTCCGAAGGACGGCGTGCGCATCCTGGCCGACGGCGAGCTGACGGCAAAGGTGGCTTTCGAAGTCGCCGGCGCTTCCAAGCCTGCGCTTGAAAAAATCGAGAAGGCTGGTGGTTCCATCAAGCTTCTCGTTGTTGCGCCGGAAGCTTCCGAGTAATATATGATCTCTGAACGCCCGGGGTGTTTCGCCCCGGGCGTTTCTCTTTACGCTACGTAAGTCTTTGAAAATCTAATCGATTTGACGGAAATGCGCAGCGACTCATTGCGATCTCGCATGTCTCGCGCTCAAAATGCCGCAGCGTGCAGCGCAAGTGAGTGCCTCACAGTCCTTGAACTCCCTTTGACCTTGAACTCGGTAGGGGGAGGGGATAGGACATACGAAAACAAGGGTGAGGCATGATTGCGACGTTACAGTCGCTTTCCGTCCGAAGCCCGGTTTTTGAACCAGTATCTTTATGGACCCTGCCGGAGACGCCGTTCACCGTGCTGCTGGATAGGGTCATGCGGAGAATTTTATGGCTTCAGCAGCGGAACAACTGGCCTCAAACCTGAATTTTTCGACCTTCGCCAAGGCTGAAGATCTGAAAAAGCGCCTCTGGTTTACCCTTGCCGCACTTCTCGTCTATCGCCTCGGCACGCATATTCCGCTTCCCGGTCTGAACCCGGAAGCCTATGCCCAGGCATTTCGCGGTCAGGCGAACGGCATTCTCGGTCTCTTCAACATGTTTGCGGGCGGCGCTGTCGAGCGCATGGCGATCTTCGCGCTCGGCATCATGCCTTACATCTCCGCTTCGATCATCGTTCAGCTGATGACATCGGTCGTGCCGTCGCTGGAATCCTTGAAAAAGGAAGGTGAAGCAGGCCGCAAGATCATCAACCAGTACACGCGCTACGGCACGGTGCTGCTCGGTACGCTGCAGGCCTACGGCATTTCCGTTGGGCTCGAGAGCGGTGCTGGCCTCGTTGTCGATCCAGGCCTGTTCTTCCGCGTCTCCACCGTCCTTACGCTGCTTGGCGGCACGATGTTCCTGATGTGGCTTGGCGAGCAGATCACCTCGCGCGGTATCGGCAACGGTATTTCGCTGATCATCTTTGCGGGTATCGCTGCTGGTCTGCCGAAGGCTCTGGCCGGTACGCTGGAGCTTGGTCGCACTGGCGCGTTGTCCACGACACTGATTCTCACCGTCGTCATCGTCGCTATCCTGGTGATCGCACTGATCGTCTTCGTTGAACGCGCCCAGCGCCGTCTTCTGATCCAGTATCCGAAGCGTCAGGTCGGCAACCGCATGTTCCAGGGCGACACCTCGCACCTGCCGCTGAAGCTGAACACTGCGGGTGTTATCCCTGCAATCTTCGCGTCCTCGCTGCTGCTCCTGCCGGCAACGGCTGCGGGCTTTACCAACAGCACGAACCTTCCTTCCTGGGCGACGACGATCATTGCGTCTCTCCAGCATGGCCAGCCGCTCTTCATGCTGTTCTACGGCCTGTTGATTGCGTTCTTTGCCTTCTTCTACACGGCGATCGTGTTCAATCCAAAGGACACGGCGGATAATCTGAAGAAGCATGGCGGCTTCATTCCCGGCATTCGCCCTGGCGAGCGCACCGCAGAGTACATCGACTACGTGCTGACACGCATCACGGTTGTCGGCGCCATTTATCTTGTCTTCGTCTGTATCCTTCCTGAGACACTTATTGCCCGTACAGGCATACCGTTAGCCCTTGGTGGTACTTCGCTTTTGATCGTAGTCAGTGTAACTCTGGATACTGTTGCGCAAATCCAGGGCCACCTGATTGCTCAGCAATATGAGGGGCTGATCAAGAAATCGAAACTGCGTGGAGGAAAGAGGGGACGATGAGACTGATATTTTTGGGACCGCCAGGTGCAGGCAAGGGAACACAGGCCAAGCGTCTGACGGACAAGTACGGCATTCCGCAGCTTTCCACCGGCGATATGCTGCGTGCGGCTGTGACTGCTGGAACGGACATCGGCAAGCGCGCCAAGGCGGTGATGGATGCCGGTGGTCTCGTGTCGGACGATATCGTCAACCAGATCGTGTCCGAACGGATCGAGCAGGCTGACTGTGCGAACGGCTTCATTCTCGATGGCTACCCGCGGACGGTACCGCAGGCTAAGGCTCTGAGTGAGAATCTTCAGCAGAAGAACATTCAGCTGGATGCGGTCATCGAGCTCAAGGTCGACGAAGAGGCGCTGGTGCGCCGAATCGAGAATCGTGTGGCTGAGACGATCGCTGCTGGCGGAACCGTTCGCTCGGACGACAATCCGGAAGCCTTCCGCAAGCGCCTGTCCGAGTATCGTGAGAAGACCGCGCCGCTTTCCGAATATTACCGCGAGCAGGGCGAACTGGTCGTGCTGGACGGCATGGCCGATGTGGATGCGGTGACTGCCGCAATCGCTGGCGCCTTGGAAAAAGACAACAGCCCGGCGGCCTCTGCTGCACGGATCTAAAGAATCTTGGCGGGGCCGGTTGCTTTTTTGAACCGATTCCGTTAAACACCGCGCCAACTCGCGACAACCCAAGCGACTGGCGCGGATTTTCCTTTAGGGAAGGAAAGTCCGGGTTCGGTCGTTTTGACTTGTGACGAACAGGAATTTGAACTGGCGGCAGCATCGTGCCGCTCAAATGGAAGCACCACTTGCCGGATGGCAACTGGAACGCAAGGAGAATAGACGTGGCACGTATCGCTGGCGTCAACATCCCGACGGCTAAGCGCGTTGTTATCGCTTTGACCTATATTCACGGGATCGGTCCGAAATTCGCGCAGGAAATCATGAACAAGGTTGGTCTCTCGGCCGACAAGCGCGTTCATCAGCTGACGGACGCTGAAGTCCTTCAGATCCGCGAAACCATCGACCGCGATTACCAGGTCGAAGGCGATCTTCGTCGCGAAACCGCGATGAACATCAAGCGCCTCATGGACCTCGGTTGCTACCGTGGCCTGCGCCACCGCCGTGGCCTTCCGGTTCGCGGTCAGCGCACGCACACCAACGCTCGTACCCGTAAGGGTCCAGCGAAGGCCATCGCGGGCAAGAAGAAGTAATTTTCCGTTTATGCGGAAGAGGAGGCTGGTGCGAACCGCGCCAGCCTTTCTGAGTTTGGCGCGATGCTCGCAAGCGGGTGGCGCGCCGGTGTAGCCGCTGGTGTTACGGCGGTGAAGAGATCAATGAAAGGACTATCATGGCCAAGGAAGCCGCACGCGTACGCCGTCGCGAACGCAAAAATATCACGTCGGGTGTAGCGCACGTCAACTCGACCTTCAACAACACGATGATCACCATCACCGACGCACAGGGCAATGCGATTGCCTGGTCGTCTGCTGGTGCAAAGGGTTTCAAGGGTTCGCGTAAGTCGACCCCGTTCGCTGCCCAGATCGCTGCTGAAGATTGCGCTAAGAAGGCTCAGGAACACGGCATGAAGTCGCTTGAGGTCGAGGTTTGCGGTCCGGGTTCGGGTCGTGAGTCCGCACTTCGCGCTCTGCAGGCTGCCGGTTTCCTCATCACTTCCATCCGCGACGTGACGCCGATCCCGCACAACGGTTGCCGCCCGCGCAAGAAGCGCCGCGTCTAACGCGTTCTGTCTGGAGGTTCCGCCTTTCCATCGGTCTGGCGGAATTTTCGCGTAATCGGCGTGTGGTTGCCGGCGTGGCCGGTGTGCTTACGCTTGAAACCCTCCGATGAACCTTTGCGGTTCCTCTCGGTGATCATGCTCGGTCCGCCACGATTGGATGGTGGCGGCGAACGGAAGGTTTAAAGATGATTCAAAAGAATTGGCAGGAACTGATCAAGCCGAACAAGGTCGAGTTCACGTCCTCCAGCCGCACTAAGGCAACGCTTGTTGCCGAGCCGCTGGAGCGTGGTTTCGGTCTGACGCTCGGCAACGCGCTGCGTCGCGTGCTCCTGTCGTCTCTGCGTGGCGCCGCTGTGACTGCCGTGCAGATCGACGGCGTCCTGCACGAGTTCTCCTCCATCCCCGGCGTTCGGGAAGATGTGACGGATATCGTGCTCAACATCAAGGAAATCGCCATCAAGATGGACGGCGATGACTCCAAGCGCATGGTCGTGCGCAAGCAGGGCCCTGGTGCCGTTACCGCTGGCGATATCCAGACGGTTGGCGACATCGAGATCCTGAACCCCGACCATGTTATCTGCACGCTCGACGATGGCGCTGAAATCCGCATGGAATTCACCGTCAACAACGGCAAGGGCTATGTGCCTGCAGAGCGTAACCGCGCGGAAGATGCCCCGATTGGCCTCATCCCTGTGGACAGCCTTTATTCTCCGGTCAAGAAAGTGTCCTACAAGGTGGAAAACACCCGTGAAGGTCAGGTTCTCGACTATGACAAGCTGATCATGACGATCGAGACCAACGGTTCGGTTTCCGGCGAAGACGCCGTTGCCTTCGCCGCTCGTATTCTTCAGGACCAACTTGGCGTGTTCGTCAACTTCGACGAGCCGCAGAAGGAAGCAGAAGAAGAATCGGTTACGGAACTGGCGTTCAACCCGGCACTTCTCAAGAAGGTCGACGAGCTCGAGCTGTCCGTTCGTTCGGCAAACTGCCTGAAGAACGACAACATCGTCTATATCGGCGACCTGATCCAGAAGACCGAAGCCGAAATGCTTCGCACGCCGAACTTCGGTCGCAAGTCGCTCAACGAAATCAAGGAAGTTCTCGCTTCCATGGGTCTGCATCTCGGCATGGAAGTGCCCGCATGGCCACCAGAGAACATCGAAGATCTCGCTAAGCGTTACGAAGACCAGTACTAACAAAGAAAAGGCAGGCCCTCAAAGACTGCCTTTCCCCGTCAAACAGCAGACCAGTCGTCTGCATGTGCCAGGAAACGGCAGGACCGGATAGGGAACCTGCACTAAAGGAGAATAGCAATGCGCCACGGAAATTCAGGCCGCAAGCTCAATAGAACCGCCAGCCACCGCAAGGCAATGTTTGCCAACATGGCTGCTTCGCTCATCACCCATGAGCAGATCGTCACCACTCTGCCGAAGGCGAAGGAAATTCGCCCGATCGTGGAGAAGCTTGTCACGCTCGGCAAGCGCGGCGACCTGCACGCTCGTCGTCAGGCCATCTCGCAGATCAAGGACCAGGACGCCGTCCGCAAGCTCTTCGACGCGATTGCAGCTCGTTACGCAAACCGTAACGGTGGCTACATCCGCATCATGAAGGCCGGCTTCCGCCAGGGTGACAACGCAGCTATGGCTGTTGTTGAATTCGTTGAGCGCGATGTCGACGCCAAGGGCGCAGCCGACAAGGCTCGCGTTGCTGCTGAGACGGCTGCTGCCGAAGCTGCATAAGCTTCGCGCTTAAGCATTTAGAATTGAAGAGCCGGGTGAGCGATCACCCGGCTTTTTTTGTGCTTGTTTCGTCGAGTGAGTAAAGTGGTTCGTCAACGGCGGGCGGCTGCTGGAAGACCGGTTCGAAATGCCGCACAACTCCCAAGTTCGCGCGCTGCGCCTCAAGTCCGCTCGTAGCTGCGAGTATGACAACAACGCGGATTGTGTCCGGCCACACGGGCTCGTGCAGGCAGACTTTGAGCCGTCGCGGCTTACAGTTCTAAAGGTGATCTCAATACACTTTCCATTTTTTGGGAAAGTGGCTTGCTCAGGCCGGAAGATTGCGCGATGTCCGCGGGGCGTAATATGACGCCCAGTGCCATCAGTTCTGCTCATCTGCTCATGAGACCATGTAGCAAGCTCGTACCGATGCTACTATCGCTGCGTACCTTCGTTGTGCGGCTATTGCGAAATTCCCTGGTACTCCACATCCACGGGATGCTTGATCACCCTACTGATTGGCTGGAAAACGCGCGTCGCACATCGTGACGAAGCGCTTCATGGAGTCGGGGTCTTTGGCGAAGATCGCGGACATGGTGTCGACGTGCTTCTGCAAGTAAGTAAGTGCTTCCGATTTCGACATCCTGTTCTCTTCAAAGGATGCCTCCGCCATCGCAGCAAGTTTGTTAAACCTGCTCTCATAGTCCTTGGCCTGCGCTCTTGCCTTGGCGGATTTGGGGCCGTCGTTCAACGCGTGGGCATTGATGATGAAGGTTGCACCGCACTGGAACATGTAATCGGTTTCGGATGGGCCAGGTTTAATGGTGGATGCCGCCAGAGCCGGGGACGCGGACAGGCTTGCCAGAAGAATGAACATACCAATACGCAACGCCAGTTCCTTTCAAGAGAGGCAGAACGTTTCGTGGTCATCACGCATATCTTCACGACGTCATGTCGGCGACTGTCATAGGGCAGACGACGGAACAATAAACGTCATCTAGAGATCTGTAAATTGTCGTTTCTCATAGGATTTTTGACAGGAAACCATATCTTTAGGCGTGAGCCAAAGCGAAGTTTCTACTCCGGAATGAAGATTCGATGTTTAATATGTTTCAAATGGCAGACGATGGTGAACGTCATGATAACAAGTAGGGACCATGAACTCCATTTACCGAGGCTGACGGCTGACCATGCGCCTAGCTGGTTGGGGTAGCTCCAGATGGCGAAGAAGGTAGAAATGTTTTCCGCCAGCCAGACGAAGAAGCCGATGAGGATGAAGGAGAGAAGCAGTGGCATCTCTCTATCCTTGTCATAGGGGCGATAGGTGACGCTGGTACGGGCATAGAGGCCTAACGCACAGGCAGCGATATACCAGCGATAATCGCCGATATAGTGATGTGTGAAGAAGTTGGCGTAGATCGCAAGTGCGATTAGCGTTGCCATCCAGTAAGGTGGATGATGGCGAATTCGCAGGTCGAACAGCCGCCATGCTTGAATGATGTAGCTACCGACCGATGCGTACATGAAGCCTGAGAATAAAGGTACACCGAAGACCTTGCTATATGCGAAGTCCTGGTATGACCATGATTGAATGCTGCCGGATGTCTTGAACAATTCCAGCGCGAAGCCAACAATATGAAAGAGAAAGATCGCCTTCGCCTCATCGAGCGTCTCAAGCTTGCTCCAGATCATGAAGATCTGGATCGTCAATGCGATGACGAGAAGGACATCGTAGCGTGGCACGCCAAATAGCCCTGCACGCGGCACCACAAAGATTGACAGGAAGAATAGCCCGGCAAACAAGCAGGCTCTGGCATTCTTCAGGCCGAAATAGAGAAATTCGATGACGAAGCGCTTTACGCCGCTCAAGCTTCCCCAAGGCCGGGCATCGCAAAGATAATGATCCAGGAATGACAGGCGTGTTGCCGGAAACATTGTATCGGATACCAAAGTGCAAGCTCCTGTTTACCGACTGGGCGACTTGGGGTGAGGGAATCGGCGTGAAGCAGAATGATGATGATCGATAGCGGCAAATTTTACGCGTCCCGACTGCTGCTCCTGTCAAGCCTCATCCTCGTCATTCTGGCAGGATTGGCGTTGCGGCGTTACGGATACACGATCGGGTTGCCGTTCATCGTTGTCAAATATGGCGGTTCGGTGTTGTGGGGCGCTATGGTCTATCTTCTGGCGGTGCTGCTCTTTGTGAACTACAGGACGCGGCTTTTCATCATCGCTGTTGCGTGCTGCTTCTCTGTTGCTGTGGAGTTGTTGAGGCTGGTGCATTTCCCGGCGCTGGATGCATTCCGCGACACGGCGACCGGCACCTTGCTGCTCGGTCGCGTGTTTTCGCCATGGAACATCGTTTGTTATTTAGCCGGTATCGGAATGGCTGCCGCTGTTACGCGGCAGTTCGAGAGGCTGTAGCGGCTTTGCGTGCTCTGCGCCGCGCCATGATTGTTGGCCGGATGAAACGATAGCCAATCAGGAGGATGGTAAGGGTGATATAGAACGCCGGCTCCAGCGTCAGGCTCTTGCGTGCCAGGACGAAATGAAGAACGGCGACGATGAGCACCGGATAGGCGAGTTTGTGGAGCGTGTTCCAGCGCGAGCCCAGCTTGCGGATGGACCAGCGGTTGGATGTTAGCGCGAGCGGCAGAAGCATCGCCAATCCTGCCATGCCGAACATGATGTAGGGACGCTTGAGAATATCGCCGACGATGGAGCTGAAGATCAGCCCACGGTCGAGCGTGAGGTAAACGGCGAAATGCGCCAGCACATAATAGAAGGCCAGGAGGCCGAGCGCGCGTCGATAGGCAATCAGGTTGATGTTGAAAAGGTCGCGCAATGGTGTCACCAGCAGGCCGAGGCAAAGGAAGCGCAAAGCCCAGATGCCAAGCAGATGCTCGAAATCCTTGACGGGGTTGAAGCCAAGCCCGCCCGTTGCGGCCAAGTAAAAATACCAGAGACCGGGACAGAGGCCGAAAATGTAGAGCGCCCAGATGGCAGCGGGCTGGTAGCGTTTGGGCAATGAAGGCAAGGGCAGGGCGAATGCCATGTCAGTAATTCGCCTTCAGATCCATGCCGGTGTAGAGGCTCGCGACGTCCTCATAACCGTTGAACATCAGGGTCGGCCGGTTCTTGACACTGAAGAAGCCGCCTTCGCCGATGCGCTGCTCGGTGGCCTGGCTCCAGCGGGGATGGTCTACGTTTGGATTGACGTTGGAATAGAAGCCATATTCGCGTGCGTTTGAATTTTTCCAGGTGGTTTCGGGCTGCTTTTCCACCAGCGAAATGCGAACGATCGACTTGATGCCCTTGAAGCCGTACTTCCACGGGACCACAAGGCGGATCGGTGCACCGTTCTGGTTTGGCAAGGTCTCGCCATAGAGGCCGACCGCCAGGATGGTCAGTGGATGGCGGGCCTCGTCGAGGCGAAGGCCTTCGACATAGGGCCAGTTGAGTGGCTGGAAGAGCCCGCTCTGTCCCGGCATCTCATCAGGGCGAACAACGGTCTCGAAGGAGACGAATTTTGCACTGCCAAGTGGCTCGACCTTATCCAGCAGAGTTGCCAGCGGAAAGCCGATCCACGGGATCGCCATCGACCAGCCCTCGACACAGCGCATGCGATAAGGGCGTTCTTCGAGATCAAACTTCATCAGCTCTTCAAGTCCGAACTCTTTTGGTTTGCCGACCAGGCCGTCCACCTTCACCGACCAGGGTGTCGGTTTGAACTTGCCCGCGTTTTCCTTCGGATCGGATTTACCGACGCCGAATTCGTAGAAGTTGTTGTAGCTGGTGACGGCATCGAGAGGCGTCAGCTGTTCATCCAGTTTGTAGGCGCCGGGCTTCGCCGTCAGCGGCGCTGCGACTGCTTCTCGACCTGTCAACCCAATGGCCGCGAGGCCCGCCGCCGTGCCAAGAAAGTTGCGCCTTGAGAGATAGACGTCACGCGGCGTGATTTCGGTGGAGGCGATACGGGGAGGGCGATAGACGGGCATCAAAATCTCCTGAGAAACAGGTGCCGCACGGGATGTGCAGGATGAGGCAGGTTCGTATGATATGATCCTGATTTACGGCAAACAACAGGCGTCAGTCATTCAATCGCGCGAAAGTGAAAATGAAGGAGGGAGGTTATCGTCCCGTAGTCCTTTCATGCCGAAACTTGTTTTATTGTCGCATAAAAATTTAACCTTGAGGCCCGTAATTGCTTGAGATCGTTTTCCCTGCTGAGGATCTTCGATCCGTTGTCCACTCCTACTGGGTCGTTGAAGATCTGACAGGGCGATATTCTCGCGATCTCATCCGCACAAGTCCAATCCCTTTTGCGGTGTTATCCGTGAATATGGGTCGCCCCAATATGCTTGCGGAGGGTGGTACGGTGCCCGATGTGTCGCTGCTTGGGCTTCAGACACAAGCGCGCGCCTGGAAGTCTGTCCCCGGAACGAGATTCGTCATGATGATGCTGACGATCAAAGGCTTTGTTCGCCTGTTTCCGAATATGGGTATCGGCAGCGCGGACAGGCTGCTGGATTTCTCCGATGTGTTCGGTGATCTGTCCGCGCGAGTGCTGAAATCCAGTATTGGTGAAGGTCAGACGTCTCAACAAATTGCATCGGTTCTGGACGGGTGGATTGTCCAGAGAATGAGCAAGGGTTCTTCTTCCTTCGAAAGTCGGCAGCTTGCCGTCGCGTATGATGTGATCCGTGCGGGAGGCCTCGTGGAGGCTGCCGCTCAACATGTGGGTATGGGTTCCCGACAGTTACACCGATTGTTTGTGCGGCATATCGGAGTCGCACCCAAACAGGTCGCGGATATTGAACGGCTTCACCATAGCCTGAGTGAGGTTCAAAGGGGCGGGAAGAGTTCACTCGAGGGTTATAGCGACCAGAGCCACCAGATCAGGCAGTGGCGTCGGCGGCTAAACCTTACTCCTGGCGCCTACGCGGAGACTTCCGATCAGCAAATGGAGCGCTATTTCGGTCAGGCGCGCAATGTGCCTCCGCTGTCCTACTATCTTTGAATGAGCTGTCCGATTTGTTCAATACAGCCCGACTCCTCTGGGAGAAGGTCATGCTTCATCGAAACAGATCAGCGGACCGATAGGTGAAGGACCATACTCCCCTTCATCTGCAACGGCTTCGCCGAGGAGCGAACATCGTGCGGCTTTTTCTTCTTCATCTTGGTACAATGCAGCCGGGAGATGTCCCGGTCCCAGCCTATCTGATACAGACGCCTGAGGGTATCGTCATTCTTGTCGATACGGGATGGCCGCGTTCCTTTGTCGACAATCCTCGAAATCCACCCGGTTTGTCGGTTGAGATGTCTCCAGAAGACACGGTTCTGGCTCGTTTGGCACAGATCGGTCTTGCACCCTCGGATGTGGACTATGTCATTTGTACCCATCTCGATGACGATCATTCAGGTAATCATGATCTTTTTCCGGGTGCAGAGTTTATCATCCAGCGCGTTCATTACGATCTCGCCAAAAGTGGGCATGCGCGCTTTTCCGCCAATAGATCGGCCTGGGATCACCCCTCATTGAAGTACCGGCTCGTCGATGGCGATGTCGAGCTTGTTCCGGGCGTCGTGCTGCTGGATACGAGTGGGCATGTGCCAGGGCACCAATCTGTACTGGTTTGCCTTCCAACGTTTGGCAATGTCGTGCTTGCAGCCGATGCTGTGATGACGCAATCGATGTCGGACGCGTCGACCCGTGAGATCTTCGTGACAGATATGGATGATGAAGCTGCGATCCGGCGCAGCACCGAGAAAATCGCCGATGTGGCGGCAAGGGAAGGAGCGGCGCTTGTCGTTTATGGCCACGACTCCGAACAGTGGAAGACGTTGCGACATTCTCCCGATTTTTATCAGTAGCCATTCAAGCATGGGAGAAAGTTGCAGCGCAGCAAAACAGTACCGTACCGCACCGTACTGTTTTGCTGCAAGGTGACAGTGACAGGAGTTTTCGAATGGAGTAGAAGACGCGTCAGATTTAAGCGGGCAGCGCATGCATGCGCCTGGGAGATGAGCCCGCGAGTTTGAGAGAACCGAGGAATAACGAGATGCCTGTCTATCGCTCCAGAACGACAACCCATGGCCGTAACATGGCGGGTGCGCGTGGCCTTTGGCGCGCCACCGGCATGAAGGATGGCGATTTCGGCAAGCCGATCATTGCGGTCGTCAACTCCTTTACCCAGTTCGTGCCTGGTCACGTTCACCTGAAGGATCTCGGCCAGCTCGTCGCGCGCGAGATCGAGGCGGCTGGCGGTGTTGCCAAGGAATTCAATACGATCGCGGTGGATGATGGCATCGCCATGGGTCACGATGGCATGCTCTATTCGCTGCCATCGCGCGAGATTATCGCGGACTCGGTCGAGTATATGGTCAATGCGCATTGCGCCGACGCCATGGTCTGCATCTCCAACTGCGACAAGATCACGCCAGGCATGCTGAATGCTGCCATGCGCCTCAACATCCCGGCCGTGTTCGTCTCCGGTGGTCCGATGGAAGCCGGTAAGGCCGTTCTGCACGGTAAGAAAGTCGCGCTCGATCTGGTCGATGCCATGGTCGCGGCCGCCGACGACAAGGTTTCCGATGAAGACGTCAAGGTCATCGAGCGTTCCGCTTGTCCGACCTGCGGTTCCTGCTCGGGCATGTTTACCGCCAATTCGATGAACTGTTTGACCGAGGCGCTCGGCCTATCTTTGCCCGGCAACGGCTCCACGCTCGCCACGCACTCGGATCGCAAGCGCCTCTTCGTTGAAGCGGGTCACCTGATCGTCGATCTGGCACGTCGTTATTATGAGCAGGACGACGAAACCGTTCTGCCGCGCACCATCGCTTCCAAGGCGGCGTTCGAGAACGCCATGTCGCTCGATATCGCCATGGGTGGTTCCACCAACACCGTTCTGCATATTCTAGCGGCGGCCCATGAAGGCGGCGTTGACTTCACCATGGAAGATATCGACCGCCTGTCGCGCAAGGTACCTTGTCTTTCCAAGGTCGCGCCTGCCAAGCAGGACGTGCATATGGAAGACGTGCATCGGGCTGGCGGCATCATGCGTATTCTGGGTGAACTGGATCGCGGCGGTCTCATCAATCGCGATTGCCCTACGGTTCATGAGCCCACGCTCGGCGACGCTATCGACCGTTGGGATATTACCCGTACCAATTCCGAGACCGTACGCGAGTTCTTCAAGGCAGCGCCAGGTGGCGTGCCGACGCAGGTTGCCTTCAGCCAGTCTTCGCGCTGGGACGATCTCGATACCGATAGCGAAAATGGCGTCATCCGCTCAGTCGAAAAGCCTTTCTCCAAGGACGGCGGCCTTGCGGTTCTTTACGGCAACATCGCGTTGGATGGCTGCATCGTGAAGACAGCGGGCGTTGATGAAAGCATCCTCAAGTTCAACGGAACGGCTGTTGTTTACGAGAGCCAGGACGCGGCGGTGAAGGGTATTCTGTCTAACGAGGTCAAGGCCGGAGACGTCGTCGTCATCCGTTACGAAGGCCCGAAGGGCGGCCCGGGCATGCAGGAAATGCTCTATCCGACCAGCTACTTGAAGTCGAAGGGTCTCGGCAAGGCTTGCGCTTTGATCACCGATGGTCGTTTCTCCGGCGGTACGTCTGGCCTCTCCATCGGTCACGCTTCTCCTGAAGCGGCCCAAGGCGGCGCCATTGGTCTCGTGCGTCAGGGCGATCTTATCGAGATCGACATCCCGAACCGCACCATCAACCTCAAGGTTTCGGATGCCGAGTTGGCCGCGCGTCGCGCAGAGCAGGACCAGCTTGGATGGAAGCCCGCCGAGTTCCGCAAGCGCAACGTCACGACAGCGTTGAAAGCCTATGCTGCTTTTGCATCCAGCGCTGACAAGGGTGCGGTTCGCATTCTGCCGGAGTGATTGTCTTCGGCTTTCTGGATAGTCCAGCTTAAATGGAAAACGCCCTACGCGGGCGTTTTTTCTTTTTATCCAATGAATTAGTGGCTCTTGCGGCGAGATTGAATCAAGTCACGATCGCCATGCCGGGGGTGGATCAGGGCTGGGACTTCTATCATCTGCCTTCGCTGGTACCGATGCTTCCTCCCATCTCTGCCGGTCAAGCTTGTAGCGGATAAGGGGCACCATTCTGCTACGCTCGCAGCAATAGGCTCTGGTCGCGCCGTTGATTTCAAACCCGAGTTTCTCCAGCAGATGGCGAGATGCCTTATTGTCTGCGATCGGATTGGCATGAAGCGTGTCTACCTTCAGGCCCTGAAACGCATGATCAATCACAAGACGTGCGGCTTCCGAGGCATAACCCTTGCCCCAGCGACTTCGGGCAAGCCAGTAGCCAAACTCGCCAACGATGCCGATGAGTCCGATAAGCTGCCCGTTGTCGATGGCCCACACCGGACTCTTCTTTGTTCGGACTCGCAAGATCAGTTCTCTTGCATCGGAGGCCGTAAAAGGCGTTGTGGTTTTGAGAAGGTTGCGAGTTACGAGTGGATCGTTGGTGATCCGTGCGAGACGTGCCGCATCGGCGATTTTCAGCGGTCGCAGCGAGAGGCGTCTCGACGTCAGCACGACAGGGTGGGTTGCGACCGTGTTCATGTACCCCATCATGCGTAAGACATTCGTCGATGCAACACTGGTCTCAGCATCGGAACAACCGGCCAATCGCGAACGTTGCCGCATCACATGCTAAAGGCTAGCGCGATCTTTTAGATTCGCTCTTACGCTTTAGTCCTTTGTTTGATCGCATGTCATTCGCGCAAAACCGCTGCAGCTTTGTGCGGACCGTGCCTTAGGGAGAATATCATGAAACGGGCAGTTGTGACCGGCGGCGCTGGCTTGATCGGGACGGGGGTTATCCAAGCTCTGTTGGACGACGGCTGGACCGTTGCGTCCTTCGACATCAAGGAGACAACCACATCGGCGCGCCACATCTTGTGCGATGTTGGCAATGAAACCTCTGTCCTTGCCGCTTTCGACCAGCTTGGTTGGAAGGGGCTTGAATTGCTCGTCAACAATGCCGGTATTGCAAGCCCGGTGACCGGGCCGATTCATGAGGTCTCGCTTGCCGACTGGCGGAAGGTGACCGACAGCCATCTGACGGGAGCCTTCCTGATGACGCGTTCCGCGGTGCCGATGATGGGCGAGGGCGCCAGCATCGTCAACATGGTCTCGACGCGCGCCTTCATGTCTGAGCCGGAGACCGAGGCTTATGCCGCCTCCAAGGGTGGGCTTGTCGCTTTCACCCATGCGCTGGCTGTCAGTCTCGGACCGAAGATCCGCGTGAATGCGATTGCGCCGGGGTGGGTTACGGATGAAACGGATCTCCGGAAGAAGGACAATGCGCAGCATCCGGTAGGCCGCGTCGGCAGGCCGAAGGATATCGCCGACGGAGTGCTCTATCTAGCCAGCGCCGGCTTTATGACCGGCCAGGTGCTGGTGTTGGACGGCGGCATGACGCGGAAGATGATCTATGAGGAATAGCCCCGGCGTTTCTTGAGAAAATGAATCAAGTCGCTGATATTTTGATTCAGGAAAGCACTGAAACGCATTGTTTCGAGAGTCCTTTTTGCGACCCAAGTTTTGCGAGTCACAAGGTGGTGATGCTGCTTCCTTTGACCGCGGCAGCGCTTACCTAGGTAGACATGAAACGTCGCACAGCACTCGCTCTCTTTGCCTCCCTCCCTTTTACCACAGCGGTTCGCGCGCAATCTTCAGGCGCGGCCGCCAAATTCGATCCCATTCTAGAAGGGGCGCGTTCTCTCCAGACGCTGAAGGCGGTGATCGTCAGCCTCGATGGCGAGGAGGTAGCCTCGCGCGCCTATAATGGTTCATCGCTCAACGGATCGACCAATATCAAGTCCGCGTCCAAGTCGATCGTCTCGGCACTTGTTGGTATGGCAATCGATCGCAAGATCCTGGAGGGTGCCGATCAACCTATCGCCTCGGTGCTGAGAGCCGACTTTCCGGCGAGCCCCGATCCGCGTCTGGAGCGCGTTACGATCGGCAATCTGCTGTCGATGCAGTCTGGTCTCGCACGCATGTCCGGTCCGAATTACGGGCGCTGGGTCGCGAGCCGGAACTGGGTGCGCACGGCTCTCGGCTCGGGCTTCGATGGCGAGCCGGGCGGTGGCATGCTCTATTCGACGGCGTCCACGCATCTTCTCTCGGCCATTTTGACGAAAGCCTCCGGCCGCCCGACGCTGGCGCTTGCCCGAGACTGGTTCAAGCCGCTCGATGGGTTTGCCATCGGCAGTTGGGAACGTGATCCGCAGGGCATTTATCTGGGCGGCAATCAGATGGCGATGACGGCTCGTTCGCTCTTGGCTTTCGGAGAATTGTATCGGCGTGGTGGCGTTACCGCCGATGGTGAGCGCATCCTCTCGCAGTCATGGATAGAACAATCCTGGACGCAACGAACGAACTCCGTCTTCAATGGCGACGGCTATGGCTATTGCTGGTTCATCAAGGAGATGGCGGGCGAGAAAGTCTTTTACGCCTGGGGCTACGGCGGGCAGATGCTGTACATCGTGCCGTCGAAGAAACTGTCGGTGGTTATGACATCCCGAGAAGATGCACCTTCAGCGCGCACAGGTTATCGGGATGCTTTGCATGGTTTGATGACCGACATCATCGCGGCGAGTTAAAGCGGGCGGTTGATGCTCTGGAATGCTTCACCCAGCTTGACCATGCGCTCGTCATAGGCCTTGGTCAGGCAGGCGACGTCCGCTTCACAGCTCTGGCGGTGCTTCAACCATTCGGCCTGTTCGGTTTTGAGCGTATCGCGTGCGCCCATGGCCATAAGTTGTGTGAGGATGTCGAAGGTTGTCGCCATTTTTACGTCCTGATCATTCAGGGCGCGGTTCTCGCAGATGGTCTTTTCATCTGCCGCGAGATCGGTCTTGGAGCAATCGAAGCTCGCAGCGCCGACGGGGGATCCATGCGAGTAGGAAGCGCAAACAATAAACAGGGCCAGGGCATGTTTTCGAAACTGCATTTTTCTGTCTCGTCTTTCATTAAATCTTGGCGGTTCAATTCTCAGACCTCGAAACCAGTTCCAAAGAAAGTAAAGTGCTTTGCGCGTGAAGCGGTGCGCCATGATATTGCCGCCCTTTGATTTATAGGCTGAGACTCTATAACTGCATCCTATTGATGAAGATGAGGAATCACATGCAGCGCGTGTTGAAATTCATGGCCAACGGCTTTCTTGCGGCGTTGCTTCTCGCGCCTTTGGGCGCACAGGCGCAGGACGCCAAGGCGGTGCCGGCCAGCCGGACGGAAATGCAACTGTCCTTCGCCCCCCTGGTCAAGCGCACCTCCGGTGCCGTGGTGAACGTTTATGCTGAGCGCATCGTCCAGCGCCGCGCCTCGCCCTTTGCAGGCGATCCCTTTTTCGAGCAGTTCTTTGGCCAGCAGCTGCCGAACCGCACGGAGAAGCAGTCTTCGCTCGGCTCCGGCGTCATCGTTTCGGCAAGTGGTCTGGTGGTGACCAACAATCACGTCATCGAGGGCGCCGACGATATAAAGGTGGCGCTCGCTGATGGTCGCGAGTTCTCTTCCAAGGTTTTGTTGAAGGACGACCGTGTCGATCTTGCGGTGTTGAAGATCGATGCCAAGGAACAGTTCCCCGTGCTGCCGCTCGGCAACTCGGATGCGACGGAAGTCGGCGATCTGGTGCTCGCCATCGGCAACCCCTTCGGTGTCGGTCAGACCGTCACGAGCGGTATCGTTTCTGCCTTGGCGCGCAATCAGGTGACGCAGGGTGATTTTGGCTTCTTCATTCAGACGGACGCCTCGATCAACCCCGGCAACTCCGGTGGCGCGCTGATGAACATGAACGGCGAGCTGATCGGCATCAATACGGCGATCTTCTCGCGCGGCGGTGGCTCGAACGGGATAGGCTTTGCCATCCCTGCGAACCTGGTCAAGGTCTTCCTTGCTGCGGCTGAGAAGGGCGATAAGAGCTTCCAGCGTCCCTATGTCGGCGCGACATTCGATCCGGTGACCTCTGAAGTCGCAGAAGCGCTTGGGTTGAAGCGTGCTCGTGGCGCACTCGTCGTCAGCGTTGTAAAGGGTGGCCCTGCGGAGAAAGCCGGCATCGAGCCTGGCCAGGTGGTCACTGCGGTGAACGGCATCGAGGTGGAGCATCCGGATGCGCTGGGTTATCGCCTGACGACGGCGGGTATCGGCAAATCCGCCAAGATCGCGCTGATCGACAAGGGTAAGGAAAAAACCGTCACTATCGCACTGGATACCGCGCCTGAAACCGCACCGCGTGACGAGCGACTGCTGGAGGGCCGCAATCCTTTTGCTGGCGCCACGGTTGCCAATCTTTCGCCCAAGCTCGCCGATGAACTGCGTATGGTCGGAACACCCTCCGGTGTCGTGATCGTCGATGTCGCTCGCGGTTCGCCCGCTTCGCGTGTCGGCTTCCAGCCGAAGGATATCATCGTCTCGTTGAATGGCGCTGATATCACCTCCAGCGCCCAGATGCAGGAAGCGCTGCATGACGATCCGGGCTTCTGGCGTCTGGAAATCATTCGCGATGGTCAGCGCCTGCGGCAGTTCCTGCGATGAGTGGAGACCTCTTCGCACCTCAGATTCCAGCAGAGGTCGCCAACCGGCGACCTCTGGCGGACAGGCTGCGTCCGACGACAATCGCCCAGGTCACAGGCCAGCCGCATCTGACGGGCGAAGAGGGCGTATTGCGCCGCATGATCGAGAGCGGTTCGCTTGGCTCGATGATTTTCTGGGGACCGCCCGGCACCGGCAAGACGACGGTTGCTCGGCTGCTCTCAGGTGAGGCCGGTCTGGCCTTCGAGCAGATTTCCGCAATTTTCTCCGGCGTGGCCGACCTGAAAAAGGTCTTCGAAGCTGCGCGCACACGGCGGATGAACGGACGGCAAACGCTGCTCTTCGTTGACGAAATCCATCGCTTCAACCGGGCTCAACAGGACAGTTTCCTACCGGTGATGGAAGATGGAACCATCATTCTGGTAGGCGCGACCACGGAGAACCCGTCCTTTGAACTGAATGCAGCTTTGCTGTCCCGCGCCCGTGTTCTGACCTTCAAGCCGCATGACGAAGAGAGCCTGCTGGAACTTCTGAAGCGCGCCGAGGAGGCGGAAGCCAAGCCGCTGCCGCTTGATGAGGGCGCGCGGCTCGCCCTCCTGCGGATGGCGGATGGTGACGGTCGCGCCGTTCTGACGCTTGCCGAGGAAGTCTGGCGTGCTGCGCGCGAAGGCGAGGTGTTCGATACCGAAGGGCTGACCCGTATCGTGCAGCGTCGGGCTCCGGTCTATGACAAGAGCCAGGACGGCCATTACAATCTGATCTCGGCGCTGCATAAGTCGGTGCGTGGCTCCGATCCTGATGCGGCACTCTATTATCTAGCGCGGATGCTCGATGCCGGTGAAGATCCGCTTTATCTCGGCAGGCGTCTCGTGCGCATGGCAGTTGAGGATATTGGGCTTGCCGACCCGCAGGCGCTGGTTATCTGCAATGCGGCGAAAGATGCCTATGATTATCTCGGCTCACCCGAAGGCGAACTGGCGCTAGCCCAGGCCTGCGTCTATCTGGCGACGGCACCCAAATCCAACGCGGTCTACACGGCCTACAAGAGCGCGATGCGGGCGGCCAAGGAGAACGGCTCGCTTCTGCCGCCCAAGCATATTCTCAATGCGCCGACCAAGCTGATGAAGGGCGAGGGTTATGGCGATGGCTATCGCTATGATCACGACGAGCCGGATGCCTTCTCAGGCCAGGATTACTTTCCCGAAAAGATGGGGCGCACCACCTTTTACGATCCGCCCGACCGGGGTTTCGAGCGCGACATTCGAAAGCGCCTGGATTGGTGGTCGAAGCTGAGACGGGAACGCAACCCTCGCTGAAGCGCAAGACAAGCCTTCGGACCGCGGCTGTCTGCGCTTCGCTTCTGGATTTTGCTGAGGGTTGATCAGGCGCTCTTGCGCTGGGCGGGCGCTGGATTTGCCGGCAGCAACTTCACAGACGACTCCGCCAAGCCATTGTGGCCTTCAGCATCGACAATGACATGCCAATGTCCTGACTCCGGAATTGCCATACGCACCGGTGACTTGCGTGCAACGCCGCCGACATATTTGAAATCCAAGAGTTCTGTGAATCTTTGGAAATTCCCTGCCGTCATCAGTCGAACATTTGCGACCGCGTTCAGAGATACTTCAATAATCGTACCTGAGCGAATCTCCTTGAGATCGTAATGGGTGTAGCGGAAATTTGGCTTGGGCATATCGATCTCGTGATTTTATTCTGCGCAAAGATCATGATTTCGATTTATTAATTCGCGATTACTCGATGCGTTTTGTATCTGAAAATTTTTACTGCAAAACATGAAAATCTAAAATCGCTACTTAAAGATCATCTCATTGCGCTGTTGTTTCTAGCACCCTCTCTGAGTGATTACCTCCAAAATTGCAGTTACGCCTACCGTCGCGTGCAATTTATAGTTTTTCAATTTTTAAATATTACAATAACTGATCATAATCCGGGGGAGTTTACATATGAAACATCTAACCACTTCCGCGAGGCTTTATGCGCTCGTCGCCTTGTTTCTGGGGATACTGACTGCCGCTCTGACATCAAGTCTCTTCGGTGGTTATGACGGGATGGAGCGTGAGCGGAAGGCTGGGCTGGAAGCGCTGACACATTCTGCCGTGGGCATTCTAGACCAATATTACCGCCTGGAGCAGAGCGGAACGCTGACCCGCGAGGCCGCCCAGCAACAGGCGAAAGCTTCTCTCGCCGCCATGCGTTACGACAATGGCAATGGCTACTTCTGGATCAATGACATGGGTCCGAAAATGGTTATGCACCCGGTCAAGCCGGAGTTGAACGGTGCCGATTTGACGAACAACAAGGACCCGAACGGCAAGTTCCTCTTTGTCGAGTTCGTGAATACCGTGAAGGCGAGCGGGAAGGGCTTTGTCGATTATCAATGGCCGAAGCCCGGCGCGCCCGATCCTGTGGGCAAATTCTCTTATGTCGAAGGTTTCGCGCCCTGGGGTTGGATTGTCGGCACGGGCGTCTATGTTGATGATCTGAACGCCATGTTCTGGCGCGAGGCAACACTCTATCTCGGCATCTGTCTGATCAGCGCTCTCGTCGTTTTGGGAGTCGCTACGGCTGTGGTGCGTAGTGTTACAGGTCCTATAGGCCGGCTGAAGACGAGTATGTCCCATATTGCGGACGGAAATGCCGAGGCGGAGGTGCCGTTTGTCGAGCGTCGCAACGAGATCGGCGCCATGGCCAAAACGCTGCTTGTCCTTCGTAACTCCGTGAATGAGCGCAGCCAGTTGCAGCGCCGTGAAGCCGAGCAGCAGCGAACGCTCGAAAACACCCGTCGTGAAAGCGAGGATGTGCTTCGCTCTGCCTCCGAGCGTCAGGCGCATGCCATAGCCTCCCTGGGCCATGCCATGGAAAATCTCGCGCGCGGCGATCTCACCGTTCAAGTGGGGCAGGTGGGCGCGGAATACGACAAGCTGCGCGCCGACTTCAACAGCGCCGTCGGCGCCCTTCGGGACGTGATAGCCACGATCTCGCGTAGCAGCGATGTGGTCAATGCCAGCGCCTCCGATATCAGCGAGGCGACGGGTAATCTTTCCCGCCGTACCGAACAGCAGGCAGCGGCGCTGGAAGAAACCGCAGCCGCGCTCGATGAGATTACGGCAACCGTTCGCACGGCCTCTGAGCGCGCAAACGAGGCGCGGCAGATGGTGACGGAGACGAAGCAAAGTGCAGGTCGCTCGGGCGATATCGTCCGCAACGCGGTGGAGGCCATGAACCGGATCGAGGAGTCGTCGCGCAAGATCGGTCAGATCATCGTCGTTATCGATGAGATTGCTTTCCAGACCAACCTGCTCGCCTTAAATGCAGGTGTGGAAGCCGCGCGTGCGGGTGAGGCGGGTCGCGGCTTTGCAGTCGTGGCGCAGGAGGTTCGCGAACTCGCGCAGCGCTCTGCCAATGCTGCAAAGGAAATCAAGACGCTGATCAACAGCTCGGCGGAACAGGTCACTGGGGGTGTAACGCTCGTTCGGTCTACCGGCGAGGCGCTGGAGGAGATCGTGGCGCTGGTCAATCGGGTCGATGGTCACGTGAACTCGATTGCCACGGCTGCGCGCGAGCAGGCGACGGGGTTGCAGGAGATCAACACCTCCGTCAACCACATGGACCAGATGACGCAGCAGAATGCTGCAATGGTGGAAGAAACCACAGCCGCGAGCGAAACGCTTGCAGATGAGAGCCGCAAGCTTCATTCGCTCCTGGCGCGGTTTCAGCTTGGAAGTTTTTCTGCTGGAGGCTCCATGTCGCGGGCGGCCTGAGTTTCGCTTCCACACCGATAAGGGGCGTCGCTTGCGGCGCCCTTTTTTCGTTCTCTCCAACGGGACGAAAGCTCCGACGTTTTGGGCAGCTGCAAGGACGCTGTCTCATTTCAGGGCATACAAGCCTTTGCCGGTCACTTTCTTTGCTTTAGCAAAAAGGGTTCGTTTACCAGATTTCTTTAGAATTTGACCTGATCGCCGCGTGTCGCGGTCGCTGAAGGTACAGGTTCTAGTATGGCGTATGTTTCCCTTCCGCGTCGTCTTGCGACGTTGATGACAATGTCGGCGGTGATCGTATCGTGCTCAGCGGAGGGGCTCGTGCCCCCCGCTGACGTCGATGGCGCAACACGGGTCAGCTCCATTCGCTCCTCCAGCCGGCAGAATTACAGCGCGCCGCCTGCACCCGTCAGCCAGAATGCACCCTTCAACGACTATTCGCAGCCAATGCCGGAGGCGCAGGCCTCACGGGATCCGCTGCTGAACTCTGGAGGCCAGGGCTACTCGACGCTTGATGCGCAAGCGAGCCGCCTTGCGCCTGTTCAGCCGCAGTCAACCCACGTGCCGTCACAGATGGCCGAAGGTGAGCAGGGCGTGAATATGGACGCCGGGCTTGGTGTCGCGCCGGGGCGTAGCCTTGCCGAAGAGGAGGATATGCAAGTGTCCACTCCCGACAGCGCCGCCTATCCGCAGCAACGGGCGCCGCGTCAGCTGGCCAACCAGTCCCGCCTCATTCCGCCGCCATCCGCTGGTCAAAGGCAGGCACCTCCCGTCGAAGAGGTCGCCATGCTGATGCCGGACAATCCGGCGCAGGAGCGCCGTATGTCACAACCACCCGGCATGATGCCGCCTTCTGAAGTGGCCTGCCGCACTGAGCTTCGCAGACTGGGTGTCGCCTTCCGCGATGTGGCGCGCATTGCCGATGGTCCGACATGCGGTATCGATTACCCGATCGAACTCAGCGGTCTCGATAGCGGTGTTGCGATCCGCCCGGCGGTGAAGCTCAATTGCCAGGTGACGCTCGCCTTTGCCAAATGGGTGAAGTTCGAGCTCGTACCGTCGTCCCGCTTCCGTTATTTCTCCGGCGTCGGCCGCATCACGCCGATGGGTGGCTACTCCTGCCGCAAGATGAATTCCAGGGCGAGCAACCCCTGGTCTGAGCATGCCCGTGGCAATGCCATCGACATTGGAACGATTACCTTGAAGAACGGTAAGGAAATCGACGTTCGCACAAAGAGCTTCTTTGCATTTCGTGAGAAAGGGCTGCTGAAGGCAGTGCGCTCGGACAGCTGCAAATATTTCTCCACCGTACTCGGACCGGGTAGCGACCCCAACCACTGGAACCATTTCCACTTCGATCTGCGCACGCGCAAGTCCGGCTATCGCCACTGCGATTGACGGGAGTTGCTGCTCCCGAGCAGCCGCCGTAACCGGCGAGTCCCTGCAAAAAAACAGGGCAGAGTGCGGGGGTAGCCTCTGCCCAAAATAATGCTTTTCAGTATGACTGCCGTATGTCGCAAAATGTTGATCGGTGCTGAAAACCGGGCGGGCGTGCTGTGGTGACTACAACGACGCGCCATGGCCATGGTTACGACATGAGCATCACAACTTCATGACACAGACGACAAGAGACGCAGCTGATGACGTCTACGGGACTGCAACAGGGGATCTTGTTTTCGCTTTCACGAACCGATTTTTTGTTCTGACGGATTTCCAGACACAAAACGGAGAACACTTTTCCTCGAAATGCTTTATATGAGCAGTTCAAGATCGTGCCGAAAGTTCATTCATGACGCCCTCCCGCAAACCTATCGTTTCCATCCGCAATTTGACGAAATCCTACGCCAACGGCTTTCAAGCTCTGAAAGGTGTTACGCTCGACATCTACGAGGGCGAGATTCTCGCGCTTCTGGGGCCAAACGGTGCTGGCAAGACCACGCTGATTTCGATCATATGTGGCCTCGTCAACCCGGGAGAGGGCAGTGTGCTTGTCGGCGGCAGTGATGTCGTCAAGGATTTTCGCAAGACACGCGCGCTGATCGGGCTCGTGCCGCAGGAGCTGACGACCGACCAGTTCGAGACGGTGTGGAACACGGTCTCGTTTTCCCGCGGATTGCATGGTTATCGAAAAGATCCGCAGGTCATCGAACGCGTTTTGAAATCTTTGTCCCTCTGGAACAAGAAGGACAACATGCTGCGCGAGCTCTCCGGCGGCATGAAGCGGCGCGTGCTGATCGCCAAGGCGCTGGCGCATGAGCCGAAGGTGCTATTCCTCGACGAGCCGACGGCTGGCGTCGACGTGGCGCTTCGGCGCGACATGTGGAAAGTGGTGGAAGAGCTTAGAGCGGCTGGCGTGACCATCATTCTGACGACCCACTATATCGAGGAAGCAGAAGAAATCGCCGATCGTGTTGGGGTGATCAATGGCGGCGAACTCCTGTTGGTCGAAGAGAAGACCGCGCTGATGCGCAAGCTCGGGCGCAAGCAGCTTTCGTTGGAATTGACGACGCCGGTCAGCACGCTACCGGACAGCCTGTCGCCTTTCCGTCTGCAACTTTCGGAAGACGGAACCTGCCTGACCTATGAGTATGACGGCAATGGCGAACAGGGGCGGATCGCAGAGCTCCTTTCGGCACTTGGCGAGCAGGGCATTCATTTCAAGGATATTTCGACGCGGCAAAGCTCGCTCGAGGATATTTTCGTCGCATTGGTGGGAGGACAAAAATGAATTTCGAAGCCATCAAGTCCATCTACCTGTTCGAAATGGCGCGCACGCGTCGTACGCTTTTGCAAAGCGTGATTTCACCGGTTATCTCGACGTCGCTCTACTTCATCGTTTTCGGCACCGCGATCGGCTCGCGCATCCAAGAGGTCGAGGGCGTTTCCTACGGCGCTTTCATTACGCCGGGCCTCATCATGTTGACCCTGCTGACGCAGTGCGTCAGCAACGGCTCCTTCGGCATCTATTTCCCGAAGTTCACCGGCACCGTCTATGAAATTCTCTCAGCACCGATCTCGATGACGGAGATATTGGCAGGCTATGTCGGGGCTGCGGCGACCAAGGGTCTGATGATCGGTACGATCATCCTGATCACTGCGTCTTTCTTCGTCGATATCTCGATTGCCCATCCCTTCATGATGGTGCTGTTCTTCGTGCTGACGGCAGTCAGTTTCAGCCTGTTCGGTTTCATCATCGGCATGTGGGCGTCGAATTTCGAGCAGCTCAATCTCATTCCGATGCTGGTCGTTCCACCCTTGACCTTCCTTGGTGGCAGCTTCTACTCGATCAACATGCTGCCCCCCTTCTGGCAGACGGTTAGCCACTTCAACCCGGTGCTCTATCTGATCAGCGGTTTCCGCTGGAGCTTTTACGAGATCGCCGATGTGAACCCGCTGATCAGCATCGTCATGATCACGGGGTTCCTCGCTGTGTGCCTTGCGGTGATTAGCTGGATGTTCAAGACGGGTTACAAGCTTCGTAACTGACCGGTCTTATCGATCTCGGAGCGTCAGCTGGTCTGTCTGCATTTGCAGCGATCCAAGCGTCGAGAGGAAGGTCATGCCAAGCAGGCTTTGATCCAGTTGACCCTTCTGCGCGACGAGGGCAGGGATGTTGCGCCGAACAATCGGACCGACCGCGATCTCCGATAGATTAACGGGGGCTGCCGATGTCCGTCCATTGGCGGTCATCACCGAGACGGTGTAGTTCAGATTGTCCGGATTGATGCCGATTGTCTCGGCATCGGCATTGGAGAGGACGACAGAGCTTGCGCCGGTATCGACAAGCATATGGACAGAAACGCCGTTGATCGTGGCATCGGCCTCGAAATGACCGCCCATGGATTTGCTGAGGATGACTTCCTGAACACCATCGGACGTGGTCGTTACCACGGCGCGACCGGGAATGAGGCCTGCCAGCAGTCGATCACCGAACCGCTGCAGGTCTGCCCGGTAAAGATAGCCGGCGGCAAGCCCTAGGACGATGACAAGCCAGATTGCCAGTTGCCGCAGGACCGTCGGCAGGTTGCCGCGACTGCCTGCCAGAATGCCCGCCGATAGAAGGACCGCAATCGGCATCAGATAGAGCGCGCTGGCGAAGCGATCATTGTCTATGCCGAAAGTGTGTCCGTTGCTGTTGTTGATGAGAAGAAGTGCCAGGCCGATGCCGAGGATGAGAAGAACCAGAGTCAGCCTGTTCATGCGCGTGCGCTCTCCATTCCTGTCACCATTGCCATCTTGCGTCTGGGCAGCTCACCCATGATCCTGTGCCTTTCGGCGGCTGTAAAGCCGCTCCAGCCGGTGATTTCAGCGATTGTCCGGTAGCATCCGGTGCAAAGACCTTCCGGATTGAGTTGGCAGACCTGAATGCAAGGTGTTTCCATCGTCTTCATATCTGTTCTTCACACGAGGAGAGCAAGAGCGACAAGCATCACGATCTCGGTGATTTGCTGTGTCGCGCCAATCGTGTCGCCCGTATGCCCCTCGATCTTGCGGAGGCACAGGTGTTTGAAGAGATAGGCGGCTGCGAAGGAAGCGGCTATGGCGATTGTTGCTGCGATGATTGTGTAGGATGACCACAGCATCAGGCCGGAAATGCCGATGCCGTAGGCGAGCGCGTGGTTTCGATCGGTTGATCCCGGCTGGCCAAAGGATGCGGCGACACCGGCTTGCCGGGCAGGGGTAAGGCCATGCCAGTGCCAGACCATCATGGCGCGGCTGAAGCTTGCCACAGCGATCAAAGAGGCGGCAATGGCCGTCCCTTGCGCGTCACGGATCAGGGCGGCAACGGCTGCAACTCTTATCATAAAGGAGAGGATCAGCGCGATGGCGCCGTAACTGCCAATGCGGCTGTCCTTCATGATGGTGAGGGAGCGCTCCTTGTCTGCGCCACCACCGAAACCATCTGCGGTATCCGCCAGCCCATCCTCATGCAAGGCGCCGGTGATGGCGGTGGCAAGCGCTAAAGTCAGTGCTGCCGTCAGCAGCGGATCGACGTGCGCATGGTGGAGGATGGCGACAAGGATAGCGGATGGCAGGGCGATCAGTAGCCCTACGACCGGGAAGACACGGGTCGCAGCCAGCATGTCCACCTGGCGACCTTGGAAGAAGGTGTCATGCACGGGTATGCGGCTCAGAAAGCTCAGTGCGTGCATCACCCGCGTCAGAAAACCATTCAGGACCAATCCGCTCTCCGCCATTCGAACGACTGATGTCGCGCCTTTGACGAGCATCCTGGCACCGCAAAACCGCTGCGTTGGTTTGCGCCACATGCTTTAGAGGTTGTCCCTCTGCCCGTCCCCGATTATGAGAGGCGCAACAAAGACCGATTTGCCGGAAAACACAAGTCTCCGGCATGAGAGAAAGATCGATACCATGAGCGTGAGCGGCCTGCCTTTCGACGATTTTCGTGTGCTTTTGCGTGACCTGCCGGGGCCTGATACGCATGCGCTGGTTGCCGCAAAGGAGCGCAATGCACAGCTGACGAAGCCTGCCGGTTCGCTCGGACGTCTGGAAGAGATCGCCATGTGGCTTGCTGCGTGGTCGGGACGCGCGCCTGCCGTCAACCGACCGCTTGTCGCAATCTTCGCCGGCAACCATGGTGTGACACGCCATGGTGTTACGCCTTATCCGTCTTCCGTGACGCAGCAGATGGTGGAAAACTTCGCTGCAGGCGGAGCCGCGATCAACCAGATCTGCGTGACCCACGATCTTGGTCTCAAGATTTTCGATCTCGCGCTCGATTACCCAACCGGTGACATCACCTGCGAGGCAGCGCTCTCAGAGCGTGATTGCGCTGCGACCATGGCCTTCGGTATGGAAGCCATCGCCGGAGGCACCGATCTTCTGTGCATCGGGGAAATGGGCATCGGTAACACGACGATTGCTGCTGCCATCAATCTTGCGCTCTATGGCGGCACGGCTGAAGAGTGGACAGGTCCCGGCACGGGATCTCAGGGTGAATTCATGGAGCGCAAGGTCGCTGCCGTGAAGGCTGCGGTGGAATTCCACAAGGATCATCTCTCCGACCCTCTGGAAATTATGCGCAGGCTTGGCGGACGCGAAATTGCAGCCATGGCGGGCGCCATCCTTGCAGCCCGCGTGGAAAAGATTCCCGTGCTGATCGACGGCTATGTGGCCACTGCCGCTGCCGCTCTTCTCAAAGCCGCAAATCCTGCGGCTCTCGATCACTGCCTGATCGGCCATGTTTCCGGTGAGCCGGGGCATATGGCAGCCGTGGAGCGCCTCGGCAAGACGCCACTTCTGGCCCTTGGTATGCGTCTTGGTGAGGGAACGGGCGCGGCACTTGCTGCCGGCATCGTCAAGGCTGCCGCCGCCTGCCATTCCGGCATGGCGACATTTGCGCAGGCAGGCGTCGATACTGGCGTCCAGCACTGAGGCGATGATGGACAACCTTCCTAAGACGCCCTCGCCGGAGCCAGTCTTCCGCAAGGAAACCGGCTTTCGCCATCTGCTGGCCGCAACGCGCTATTCCTTCCAGGGGCTCACTCGCCTTTGGCAGGAAGCGGCGTTTCGCCATGAGGTGATCGCCTTTGGGGCAGGGCTTGTGTTTCTGGTGGGCATCGGGGCGCCGGCGGCGCATGCTTTCATCTTTGTTCTGCTGATGCTTCTGCTCTTTTGCGTGGAAGCGTTGAATACGGCGATCGAGGAGATCGTTGACCGCGTTTCCCCCGAATTTTCCAGTGCGGCGCGCAACGCCAAGGATCTCGGATCCTTTGCAGTGTTCTGTCTGCTGCTCGCCAATGGCGGCTTTGTTGTGTACTCGCTGGCTTCGACGGTGTTGTTCAGCGTCGGCGCGGTCTAAACGATCAGGCGAAAGACCGTTTGCGGCGCTGTACCACCTGTACGTCTTCGACGGCAGGAACGGTCTGCAGGATGCGCTTGGCTGGCAGGATCGCGATGGTTTCCGTGCCCTCGCGCAGTTTCGATTTCAGCACGAAATGACCGTCATGTTTTGAGAGAATGGCCTGAACGATGGGCAGGCCAAGACCGGTGCCCTGTTCTGCACTTTTGATCGCAATCGATCCCTGGCCAAAGGCTGAGAGCACGACGGGAATTTCCTCCTCGGGAATGCCAGGGCCGTTGTCCTTGATCGAGACATACTGACCACCGCGCGCCGTCCATCCGGCCTTGATGGAAATTTCGCCGCCCTGGGGGGTGAATTTGACGGCGTTGGACAGCAGGTTGAGGATAACCTGGCGAAGCGCCTTTTCATCTGCCCAGACGCTCGGCAGGCTGCGCTCGAACTGCTGGACGATGCGGATATTCTTGCCACGTGCACGCAGCTGAATCATGCCGACGCAATCTTCGGCAATTTCGAGCAGGGAGACGGCTTCTTCCTGCAACTCATAGCGGCCTGCCTCGATACGGGAGAGATCGAGAATTTCGTTGATCAAATCAAGCAAATGCTGGCCGGAGCGGTGGATATCACCCGAGTACTCTTTGTAGAGCGGGTTGTTGAGCGGCCCGAGAATTTCCGATGCCATGACCTCGGAGAAGCCGAGGATGGCGTTGAGCGGTGTGCGCAGTTCATGCGACATGGATGCCAAAAAGCGGGACTTTGCGAGGTTGGCTTCCTCCGCCCGGCGCCTTGCCTCATCCGACATGGACTTTGCCACTTCCAGTTCGGCGATCAGGTCGTCCTTTTCCGACTGGAAGGACAAAAGCTTGATGCTGGAATTGTGCAGGCGCCTGGTGATGTAATGGCAAAACAGCATGGCCATGAAGAACATCAGGGCCAGGCCGATCGCCATCGGATCCTGCGAGGTGGTGGCACTGATGCCAAGCGCCATCAGGACGGGCAAGAAGGTCATCAAGATCGCACGCCGCAACATGAAGTTGGACATGGCGGTGATGGAGAGAGCAATCAGCAAAGTGGCGCCCTTGTAGAACATCGGCAAGGCCGCGTCCTTGGCGTCCATCGGGTAGCCGGCGAAAAGCGCCCAGATCAGGCCGATGATGATCTGTACCGCAAGGAAGGTGCTGACCCAGCGGTTAACGTTTGCGGGCGTGATGGCTTGCTTCTGTGCCTTGCGCGCGAAGATCAGCGCAAGCGCGTGGCCGCTCAAGGCCAAAAGGGTCCAACCGACAATCTCGATATCGCGGGTGATGTAGATGCCGATACCGGTTGCCAGCAAAATGAAGAGGGGCATGATGGTTGCCCCGTGCAGCGTCTCTACGATATGCATCTGCAGCATTTCGCATTCGAAGGCCACGGTACCAGCCCCGCCATATTGCAGCCGCTCACGCGTCGACTTCACGGCATCGAACACAGCTTTGTTGCGCCGCGTGCGAGACCGATCGACGATGTTCTTGTCGGCAATGTTGCTGGCGCTCTTACTCATCTACTGAACGAAACCGATACGGGATGTTTTCAGGTTAGCGGTAAAGTCTTAAGAAGATGCTGCCGCGAAAGGATTTGTTTGCCATTTCTGCAAAGGGTTTGTTGGGATATGAGACGAAAGTCAGGCAGGAGATTTTCTCCGATAAAGGACGGAATCATCCTGCTTTTGCTGATCTTTTTTGGGGCGTTGATTTTGGCGAAGATCGATGGCCTCAATGATCGGCAGTTCTCCGGCCGCTTCGTCGCGATCGATGGAGATACGCTTGCACTGGGTGCTTCCCGTTATCGGTTGATCGGCATCGATGCGCCTGAGCTTCGCCAGGATTGCGGCGCAGGGGATGGGACTTGGGCGTGTGGACAAGCGGCCAGGAATTTCGTGAGAGAGGTTCTGGAGACAGGCGAGATCGACTGTACAGGGAGTAGCAAGGACCGATATTCACGCTTCCTTGTCCGCTGTTCCGTGAATGGCATGGACTTGGGCAGTCTCATCGTCTCCGAAGGTCTGGCGGTGACCACGGAGTACTTTCTCTACGCCAAGGAGGAGGAGCAAGCGAAGCAGGAGAAGCTTGGCCTCTGGAGTGGAGCATTCGAAAACCCCAAAGACTGGCGACGAGCGCAAAAGGCAGCGGAGACCGATGCGCCGCGGGCAGGGCCTTTGACGGTGCTTCGCCATGTCTTCGGCTGGTGATATGGGCGCGACTGTGCAGAAGCAGAATGATATGCAGAAGGCTTTGATCGACAGGTTGCGCGACAGTATCGTGCGATGTCGGATCTGCCGGGATGCGCCGCTGAAGGGCGAGGGCGACCGGCTGCCGCATGAGCCCCGACCGGTCGCGGTCATCTCGGCCAAAGCGAAAATTTTGATTGCCGGGCAGGCGCCTGGACTGCGTGTGCATGAAAGTGGTCTGACATTCAATGATGCCTCCGGCGACCGCCTGCGGACATGGCTGAATGTCGACCGGGACAGGTTTTACGATCCAGATCGGTTTGCCATCGTGCCGATGGGCTTTTGCTTTCCCGGATACGACGAGCGCGGAAGCGACCTGCCGCCCCGGCAAGAATGTGCACCGCGCTGGCGCGATGAGGTCATGTCAGCCATGCCGCAGATCGAGCTTGTGCTGGCGATCGGTCAATATGCGCAAGCCTACCATCTTGGCGACCGACGCAAGAAAAGCATGACGGAAACGGTGCAAAACTGGCGCAACTATCTCCAGAGCAATATCGGAGTTCCTGTGCTGCCTTTGCCGCATCCCAGCTGGCGTAACACCTCTTGGTTGCGGAAGAACCCATGGTTCGATCAGGATGTGTTGCCCATACTTCGACAGCATGTGGAAATTCTGACGGGATGAAACAAATTTCTTTTTATTCGTTTTTTTTAGTGTAAATAGAGGAAAATAATTCCGTAGGAGAGAAGATTGGACCGTCTCGACCGTAAAATTCTGCGTATTCTGCAAGAGGATTCCACACTGGCTGTTGCCGACCTTGCAAAGAAGGTCGGGCTTTCCACGACGCCCTGTTGGCGGCGTATCCAGAAGATGGAAGAGGATGGCGTCATCCGTCGTCGCGTGGCGATTCTGGATGCGGCGAAGGTCAATACCAAGGTCACGGTTTTCGTTTCCATCCGCACCGCGTCTCACTCGATCGAGTGGCTGAAGCGCTTTTCGGAGGTTGTTTCCGAGTTTCCGGAAGTGGTCGAGTTCTACCGTATGAGCGGTGACGTGGATTATCTGCTGCGCGTCGTCGTACCGGATATCGCTGCTTATGATGCCTTCTACAAGCGGATGATTGCCAAGATCGAAATCCGCGATGTGTCATCGGTCTTTGCCATGGAGCAGATCAAGTACACGACCGAACTGCCGCTCGATTACATGATCCTGGACAATCCAAAGTCCGGCGAAGAGTGATCGGCCGTTTCAGCTGATAGCTCATTCCCGCGCTGATCGCGGGAATGAGTAGAGCCACGCTCAGCCCTTGAACTTCGCGATCACCAGATGGCCGGGTGTCGGCTCCCCATCCTGCATGCGCACGTTGATGTCGGTGACCTCGATCACATCAAAGCCCGTCGCGGTCAGACGTTCGCGCACATAGGTTTCCGCATGGGCAAAGCGCTGATGCGCGCCGACGATGTAGGGTCTGCCAGCCATTTTATCGTCGGGGAGGGTCTCTGACGAGAAGACGAAGATGCCGCCTTTCACCATGTTTTCTGCGGCACCGAAGAACAGCGGTTCCAGAGCGCCGAGATAGGGCAGCACGTCCGTTGCGGTGATCAGATCGAAAGCCTCGTCGTCATTGTCTTCGAGGAAATCCTCGACTTCGGCGACGTAGAGCGTCTCGTAGACATCCTTTTCATGGGCGATTTCGACCATGTTCTCGGAGATGTCTATGCCGGTGATGTCGTCGGCCATGTCGCGAAGCGCTTCGCCCGTGAGGCCGGTGCCGCAACCAAGATCCAGCATGCGCTTGAAGGGACCGAGTTCAAGCGTCTGCAATCGCTGGCGCACCATCATCGGAACGGCGTAGCCAAGCTGTTCGACGAGAATGTCTTCAAAGGCTTCCGCGTGCTGATCGAAGAGCGTTTCGATATAGGCGTCCGGTGCCTTAGGCGGCGCTTCGCCTCGTCCCATCGATGCGATGCGCACGGCGGCACCGCCATGATCTTCGGGATCGATTGCAAGAACCTCTTCGTAAGCCTTCACCGCGGCGTCGATATCACCCGCCTTTTCGAGCGCAAGCGCGCGGTTATAGGCTTCTGCAAGAGCCTCTTCATCGATCTTGGCGTTCTTGGTCATGGCGTTCATCAGGCTCCGCTTCGTTGGAAGCCTGATTAAGCCGCAACGCTTTCGGGTGCAATGCCTGTTTTGGATCGCCCGCCGCTCGCCGAGACGACAGCCCCATTAGTGGAGGATGAACTCGCCCTTCAACGAGCGCCACTCCTGCGCCGAGATCAGCTTGCGGTGGACGTAGCGCACCGAGTGCAGCGGGCCGTCCAGCTTCTCCTGCCAGAATTTGAGAAACCCGTGCATTTCCGGAAAGTCCGGAGCGAGGTCGTAGTTCTGCCAAAGGTAGCTTTGAAGAACCGAGGGGTGATCGGGCATGCGATAAAGAATTTCGGCTGTGGTGAGACCATAGCCCTTCAGCATCATTTCCATGTCTTGGTTCATGTGGCTGTTCCCGTTCTATTGATCGCCGACACACAGAAGTGTCATCGACAATGGGAACATGACATGGTTAATCGAACCTTGCCAAGAATGGTCATTGTCACAAATTATTTATATTTCTCAGCGTGTTAGCAGCTGATCAGGCAGAGTGCTGCTAACGTCCTATCGCTTCAGATGCCGTGTCAACCTTGCTTCCACCGTCGCCCAGACGTGGCGCAGGATCTCCACCATGGAGAGGTAGAATATTGCCGCCCAGAGATAGGCCTGGAAGTCGAAGGTGCGGGAGTAGGCGTAGCGCGTCTGGCCCATCAGATCGAAAACGGTGACGATCGATACAACCGCAGAACCCTTGATCATCAGGATGATCTCGTTGCCATAGGGGCGGAGTGCCACGATCAGTGCCTGCGGCAGAATGATCTTCCAGAATGTCACCGGCTTGGGAATGCCAAGAGATGCCGCACCTTCATGCTGGCCCTTCGGCACACTCTCGATTGCACCACGCAGGATCTCGGCCTGATAGGCGGCAGTGTTCAGTGTCAGTGAAAGGAGGCCGCAATACCAGGCGTCGCGGAAGAACCACCACAGACCCACCGCTTCCAGTTCGGTGCGAAAGCCGCCCAGGCCGTAATAGATAAGGAACAGCTGCGCCAGAAGCGGCGTGCTGCGGAAGAGATAGACATAGGCAAATGCAATGGCGCTCACGATCCTGTTCTTTGACATGCGAGCGAAAGCGATCGGAGCAGAAAGGGCCGCGCCCAGGATGAGAGCAAGGCCGACGAGGCTGATGGTCGTGAACAGGCCATCAATATAGCGCCAGCCGTAGCGCTCGATCTTGTCCGGATCCCAATCCATGATCAGCGACAGCACAAGACCTGTGAAGAGGAGGGCCCAGAAAGCAACGATGACGCAGCCTATCACCTTGCTCGCGGAGAGCGGTTTGGGCGGCGGAGGCGGTGCTGGTCTTGCCTCGATCAACTGATCGATGTGGCTCATCGCTGCACCTCCGAGCGACGCGCCCAGCGGTCGATATAGCCAATGCCGATTGAGGATATAAGAGCGAGAATGAGGTAGAGCATGCAGGCAATGCCGTAGAACAGAAACGCATCCTTGGTGACACGCGCGGCAATGCCAGTCTGGCGCAGGATATCCGCGAGCCCGATGATCGAGACGTAGGACGTATCTTTCAACAGAATGACCCAGAGATTGGTCATACCGGGAAGAGCGATGCGAACAAGCTGAGGTATGATGACGAGAACCATGGTGCGGCTGCGCGACAGTCCAAGCGCGTCACCCGCCTCATATTGGCCCTTGGGAATGGCGCGAAACGCAGACAAGAGCACTTCGGACGCGTAAGACGAGAAGACGACCGAAAGCGCAATCATGCCCGCAACGAAGGCATTGATCTCGATAGGGCCTGTAAAGCCGAGATAGCCGGCGACCGTCTGGAGCAGGATCTGCATGCCGTAATAGACGATGAAGAGGGTCAGGAGCTCCGGGAGACCGCGGAAGATCGTGGTGTAGATGCCGACAGCCAGTCGAAGGGATTTTTCCTGCGATTGAGCGCCAAGCGCGATCAGGAAGCCCAGCAGCAATCCGACAGGGAGTGTGGCGAGCGCCACAGAAATGGTCACCTTCACGCCGAAGGCAATTTCATCACCCCAGCCATCACCGCATGTGAGCAAGGTGCCGTTGCCAAAAAGTGAGAAGATACCGACCGGACCACAGAAAGGGTCGAACAGATATGTGAGATAGGTCCAGAACGAACCTATGGCGGAAAACACTCCGCTCATGCCAATGTCCCCTGCGATCTACGCCGCTATTCATATTTGTTTTATGAAAGTGTTCTCAAACAAAAATGGCGGGAGGGCAACCCTCCCGCCATGATATTTCAACATGAGAAACAGGCTTATTGGCCGTAAACGTCGAAATCGAAGTACTTGTCGTTGATCTCTTTGTACTTGCCGTTGGCGCGGATTGCCTTGATGGCCGCGCTGAATTTGTCGGCGAGAGCCTTATCGCCCTTGCGAACGGCGATACCCGCGCCCTTGCCATTGATCTGTTCATCGACCGGCAGAGCCGTCAGGATCTTGCAGCATGCGCCCGCATCCGACTTCACCCATTGCGACAGAACCACGATATCGTCGATGACGCCATCGATGCGGCCATTGGTAATGTCGAGCTTGTACTCGTCAGCCGTCGGATAAAGCTTCAGCTCGGAATCAGCCAAGTGCTTTTCAGCATAGTTGGCGTGGGTGGTAGAGCCCTGCGCGCCGATCGTTTTGCCCTTGAGGTCTTCCACCGACTTGATCGGCGAGTCCTTCGGTACGGCAATGGCCGGAGGCGTGTTGTAGTACTTCTCAGAGAAGTCCACCTTTTCAAGGCGCTCAGGCGTGATCGACATGGAGGCAACAATGGCGTCGAACTTCTTGGCCTGGAGGGCAGGAATGATGCCGTCCCAGTCATTGGTGACGAAGGTGCATTCGGCCTTCATCTCTTCGCAGAGCGCCTTGGCGATATCGATATCGAAGCCGGTCAGCTTTCCGTCAGCTTCCAGAACGTTGAATGGCGGGTATGCGCCTTCCGTGCCGATGACGATCTTGTCCTGCGCCATGGCGGAGCCGGCGAACAGCGACAGAGCTGCAATGGAAGCTGCAGCAAACAGACGGGTGGGGTTCAGCATTGAGATCCTCTCTTTCGGCGATACGACGCACGCCTCATTTATGTTCTGCGTGCATGGAGATTTTAGCACTCCGCGCGGTCGAGAGCCGGTTGCGGATGCTTGCCGGGATACTCATCCCGTTGCAAAAAAAATGCAACATCATTGTTTTGCGCTGCGACAGCCTCCTCAAAGCATGCAGTCGCATTGCCGCTATCTGCTCAAATTTCAGGGAACAAAATTGGCGCTTATGCGTAATAAGGAAGCCTTATAGTTTTAGGCTACAATTCATTATTTCAGACGACGGTTCCCGATTTTCGGCCTCCGCCTCCAATTCCAGGAGGAATCTTCATGGGTATCACGCAAACCATTCAGGCGCTGACGCCTGCGCAGCGCAACACGGTCATCGCCAGCTTCCTCGGCTGGACGCTCGACGCCTTCGATTTCTTCATCCTTGTTTTTGTCATCAAGGACATCGCGAAGGAATTCAATACAAGCATCCCCGCGGTCTCGATCGCAATTTTCCTGACGCTTGCCATGCGGCCGATCGGCGCGCTGCTTTTTGGCCTTGCGTCCGACCGTTATGGTCGCCGCATCACGCTCATGGTCGATGTCCTTCTTTATTCGGCCCTTGAGCTTCTCTCCGGCTTCTCCACCGGGCTGACGATGTTTATCGTCCTGCGTCTGCTCTATGGCATCGCCATGGGCGGCGAGTGGGGTGTGGGCGCTTCACTCACTATGGAAACGGTGCCGCCCCAGGCACGTGGCTTCGTTTCCGGTCTGCTTCAGGCGGGCTACCCGGCAGGCTATTTGCTGGCATCGATTGTCTTCTTTCTGCTCTACCCGATCATCGGCTGGCGCGGCATGTTCTTTGTTGGTGCCCTCCCAGCGCTGATCGTTCTCTATATCCGGCGCAGTGTGGAGGAATCACCGGCATTTCTCCAACGCCAGAAGCGGCCTCAGCAACCGTTCCTGACTGTCCTGAAGAAGAATGTTCCACTTTTCATCTGGACCGTTATCCTGATGACGGCGTTCAATTTCCTCAGCCACGGCACGCAGGATATCTATCCAACCTTCCTGGAAACGCAGCGGGGCTATGACAGTCACACGACAGGGGCCATTGCGATCGTCTATAACATCGGGGCGATTTGCGGCGGGCTGTTCTTCGGCGCTCTTTCGCAACAGATTGGCCGCCGGAAGGCAATTGTGATTGCCGCCCTTCTGGCCATTCCCGCCGCCTGGTTCTGGGTTTATGCGCCTGGTGCCGTCCTGCTTGCCATCGGTGCTTTCGTGCTGCAGTTCTTCGTTCAGGGTGCGTGGGGCGTTATCCCGGTTCACCTGAATGAACTCTCGCCGGACGAAGTGCGTGGCACATTCCCGGGCTTTGCCTACCAGCTCGGGAATCTGCTGGCCTCTGGCAACGCAACCCTGCAAACGACACTCGCCGCGCACTGGAACGGGGATTACGCGCTTGCGCTTTTCAGCGTTGCAATCGTCGTCGCCTGCGCCGTCGCCCTGCTGGCCGGGTTCGGATATGAAAAACGCAACGTGCAGTTTGGCGTCCCAGATGACCAAGCGGTTGAACCGGCGCACCCGACACGGGGAAGCACGGCTTGAATCTCGTGCCATGACGGCGGGCCAGTTCCCGCCGTCGCCTCGTGCGATAGGCATGGCTGCTGCCGTCACGAACCAGTCCCAGGCAATCAGGGCAGACCTCCCCGAAAATGCCTTTTTTCGTTCATTCCCGGTACATAAGAGCCTCTTCATCATTGGAACAAGACCGCACGCCGGGCGTTGTTCAGCGCCATTACGTGCAGACTGTGCCCCGATGCCGCAGGGCAGACTTAAATGAAGACGGCAGATGAGGAAGCGCCATGCTGAATAAGAATAAATTGATGACCGGGGTGGTTTTCCCCCTCATGTCGATTGCCATTGCAGTAGAACCGGCATTTGTGGCCACGGTTGCGCATGCAGCGCCGATGGCGCAGGTTGAGCAACAGGGAACCGTGTCCAACGGTAATGGAGCCATCATTCTTGCGCAGGCCGAGGCGCCGCCGAACCCAGAAGAAGAATTGTTGAAGCGACGCCAGCGCGAGCAGCAGGGCGAACCCCAAGCCGAGCCTAAGCGCGAGCCTGAGCAGAAGCGCGAAGAAGCCCCGCAGCCTCCGAAGCGAGAAGCGGCACCTGAACCGCAGGCCGAGCAGCCGCAGGAGCGCCCACGCCGCGAAGCCGCGCCCGAAGGTGAGGCACGCCCAGAGCGCCCGCGCCGGGAAGCCGCTCCTGAAGCAGCGCCGCAAGCCGCCCCTGAACAGCAGCAGGAACGCCCGCGCCGTAAGCCAGCCGCAGAGCCGCAGCCGGAAGCAGAAGGGCAGCCAGGCGCTGAGCGTCCGCGTCGCGAAGCCGCTCCGGAAGCCGCACCACAGGCCGAGCCGGAACAGCAGCAGGAGCGCCCACGCCGCAAGCCTGCTGCCGAAGCGCAGCCAGAAGCAGAAGGCAAGCAGCCGCCGAAGCCGGAAGCCCCAGCCGCCAAGCCAGCGAACGAACCTGCAGCCACTGAAGCTGCGCCGGAAAAGCCTGCCAAGCCCGCAAAGCGCCCGGCAGCCCCGGAACCTGCCGAGGGTGCAGCGCCGGTGCCTGCAGAGCCGCCGACACCGGGTCGTGCGCCTGCACCCGCAGAGCAGCCGAACCCAGCCCCCGGCCAGCAACCTTCCGAACAGCCACGCCCGCCTCGCGCCCAAAATGGCGAGCCGGCACCAGCCCCTGTTCCGGGTGCGCCGAAGCCTGCGCCGCTTGACGGTGCAGCAACAGGTCAGGCACCAGCCGGCGAGCCTGTTCCCTCCCAGGTCGCAACGCCACAGACGGAAGCGCCTCCCACGACGAAGGAGCAACTGGACAAGGCCCGCGCCATTGCCAAGGACCCATCCAAGTCGGCTGATACCGTCGTTCTGCCCGTCGACAAGGGTGCTGCCGTTCTCGACAGCGACAAGGAAGTCTATCGCAGCGGCAACGAGCAGCTTCGCGAACAGCGTCGCCGTGAACGCGAGCAGGTTCAGGACTTCAAGGTTCCAACCTCGGATGCGGAAGCCCAGGCCGCTGCACGCCGTGACGGACAGCCTGCGCCGCAGATCAACATCCAGAACATCACCAACATCCAGGGTGAGCGTATCGACCGCCGTCCGCAGTTCGACCGTCCCGACGGCGTGCGGGAATGGCGCCCGCGCGACATGCCGCGCGACCGCGACATGGGCGACCGCGTCTTCCTGCAGTTCGGTGACCGCGTCGTGGTCCGTGGCAGTGATGATGACCGATTCGTTAGCGAAGGCGCGAAGCCCTATTATGAGCGTCTGCCCGACGACCGGTACCGCGAGACGATCGAACGCTCTGACGGTACGCAGGTCGTGACCATCCGCAACCGTTACGGCGACGTCATCCAGCGCTCCCGTATCGATGCCCGTGGCCGCGAATATGTGCTGTTCTACGCGCCGGAACTGGCGGATGAGCCCGACCGCGAATATGTCTACCGTGATCCGGGTCTCGACCTGCCGCCACTGCGTCTGCGCATCCCCGTCAATGAGTATATCATCGATACGTCGTCCGACGATGATCGTGACTACTATCGCTTCTTGGAGCAGCCACCGGTAGAGCCCGTTCAGCGCGTTTATTCCATGGATGAGGTCCGCTACTCGGCTCGCGTGCGTGACATGGTGCGTCGTATCGACCTCGACACCATCACCTTTGCGACCGGCAGTGCCGAAATTCCAATGAGCCAGGCACGCTCGTTGCGCAAGGTTGCCGATGCGATGAACAAGGTGCTTGAAAAGAACCCGGCTGAAACCTTCCTAATCGAAGGTCATACCGATGCCGTGGGTTCGGATGAAAGCAACCTCGTTCTCTCTGACGAACGCGCAGAGTCTGTCGCCAAGGTCTTGACCGAAGTTTACGGCATCCCGCCGGAAAACCTGACAACGCAGGGCTATGGCGAGCGCTACCTGAAGGTCCAGACCCTGGGTCCGAACCAGGAGAACCGTCGCGTTACCATCCGCCGCATCACGCCGCTGGTGCGCCCGGTCGCGCAGAACTAACGTTCGTACCGATCAATAAGAAGGCCCGGAAGCTGATAGCTTCCGGGCCTTTTCTTGTTCATTCTTTGCTGTTCAGGCCAGCGCGACAGCGATCTCGGCTGCCAGGCGCGCATTGTTACGCACCAGCGAGATATTGGTGTCGAGGCTGCGGCCTTCGGTGATCTCGAAAATCTTTGCCAATAGATAGGGCGTGACCGCCTTGCCGCTGATGTTGTCTTCTTCGGCTGCCGACAATGCGCGCTCGATGTAGATTTCCATCTCGTCGCGGGCGATTTCGTCTTCTTCCGGCACCGGGTTGGCGATCAGCATGCCGCCTTCGAGGCCGAACTGTTCGCGGGTGGTCTGGAAGTTGGCGATCGCTGCCGGGCTATTCAGCGTCAGCGGGCTCTTCAGGCCGGAAGCGCGCGACCAGAAGGCAGGGAATTCTTCTGAGCCATAGGTGACGACCGGAACGCCGTTGGTTTCCAGAACCTCAAGCGTCTTCGGCACATCCAGGATCGCCTTTGCGCCAGCGCAGACGACGATGACGCCGGTGCGCGCAAGCTCGGTCAGGTCTGCCGAAATATCGAAGCTCTCTTCCGCGCCGCGATGCACGCCGCCAATGCCGCCGGTGGCGAAGACCTTGATGCCCGCATGTTCGGCTGCAATCATGGTGGCGGCAACCGTCGTTGCGCCCGTGCGGCGCTCGGCAATCGCAAAGGCGATATCGGCACGCGAGACCTTCATGGCATCTTTGGTTTGCGCCAGCGCTTCCAGCTGATCCTTTTCGAGACCGATATGCAATGTGCCGTGGATAACGGCGATGGTAGCCGGAATTGCGCCATTGTCGCGGATCAGTGTCTCCACGCCCTCGGCCATGCGGATATTGCCAGGATAGGGCATGCCGTGGGTGATGATGGTGGATTCAAGCGCAACGATGGGCGCGCCGCGCTGCTTGGCTGCAGCAACTTCTTCCGAATAGACGATCGGTAGGAGCGGGGAGGTGGTCTTGGTCATGGTCTCTTCCATTTCGTTTAAGCGATCTCTTCACACCATTTCTGCCTGCGGCACAAGCGCCAGGAAGGCGGCAAGCGTCTCGGCGCTCAACTCGCTGGCCGTCGCAAACGGAGACTGGACCGTGATGGCGGCCGCGGCAGCACCGTGGCGCAGCGCTTCGGTGATGGGTTTGCCATTGGCAATTGCCGAGAGATAGCCGGACGCCATAGCGTCACCCGCACCCGTCACGTCTTTCACGTCCTCGATCAAAGGTGGCGTCAGCACGGCGGTCCCATTCTGGTCGAAGGCGACAACGCGTTTCGCGCCACTGGTAATCACGCCGCCGCGAAGGCCGGTCTCTCTCAGCAAGGCTGGCCATTGTCTCGCATCGGTGACATTTTTGCCCGTCAGGGCGCGCGCCTCAGCCTCATTCATGAACAGCATGTCGATGCTGGCCAATGTCGATTTCATCCGGACAACCTTTGCCGGAGAAATGGCAATAGCCGCAAGACGCTTTTCACACGCGCGCGCCGCGGTGCCGATCGCGCCTAGCGTATCTTCTGGGAGGTTTGCATCGCAAAGGATGATGTCGGTGGCCTTGATCGCGTCGCGCACGGCGCGCACTTTAAGGCGACGCGGCGTGAAGAGCTTGTAGAGATCCATATCCGCGATGGCGATAACGAGGTTGCCGTCGCGCTCGAGAATCGCCGTATAACTCGGCGTGCTGCGGTCCAAGAAGGTGAATGGCGTATCCTCGACGCCCGCATCACGGGCAGCTGCGGCAACGGTCGAGCCATTCCCATCACCGCCGCGTGGGGCGATGAGCCTCACCTCAAATCCCAGTCGGGACAGGTTGCGGGCCGCATTGAAACCGCCACCGCCGGCTTCTTCCATCCAGGAGCCCGGATTGCTGGCGCCTTGCACCGTTTCCGTCTCGATCATGCCGCGCCTGTCGATATGCGCGCCGCCCAGAACGAGTATTTTCTTCACGTTCATCCATCCTTCTTGCCGACACGGACAAACGCGTCCGATTCGGTGTTTTCTGGTTCCATCCAACCGGCCCCGCAGCCTTCGTAAAAGCCTTCACCAAAGAAAAACAAAAGCAGAACGAACGGCTTATCGCTATTTGTTTTCAAAGGACTGATGTGCTGTTGTGGAATGAGAACAAAAAGAGTACATACTGTTTCCACACTGCTTCGTTGCCTGTGCGGCTTCAATAACCTAAAGGTGGTTCAGATGGCACAAAATTCTTTGCGTCTTGTAGAGGACAATTCGGTGGATAAAAGCAAGGCACTGGAAGCGGCGCTCTCCCAGATCGAACGTTCGTTCGGCAAGGGATCGATCATGAAGCTCGGTTCCAATGAAAACGTCATCGAGGTCGAGACTGTTTCGACAGGATCTCTCAGCCTCGATATCGCGCTCGGCATCGGCGGTTTGCCGAAGGGGCGTATCATTGAGATTTATGGACCGGAAAGCTCCGGTAAAACGACGTTGGCATTGCAGACCATTGCGGAAGCCCAGAAGAAGGGCGGTATCTGCGCCTTCGTGGACGCCGAGCATGCACTCGATCCGGTCTATGCCCGCAAGCTTGGTGTCGATCTTCAGAACCTTCTGATCTCGCAGCCCGACACGGGCGAGCAGGCCCTTGAAATCACCGACACGTTGGTGCGCTCCGGCGCGGTGGACGTGCTCGTGGTCGACTCCGTTGCTGCTCTGACGCCACGCGCTGAAATCGAAGGTGAGATGGGCGACAGCCTGCCGGGTCTTCAGGCCCGCCTGATGAGCCAGGCGCTGCGCAAGCTAACCGCGTCGATCTCGAAATCCAAGACGATGGTGATCTTCATCAACCAGATCCGCATGAAGATCGGCGTGATGTTCGGTTCGCCGGAGACGACGACGGGTGGTAATGCGCTGAAGTTCTATGCCTCGGTGCGTCTCGACATTCGCCGTATCGGCTCGGTCAAGGAGCGTGAAGAGGTTGTCGGCAACCAGACGCGCGTCAAGGTCGTCAAGAACAAGATGGCGCCTCCCTTCAAGCAGGTTGAGTTCGACATCATGTATGGCGAAGGCGTTTCCAAGACGGGCGAGCTTGTCGATCTCGGCGTGAAGGCCGGCATCGTCGAAAAGTCTGGCGCATGGTTCTCTTATAACAGCCAGAGGCTGGGGCAGGGACGTGAAAACGCCAAGTCTTTCCTGCGCGACAATCCCGCTGTCGCCAACGAGATCGAGTTGGCACTTCGTCAGAATGCCGGCCTGATCGCCGATCGGTTCCTTGAGAACGGCGGACCGGAAGCCGATGCGGATGGTGTAGAGCCAGACGCGTGATGATCCGCTGCCGGGCTTTCTCCGGCATCGTTGTCCATCTCTAATCGATCCAAGGCCGTGCGATCCACTCGCGCGGCCTTCGTCGTTTTGCTGCCTCATTCTGGCAAAGCCCAGCCCTCTTTGGCTGGACAGGCGGGATGGTGGACGATAAAAGCCTGTGACTTTTTTATTATCGCTGCGTGAGCGTGGCAATGAAGGACTTCGTATGAGCGGTGTGAATGAAATCCGGTCGACTTTCCTCGACTACTTCAAGAAGAACGGCCATGAGATTGTGCCATCCAGCCCTCTGGTGCCGCGCAACGACCCGACCCTGATGTTCACCAATGCGGGCATGGTGCAGTTCAAGAACGTTTTCACCGGTCTTGAATCCCGTCCCTATTCCAAGGCTGCCTCTTCGCAGAAATGCGTTCGCGCCGGCGGCAAACATAACGACCTCGATAATGTCGGTTATACCGCGCGCCACCACACCTTCTTCGAAATGCTCGGCAACTTCTCCTTTGGCGATTATTTCAAGGAAGAAGCGATCACGCACGCCTGGAACCTGATCACCAAAGAATTCGGCATCGACAAGAACCGTCTTCTGGTGACGGTCTATCATACCGATGACGAAGCCTTCGATCTCTGGAAGAAGATCGCCGGTTTTTCAGACGACCGCATCATTCGCATTCCCACGAGCGATAACTTCTGGGCCATGGGCGATACCGGTCCTTGCGGTCCTTGCTCGGAAATTTTCTATGACCACGGCGATCATATCTGGGGCGGACCTCCTGGCTCTGCCGATGAGGATGGCGACCGGTTCATCGAGATCTGGAACCTCGTCTTCATGCAGTACGAGCAGGTGACGAAGGAAGAGCGCATTAACCTGCCGCGTCCATCCATCGACACGGGCATGGGCCTTGAGCGGATCTCCGCTCTGCTGCAGGGCAAGCATGACAATTACGATACCGACCTTTTCCGCGCCCTGATTTTGGCGTCCGTTGAGGCGACCGGCGTTCCCGCGGAAGGCGAGAAGCGTGCGAGCCACCGGGTCATCGCCGACCATCTGCGTTCTTCCGCGTTCCTGATTGCCGATGGCGTTCTGCCGTCGAATGAAGGCCGTGGTTACGTTCTGCGCCGCATCATGCGCCGCGCCATGCGTCATGCCGAGCTTTTGGGTTCCAAGGAGCCGCTGATCTGGAAGCTGCTGCCAACGCTCGTTCAGCAGATGGGCCGCGCCTATCCGGAACTGGTGCGCGCCGAAGCGCTGATCTCGGAGACGCTGAAGCTTGAAGAAACCCGCTTCCGCAAGACGCTGGAGCGTGGTCTCTCGCTTCTGTCCGACGCGACGTCCGACCTTTCCAAGGGCGGCATGCTGGACGGCGAGACCGCCTTCAAGCTTTACGATACCTATGGCTTCCCGCTCGATCTGACGCAGGACGCACTGCGCGCCCGCGAAATCGGTGTGGACATTGCAGGCTTTACCGACGCGATGGAGCGCCAGAAGGCGGAAGCCCGCTCGCACTGGGCCGGCTCCGGCGACAAGGCAACTGAAACCGTCTGGTTCGAACTGAAGGAGAAGTTCGGCGCGACCGAGTTCCTGGGCTACGATACCGAAACCGCTGAAGGTGTCATTCAGGCGATCGTCAAGGACGGCAAGTCGATTGATGCTGCGGCCGAAGGCGATACCGTCCAGATCGTCGTCAACCAGACGCCATTTTATGGCGAGTCCGGCGGTCAGATGGGCGACACCGGTGTGATTTCCTCCGACACCGGTAGCTTCACGGTCACCGACACGCAGAAGAAGGGCGAGGGCCTCTTCGTCCATATCGGCAAGGTTGCCAAGAGTGGCGTCAAGCTTGGTGATGCCGTGCAGTTGACCGTCGATCACGATCGCCGTTCGCGCCTTCGTGCCAACCACTCGGCAACCCACCTGCTGCATGAAGCGCTTCGCGAGGTTCTCGGAACTCATGTGGCGCAGAAAGGTTCGCTCGTGGCACCAGAGCGCCTGCGCTTCGATGTATCTCATCCGAAGCCGATGACGGCGGATGAGCTCAAGATCGTCGAGGAGATGGCGAACGAGATCATTCTCCAGAACTCCCCGGTCGTGACGCGCTTGATGAGCGTGGATGATGCGATTGCCGAAGGTGCGATGGCGCTCTTTGGCGAAAAATATGGCGATGAGGTACGCGTCGTCTCGATGGGCACCGGTATTCATGGCGCCAAGGCCAACCGGCCGTACTCTGTCGAACTCTGTGGCGGCACGCATGTCTCCGCCACGGGACAAATCGGCCTCGTGCGTATTCTTGGCGAAAGCGCCGTGGGTGCGGGTGTGCGCCGTGTGGAAGCTGTCACAGGACCAGGTGCGCTTGCCTATCTTGCCGAGCAGGATGAACGGGTGAAGGCGCTCGCTTCGTCACTGCGCGTGCAGCCAGGCGAGGTGATCTCGCGCGTCGAGGGTCTGCTGGACGAGCGCAAGAAACTCGAACGTGAACTGGCCGATGCCCGCCGCAAGCTTGCGATGGGTGGCAGTTCGGCCGAAGGCTCTGCCGGTGACATCAGAGAAGTCGGTGGTGTGAAGTTCATGGCGAAGGCCATGTCCGGCATCGACGCCAAGGATCTCAAAGGCCTTGCCGACGATGCCAAGACCAATCTCGGCTCTGGCGTGGTGCTGCTGATTGCCGTTTCCGAGGATGGCAAGGCGAGTGCCGTTGCTGCGGTCACCGAAGACCTGACATCGCGTTTCAGCGCGGTCGATCTGGTGCGCACCGCTTCTGCCGCGCTTGGTGGAAAGGGCGGCGGTGGACGTCCAGACATGGCGCAGGCCGGTGGTCCGGATGGATCGAAGGCCAGTGAAGCCATCGAGGCCGTGGCCGCTTCTCTCGCAGGTTGAACTCGTCCAAGGCTACGAGGTGGCTTTGTCGCTGCCTCGCTTTTGACTGTATGCGTTTATAGGGCCGGAACATTGAGGCTGATGTTCCGGCCCTTTCTATTTTGATGATGGTTTCAAGGCTGAAGGGTGGCCGTTGGTGACGTGACTGTACCGTCAAACCTTTCTTCGTACGTCAGCAGCTGGCCATGCCGGACGATCCTCCACAGTAGCGTGTTTCGCCCACAGGCGCCGCAGCAGAGCGCTTGGGCTGAATAAGCCTCAACTACCTTGCAGCGGCATGATCGCGCTCTGAATGATGAAAATGGGAGCCGCATCAGCGATGCCCGATTCGGTGGGCGCAGCGGCTGGATATGCTACCCGCATCCCAGCTGGCTTCCCCGGCTGACCCTTTCTCGCGGAGGGTTTCTTTTTGGCTCAGGAACCGGTGCGATGCCATTTGCATTGTCTTCTCAACAGAGGAGACAGTCATGGAAGATTATTTAGAACTTCGACAGCAGATTGCTCAGGATCTCGATACGCTAAGCCGTACCGAAAGCCCGAAATCGATCTTCGAAATCGCCGATGATTACCTGTTGGGCAATCCGTCTCTGAAGCGGGAATTGGTGGAGGATATTATCAAAGAAGAGGCGGACAAGAGAAACATTTCCATTCACTGAATGGACGTTGGGGCTTCACGCAGAGCTTCAGGAAAATCGCCTAGAGAACTGAAGACAAAGAAAAACCCGCCGAAGCGGGTTTTTCTTTTGGTGCGGTCGAGAAGACTCGAACTTCCACGGGTTGCCCCACAGCGACCTCAACGCTGCGCGTCTACCAATTCCGCCACGACCGCATCGTGGTAGGGTCGACTTCCGCCGACGGGGGTGCATGTAGCAAAAGGATTTTGGGTGCACAAGAGTGCCGTGACAGTTTTTTGAAATTAAAAACAGGCATTTCCCTCCCTATATGGAAGAAGCCCGGAAATGCCGGGCTTGCAGCCTGAATTCCATTCTGCCAGAAGGCTGTGGAAAGGACATTTACATGCTCACACGCACCGATCTTACTTCCACAATGTACCCTAGAGCCGGTTCTCCTGCCGTGCGCTGGCGAATCTCCGACGGGCTGGTGCCTTATGAGCAGGCGATTGAGGAGATGGAGCGTGAAGTGGCGGCAATCGCCGCAGGCGAGGCAGACGAGCTTGTATGGCTCCTTGAACATCCACCGCTCTATACGGCGGGCACCAGTGCCGATTCGTCCGACCTGATCGAGCCGGACCGCTTTCCCGTCTTCGAGACGGGGCGGGGCGGGGAGTATACCTATCACGGCCCAGGCCAGCGGGTGGTCTATGTGATGCTCGATCTGAAGCGCAGGCGCCAGGATGTGCGCGCCTATGTGGCGGCATTGGAGGAAGTCATCATCCGCACGCTCGACAAGATGAACGTCAGGGGCGAGCGGCGTGAGGATCGAGTGGGTGTCTGGGTTCGTCGGCCGGAAAAGCCGCTTCTGCCGGATGGCTCCATGTCCGAGGACAAGATCGCTGCGCTCGGGATTCGCTTGCGCAAGTGGGTCAGCTTCCATGGCCTGTCGATCAATGTCGATCCCGAGCTTAGCCATTTCGGTGGCATCGTTCCCTGCGGCATCACCCAATACGGCGTCACCAGCCTCGTCGATCTTGGCCTGCTGGTGATGATCAACGACGTCGATGTCTTTCTACGTGAGGCCTTTGAGGAGGTCTTTGGCGCTACCGCAAACGAGAAAGGCCGGATTCCGGCCTAACCCGTGGCGAATTCGACCTTGGTTCTGTTAACCTGAAGCCTATTAACAGGGTTTTCAGGGCTTCTTTTCAAGACTTAGCCGCCGGTTCCACTTTTCGGGTCGACGATCTCAGCGTTGCAGGGCTGTGTCTGAAATTCGGTTTTTTGTAAGCCGAGCGGTGGTTCAATGATCCTCATGCGGCCTGTCGCGACGATCTCATCCAGCGGTGCGGGCCGGCCAAGCAAGTAGCCCTGTGCTTCCCCGCATCCTTCCAGCTTAAGAAGAGAAAGTTGTTCCTGCGTCTCAACGCCTTCGGCCAGTACTGGGATCCTGAGACCCTTGCCCAATGCCAGAACGGTGCGAATGATGGTCAAGGCTTCTTCGTTGCTGTGCGCTTCGTCAATGAAAGAGCGGTCGAGCTTGATCTTGCTGAAGGGGAACGAGCGAAGCGTGTCGATTGAGGAGTAACCTATACCGAAGTCATCAAGCGCAACAGAGACCCCGTATGACTTGATTTGGCGAAGCATGTGAAAGGCGCGCTCGCGATCCTTCAAGATGGCGGTCTCTGTGAGTTCCAGTTCCAGTCGATGCGGTGGAAGTCCGGTTTCGAGAAGGATGCTCATCACGAGCTTGGGCAGATCTCCTGCGGCAAACTGTACGGCGGACAGGTTGACGGCCACTTTACAGGCTGGTTCCCATGAGGCGGCCGCGGCACAGGCGGTTCGTAGCACCCACTCGCCGAGTTGCAGGATGAGGCCGTTTTCCTCCGCCAGCGGAATAAAGTCTGAAGGCGGGATGAAACCACGCTCTGGATGTTTCCAGCGCAGCAGGGCTTCATATCCTGTGATCTCGCCGGTCGAAACGGATGTCTGCACCTGATAGTGGACTGAAAGTTGATCGCGAGCCAGTGCTTTGCGCAAGTCCGCTGCCATAGCACGTCGGGCCTTGATAGCGGTGTCCATGCCCGTCTCGTAGAAAAAGACCCGCTTTTCCGTCAGTTGCGACTTTGCTCTATACATGGCGAGGTCTGCGTTACTGACGAGCGTTTCCTTCGTGGTGGCGTTGTCGGGGTAGATGGCGACGCCGAAGCTTGCGCCAACGACAATTTGGGCTTCGTCGACGTTGATCGGACTGAACATCACCGTTTCAAGACGGTCCAGAAACCCATTGATGCCGGCCAGTTCGTCGTCTTGAATACGGAATAGAGCGGCAAACTCGTCGCCGCCGACGCGGGCAACGAACTCGCCCTGATCTTCTCGAACCAGATTTTTGAGCCGCAGACCAAGGTCGGTCAACACGTCATCGCCCACATGATGGCCGCGGGTGTCGTTGATCTCTTTGAACCTGTTAAGGTCAATGCCGATCATGGCTATCCTGATCTTTTGCGTATCGGCGAGTGCAAGCTCTTCCTCCAGCTTCTCGTTGAAGTTGGCGCGATTGGGAAGGCCCGTCAGCGCGTCGTACAAGGCCATCTGGCGAAGATGCGCGATTGTCTCGGCGCGTGTGCTGTTGTCGATGAGGTAGCTCACCAGACCGCAGGAGACGATGACGAAAGCCATACCGGAAATCGCGATTGCCAGAGTCCAAAGCGAATCCGGGTTGGAGAAGGATCCGTCGACGAACATCGGTTCGACCTGGAACGCGGTCATCCCTGTGAAATGCAAGACGGCAATCGCGAGTGTCAGGACCACCGCCATGGCGTTGCTGCCTCTTCGCATACCAAAATGCAGCGCGACCGAAGACAGACCCACGGAAAGAATGATCGAGGCGACGAGGTAGATCCTGTCCCAGGATACAATTCCTTGAACTCGGTAGGCAATCATGCCGGTATAATGCATCGCGGCGATGGCGAGCCCGATGATCGCGCCGCCCAAGGCGGGCATGATCGGATTGCGTTTGCTGGCTGCCACGGCAAAACCGACCGCATTGCCAAATAGCACGACCAAAAGCGAAACGACGGTCAACGACAAATCGAAGCCGATGGGTACGCCTGCATCATAGCCAAGCATGGCGACGAAATGGGTGCACCAGATCGCGACGCCTGCGGAAAGCGCCGTCATGGCCTGCCAGCCGATGCGCTGTGTCCCGGTCGCCGTTATCGTTTTACTGAACAGGCGGGACGTCACCCATGAACCTGTACCGCATAAGAGCACTGCCACAAGCACGAGCCAGATGTTGTGTTTGTAGACGATGCATCCCAGCACGGTCATCATTACAGTCGCCTCTCGTTGTAAGGCACTGCGTCAGCGCGAACGCAGTAGCCGTCTACTGCGTTTGCAGGCTTGTTGGCAATGTTTGGTTTTACGACACAACGAGTTAATGATTTATATGTGAGAACGAGTGAATTTTATAATCTTCACAAAGACTTAGCTCAATCGTAAGTAGGCTATTCATCTCGGCTCGACGCACCCTTTGATAGAAATTGATGCACTCAAGACCATATGTGTTCAGGCCGGTTGCATTTCCCGGATCACAGCGTCGTCGATCTCTTGAGCGCGCAGGAAAGCCGGGCGCTGACCAAGGCGGCCTAGATAATCACTGAATGCTTGGCGCTTCTCCAGCGAGCCGAATTGCCGCCCCCATACGATATGAGAGCCCACATAGACGTCGGCGGCCGTAAAGCTGTCACCGGCAATGAAGGGGTTTTGCGTCACGGCATATTCGAGCGTATCCATCAGGTCTTCGAAGCGGCCGCATCCGGCCATGCGATACTTATCTTCCGGTATTATCAGCCCCAACGCGCGGTTGGTGATACCCATTTCCAGCGGCCCGGCTGCGAAGAAAAGCCAGCGATAGTAAAGGCCACGATCGCCGGTCGGCGGCGCAAGACCCTTCTCTGGAAAGGCATCCGCCAGATAGGCGCAGATCGCCGCGCATTCCGTGACGACTACCTTGCCGTGCTTGATCGCAGGCACTTTGCCCATGGGATTGATCGCTGTGTATTCGCCAGCCTTCATATCGCTGCCGAAGCCGATGATCCTGGTGTCGTAAGGCGCGCCCACTTCCTCCAGCATCCAACGGATGATGCGTCCGCGTGACATGGGGTGGGTGTAGAATGTCAGATGGCTCATGTCTCTCTCCCTTATTATGGGAGTTTGCTCCGGCTGCATGACGTAATCAAGACATGCCTCAAGTCCTAAAGCATGTCGCGAACTGTCAGATTCGCTCATACGCTTCAGGTCCTCGCTATCGCATAGCCGCTGCACAGTTTTGTTTGGACCATGTCTTAAAAGAAAACCCGGCACGAAGGCCGGGTTTTCGAAGGTCTCTGAAGGGTTAGATGCCGATCAGGCAGCCATGGCCTTCTTGAGGTTTTCGTCGATCTTGTCGAGGAAGGCTGTGGTGGAGAGCCAAGGCTGATCCGGACCGATCAGGAGCGCGAGGTCCTTGGTCATGTAGCCGGCTTCAACGGTGTCGACGCAAACGGTTTCAAGCGTCGTGGCGAACTTTGCCAGTTCCGCATTGTCGTCCAGCTTGGCGCGGTGGGCCAGGCCACGGGTCCATGCAAAGATCGACGCGATGGAGTTGGTCGAGGTTTCCTGGCCCTTCTGGTGCTGGCGGTAGTGGCGCGTCACCGTGCCGTGTGCCGCTTCAGCTTCGACGGTCCGGCCATCCGGAGACAGGAGAACGGAGGTCATCAGGCCGAGAGAGCCGAAGCCCTGTGCCACGGTATCCGACTGAACGTCGCCGTCGTAGTTTTTGCAGGCCCAGATGTAGCCACCGGACCACTTCAGCGCGGAAGCGACCATGTCGTCGATCAGGCGGTGCTCATAGGTGATGCCAGCTTCGTCGAACTGCGCCTTGAATTCGGTCTGGTAGACTTCCTCGAAGATATCCTTGAAACGACCGTCATAGGCCTTGAGGATGGTGTTCTTCGTGGAGAGGTAAACAGGCCACTTGCGCATCAGGCCGTAGTTCATGGATGCGCGGGCGAATTCGCGGATGGATTCGTCGAGGTTGTACATGGCAAGAGCCACGCCAGCGCTGGGAGCGTCGAACACGTCCTTCTCGATGACCTGGCCGTCTTCACCGACGAACTTGATCGTCAGCTTGCCCTTGCCGGGGAACTTGAAGTCTGTTGCCTTATACTGGTCGCCGAAAGCGTGACGACCAACAACGATCGGCTGGGTCCAGCCGGGCACCAGGCGGGGAACGTTCTTGCAGATGATCGGCTCGCGGAAAATGACGCCGCCGAGAATGTTGCGGATTGTACCGTTCGGGCTCTTCCACATCTGCTTGAGGTTGAATTCCTCAACACGGGCTTCGTCCGGCGTGATGGTTGCGCACTTGATGCCAACACCGTGCTTCTTGATGGCGTGTGCCGCGTCGACCGTCACCTGGTCATTGGTAGCGTCGCGGTTTTCGACGGAAAGGTCGTAGTATTCGATATCGAGATCGAGGTAAGGCAGGATCAGCTTGTCCTTGATGAGCTGCCAGATGATACGGGTCATTTCGTCGCCGTCGAGATCGACGACCGGATTGGCTACCTTGATCTTTGTCATGAATTCCTCACCTTCGAGAGCGGTTGCGCCCAATCGAGCGCCATAAGGGCAAATATCCCGTGGCGCTATAGCATTGCGAGCGGCAGAGGCAAAGCCATTGGCCAGTTTTTTTGGCCTTTCTAAAAGGCTGCTTACCGCATTGCCAAAACACATTCGCAGATTAAATTCAGGCGAATCGCTTACGTTGGGTAAGCCGAAGTTTCAGGACGTCATCATGCAGAAAGTTCTGCTCGCCATTGCCGCAATATTCCTTTCGTCCAGCGCCTTTGCCGCCGATCCCACCGAGCCGGTGAAGAAGGTCATGGACATTACGGTAAAGAACTGGTCCGGCGAGGCGGACGACTGGAAATATATCTTCGACGAAGATCTGCTGACGACGCTTTTCAGCAAGGCATTCATTGCTCAGTACCGCGAAGCCTCGAAGAAGCCCGCCTATGAGGCAGAGGCAGGCGAGAAGGGTGATCCCTTCGGTTATGATGTTGTGACCAATTCGCAGGATGGCTGCCCGTTGCAGGACGTCAACATTTCAGCGGCGCCGCCCAAGGATGGCGTGAGCGATGTCACCGTCAAGTTTAAGCTGTGGGCCTGCATGGATGAGGCCGAGATGAAGGCGACCGTCGATCAGGTCAATTTCGACGTGATCGAAGAAGATGGTAAGCCGGTCATCAACGACATTCATCGCGTTGGCGACGAGGGGCGAGACTCCTTGCAGCAAGAGATGGCAAACATCATCAAGGGCGAATAAGCCTGCTCCAATCACGCCTTGCCTTTGATTTGCGCGGAAAACTGTGCCAGTGAAGCCTAAAAATTGGAAGGCGACTATGGCAGGTACAAACAGCGATCTCGAACTCATTGCCGAAGGCCCGGCGATCATTCTGGTCGAGCCTCAGCTTGGCGAAAACATCGGTATGGTGGCGCGCGCAATGGCCAATTTCGGCTTGGCCGAGCTGCGTCTTGTCAATCCGCGGGACGGCTGGCCGAGCGAGAAGGCGCGCGCTGCCGCATCCAAGGCCGACCACGTCATCGATGCCACCAAGGTGTATGACACGCTGGAGGATGCGGTTCGCGATCTGAATTTCGTCTATGCGACGACGGCGCGTGAACGCTACGGCTTCAAGCCGGTCCGAGCGCCAGTCACGGCGACTGAAACCTTGCGCGCCAAGTTCAAGGCAGGTGAAAGAACCGGGATCATGTTCGGCCGCGAGCGCTGGGGTCTGACGAATGAGGAAGTCGCGCTTGCCGACGAAATCGTGACGTTCCCCGTCAACCCTGCTTTTGCATCGCTCAACATCGCTCAGGCTGTGCTGCTGATGTCTTACGAGTGGATGAAGTCCGGCATGGAGGATCTTGCGGAGACCGCATTCCAATCCGTGCAGCAACGGCCTTCCACCAAGGAACAGGTCTTCGGCCTGTTCGACCAGATCGAAGAGGCACTGGACGCGCGCGGATATTTCCATCCGGCTGAAAAAAAGCCAAAAATGGTCGACAATCTGCGCGCTGTTCTGTCGCGACGGGGATTTACGGAGCAGGAAATCAGCGTGTTTCGCGGCGTGATCAAATCGCTGGACGCGTTTCCGCGCCGCTGGCCGAAGCGGACAGAGAAAAGCGCCGAAGGCGAGGGGACACCAACGAATGGCTCTGGCGACAACGACTGATCTTCCCGTTTCCAAGCCGGTTCTTGTCTTTGATTCCGGCATCGGCGGGCTGACGGTTTTGCGCGAGGCGCGGGTTTTGATGCCCGAGCGCGGCTTCATCTATGTCGCCGATGATGCGGGGTTTCCTTATGGCGGATGGGAAGAGGATGGGTTGCGCCAACGCATTCTCTCGCTGTTCGCCCAATTGCTCGACACCTATCGCCCGGAAATCTGCATCATCGCCTGCAATACGGCCTTCACGCTCGCCGGCGCAGACTTGCGGGCCGCTTTTCCTGACATGACATTTATCGGAACGGTGCCGGCCATCAAGCCAGCGGCAGAGCGCACGCGCTCAGGCCTTGTCTCTGTGCTGGCAACACCCGGTACGGTGAAGCGCGCCTATACGCGAGACCTCATCCAGTCTTTCGCTACGCAATGTCACGTGCGCCTCGTCGGTTCCGAAAATCTGGCACGCATGGCGGAAAGCTGGATAAGGGGCGATAGCATCTTGGATGAGGACGTTTTGGCGGAAATCTCACCGTGCTTTATCGAGGATCAGGGCCGAAGGACCGACATCGTGGTGCTTGCCTGTACGCATTATCCTTTTCTGGCAAACGTCTTTCGCAGGCTTGCACCGTGGCCGGTGGACTGGCTCGATCCGGCGGAAGCGATTGCCCGGCAGGCACGCCGCAAGGTCGAAGTGATACAGGGAGCGGAACATCCTGATGGCTTCGATTTCGCCATCTTCACATCCGGTCAGCCGGATTTCACCACGAGAAGGCTGATGCAAGGCTTCGGTTTGAAAGTCGACCGTCGCTAAGCACAAGCTGCTACGCTGATAAATGTCGCTGGCGCCTCCTGTGACATTTTTGCACTGATATACGGTCATCAATACAATTCGCGATTGAACCTCTTGCAGGCGAATCGAAGATGTGTCAAAAAAATCGGGCCCGCAACTCAAGAAACAGGAGGCGTTAGATGACTACATTTAAGCATTTTTGCCTCTCTGGTATGGTTATGCCCGTGGCCCCGGTGATGTCCGGATCCAAGCTCCGCGCATACCGACGTGGAATCGCGATCTAAGCTTTTCCCTGCCTTTGTAGGCGCTTTCACTATACATCACGGTGTGTCGATAGTCTTTTGACCTCGCAGTCTGTTGCTGCGCAGAACGTTTCCGCACGCCTTTTTCATCACAAGAGGACCTGGTTGCTATCGAGCGCCGGGACGGATGACCTATGTCTAAACAACAATCTTTGAGTGTAAATGATCTTTCCAGGACAGTTGAGGAGCTGGTTCGCAGCTTCGGTGCGTGGGCCACGCTGAAGGCGGCAGTTCTCGGTGCCATGAAGCATCAGCGGACGAGAAACCACGCCACCCATCTGAGCGATCGGCTTCGGCGAGATGTTGGCCTGCCGGTGCGAGAGCCAATGCCAGGCCAACCGCTGGTACCGCCCTGGTTTCCTCGATTTTAGAGCGTTATGCGTCCTGAAGCATGTCGCGCAAAACTGTGCAGCGGTTTTGCGATATCGACATGCGATAACAAGGACTTAAAGCGTATAAGCGAATCTGAAAGATCGCGACACGCTTTAGTGGACGCATAAACGGCCTTTAAATGATGCGTCATGCATTTCGGAGATCGATGGAGATTTTCGGGCCGATGCTCTAAACACTGATGCGGCTTCTCTCTCGTGAGGATCCGCATGCGGTTCTATTCCTGCTGAGGCTGTGCACCCTTCAGGGCGGGATTTTTCAGGTCGATACGGCTTGTCTCTTCGGGGAGGAATTGTGGCCCGACGATACGCACCTTGCTGTTTTTCGGGTCGTAGTCCCTCTCGGGAGCAGGAGGAGCCTTGGCCTCGACCTGCGGAGCAGGTTCTGGCGAAGCCGGTTTGGGGTTCTCGGTCTTCGGCGCGGGAATCCGGGTGATCCCGGAATAGGATTGATCAGGAGACGATTGTGGTGCGCTCGCCCGTTCATTCTGCTTCTTCATCTCTTGATGATAGGCCGCCATGTTGCATGAACAGGAGGGAGAGCGTGTCGCCGGTGAGCCGTTGCGATAGGCAAAGGCTGTTGGCATAGACTTGTAAGGCTGACCGGTCTTGGCTGAAACCATATCCGAACTCTCTTGGCCGACCATGGAATGATAGAAGAGTTCTGTTTCGGTGCCGGGACACATGCGCTCGCATTGCGCAGCCTGAGCGCCGAAATCCATCGGCGTGGCATTGGAGGATATGGGGAAGAAGGCCCCGTCGCAGGTGCGCACGCACAGCGTCCTTAAGCCACCCTCGGTCGGCATATCCGGTGTCGGGCCGTAGTTGCCGATGTCTCTTTGATGGTCATTAAAGGGATCGGTGTAGCCGCGGGGTTGAGCATCCAATCCAGGGTCGGTCGACGCATAATCGGGTGGACGACGATCAAGGCAGCCCTCCGCATCAAGCGCTGCCATGATGCGATCCCATCGGTCAGCCGCTTCCGTGCGACGGCTCGCGAGCATACGATTGCGGTCTTGAGCAATCATGTCCCGCTCGGCTTCGGCCTGCGCCAGTGCATCCGCGATGTCACCGCAGATTTGCGCATTCGGGTTTCCATAAACGATAACGCTGCCGGAGGAGCAGCCATAGCTTCGCAGATCGTTCTTGATGCGCCGGATCACGAGGTTCTGCTGCGTCAGCGCATTGGCAAATTGCCGGACCCGCGCTGTGGTGCCGATAACCTGGGTGGACTCTGCTGGTTGCCTCAGCTGAGCCTCAAGCGTTTCGCAGATGTCCTGCGCCTCGGCGGCGAGGGGCGCGATGAGAAATGCCGCTATCACGGAACCGATGAGACGGTTGCGGCGTGGCGCCGTGCGCCCCTTCGATTTCTGCAGGCCCGTCAGCATTCAGTCGGCATCCCTTTCAACATCAACCACCAACGTTCGCGTTAGGATTAAGTTCAGGATAGCATAGGGCTGTGCCGCAATGCGGCAACAGCAGTTTCAAAATTGCGTTAATTCGAAGTGACGCACTATCTTCGTCGCTCGCGACCCTCACACCGAAGGGTGTGAAGCCTGGACGGCTGCAAGCGCTGCCATGTTGACCACGCCGCGCGAGGTGACAGTGGGCGACAGGATGTGTGCCGGCAAGGCCGTGCCAAGCAGGATTGGCCCGACATGCAGACCCTCCGTCATCGTGCGAACGATGCCGAGCGAAATATTGGCAGAGTCGAGGTTCGGGAAGACCAACAGGTTTGCCTCACCGGACAAAGCGCTATTGGGCATGGCGCGCTTGCGCAGTATTTCGGACAAGGCCGAACCACCCTGCATTTCGCCATCGATTTCCAGTTCTGGCGCCTTGTCACGGACGAGTTGAAGTGCGGCGCGCATTTTGCGGGCGCTTGCGGAATCGCGCGACCCGAAGTTCGAATGGCTGGCGAGCGCGATCTTCGGTGTGATGCCGAAGCGCTTGATTTCCTTGGCCGCGAGGATCGCCATTTCGGCGACGTCTTCCGAACTCGGATCGTAATTGACGAAGGTGTCGGTCATGAACAGCGCGCCACGCTGGGTGATCAGCAGGCTAAGACCGGCAAAGGACTGCACGCCTTCGCGTTTGCCGATGATCTGGTTGACATCCCGCAGGTGACGGTCAAATCGGCCTTCCAGACCGCAGATCAGAGCATCGGCCTCGCCACGCTTGACGGAGAGGGCGCCGATGACAGTGGTGTTGGTACGCACGATCGTGCGCGCCGCTTCCGGGTTGATACCAGCGCGACCAACAAGCGCGAAGTAATCATCGACATATCCGCGGTAGCGCGGATCGTCTTCCGGATTGACTACGGCAAAATCGGCGTTCGGGCGGATGCGCAGGCCGAAGCGCTTCAGGCGCGTTTCGATGATCTGCGGACGGCCGATCAGGATTGGGATGCCCGTACCTTCCTCAAGAAGAACCTGAGCGGCCCGCAGCACGCGCTCGTCTTCGCCTTCGGCAAAGATGATGCGCTTCTTTTCCGCGCTCTTGGCACTGTTGAAGATCGGCTTCATGATGAAGCCAGAACGCCAGACAAAGCGGTTCAACTGATCGAGATAGGCATCGAAATCGGTGATGGGTCGCGAAGCGACGCCGCTTGCGGCGGCAGCACGCGCAACGGCGGGGGCAATGCGCAGGATGAGACGCGGGTCGAAAGGCGAAGGGATGAGGTAGTTCGGGCCGAAGATCGGTGTCTCTTCGCTATAGGCCTTGGCTGCAACCTCGGAGACTTCCTCGCGCGCCAGTTCTGCGATCGCGCGCACAGCCGCCATCTTCATTTCTTCATTGATGCTGGTTGCGCCGCAATCGAGCGCACCACGGAAGATGTAAGGGAAGCAGAGAACGTTGTTGACCTGGTTCGGGAAGTCCGAACGGCCAGTGCAGATCATCGCATCGGGACGCGCGGCACGCGCTTCCTCCGGCATGATTTCGGGCTTTGGATTGGCGAGCGCCAGGATCAGCGGCTTTTCCGCCATCTTCGCCAGCAGCTCCGGCTTCAGAACACCAGCGGCCGACAGACCGAGGAACACGTCCGCGCCATCGATGGATTCTGCCAGCGCGCGCTTGTCGGTTTTCTGCGCGTAGACTTCCTTCCACTCGTCCATCAGCGTGTTGCGGCCATCATAAACGAGGCCTTCAATATCGTGGACCCAGATGTTTTCGCGCTTGGCGCCCATCACGACCAGCAGGTTGAGGCAGGCGAGGGCCGCAGCACCGGCACCGGACGCAACGATCTTGACGTCGGACAAGGACTTGCCGGCGAGTTCCAAGGCATTGGTAACGGCTGCGGCAACGATGATTGCCGTTCCGTGCTGGTCGTCATGAAAGACCGGGATGTTCATCTTGGCGCGCAGTTGACGCTCCACTTCGAAACACTCAGGAGCCTTGATGTCTTCAAGGTTGATGCCGCCGAAGGTGGGCTCAAGGGCGGAGATGGTGGAGACCATATCGTTGATGCCGGGCGCGTCGATTTCGATATCGAAGACGTCGATACCGGCAAATTTCTTGAAAAGGACGGCTTTGCCTTCCATGACCGGCTTGGACGCCAGCGGGCCGATATTGCCGAGGCCGAGCACGGCGGTGCCGTTCGAAATCACAGCCACCAGGTTTGCGCGCGCCGTATACTCGGCCGCAGTTTCCGGATTTTCATGAATGGCAAGGCACGGGGCCGCGACGCCCGGTGAGTAGGCAAGTGCCAGGTCGCGCTGGTTGCCGAGCGGCTTGGAAGCCTGAATTTCGAGTTTACCTGGGCGCGGATAGCGGTGGTAGAAGAGCGCCTGCTCATCCAGATCCGCATTGCTGCTCTTGTTTTGCGTCGTGCCCTTGTCCTGAGAACTCATCTTTTTCACCGCTTTATTTCAATTTTCGCGAAGGTCTTTGCATACAGCAAACAGTTCGACGGTACAGCCGTTTATTTGGCGCGTGGCATGCAAAAGCGCGAAAGTCGATATTCGCAAAAAGACCAGCGTCGGACCATGGAAATGCCGCTTTGTCATCTTGCTGAAACACGAGTCTGTTTTTCCAAAAGATGAAAGATTTCCAAACGCCTTTCATGAGACGAGGGGATGAGACCATGGCCACGCAGACCGAAACCAGACACTTCAGGACGCTCTTCATTTCCGATGTGCATCTTGGCTCGAAAGCGGCCAAGACGGATTTCCTGCTGGACTTTCTGAAGTATCACGAAGCGGACACGATCGTTCTGGTCGGCGACATTATCGACGGTTGGCGCCTTCGTCGCAGCTGGTACTGGCCGCAAGGCTGCAATGACGTGGTGCAGAAGCTTCTGCGCAAGGCGCGCAAGGGCGCGCGCATTGTCTATATCCCTGGAAACCACGATGAATTCCTGCGGGAATTTCCCGGCACCCATTTCGGCGGCATCGAAGTGGCCGAGCGCATGATCCACGAGGCGGCAGACGGCAAGAAATATCTGGTGCTGCATGGGGACGAGTTCGATGTCGTTGTGCGCAATGCACGCCTTCTCGCCTATCTCGGTGACTGGGCTTACGATGCGGCCATCGCCATCAATGTCGCAATCGCAGCCGTTCGCCGCCGCATCGGCCTGCCTTACTGGTCCTTCTCGGCCTGGGCCAAGCTGCAGGTGAAGCATGCGGTCAACTTCATCGGTGAGTTCCAGCGCGTGGTGGCCGATGAAGCCCGGCGCAACAAGGTGGATGGCGTGATCTGCGGCCATATTCACCATGCGGTGATGGAGGATATCGACGGGATCCGCTACATCAATACCGGTGACTGGGTGGAAAGCTGCACGGCAATTGCCGAGACCATGGACGGCACCTTCGAACTGATCACCTGGATGCAGACCAGTGAGACGACGGCAGAGCCGACGGTTCGCCAAATGGAGCCGGTCGCATTCCCCAAGCTGATCGATTCCAAGGCGGCTTGATAAGGTCTCTCCCGACAGGATCGGCCCGGGAATCGGAGCCGATTGTCAAAAAAGCGGGGTGCTTGAATTTGAAGGGCGCTCTAACGGTGTGTTTATCCCCATAATTCGGGGTGCGGCGGATGCACGAAAGATCCGTCATAGACGAGACCCGGCTCTCGATCGCGCGCCAGGAGCAGCGGGCCGTCCAGATCCGCAAAGGCGGTGTCCTGTGCCAGAAGGACGGCGGGCGCCATGGCAAGCGACGTTCCCAGCATGCAGCCCACCATGATCGAGTATCCCAAGCGCTCGGCTTCCTGCTTCATCACCAGCGCTTCGGTGGGGCCGCCCGTCTTGTCGAGCTTGATGTTGATCGCGTCATAGCGATCTCGAAGCGACGCCAGGTCTCTGGTGAGATGAACGCTCTCATCCGCGCAAATGGCAACGGGGCGTTTTATCGTTGCGAGAAATGCGTCATTTCCTGCGGGAAGAGGCTGTTCGATAAGCGAGATGCCCAGTTCCGCCGCGATGGCCATGTGGTGCTCGATGTTTTCTTCACGCCATCCCTCATTGGCATCGACGATGATTCTGGCATCCGGTGCCGCTGCGCGAACGGCGCGTAACCGCGCCTCGTCGTCCTCGGTCCCGGTCTTGATCTTCAAGAGTGGACGATGGGCGTTCTCTCTTGTTTTCGCCGCCATCGTCTCGGCATCGGCAAGCGAAATCGTATAGGCGGTCATAACGGGCGTCGGTACGGACGGCAAAAAATGGGACGAAGCCGGTTTGCCGGAGAGTTTCGCTTCCAGATCCCATAAAGCGCAATCGACGGCATTGCGTGCGGCACCCGGCTTCATCGCTTGCTGAAGATGCTCTTTGTCGAGCCCGGAGGCGATCGCCTTCGCCGCCGCTTCAATATCTGCCAGAACGCCGTCGATTGTTTCTCCATAGCGCGGGTAGGGCACGCATTCTCCCTGACCTTTGACACCATCCTGCGAGATGGTGCACGTCACCACGTTAATCTCGGTGCGGCTTCCACGCGAAATGGTGAAGCTTCCTGCAACCGGGAAGACTTGTGCTGTGGCTTCGAGGTAACGGCCCATCAAAATTGCCTTATAGTTGGGGGGAAAACCATGGAACCTGCAAAATATGTATCCATTTACGGTGCACCGCTGTGGCTTGCTGGTCCGGCAAACGATATGAATCGTTAAGAGAATCTTTCAGTAAGCTGCATTCGCGCGGAGAAATATGCAAGAACAGGAACCAGGCAAGCGGGTGGAACAGGCTGCAATCTCGGCGGATAATAACGCGGAGCGCGGCGGTGTGCGCTATGTGCTCTCCGGTTCGTGGCGCAATGCAAATATCTCTTCAGTGCTGCCCGAACTCGAAAAAATCGAAAAAGCAGGCGCATCTGGGCCGATCAGGATCGACCTTTCCGGTGTCGATAATATCGATACGACGGGTGCGTGGATCCTCCACCGTCTGCGCAGTCGCCTGGAGAAGTCCGGTTCGGAGGTGAGCTTCGAGGGCAACGAGAAGGTCGAGGAGATCATCAACTCGCTTCCCGATGAAGCGCCGCTGCCGCCGAAGGATACGCACAAGCAAAGCATCGTCAGCCGCATTTTTGATCCCATCGGACGCAATGTCGTCCAGGCAGGATCGGACTTCATGGCAGGCATGTTCATTCTCGGCTCTGCCGTTCGGGGCGCGCAGATGAAGCTTGGCCGAGGGCGGGGTGTTTCACCGGCGGCCATCGTCAACCAGATCGATCACATGGGCGTTCGAGCGGTGCCCATCATTACGTTGATGTCGTTCCTGATCGGTGCGATCATCGCGCAGCAGGGCGCGTTCCAGCTGCGTTACTTCGGCGCCGAAGTCTTCGTTGTCGACCTTGTCGGTATTCTGCAGCTGCGTGAAATCGGTGTCCTTCTGACGTCCATCATGATCGCGGGTCGGTCCGGCAGTGCAATCACCGCTGAAATCGGTTCGATGAAGATGCGCGAGGAAATCGATGCGCTCAAGGTCATCGGTCTCAACCCGGTGGGCGTTCTGGTGTTCCCGCGTCTGGTGGCGCTGACCATCGCCTTGCCGCTTCTCACCATCATCGCCAATTTCTCCGCACTGTTTGGCGCTGCCATCGTGTCGTTGCTCTACTCCGGCATCACCTTCGAAGTGTTTCTCTCGCGTCTTCATGCCGCCGTTGAAAGCTCGACGATCGCGTCCGGCATGATCAAGGCGCCGTTCATGGCTCTTATCATCGGCATCGTTGCAGCCGTCGAAGGTATGAAGGTTGGCGGCAGCGCGGAATCGCTCGGTCAGCACGTGACGTCATCGGTGGTCAAGTCGATCTTCGTCGTGATCCTCGTCGATGCCGTCTTCGCCATCTTCTATTCAGCCATCGATTTCTGAGGAGAGGGCTGTGGATCAAGGGCAAGCAGTCGATAACAAGAAAGCCAGCAACAAGGATCGCGAAGTCGTGCTCTCGGTCCAAGGCGTGACCGTCAGCTTTGGCGATAAGGTCGTGCTCGATCATCTCGATCTCGATGTCTATCGCGGTGAAATCCTCGGCTTCATCGGCCCGTCCGGTGCGGGCAAGTCGGTATTGATGCGCACGGTGCTGCGGCTTCTGCCGCGCCAGGGCGGCACCATCAAGATTCTCGGGACGGATTACGACAAGGCATCGGATGAGGAGCGCATGGCGCTCGATACGCGTCTTGGCGTTCTATTCCAGCAAGGTGCGTTGTTCTCCGGTTTGACCGTGAAAGAGAACATTCAACTGCCGATGCGCGAATATCTCGATCTGCCGCAGAAGCTCATGGATGAGCTTGCTGCGTTGAAGATCGAGATGGTGGGTCTGAAGCCGGATGCGGGCGACAAGTTTCCTTCCGAACTCTCCGGCGGTATGATCAAGCGCGCAGCGCTGGCGCGCGCTCTGGCGCTCGATCCGGATCTGGTTTTCCTGGACGAGCCGACATCGGGTCTCGATCCGATCGGTGCTGCAGAATTTGATATGCTGATTGCGCGCCTGCGCGATTCGATGGGTCTGACCGTCTACATGGTGACCCACGATCTCGACAGCCTGTTTTCAGTTTGCGACCGCATCGCCGTTCTCGGCAACAACAAGGTGGCAGTCGAAGGTACACTTGAGGATATGTTCAACAACGACGATCCTTGGGTCCAATCATATTTCCGCGGAAAGCGGGCTCGCGCCGTCGTCCTTCCGGATGGCACGCAACAGATTCCGGGGAGTAACGGATAGGCATGGAAACCAAGGCGAATTACACCATTGTCGGTATCTTCACGCTCATCGTGGTCGCGGCGGCGTTTGGCTTCGTTTATTGGATGGCCGAGTTCGGTCGCGGCGGTCCCACAGCACAGCTGACGATCCGCATTCCCGGCTCGGCAAACGGCTTGTCTGTCGGTTCTCCCGTGCGGTTCAACGGTATTCCCGTTGGTACGGTGCGTGGTCTTTCGATCGACCGTGACGATCCGGCTTACTCGATTGCCTACACGGAAGTGCAGGCGGATGCGCCGGTCTTTCCGTCCACCCGTGCCGTTCTGGAAATCCAGGGCCTGACGGGTGCTGCCTATATCGAGCTTTCCGGCGGACGCAGTAATGAGGAGCGGATTCTCCAGAAGTCGTTTGAGACCGGTGTTCCGGCTGAACTGACGGCTGATTTATCGAGTGTGACCAACCTCTTGGCAACAGCCGACAAGATCCTCAAGCGTGCGGATGGTGCGATCGGTGAGCTGCAGGGCTTCGTGCAGGATGCGCGCGGACCGTTGACGGAAACCGTTCGCAATGCCGAGAAATTCTCCGCTGCACTTGCTTCTAATTCCGACGGAATCGAAAACTTCCTCGAAAGCCTGAGCTCGCTGTCGACCACCGTGCAGTCGGTTTCCGTTCGTCTCGATGGCACGCTGACGGCGGTCGAAGATCTGGTGAAGGCGGTGGATTCGCAGAAGATCGACTCAATCCTCACCAATGTCGACAAGGTTACGTCGGACGTTGCGGCCTCATCCGGTGGCATTCAGGACGTCATGGACACCGTCCAGCGCACGTCTCGCAACTTCGAGCAGGCTAGCGCTGAAGTTCAGACCGTGGTGAAACGCGCGGACGAGCTGCTGGCTTCTGTCGATGCGGCCAAGGTCAGCAACACGGTGGACGACGTGTCTGCCGCAACCGCTGACGCACGTCAGGCAATTTCGACGTTCCGTCAGATCGCCGATGACGTTGGAACGCGCCGCCAGGACATCGATCAGGCGATTGCCGACTTCACCGACATGTCTCGCAAGCTGAACTTGGCTTCCAGTCGCGTCGACGGCATTCTAGCGAAAGTCGATGGCATGCTTGGAACCGATGACGCCAATTCGCTTTTTGCCAAGGCGCGTGAGACGCTCGCTTCCTTCAAGGCTGTGGCGGACAACCTCAATGCGCGTATTGGTCCGATTGCCGACAATCTTACGCGGTTCTCGAATTCGGGTTTGAGAGACTTCCAGGCGCTGATCAACAATACGCGCCAGACGGTCGACAACCTCAACAATACGATCACCAATTTCGACCGCGATCCGCAGCGTCTGATCTTCGGTGGCGAGAACGTAAAACAATATGATGGCCGGACACGGCGTTGATGGGGGGTAGTGGTTCTATGATTTCACCGATGCACGTGCGGGGACTTGTCCCGACTTCGATGAAGTTTGCTCTGATGATGCCCCTTCTTGGTGCACTCCTGGCGGGCTGTGGCGGCGGTGCCAAGAACGATACGTTCGATTTGTCCGTGTCGCCGGCACCTGTAACGCAGGCGCCATCGCTGAAGTCGCGCCAGCTTCTGATCGCGGAGCCGACCGCCTTGAAGGCGCTGGACAGCGAGAATATCGTTGTAAGGCTTTCCAATTCGGAGGTTCAGTATCTCGCGAATTCGCAATGGAGCGACCGACTGCCGCGCATGGTGCAGTCGAAGCTGGTCGAGGCCTTCCAGGATACGGGTCGCCTCGGCGGTGTCGGGCGTCCAGGGCAGGGACTGGCGATCGACTATCAGGTCGTGACCGATATCCGCGCCTTCGAGATCGACACCAAGAATAATGTCGCCAATATCGAGATTTCGGTACAGTTGTTGAATGATCGCAACGGCACCGTTCGGGCGCAGAACGTGTTCCGGGCGAGCACACGTGTCAGCGGCACGGGCAATGCCAACCTCGTCAAGGCGCTGGACTCGGCTTTCGCTGCAGCGTCTCGCGAGATTGTGGCCTGGACGTTGAAGGCGCTTTAATCGGCATCCGATATTGAAAAATGAACGCCGCGACATCATACGATGCGCGGCGTTTTTCTTTGTGATCGCATTTGGGTCAAACCCGAAGGCTCATTTCGCTGTCGCCTCTTTCCGCCATTCCGGCAGGGGAAAGATCGTGTCGTAAGCCCAGTTGAAGACGAAAGCGTAGACGACGTAAAACAGCGCGAAGGAGACGTCCATGATAAGCGCGTGGATGATGCCGATGCCGAGGTACCAGGCAATGAAGGGCATCAGGACGATCAGAAGTCCAAGCTCGAATAGAACGGCATGGACGACGCGGATTGTTGGCGTCTTCAGCGTCGTGCCACGCAGGCGCTGCAAGGTGTGGTCGAAGCCGAGATTGTAGAGATAATTCCAAGCCGTTGCGACGGTGGCGCTGACGATGCCGACAATGCCGATGTCGCTCGTCGGCATATGGAAGACGACCGCGCCAAGTGGAATGACGAGAGCAAGGCCGATAATTTCAAAGCTGAGGGCGTGGCGTATACGATCGCCTATGCTGCGCATGGGGAACTCCCGAGATAACCAAATCGGGCCGTCCCGAATGCTGTTGCCGACATGGCCGAGGTCGTCCTCGCCCCGACGATATAAGCGGAAGCCGGGTTTGCTTCAAGTCTTCGCCTCTCAGGCCGATTCAGCACCCAGCGCTTAGCGCATAAAAAAAGCGCCTCGCAGGAGACGCTTCTTCTTTTTTCAATGTCCGGAAGCGGTTTAGCGCTTGGAAACCGGAACGTAGTCGCGCTTTGCAGCACCGGTGTAGAGCTGGCGCGGGCGACCGATACGCTGCTGCGGATCTTCGATCATCTCGTTCCACTGAGCAATCCAGCCGACGGTGCGGGCGAGAGCGAAGAGAACCGTGAACATGGTCGTGGGGAAGCCAAGCGCCTTGAGCGTGATGCCGGAATAGAAGTCGACGTTCGGGTACAGCTTCTTCTCGACAAAGTAAGGATCCGAAAGCGCGATCTTCTCGAGTTCGAGAGCGACCTGCATGATCGGATCGTCGGAGTTGCCGGTGGCTTCCAACACTTCGTACATCGTCTTCTGCATGATCTTGGCGCGCGGATCGTAGTTTTTGTAGACGCGGTGGCCAAAGCCCATCAGGCGGAACGGATCGTTCTTGTCCTTGGCGCGGGCGATGTATTCAGGAATACGATCGACGGTGCCGATTTCGTTCAGCATGTTCAGCGCTGCTTCGTTGGCGCCGCCGTGAGCGGGGCCCCAGAGGCAGGCAATGCCGGCTGCGATACATGCGAAGGGGTTTGCGCCCGAGGAACCGGCCAGGCGAACGGTCGAGGTGGACGCGTTCTGCTCGTGGTCGGCGTGAAGGATGAAGATGCGATCCATGGCGCGGGCCAGAACCGGGTCCACCTTGTACTCTTCGCACGGAACCGCAAAGCACATGTGCAGGAAGTTCGATGCGTAATCGAGATCGTTCTTCGGGTAAACGAAGGGCTGGCCGATATGGTACTTGTAGGCCATGGCCGCGATCGTCGGCATCTTGGCGATCATGCGCAGGGAAGCGACCATGCGTTGGTGCGGATCGGTGATGTCGGTCGAGTCATGGTAGAAGGCGGAGAGAGCGCCGACGGTGCCGCACATGACAGCCATTGGGTGGGCGTCGCGACGATAGCCGGTGAAGAAGCGGCTCATCTGTTCATGCACCATGGTGTGACGCGTCACACGGGTGTCGAAGTCCTTCTTCTGCGCGGTCGTTGGCAGTTCGCCGTAAAGCAGCAGATAGCAGGTCTCGAGGAAGTCGCCCTGTTCGGCAAGCTGCTCGATCGGGTAACCGCGGTGCAGCAGAACGCCTTCGTCACCATCGATATAGGTGATCTTGGATTCGCACGAGGCGGTAGAGGTGAAACCGGGATCGTAGGTGAAGGAGCCGGTGTGTTTGTACAGAGTGCCGATATCGACGACGCGCGGGCCAATCGTACCTTCTCGTACAGGAAGATCGACCGTCTTGTCGCCGAGGGTCACTGTAGCGCTTTTTTCCGTCATACCATACCTCCGAATATGCAGGCGATGCGGGTTGACGCATCGGCCAATTAAGCGTCACGGATTTAGCTATATGATCCGTGCGACGATGCCAAGCTATCCAAAAGGCAAATTGTGCATCGCGGAATTGGAATATGCCCATCTAATCGATTTTGCCACTTTACTGTTTCGTTTTAAGTCAATGCTTCCTTAATCGGCGCGCTGGATTGCAATCCGAATCGCAAGGCTGCAAATTGGCCTAAGGGACCGAGGGGCGGCACTTGAACGAGTACGGGGAACGGCAGCAGTTCCGCTTGCTGGAGACGGGCACGCCTGCGAGGGTCGAGCTCGATGGCATCAATTTGCCTGCCGGTCTTGCGAGTACCGATATTGTAATCTTCTCTCCACCGCATCCTGCGCATCAGGGCTTTGCGCAGCGATTGCGATCGACCTTATCGCGCTGCATCGCCGAGGAGCTCCAGTACCGGCAGGGCTTCCTTTTCATCCCTGTGCTGATCGGCGCGGGCGCGGCACTCTGGTTTTCGCTTTCCTCTCCACCGTCCGACGTCGTTCTCTTTGTAAGCAGCCTCTGCGTCATCCCCATTGCCATCATCATGCGTCATCGACAAACCGTGGTCTCGTTCATGGTTGCGGTCCTTGCACTTCTGCTGCTTGGCATGTTGCTGGCGAACTGGGAGACCCGCCGTGCAGGGACGACGGTTCTCGACAGTGCCGTGACCACGACCATCACCGGCACAGTGGAGAGGCGGGAGGTGGATGCCAAGGGCTACTGGCGCTATACGATTGCCCTGACTTCGACGAGTGGTCCCTCTCTGGCACGGCTGCCAAACCGGATCTCTGTTCTCGCCCGCAGTCGCGAACAACCCATCGCGGTTGGGGCCGGTATTACCGGCAAGGCGCGTCTTTCGCCACCATCCGGTCCCGCGCTGCCCGGCCTCAACGACTTTGCATTTTCCGCCTATTTCGACGGGATTGGTGCAACCGGATTCTTTTATAGCGCACCCACGGCCTTGCCGACGCAAAGGGAGAGCGAGGAAGAGGACGGTTGGTTAGAGGCAGCCGACTCCTGGCTTTACGCGTTGCGCTCCGCCATTGCGGAACGCATACGCAGCGTCATCGGCGGTGATGCGGGCGCTTTTGCGGCCTCGATCATCACGGATGAGCGCCGTGCGATTTCCAGTGAAACAATGGAAGCGTTGCGTGTGTCGGGGCTCGCCCATATCGTCGCTATATCCGGGCTCAATATGGCGCTGGCCTCCGGCATCTTCTTCGTCGGCATGCGCATGGTTTTCGGCCTTTTCCCGGGTTTCTCGCAACGCTATCCCGTCAAGAAGATCTCGGCATTTGCGGCGCTGTTGATGACATTCGCCTACTACCTGATCTCAGGTTTTGCCGTTTCCGCCGAGCGGGCATGGCTGATGATGTCGATCATGCTGGCCGCGGTTCTCGTGAACCGGCCGTCGATCAGCCTTCGCAATGTCGCGCTGGCCGCAATCGTCATTATTGCGATTTCGCCGCACGAGATCATGGGTCCGAGTTACCAGATGTCCTTTGCCGCAACGCTGGCGCTGGTCGCGGCCTATTCCTTTTGGAGCAGATGGCGGGGCAATCGAGAGCGTCTCTTTGTTGCGCGACCACCCTTGTGGCTGGTGGCATCCTCCAAAGCGGGTACCATTGTCGGGGGTGTGGTCATCACCTCGCTGATCGGAGGCGTCTCGACCGCGATTTACTCCATCGAGCATTTCCACCGGATCACCACCTATGGCCTGGTCGCCAATCTCGCGGCTATGCCGGTCATGTCCATCATCGTCATGCCATCTGCGCTGATTGCCATGCTGCTCATGCCCTTCGGTCTCGACGCACCGTTCCTGAAGCTGATGGGTTACGGCATGGCGATGGTGATCGACATTGCCAAAACCGTATCCAGCTGGGGCGGAGACGCCACAATCGGGCGGCAGCACCCCTGGTTTCTCATCGTCTCTACGGTCGGTTTTCTTCTGCTGACCTTGCTGCGGACACGGCTCGCTCTCGTGGGGCTTCCTCTTCTCCTTGCTGGTCTTGTCTTGGTGCCGGTTAAGCAGAATAAGCCGAAGCCGGACCTTTTGATCTACGAAGATGGCGTTCTCGTCGCATTTCGCACGGATCAGGCCGTCGCTACAACGAAGCGTCAGGCGAAGGGATTTGTCTATGATCAGTGGGAGAGGGCGGTGCCGCTGCCGGACAAGCATGTGGCGCCTGTCATCTTGGATGAAAACGCAGCGAGCGATGAAGACACCATGGGGCAGCCATCGACGCGCCGCCAACCTGTTCTGACCGATCAGCAGAAGCAACAGGCTCGCGAAAAGATGCTTCTGGCTCTCGAGCGGACGAACGATTTCTCATGCCAGAGAAATGCGTGGTGCGTGGGGCGGCATGAGACTGGCGTCAGGGTCGCTGCCATTTCGAACACCGCTTTCACCGGAACGGCCTGTGATGTGGCGGATATCGTCGTCACCTCGCGCTTCGTGCCCTTCACGACTTGTCGCTCAGGTGCGATATTGATCAGCGCCACCACATTACGCAAGACAGGCTCGCTGGAGCTTTGGCTGAATGAAAGTGGAGCGCCCGTCGCCGCTGCGCGCGCGGCGATGCAAGGCGTCGCCAGACCCTGGTCCGTCCACCGCGCTTACGACTGGCGCAGCAAGACGTTTGACGGAGAGGTGCCGCCGCATATTGAAACGATGCTGGCGGCCGAGCCGTAACTCGTTGCCTCTAAACGGCGTTTGAACGCCGATCCTCAATGATCTCGCCCGACGCCCGCGCTTCCTCCTCATGCTCCGGATCATGCCACGGTTCAGAGACCGCTGCCTGCTCCCATTCCCTCATCGCCGGCAAACCAAGGAGGCGCGTCTTGTAAGCCTCCGCTGCTGGCGACAGTGCGGTGCCGTAAGTCTGGAAGCGAAAGGCAACGGGGCAGAAGAAGGCGTCAAAGGCGGTGAAATTGACACCGGTCAGAAACGGTCCGCCAAAAGTGTCCAGCCCCTGCTGCCAGAGCGTGTCGATGCGCGCTATATCCTTGCGGAGCGCGTCGCTTGCGGGGACTGGCCGGATGCGCAAGCCTACGCTCATCGGGTGCAGATTGCGCAGGGATTGGAAGCCGGAATGCATCTCGGCGGCGGCAGAGCGCGACCAGGCCCGCGCCTTGGCATCCTCAGCCCAAACACCATTATGCCGTTCGGCGAGATATTCCATGATCGCAAGTGAGTCCCAGACGGTGACATCGCCATGCACCAGGCAGGGCACCTTGCCGGAGGGGGAGAAGTGCATGAAGCCGTTCTTCGGATCGGGATCGTTGAACGGGAAGAGGCGCTCATTGAAAGGGATGCTCAATGTCCGCATTAGAACCCAAGGCCGGAGCGACCAGGAGGAGTAGTTCTTATTGGCGATGTAGAGATCGTACATGTTGTCTCCTCTTGGTGATAAGGCGGCTCGTATCGCAGGCAATTGGCCAAAGCGTAAGTGCTTGCAAAGGTCGTAACGCATGAGCGGGAGGACATACAGGCTTAGTCTGTCATGTCAGATATCATATGATTTGATGTGTTCGCCGCTCTCACGCGCGTAGAAAAAGAAGCGGAATGAACTTCATTCGCTCGACATGGTTTGATGAGCAGACATGAAGTAAATGGAGTGTTCGAGATGGACGTCAAATCTGGCGGTTGTGCCTGTGGTAAGGTGAGGTTTTCGATGGTGGGTAAGCCCTACCGTGTCGGCCTTTGTCACTGTATGGATTGCCGCAAACATCACGGCGCGCTCTTCCACGCATCAGCGATCTTTCCGGAGGATGCCGTGACAATCGAAGGGGAAACGCACAGCTATAATGGCCGCTTCTTCTGCCCCAATTGCGGCTCGCCCGTCTTTGGGAAAAGCGACGACGAAATCGAGGTGAATATCGGTTCTCTGGATTCACCAGATCAGTTCGAGCCGACCTACGAGCTTTGGACGATCCGCCGTGAAGCCTGGTTGCCGGATTTCCCGACGCTGCGACAGTATGATCAGGATCGAGAATCGACAGGCAGGACGGAGGAGGGGCGATGATGTCACGCGTCACATGCTGCGGCGTCCTTGGAGGCTGAAACCATAGATGTGGGCGCCTCTATAAACAGGCAGTCCAATTCCGCCTTCCGGCTGCTGACAAAGGCCCGAAAACCTTTCCGGGTCATGGTCGGGACTGAACCGGCCACCCATAAGACCTTGACACAGGAATCCTCTGGCCGAGCCCGCGAATGACCCAAAGTAAACGTTAAAGGCCTATCATCACCCTAAAGGCAGGCCAATCGCCTGCCTCTAACGTTCAACTCGGGATGTTCTTGCCCCTCGAAAGCGATGGGAGCAACGCCAACGCCGCTCGCTATCGCTCAATGATAGCGACGAATGAGACCGACCAGCTTGCCCTGAATCTTGACCCGATCAGGTCCAAAGATGCGGGTTTCATAAGCGGGGTTTGCAGCCTCCAAAGCGATGGACGCGCCCTTGCGACGGAAGCGCTTCAAGGTGGCTTCCTCGTCGTCTACGAGTGCAACAATGATATCGCCGGGGTTGGCGGTGCTGCCGTTGCGGATGATGACGGTATCGCCATCGAAAATGCCAGCCTCGATCATCGAGTCGCCCTTGACCTCGAGCGCGTAGTGCTCCCCCGTACCGAGCATATCGACAGGTACGGCGACATCGTGGGTGTTGTTCTGGATGGCGGAGATCGGCACACCGGCGGCGATGCGTCCCATCACAGGGACGGTGACAGCGGACGAGCTCTGATCGTTTGCGGGCTTCTGGGCCGGGGCAGGCTCCTGCGGTTTGGCTTTTCCGAGGCTGCCCTCTATCACGCTTGGCGAGAAACCGCGCGGCGGCTTCTGTGCGGGTGCGGAATAGGCTTCGGGAAGCTTGATGACCTCCAGCGCTCTTGCGCGGTTCGGCAGGCGGCGGATGAAGCCACGCTCCTCCAGCGCAGTGATCAGGCGGTGAATACCAGACTTCGAGGCGAGATCGAGGGCATCTTTCATCTCATCGAAAGATGGGGGCACGCCGGACTCTTTCATTCGCTCATGAATGAAAAGAAGCAGTTCCTGCTGTTTGCGCGTGAGCATGAAGAAAACCCTTGGAATGCGTGGCGAAGATTCGTGAAACAAATACAGAACGAACACTATATGTTCCATATGTGTTCTGCAATCCCTTAAAATTCCGCAAACGTTTCCGTCTCATCAATTCGCGGTCCTGTCATCCGCGCGATGGTAGAAGCTTATAGCTTCTTTACGGTGTCGCGTGTCTTTTTCGTCTCCAGGTTGATGATCTCATTTTTACGGGTATCTACAAGCTGCTTCGAGGATCACCCGGTCCGGTCATCCTGTGGGATGAAGGCCAAGCCATTCGAAGCATTATCAACAAAATCATCAGGGCTCCACGGCGCTGCTTCGTAGCGTCTTTTTTGGGGCAAGGACATTTTTATGAAGCTCATTAGGTTCACTCTCATCGGAATGCTGATTGCGCTGGCCGGTTGCCAGACACTTGACCCCAATTCACCGGAAGCCTTGAAGCGGAAGGAGTATGACCGGCTGCTCCTGAACACGACGATGGCCAACTGCAAGCTCATCGTTCAGCTCAATCAGAAGCGTGTTTCGCAGAACAAGGAGCCGACGCGCGACAACAACTGTGCAAGGATCCTGAAGAACCACGCGCTTGGCGGCGTTCATCCGGCGAGCTTCGTCCCCGATATAGCTGTGAACGGTATTCCCATTCCGATCGGCGGACTGATCAAGCTCGCCATCGTTGCCGACCGAAACCAGCGTGAGAAGAAGGCCTGGGAGGCATCGCTACCGACTTGGGTTTCCTCCGGTGGTGAGAACAGCGAGAACGTCTATCGCATGTTGCTGGCGCAAGGTTTCAAGCCTGAAGAATTGGAAGGGCTGAAGGGAAGTGCTGGATTTTCCGACGCCGTGCGCGCGGTCGGGCCGTTCGTGCAATTTTCAGAGGCCAATCCCGATGTCGTCCGGTGGGCGAATGCCGGCTAAAAGGCAGCGGTCGGTGCTCCGGCCGCAGCTTCCCTCATCCCGTGACACGTGGCGCACTTGCTGATAATGCCTGTGCAACATCGCAAGTTAAGCGGTTGCCGGCGAGGTCCGGCGCATGTGTCGTGAGGAATGAGATGACTGTGAAGAACAATTTGAAAGTGGTCGCCGGCGAGGGCAAAGGTGCTGTCGCCTTTTCCAACACGGAACGGTTTTCGTTGATTGCCGGCCCGTGCCAGATGGAGAGCCGCGACCACGCCTTCATGATTGCCGGCACGCTCCATGAGCTTTGCGGCAAGCTCGGCATCGGGCTTGTCTATAAGTCATCCTTCGACAAGGCCAATCGCACATCGCTCTCCGGCAAGCGCGGCATCGGTCTCGACAAAGCCATGGAGATCTTTGCCGATCTCAAGAAGGAATTCGGCTTTCCGGTGCTGACCGATATCCATACCGAAGAGCAGTGCGCCATTGTCGCCGAAACCGTCGATGTTCTGCAGATCCCGGCCTTCCTTAGCCGCCAGACCGATCTTCTCATCGCAGCCGCGAAGACCGGTCGCGTGATCAATGTGAAGAAGGGGCAGTTCCTGGCCCCCTGGGATATGAAGAACGTGCTGGCGAAGTTGAATGAGAGCGGCAATCCCAACGTTCTTCTCTGCGAACGCGGTGCGTCTTTCGGCTATAACACGCTTGTCTCCGATATGCGCTCGCTGCCGATCATGGCCTCGCTCGGCGCGCCGGTGGTTTTCGATGCGACGCATTCCGTACAGCAGCCAGGCGGGCAGGGCGGGTCGACCGGTGGTCAGCGCGAATTCGTTGAGACATTGTCGCGTGCGGCGGTTGCCGTCGGCATTGCAGGTCTGTTTGTCGAGACCCATGAAGACCCTGACAATGCGCCGTCCGATGGTCCGAATATGGTTCATCTGAAGGATATGCCGAAGCTTCTGGAGAAGCTTCTGGCGTTTGATGCTATCGCCAAGGCCGCCTGATTTTGGCCTAACCAATTTTTATCTATGGTGCGACGCCTGATGTGGGGCGTCGTCATTGTAAATTCTTCCGCTTCGTCTACAGCGAAGCGGCAATGACATCCGACTCGTTTCAGTCACCTTTATCCGCGATCCGGCCTGAAAACGGCTTCACAGTTTTGCCGATGCGCTCTAAGACAAGCGACTGAAATTCATCTGTTCCAGTCCCAAGGGAGAGACCATGACAGCCATTACCGACATCATCGCACGCGAAATCCTCGATAGCCGTGGCAATCCCACGGTCGAGGTCGATGTGTACCTCGAAGACGGCTCCTTCGGTCGCGCCGCCGTTCCATCTGGCGCATCCACCGGCGCTCACGAGGCAGTCGAGCTGCGCGATGGCGGACAGCGCTATGGCGGCAAGGGCGTTGAAAAGGCCGTCGAGGCCGTCAACACCGAAATCTTCGATGCGCTTGGCGGCTTCGATGCCGAAAGCCAGATCCACATCGACCAGACGCTGATCGCGCTCGATGGTACGCCGAACAAGTCTCGCCTCGGCGCAAACGCCATCCTCGGCGTATCGCTGGCTGTTGCCAAGGCTGCCGCCGAAACGACCGGCCTGCCGCTTTATCGTTACGTCGGCGGCCCGAACGCCCACCTGCTGCCCGTTCCGATGATGAACATCATCAATGGCGGCGCGCATGCCGACAACCCGATCGACTTCCAGGAATTCATGATCATGCCGGTCGGCGCGGAAAGCATCCGTGACG
>Ga0308171_1000476_pt1 | contig 85297 bp, 71 predicted proteins | sample PhyGR1_FD_202135 | JGI IMG/M metagenome (GOLD analysis project Ga0308171, IMG submission 202135) | Phyllosphere microbial communities from UC Gill Tract Community Farm, Albany, California, United States - DLSLSG.R1 | ecosystem: Host-associated > Plants > Phyllosphere > Unclassified | place: USA...
CACGCGACCATTGCGCCTCGCTCAACTCGTACCGCTTGATCCCCATCATCCGCTCCGCGCCTCAACACGAATGCCTATGAATCAGTCTTCAACTCGTTTGGGAATCCCGAATGTCGATCCGGCCTAACCTCCGTTCAGCCTGAGCGAAGTCGAAGGCCAAGGAAATTCCTTTGCCAACAGCCCCATTGGCCACCGTTGTGGCGTGGCCTTCGACTTCGCTCAGGCTGAACGGAGGGTGGGCGGTGGGAAGCGGGGAGCGTTCAGTTCGCCTTCTTCTTTGCCGCCTGCTCCGCTTTCCACGCGCGGAACGCCTCGATCGCAACCGAGCGTTTCAGCACCTTCGCCCACGGATCGACCACCACATGCGCGCCCTCGGGCACGGTCAGCGTACCGGTCCCGTCGGTCATCGGCAGAGTCTCGACCCAGTCGCCGACCTGCACCTCGACCGGCATCGGGAACGGCCCGCCGCCCGGCACCTTCCATGTCAGCGTCAGCCGCTCGCCGACCCGCGTCTCGACGATCTCGGGCAGGGCGGCCTGGCGCAGATAGACATTGAAGAACCAGCCATAATCCTTACCCGTGACCTGCCGGACAAAGCCCTCATATTCCTTTGTCGAGCCATAGCGGGGGGTGAAATTCCCCGGCTTGGGATCGGTGCGGCCATAGACGGCCAGCCGCGTCACGTCCCAGAACGCCTTGTCCCCGATCAGATTGTGGAGCGTGTGCAGCATCCACGATCCCTTCATATAGATGTCCAGGCCGGGCCCGCCCTTGGCTTCCTCATAGACATCCTGCTCGGTCATGCTGTGGTCGTGGACGATCGGGGCCTTGTTGGCGATCTGCCCGCGCTGCGCGTCCATCATCACCGCATAACGCGCCTCGCCCTCGCGCCAGCGGCCATAGCTGGGCTGCATGTAGCTGCCATAACCCTCGTGCAGCCAGAAATCGTCCCAGTCGACATTGGTCAACTGGTTGCCGAACCATTCATGGCTGAACTCATGCTGGAACAGCCAGTCGAAGCCCTCCGGCGCCTTGGCATATTCGTTGCCGTATGCGTTGATCGTCTGGTGCTCCATGCCCTTGTGCGGAGTCTCGACCACGCCCAGCTTCTCGTCGCCGAAGGGGAAGGGGCCGATGGTCGATTCGAAGAAATCCAGCGTCGGCGCGAATTCGGCGAACAGCCCTTCCGCCTTTTCCTTCTCGCCGGGCAGATACCAGTAGAACATCGGGATCGCGTTGCCGAAGCGGCTCTTATACGCCCCCTCGACCACTTCATAGGGGCCGACGTTCAACGCGATGGCATAGGTGTTGGGATGCTTGGTGCGCCAGTTCCACCGCGTACGGCCATCGGGCAGCGTATCGACGCCCAGCAGAACCCCATTGGACGGCGCCTTCAGCCCCTTGGGCACGGTGATGTGCAGCGTCACGACGCCGGGCTCGCCCATCGGATAGTCGAGGCACGGCCAGAACAGGTCGCAGCCATAGCCCTGCGCCGTCGTCGCGAACCACGGGCGGCCGTCCGGCGTCTTGGCCCAGACGACACCGGTGTCCCAGGGCGCGCGGACTGCGACATGCGGCGTGCCGCCATAGGTGATCTTGGCGCTGACCTTCTGCCCGGTGCGCAGAGGCCGGGGCAGGGTGACAACCAGCTGGCCTTGCGGGTTCGACCACTGGCCGGGCTTCAACGGCTTGCCGTCGATCGCGATGGCACGGACCGGCAAATTCTTGTCGAGATCGATGACCAGCCGGGCGAGCGGCGCCTTTGCGGTGAAGCCTAATATGGCGACGCCGTTCAATTCCTGCGTATCGGGCAGCACCTCGAACGACAGGTCGGCGCTGTCGAAGCGCATCGCCAGCTGTTCCGCCGGGCGGACGCCGCCGGAGACCATCGTCTGCGCGGTCAGCGGCGGCTCGCCCTTGCCCGGAAGCGGCTTGGAGGTCTGCGCCGCCAGGGGAAGGGCCGATAGCAGCGAACAGGCGAGAAGCGCGCGGGCGCAGTTCCGTATACGATTCATGATGCATGGTGTCGCGCAAGCGAGCCGCCTTGGCAAGCGTCCGACCGAACGGCCTCCGCGTCACCTCATCGCAACGGGAATTGATGGATCGGCAACCCTCCCCATATAGTATGACGAATGAGGCCCCGATCAGGGCCGACCGGAGTTTGCATGAACCAGTCCTATCCCGTCCTTCCGCTGCGTGACATTGTCGTCTTCCCGCACATGATCGTGCCCCTGTTCGTCGGCCGTGACAAATCGGTCGCGGCGCTGGAAGCGGCGATGGCGGCGGAGAAGGAAATCTTCCTCGTGGCGCAGCTCGATCCGGCCGAGGACGACCCCTCGCGCGAGGATCTGTACGAGATCGGCGTGACCGCCACCGTCCTGCAACTGCTGAAGCTGCCCGATGGCACGGTGCGCGTGCTGGTCGAGGGCAAGACGCGCGGCCGTCTGTCCGAGCTCGACGAATCGGGCGCTTTCCTGACCGCGACGATCGACCTGACCGAGGTCGAAGCCGATGCCGACGCGCTGGAGGAGCAGGAGGTCGAGCTTGACGCCACCGTCAAGGCGCTGATGCGCTCGGTGGTCGACCAGTTCGAGAATTACGCGAAACTCAACCGTAAGCTGCCCGCCGAGACCGCGGTGCAGCTGGCCGAGATCGAGGACGCTTCGCAACTCGCCGATGCGGTCGCCGCGAACATCTCGGTCAAGGTGGCCGACAAGCAGGCGCTGCTGGTCGAGACCGATCCGGCCAAGCGGCTGGAGATGGCTTATGCCCTGATGGAGGGCGAGCTGGGCGTCCTGCAGGTCGAGAAGAAGATCAAGAGCCGCGTCAAGCGCCAGATGGAGAAGACGCAGCGCGAATATTATCTCAACGAACAGCTCAAGGCGATCCAGCGCGAGCTGGGCAATGACAGCGAGGACGGCGATGGCGATGAGATCGCCGAGCTGACCCAGAAGATCGCGACGCTCAAGCTGTCGAAGGAAGCGCGCACCAAGGCAACCGCCGAGCTGAAGAAGCTGAAGACCATGGCGCCGATGAGCGCCGAGGCGACGGTCGTGCGCAATTACCTGGACGTGCTGCTGGGCCTGCCCTGGGGCAAGAAGTCCAAGGTAAAGAAGGACATCGCCGCCGCGCAGGCGATCCTGGACCAGGATCATTATGCGCTCGAAAAGGTGAAGGACCGGATCGTCGAATATCTCGGCGTCCAGGCGCGCACCAACAAGCTGAAGGGCCCGATCCTGTGCCTCGTCGGCCCGCCGGGCGTTGGCAAGACCTCGCTGGGCCAGTCGATCGCCAAGGCGTGCGGGCGTGAGTTCATCCGCCAGTCGCTGGGCGGCGTGCGCGACGAGGCCGAGATTCGCGGCCATCGCCGCACCTATATCGGCTCGCTGCCGGGCAAGATCGTGACGAACCTAAAAAAGGCCGGCACGTCGAACCCGCTCTTCCTGCTCGACGAGATCGACAAGCTGGGCCAGGATTTCCGGGGTGATCCGGCGTCGGCGCTGCTGGAGGTGCTCGATCCGGAGCAGAACGCCAAGTTCAACGATCACTATCTGGAGATCGATATCGATCTGTCGGACGTGATGTTCGTGTGCACCGCGAATACGCTGAACCTGCCGCAGCCTTTGCTCGACCGCATGGAGATCATCCGTCTCGAGGGGTATACCGAGGACGAAAAGGTCGAGATCGCCGAGCGCCATCTGGTCGCCAAGCAGGTCGAGACCCACGGCCTGAAGGACGGCGAATTCACGCTGACCCAGGAAGGCCTGCGCGCGCTGATCCAGCGCTACACTCGTGAGGCGGGCGTGCGCACGCTGGAGCGCGAGATTGCGCGTCTGGCCCGCAAGGCGCTGCGCCAGATCCTGGAGGGCAAGGCGACGTCGGTGACGATCACGCCGGACAACCTGCACGAGTTCGCGGGCGTCCAGAAATATCGCCACGGCCTGTCCGAGCAGGAAGACCAGATCGGCGCGGTCACGGGCCTGGCCTGGACCGAGGTGGGCGGCGAGCTGCTGACCATCGAATCGGTGACGGTGCCGGGCAAGGGCCAGGTGAAGACCACCGGCACGCTGGGCGACGTGATGAAGGAATCGATCCAGGCCGCCTTCAGCTTCGTCCAGGCGCGCAGCCCCAGCTTTGGGATCAAGCCGTCGCTCTTCCACCGCAAGGACATCCATATCCATCTGCCCGAAGGCGCGGTGCCCAAGGATGGTCCGTCGGCGGGCATCGGCCTGGTCACCTCGATCGTCTCGACGCTGACCGGCATTGCGGTGCGCAGGGATGTGGCGATGACCGGTGAGGTTACGCTGCGCGGCCGCGTGCTGCCGATCGGCGGGCTGAAGGAAAAGCTGCTGGCGGCGTTGCGTGGCGGCATCACCACCGTGCTGATCCCACAGGAGAATGAGAAGGATCTGGCGGATATCCCCGCCAATATCCTGAACGGCCTGAAGATCGTGCCGGTCGCGCATGTCGACGAAGTGCTGCGTTTGGCGCTGGTCGGGCCGCTGGAGGCGATCGACTGGACCGATGCCGATGAGTTGGCGGCGCTGCCGCCCGCGCCGATCCCGGCGGTCGGGGGCGAGCGTCACCACTGATCGTCGCGGGAAGGGGGCCGCCGGTCGCAGGATCGGCGGCTCTTTTCAAACGATGTCATGGGGATGACACGCCCATCTGTTTGCGTCATCGTTCGCCATGAGCACGACGACGGGGTTTGACAGCCCCGACGCCCGCGTCATTATCGGTCCTTTAAGATTTGGACGGCACCGAGTCCTGTGTCGTTTATCGTCGAAAACATAGGGGGTTATGGAATGAACAAGCAGGAGCTGATCGCTACCGTCGCCGATTCTTCGGGCCTCGCACGCGGCGATGCGGTCAAGGCGGTCGATGCGGTGTTCGAATCGATCACCACCGCGCTCAAGAAGGGCGATGAAGTCCGCCTCGTCGGCTTCGGCACCTTCTCGGTTTCCAAGCGCAAGGCCTCGACCGGCCGCAACCCCCGCACCGGCGAACCGATGACGATCAAGGCCTCGTCGCAGCCCAAGTTCAAGCCGGGCAAGCTGCTGAAGGACTCGGTCAACTGAATTGGTGATTTTGGGGCTGGACAGGCGGCGAACCGCCGCCTAAAGGCCCGACCTCCGGTTCACCGGGCGCGTAGCTCAGCGGTAGAGCACACCCTTCACACGGGTGGGGTCACAGGTTCAATCCCTGTCGCGCCCACCATTCTCCAGGCTTCGGGTGAAGCGGGAATGGTCTAGGAATACCCGGTTTTCCACATCGATCCTCCATTGACCATGACCTAGTGCGTCGTGTGTCGCACGGGCCTTCGGCCGAATGTGCATTGTGGAACCGGCATCATACCGTGCCGAAAAGACTCTACCGGACCGCGTGCGGCCGGATCGTCAGGCGGGATCATCCGCGAAACGCAACAGCATTTCGAAGCGCAAGCTGTTCAGCCCGACCGATCATTCGGCGCGTTCGGTCAGGTAATGGTCGAACGCCATCATTGGGGTGACGTGCGTGCCCCGCTCCGCGATCATCTCGGCCGCCTGCACCATGAGCAGTAACTCCGACAGGTCCAGCAGACGCGGAAAATTGCCGGTCGTCGCCAGTAAGTCGCGAATGAAGTCGATACCATAGGCCGTGTCGGCCTCGATAAGGTCCGTATCCGGGATGAAGACGATCGCCTGTCAGTCGATGGTCGTGATCGCTACATCCGCCTGAATCTTGTGCAAACTGCGGCGACATCATGCTTCAGCTTGGCGCGATCGGGCAGCCGATCCCGCCGAAGAATGGACAGGGTCTTCGATTCGATCAGGATCGACCCCATGGCGTGGGTGAGCAGGATATCCGTCAGTTTGCGCGTCGCCTTTCCTTTCGGAATTTGCGGGTTCTGATGGACGCCGAACGGATGGCGGCAGTCGGTCAGCCAGAAGGCGAGTGTTTCCTGCTGCTGACCTTCGTCCCGATCGGATATATCGACCATGCTCGCGGCATGGTTGAAGGTGATGAAATGACGGTGCACCGGCTGCCAGTCATGTGCGAGCGTCAGCTCGAAGGTGATCCAAGCTTCGCGGTCGCTTTCGTCGTCGAACCGGTCGCAAAGTGCCGACACCCGTGAGCGTATGGCATCCGAACGATGCGACCGATCGTCACGGTCGTTGCCAGCACGGGCAATGGGGCATTATAGGCGACAGGTCTGAGCTCGCTCCAGGCGACATTGACGGCCGGTTCGTTGAACAGGAACAGGACCACCGATCCACCGCTGGCGAAGCCACGAATAGCGCTCAACTCCTCCTCGCGCTCCACGGCCGACCAGATCGTCGCGCCCTAGAGTTTTGATCCACTGGACTTGAATGGTTGTCCTACCACCCCGGCGAAGGCCGGGGTCCAGTTGCGAACGCTTCATTGACAGCACGCGCTGCACTATCACAATCGCCGCTCCCAGCTGGACCCCGGCCTCCGCCGGGGTGGTGCTTCAGTTTGACCGGATCAAACTTCAGGCGCCGTCGTCCAGAATTTTGAGCCCGTATAGGAGCTCGTCACCGGGCGGACGAAAACGCAGCTGCATGGCCACACCCAGCACAATCCATTTGATTAACAGCGTGCGGCACTTGATCAGCAACGTTGGTTCGTGACCATTCCGTCCATCGGCATATTTGAAACGGAAAAGCTGCGGGGTCGCCAGAAATTCGGATTGGTTGTTGGCGGACAGGATATTAATTCGCGTCATCTGTGGCGCCCGTGCTCAGAACGCCAGCGGGTATGCCTCCGGTCCGGTCGGATCTCCCGCCGATCAGCGCGCCGCCGTTCCTCCCGCGAGATAGCGGGCAACAGGGTCGATCATGTCCTTCGGGATGCGGCGGGCGATCACGGGCATCGTCGCGTGGCTCTTGCGCGCATCGACGATGTTCTTGTCGCCCTGCCAGTGGCGCAGGCGCTCGGCGATGTAGCTGGCGCGCTGGCCCGCCAGGACCGGGTAGGGCTTGCCGGGGGCGTGGCAGCTGGCGCAGGCGGGTAGCTGCCGCTCGGGCAGGCCGCGCTCGACGATGCGGGCGGCGGCGGGGTCGCCGGCAGGCGTCGCGCCGAGGCCAGGCATGGCGGCGAAGCGGCGTGCGGCGGCCTCCATCTGGGCGGGCTCCATCCGCATCGCGATCTGCTGCATCACCGCGCTCGACCGGGTGCCGTTGGCATAGCCCTTCAGTGCGGCGAGCAGATATTCGGGGCTCTGACCGCCCAGGATGGGAATGTCGGGGCTGTTGCGCCCACGGCCGTCGGTGCCGTGACAGCCGGTGCAATTGTCCGGATCGGCAACGGACGAGCCCTTGGCGACCAGCGCGTCATATTGGGCGGGTGTCATGCCGGGCAGGCGGCGGACAAAGGCCACCATGCGCCGTACCTCGTCCTTGCGGTCCTGTACGGCCCAGGCGGGCATACCGGTATATTTGACGCCGTGCTGGAGGATCCAGAACAGCTGCTTATCCGTCCACTCGCGCGCGTTGATCGCCAGGTCGGGCGCGGGCGGGGTGGCGGCCTGCATGACGGGGGCGGGCCTGTGGCCGGGGGCACCGTGGCAGACCGCGCAGCTATTGGCGAAATGCCCCGCCGCGCTGACCAGGCCGGTGGCATCGGCGGGATCCTTCGGCGCGGTCAGGGCTGCGTGCGTGCGCACCGAGTTGCGCATCGCCCAGTGCAGGAACCAGTCGGTAATCGCCCAATGCCCACTGGAAGCCGCCAGGCTGATGACGCCTGACCAGGCGACCGCCATGCCCAGCGCGGCCAGGCCGACCAGGGTCGCGAGCACCCGCTTCCAGGTGATGCGGATCGTCATGCGTGTGCCTCCTTGGGCATCTGAAGCAGGCGGCCGAGCATCGCGAGCCCCCCGCACAGATAGGCGATGCCACCGACCAGCAGCATGACGACGCCCGCCATTTGCTGGTCGTCCAGCGCGCCTGCGCCGTGGTGGCTGTAGAGCGGGCGCGGCGCCAGGCCGATCAGCGCGCCGAGCAGCGTCATGTGCATCGAGGTGACGAGAAGCGCCGCAATACCCGCCGCGCGGTGGCGGGGGGCGAGGACCGCCGCCCATAGCAACAGCCCGGCGGCCAGGAAGCTGATCTGCTCGACGGCAAGCCACATGGGTTGGTGATCCGCAAGGCGGCGCAGCGACGGCACGTGCCAGCCCCAGACGATCACCGCCTCGATCAGGGCGGCGACCAGCGGGGTGGCGAGGTGCGGCCAGCGCTCGGCGGGGTCGAACCGCGAGCCTTGCAATCCAAGCGCCAGGAACGGCGCGGCGACCGCGACCGCGATCATGTGCGCGACCATATGCCCGGTCATGCCCCAACCGCTAAAGGCCCAGCCCAAGGGCAACAGCACGAGGCCTGCGATCAAGGAGGCGCGCTTCATCGGCAATCGTTGAGCATGAGGACGGGCAAAGCGGTAAAGATCACCGCAATGAAGCTCAGCGCCGCCAGCAACATGGTCGAATAGGCCAGGAAGCGGAGGCGGTCGATATCGGTGCCCTCGTTATGCGGCGGCGGATCGCCCGGCGTGCGCGACTGCTGCCAGGCGATCACCCCCGAGACGACGATGATGGCGAGCGCCACGACCGTGCCGATCGCAAAGGCGGTGGGGAACAGCGCCCATTCCCCGATCTTCTCGCAACTGATCGCCGCCCAGAGATAGGAGAACAGGAAATGCACCGCCCAGGCGGTCGGCGGGACGATCAGGGTCCACAAGGTGACGCGCAACCGGTGCGCCCCCTTCAGCCAGCGCTTCATAACCCGGTCTCCGGAAACAGGCCGATGGTCAGATAGGTGACGATCGCGGTCAGCGCGAAGAAATGCGCATAGACCGTGATGTTGCGGATGTCGGCGTCATAGGTCGGCGTCATCTTGCCGGCGATGCTGCGCGCCAGCGTATAGAGCTGCATGATCGCGGCGACGGCGGCGTGGACGACCGTCCAGACGACCAGCACCCAGACGATGGCCGGATAGACATTGGCGGTCGGGTCGAGACCGTTCAGGCAGGCTATCCCAGCGAACAGGCTGGCGATGGCGGTGGCGGCGCCGGCGATCAGCAGGCCGCGTGCGGCGGTCACTCCGCCACGCGCATGGACCTCGCGCGCAGCCAGCGTCGCCGCCCAGCTTGCCAGGGACAAGACCAGAGCCGTCATCGGCCCGGCGACCCCGGGGCCAGCAAATCCGGACCCAAAATCGGGATGCACCGTCCAGTAGAAATAATAACCGAAAACCAGACCGGAAAACGCCGTCGCGTCCGCCATCATCGTGATGAACATCGCCCACCAGCCGGGTGCGGCGGGTCCCGAGATGTAGAGCGGCAGGCGTATGCCATGGCCGATCGGTTTTTCGGGCTTTTCGGGAATCTCGGCGGTGTCCCACAGCCACCACAGGATACAGCCCAGCGTGACCACGCCGCCCAGCGCCGCGATCAGGTACAGGTGATAGGTGGTCAGGATGAACACGCTGCCCAGCGCAACGGCGGTTGCCATCGGCTTGACGCTGGGCGTTCCCAAACGGATCACCGACACGGGCTTGCCGTCCAGAACCGAGGTGATGATCGTCTCGCGACGGCCTTCCTCGGCATCGGGCAGGAAGAAGCGGCCTTCATCGACCTTGGCGACGAAATTCTTCTGGTCCCAGATCGGATAACGACTCTCGACCAGCGGCACCGAACGGACGCCCCAATCCTCGTCGTCCGGATGCGCCAGCCATTCCAGCGTACCAGCATTCCACGGGTTGCGCGGCGATTTGGCCCGCGTCGGCGACAAGGCAAGGTCGACGACCAGCACCAGCACGCCGGTGGCGAACAGATAGGACCCGGCGGTCGACGCCAGGTTCAGCCAGCCTATGCCCAGTTCTTCAGGGTAGGTGAAGACACGACGCGGCATCCCTTCCAGGCCCGACAGGTGCATCGGGAAGAAGGTCAGGTTGATGCCGATGAACATGATCCAGAAGGCGATGCGGCCCAGCCGGTCCGACAGCTTCTTTCCGGTGATCAACGGCCAGTAATAATAGAGCCCGCCGAACAGCGGCAGCAGCGTTCCGCCGATAAGTACATAATGAAGGTGTGCGACGATGAAATAGGTGTCGTGCGCCTGCCAGTCGAACGGCGCGATCGCAACCATCACGCCGGTCAGGCCGCCGATGACGAACACCGCAAGGCTGCCCGAAGCGTAGAGAAGCGGCGTCGACCATTTCACCTTGCCTGCCCAGAGCGTGGCGATGAAGGCGAAGATCTGCACGCCGGTCGGAATGGCGACGGCTTCGGACGCGGCGGAGAAGAAGGCCAGGCTGATCTTGGGCAGGCCGGTCGCGAACATGTGGTGGACCCACAGGCCGAACGACAGGAAGGCGGTGCCGACCGCCGCCAGCACGATCCACGGATAGCCAAGCAGATGCCGCTGGGCGAAGGTCGGGATCATCATCGCGAACAGCGCGATCGAGGGCAGGAAGACGATATAGACTTCCGGATGGCCGAAGATCCAGAACAGGTGCTGCCACAACAGCGGATCGCCGCCACGCGCCGCATCGAAGAAAGGCCAGTTGAGCAGCCGCTCCATCTCGAACAACAGGTCGCCCGCGATCAGCGGCGGGAAGGCGAACAGGATCATCACCGCCACGACCAGGATATACCAGGCATAGAGCGGCATCAGGTTCAGGCGCATTCCCGGCGGACGGCATTTCAGCACGCCGACGATCAACTCGACGGCGGCGGCCACCGACGACACCTCGATGAAGGACAGGCCCAGCATCCAGATGTCGGCGCCCAGCCCCGACAGGTCGGTGCGCGTGGTCAGCGGCGGGTACATGAACCAGCCGCCATCGGGCGCGGCGTTGAAGAAGATCGAGCCGCCGACGAACACGCCGCCGATCAGGAAGCTCCAGTATCCGAACGCCGACAGGCGCGGAAATGGCAGGTCGCGCGCGCCCAGCAACTGGGGCAGCAGGATGATCGACACCGCCTCGAACATCGGGACGGCAAACAGGAACATCATCATCGAGCCGTGCAGCGTGAACAGCTGGTTGAAGGTGTTCGCCGAGACGAGATCGTTGTCGGGCACCGCCAGCTGGGTACGCATGATCAGCGCCAGCACGCCCGCGAACAGCATGAAGCCGAACGCGGTCAGCGTGTACCAGACGCCGACGCGGTTGTTGTTGGTATCGGTCCAACGGAGGAACAGGCCGGAGGGTGGCTTCCACACCTCGCGCAGCCGGTCTTCCTGGGCGGCGCGAAGCTGGAGATCGTCCTGCGCGTGGAGGCTCATTTCAGGCCCTGAAGATAGCGGGAGAGGGCCATGGCCTCGTCATCCGACAATTGGGGAAAGGACGGCATACGGACGCCGGGCTTGGTCTTTTCGGGATGGCGGATGAAGCCCGCGACATTGGCCGGGGTCATCGGCAGGATACCTGCCGCCAATGTGCGACGCGCACCGAAATGGGTCAGGTCGGGGCCGATGCGGCTCGGTGCGGTAACGCCCGCCACGGCGTGGCATCCGCCGCAGCCATTTTCGGCGAACAGGCGCGCGCCCGCGGCATCGCCTCCGGTCCGGGCGGGCCGCGCCTCGTTCGCCAGCCAGGTGTCGAAGGCAGCGGGCGGCATGGCGATGACGTCGAACGCCATCAGCGCATGGGACAGGCCGCAGAACTCGGCGCATTGCCCGCGATAGCGCCCGGGCTTTTCGGCCCGGACCACCAGCGTGTTGGTGCGGCCCGGAATCATGTCCATCTTGCCCGCCAGGCCGGGAATCCAGAAGCTGTGGACGACGTCGCCCGCGCTCAGCTTGAACGCGACGTTACGGCCGGTGGGGATGCGGATCTCGTTGGCGCTGGCCACCACCGCCTGCCCGGCGGGGCGATAGGCGACCCGCCACCAGAATTGCTCGCCATCGACCGCGATGGTCAGGTCGGCGGGGGAAACCGGGCGCGGCTTCATATAGGGCAGCGAATAGGCGAGCAGCCCGAGCAGCACGATCGTCGGGATCACACCGCCCAGCCACAATACGATCCTCATGCCCCGGCGATGGTCGATCGCCCCCTCGGGCGCGCGCACCGCATGACGCATCAACAGGGCGACACCGCCCGCGATGATGACCGCCCCGACCAGCATGATGATGAAAAGATGCCGAATATCGGCCGCATCCGCGCCGAATGGGGCCAGTGTGGACTGATGCGTATTGCACCCTGCCAGCAAAAAGGCCGTGACGGCAAATGTGGTAACGCTTGTCCCCCGCATGGCCCCCGAACGTTTCCATGGTGGAATAGTTCATGAAAAGTTCATGTGAATTTCACGTTCGGGGGCGTTTCTGTCATCGATTGTTGTTGCGGCGCCACACTTCCTCGGCGAGCAGCGTCGCAAAGCCGAGCCAGGCGGCCAGCGGCACGATGCTGGCCGCCGCCGGACGATCGACCTTCCAGGCGGTGGCGACGAGCGCTCCGGCCCCGACCGCCATCGCGCCCGCCGCCGCCGTGCTGGCGCCGGTGCGACGTTCGCGGAAAAACAATTCGGTCCAGCCGCCGATCATCGCGCTGTTGCCCAGCCAAAGCGCGACGGCCGCATTGCGCCGGGGTGAGGGACCTGCGCGAAGCAGGCGATAACCCCCGACCGCCGCCAGCGTCTCCAATACCGGCCATACCGCGCCGAACACCGTGTCGGGCGGGGTGAAGCCGGGCTTGTCCAGCCGGGCATACCAGCGGCGGATACGCGGATGCGACGGGTCGGGCGCGTTGCGCCGCCCGATCAGCGCGCTGAGCCCCAGCACCCCGGCGGCGATGCCTCCGGCGACCAGGGGCGAGAGGCCGTCCTTCTTGCTGCTGTCCGTCATGACCGTCATCCTTCGCTGTTTCGGGGATAACGGTTACGCCTCATCCGCGTTCAACCGCCAAGTGACGTCTTCCCCAGACAACCAGCCGGTCGAGCGTGCCGATTACCAGCAGCGAGGCGCCGAACAGCGGCATGACGACCCCCGCCACCAGCAGCGCGGCGAGCAGGCCGCCGACCCGCGCGCCGGACACCGGCGGCGGCGCCCCGATGCGTCCCGCCGGGCGGCGCTTCCACCACATGGCGATGCCGCTGATCGTCAGGACCCAGATCGCGATGCAGGGGATCAGCATCAGCAACTGGTTCGCGCGGCCGAAATAATTGCCCATGTGCAGCTGCACGCCCGACTCCACCGCGCGCCCGACGATCCCATAATCGGCATAGCGGACCTCCGGCCCGATCGGGCGAAAGCTGTAGCGGTCGATATAGAGCGTCTTCTGGCCCGAGGGGCGGTCGGGATAGGTGAAGATGGTATAGACCCCGCGCGGTCCATCGGGGAGGAACAGGCGGTAGCTGCCCTGCCAGCCATGCGCCGCCAGCACGCGGGTGACGCGGTCGGTGCTGCGCAGCACCGCCGGATCGCGGGTGATGCCGGGCGCGGCGGGCCGGTGGTCGGCGTGCTCCTGCGGCATGGTCGAGCGGGGAAGCGGCGCGTTCTCGAGCGTCCAGGGGACTTCGCCCAAGGCGGTCTTCATCGGCCGGCTGTCGGGGATGTTGTATTGGCGGAAGGACGGCGGATAGCCGATCCCCAGTTTCTCGCTGGTCCGTTGCAGCAGCGGCCCGCTGACCCCGGCCCAGGGGAGGCCGGTGACGATCAGGAAGCCGATCAACGCCGCGCTCCACAGGCCGACCGGCCCGTGCAGATCGCGCCAGAAGCGCCGCCCGTGCCCCGACCGACGGGGCCATAGGGTGCCCGCCGCCTGGAACCGTCCGCGCGGCCACCACAGGATCAGGCCCGACACCAGCAGCACCAGCGCCCAGCAGACCGCCAGCTCGACCAGCCGTTCGCCGAACACACCCAGCAGGATCGAACGGTGCATCGCATCGGCCCAACCGATCAGCGTCCGGTCATAGACGACGCTGCCCAGCACGCGGTCGGTGCCGGGATCGACCGCGACGCGGCGCGGTGGTCCGGCATCGGGCTGGACGAAGACCACGGCCGGGCGATCGGGACTGCCGGGCATGTCGATCCGCGACGCGCTGCCTGGATAAGCGGTCAGTGCGGCCTGGATCATGCGCGACATCGGCATGGTTTCGCGGTGGGGCGGGACGAAGCGCAACTCGGGGTAGAGGACGTCGTTCAACTCGTCGTTGAACAGATAGATCGCACCGGTCAGGCTGAGCATCAGCAGGATCGGCGCGACCAGCAGCCCGGCCCAGAAATGCCAGCGCCAGACGGTGCGGTGAAACGCCGCGCGGCGGACGCCGGTCGGTGGGGATATGTGGGTAACGGACATGGAACAGGGCTTTCGGCCGGTGCTGGGCACGGGAATCCAAGACGCGCTGCGAGAGCGACGTCGGGGCTGGTGGTCAGGAAAGCGCTGGCGGTCCGCGCGATGGCGGGCGGAGGCGGGGGGCGGCGTGCCGGGGCGGGGATGTTGCCCCGGCGATGCCCGCCGCCATGACGAAGGCGATCAGCTGGACGAGCTGGACCGGGTCGGTCGCCGCCAGGGCTGGCGCGGCAAGTCCCGCAAAGGCGCAGGGCAAGTCGCGGCCATGGCCTTTGTCGCTATGACCCGGCGGATGGCCGGTCGCCGCATGGTCCGGCATGGCGTGATGTCCGGTGGACGCGGGCAGGGGGCCGCTGCCGGGGCATAGCACGATGCCCATGCCGCCATCGACCGGGCCGATCATATAACCGGTCGGCACGATCAGTTTGAGCAGCAACGCCGCCGCGCAGAGCAGCACGGCGAGATGGCGTTGCGCGAACAGGTGCGGGATCGCCGTCACGCAAGCGGGGGTAGAGCGCCGTGCCGGGCCTGTCACCCGGACAGATCGGCCCAGGTCTGTTTTTCGCGGTTGGGGCAGTCAGGCCGCCTCTGCCTTCCCCCGCCAGAGATCCCTCTGCGAAAGTCGGCACGTTGTCCGAAAACATGGACCACCCTGGCGAAGGCCGGGGGCCAGTTGGGAAGCGATAAGAGTTACCTGTAATCGTCCACCTACGGGACCCCGGCCTTCGCCAAGGTGGGGCGGAATGCGTTTCGCAAAGGAATTCTGCCGAGGGAGGAAAGATAAACGTCCATCCGCCCCGAAAAGCGCCCGTTTCCCCGCCCCACCGCGAATATGTAACCAGCACTGGCGCAGATGCCCACCGTATTGCAGAACGGCTGGATGGCGCACTCCCCCGAATTCGATTTTCTTCACGGCGTCTCTGGCAAGGTGGTCGACGAGATCCGGGCCCTGGACTGGACCCGGACCAGCCTGGGCGCGCCGCGCACCTGGCCTGCGGCGTTGCGGTGCCAGCTGGTGACGATGCTGGCCTGCCCGGTGCCGATGTATCTGGTGTGGGGGCCCGAGCTGGTGTCGTTCTACAACGATGCCTATCGCCCGATCCTGGGCTACCGCGCGGCGACCGCGATGGGCACGCCGTTCCGCATCCTGTGGGGCAGCATCTGGGACGAGATCGCGCCGCTGGTCGACAAGGCGCTGGCGGGCGAGGTGCTTCAGGTCACCGACATGCGGCTGGACCTGGCGCGCGAGGGTCAGCCCGAGGAAAGCTACTGGACCTTTTCCTATTCCCCGGTCTTCGACGATGCCGGGGCGATCAACGGCATGATCTGCGTCACCGGCGAGACGACGGCGCGGGTACTGGCCGAGCGGCAGCGGTACGAGGCGGACGAGCGGCTGGACCTGGCTTTGAATTCGGGGTCGCATGTCGGCCTCTGGGACTGGGACGTGCTGTCCGACTCGGTCCGCTCGGACGGGCGCTTCGCCGCGATGTACGGCGTCGATCCGGTCGCGGCCGAGGCGGGTATGCCGATCGCGCAGTTTTTCCAGGGCATCCATCCCGACGACCGCGCCCGTGTCGAGCAGGAGATCGCCGCCGCGATGGCGGGAACCGGCGAGGGGGAAGAGGCGGGCCGCTTCTCATCGGAATATCGGCTGGTCCAAGCGGACGGCACCGTCCACTGGGTCTCCGCGCGCGGGCGCTGCATTACCGACGAGAGCGGCCGCTGCGTGCGTTTTCCGGGCGTCAGTTTCGACATCACCGATCGCATCCGCATCGAACACCAATTGCGTGAGAGCGAGGCGCGGGCACGGCTGAATGCCCAGCGGGTGCAACTGGCGCTGGAAGCCGGGGCGATCATCGGCACTTGGTTCTGGGACCTGCCGACCGATCGCTTCACCGTCGACGAACCCTTTGCGCGCAATTTCGGCCTCGACCCGACGCTCGGTCATGAGGGGCTGAGCCTAGCGCAGGTGGTCGAGACGGTGCACCCCGACGACCAGGCGGGACTGGCGGAGGCGATCGCCGAGGCCATCGCGCGCGGCGGCGCCTATGCCCATCAATATCGCGTACGGCGGCATGACGGGCGCTATCACTGGCTGGAGGCGAACGGGCGGGTCGATCATGCGCCCGACGGGACGCCGCTCTATTTCCCCGGCGTCCTGATCGATGTCGGCGGACGGCGCGCGCTGGAGGCCGAGCGCGACATCGCGATCGCCGAGCTGCGCGCGCTGACCGACCAGCTCGAACAGCGCGTGGCCGACCGCACCGCCGAGCTGATGCGCGCCGAGGAGGCCCTGCGGCAGAGCCAGAAGATGGAGGCGGTCGGCCAGCTGACCGGCGGGCTGGCGCATGATTTCAACAATTTGCTGGCGGGCATTTCGGGCTCGCTGGAGCTGATGGCGTTGCGGCTGGCGCAGGGGCGGGTGGCCGACGTCGATCGCTATATGGATGCGGCGCAGGGTGCGACCCGGCGTGCGGCGGCGCTGACCCACCGGCTGCTCGCCTTTTCCCGGCGGCAGACGCTGGCGCCCCGGCCGACTGATATCACCGCGCTGGTCGGCGGCATGACCGACCTGATCCGGCGCACCGTCGGCCCCTCGATCACCTTGGAGACGCGGGGCGAGACGGAGGGCGGCGAGGCGCTATGGACCGTCCTGGTCGATGCGCCGCAGTTGGAGAATGCGCTGCTGAACCTGTGCATCAACGCGCGCGATGCGATGCCCGATGGCGGGCGGATCACGATCGAGATGGTCAATCGCCGCCTGGACGAAGCCAATGCGCGCTTTGCCGACATTCCGCACGGCGAATATCTGGTGTTGTGCGTCACCGATACCGGCACCGGCATGACGCCGGACGTGATCGAAAAGGCGTTCGATCCCTTCTTCACCACCAAGCCGCTGGGGCAGGGCACCGGGCTGGGGCTCAGCATGATCTATGGCTTTGCCCAGCAATCGGGCGGGCAGGTGCGTATCCAGTCGACGCCGGGCGAGGGGACGACGGTCCATCTCTATCTGCCCCGCCACCACGGCCCGGCCGAACAGGATCAGGCGGGGCCGGTGGCACCGCTCGACGGGGCGGCCGGGTCGGGTGAGACGGTGCTGGTCGTCGACGACGAATCCACCGTGCGCCTGATGATCGCCGACGTGCTGCGCGACATGGGATACCGGGTCGTCGAGGCGGCGGACAGCGCCGCCGGGCTGGCCATCCTGCGATCCAAGCGCCGGATCGACCTGCTGGTCACCGATGTCGGCCTGCCCGGCGGCATGAACGGGCGTCAGCTGGCCGAGGCGGGCCGGGAATTGCGACATGAATTGAATGTCATGTTCATCACGGGCTATGCGGAAACCGCGGTGCTGAACAGCGGGCATCTGTCGCCGGGCATGCAGTTGCTGACCAAGCCGTTCACCGTGGACGCGCTGGTCACGAGTATCCAGGCGGCGATGGGCGCCGGCGCGCGGCGGTACGATCCCCACGCCTGAACCGGGCGGGGGCGGCGCGTCCCGGCACCGCGGTTACGCGTCAACGTCCGGGAGTGTCTTCATGTCCGTCATCCACCGCTCGGGGGCCCTGGCCCTATGCTGTCTCGCGCTTGTCGGCCTGAGTCGCCCGGCGACCGCGCAGAGCGGCCCCGATATCCCCGAGCCGATGGTGTTCGACATGATTCGCCCGCTGACCGCCAAGGCGGGCGAGATCGAGGTCAATGCGCTGGCCCAGCGCGACCTGACCGGCCCGCGCCACGAATTGGAATGGGCGCCCGAGGTCGAACTGGCGGTGGCGGACGGCCTGGCGGTCGAGCTGGAACTGCCGCTGATCAACAACCGCGTCGTCCAGTACAAGATGGGGCTTCAGAAACGGCTGGGCACGTTCCGGGGCGGGCGAAGCGTGCACGGCGTCCAGTATCTGGGCCTGCACGACCGCGAGGATGGCGGCTGGACCTCCACCCTGTTGTGGCTGCTCGGCAATCGCTTCGGCGAGCGGTGGAGCACGATGACGATGCTCGGTGTCGGCGACGTGACCCTGCGCGAAGGCAATGAGACGGGGTTCATCGTCAACCATTCGACCTTTTACGACCTGACCCCCGACACGGTGCTGGGCCTGGAGCTGAACCGCCAGAATGGCGACGGCGCCTATTGGCTGTTGATGCCACAGGTCCACCGCGCCTTCGGCAAGCTGGGCGTGCAAGGCGGCGTCGGGGCCGAACGGGCGCGCGGCGAGCGGTTCCGGCCGCGTCTGGGCTTGCGCGTCATCCGCGAGCTGTGATTTCAGGGAACACGCACAGCGACGGGAGAACGCAGATGACGATCGAGCTGATCTGCCTGGATGCGGACGACACGCTCTGGCACAATATGCGCCACTTTGCCGAAACCGAGGAGGCGCTGGTCGGCCTGCTCGCCCCCTTTGCCGAGGCGCGGGTGGCGCGGGCCACGCTGGAGGCGTGCGAGGCGCGCAACCTGCGGCTGTACGGATACGGTGCCAAGGGCTTTACCCTGTCGATGATCGAGACGGCGGTGGAACTGGCCGGGCCGACCCTGTCGACCGAACTGGTCGCGCGGCTGCTGGAGGCCGGGCGGCAGTTGCTGGCGCATCCGGTCGCGTTGCTCGACGGCATTGCTGAGACGATCGACGCGCTGGAGACGCGCGGGCGGCTGGTCTTGGTGACGAAGGGCGACCTGTTGCATCAGGAGGCCAAGCTCGCCGCCTCCGGCCTGGGGTCGCGTTTCGCCGATGTGGCGATCGTCAGCGACAAGACGCCTGACACCTTCCGCCGGATCTTCGCCCGGCATGGCGTCGAACCGGAAAAGGCGGTGATGGCGGGGGACTCGATGCGCTCCGACGTGCTGCCCGCGTTGCAGGCGGGGGCCTGGGCCGCGTACATTCCGCAACCGCTCGCCTGGAGCCATGAGGCCGGGGATCGCCCGGTCGATCATCCGCGCTTTCGGCAGTTGGAGCGGCTGGGCGACCTGCCGGACTGGATCGATGCCATCGGCCGTTAACCCCATTCCTCCCCTGCAAGGGGAGGTGGCAAGGCAAAGCCCTGACGGAGGAATGTCCCGCTTGGTGAGTTTCGACACCGATCGCAGTTGGTGACACCCCTCCACCAGCTGCGCTGGTCCCTCCTCCCTTTACAGGGGAGGAAGAGATGGGTCCGGTCAGCCCGGATCGCTTTCCTCGCCGACGACCACGCCGTGCGTCATGTCCCCGCCGTCATGCGCAAAGCCATTGCGGTGGATGCGGACGCCTGCCGTTGTGATGGGCGCAGCGGTAGCCGCTGCCGTCGACGCGACCGCGCTGGTGCCCGCCATCCGGTCACCCCGGTGGATCACCACGCCGTTCATCGTCTCGGCCAGTGGCGTGACGGCCGCCGTCAGCATCGGCGTGGCTGCGGCGATGCTGGGTTCGACCCCGGCATAGGACTGGCGGAAGGACAGATCGCGTTCCAGCGCCCCGCGCCAGCGATAGAAGATATGGCTGCCCACCGCGCCGATCCGGTTCAGGCTGCTGGCCCACCAGGGCAGGACGTAATCGGCGTGATAGAAGGTCGCGGCTCCGACCGGGGCATAGACCAACCCGGCCAGCGCCGCTTGCGCGACGGCGGCGGCGCGGGCCCAGGCGGTGGGCTCGCGCGGGTGGAGCATCGAGCCGTCGCAGGTGAAGCTGAACTGGCACCCCGTCTGGCGGCCCGAGCCCTGATAGACGACGCCGCAGATGCTCTTGGGAAAGGCGCGGTCGCGGACGCGGTTGAGCACGACCTGCGCCACCGCACGCTGGCCGTCGACCGGTTCGGAGCGGGCTTCGTAATAGATGGCGGCGGTCAGGCATTCGGCGGCGCGGGCCGCATCGGTCGCGGTGCGCGCGATGCCGTCAAACGCCGGGGCGGCGGCCATCTCGATCGGATTGCCCGTGCTGATCGTGTCGGGCAGGTCTTCGTCGGGCACGTCGAGCGCCAACTGCCGCAACAGCGTGCGCGCGGTCGGCGGCGGCACGTCGAGCGTCAGATGCGCGGGCTTGTGGCGGACAGGCGTGCACGACGTCGCGACCGCCAGTGCCACCAGTCCGATCATCCAGCGCAGCACGATATCCGCTTCCCAACCCGTGGCCCCATGCGCCGGTTTTTAGGGGAGGGGGGTTAGGAAGCGGTTAAGTCACGCTAACCACTCTATAGTCGGTGTCGACGAAACCCTGAAAATTCCTCGCCTGGAAGGGGAGGTGGCAGGCCGAAGGCCTGACGGAGGGGTCTCGGCTCTCGATAGCGGGACACCCCTCCACCACCGCGTTGCGGCAGTTCCCTTCCCCTTGCAGGGGAGGAATGGATGTTCAGAAGCGCGCGCCCAGTTCCACGCCGTAGAAGCGCGGTTCGCCCGCGATATAGGTCGGCGTGTCGAACGTGCCGCCGGTGTTGCCCGCATCGATCAGATAGCGCTTGCCGGTCAGGTTGCGGGCAAAGCCACCGACATGGAAGCGGCCCTGTTCGCCGAACTCGACGCCGGCGCGCAGGTTGACCAGCGTATAGCCGCCCTGGGAGATCGCCTCGCTGTTGGGCAGTTCGAAATAGACCTTCGACCGGTAATTGGCGCTGGGCGTGGCATAGAAGGTCGCCGCGTTGCCGATCGGCACGCGCAGCGTCGCGCCGCCCGAGGCGGTGACATCGGGTTGCAGGCGGAAACGGTTGCCCGCGAACACGCCGTTCGCCGCGTCGTCGGCGATCCCGCCATCGATATAGGCAAAGGTTGCGAACAGGCTCAGCCAGCGATGGACCGCGACGTCGCCCTCCAGCTCGACCCCGACATTGTTCGCCGAGCCCGCACTGCGCGTGACGGTCAGGCCGTTCTCGAAGGTCGATACCTGGAAACCGCGATAGCGCTGATAGAAGACCGAGGCGGCGGCGCTGACCGGGCCGATCCGCCCCTTGATGCCGCCTTCGTAATTCCAGACATTTTCCTGGGGCACGATCTGAAGCCGGGGAATGGCGCCCGAATTGGCGACGGTCAGCGGCACGATACGCTGCGCATCCAGCTGGACGACCGGCGAGCGGCGGCCCTTGCTGATCGTCGCATAGAGGTTCACGTCGCTGCCCAGCCGGTACAGTGCGTTGAAGCGCGGCAGGACCGCGGCATAGCTGCGTTGCGCGGTGAAGACCTGGCCGTTGGTATTGGCGGCGGCGAGCAGGCTGGTGAACAGCCCCGCGCCCGCCAGCAACCGGCTGTCCGGCATCACCGCGCTGTAACGCGACCGGCGATCCTCGATCAGGATGCGGGCGCCCGCGCTTAGTTCCAGCGCGGGGACGGGGATCCAGGTCGTGTCGGCGAACATCGAATAGGTGTTGTTGCGCCCGCCATTGGTGAAGCTGGCGCTGTAGGGCAGGACGGTCGCGGTCCCGCGCGACAGGATCGCGGTGGCGCGAGTCGCCGGGATGGTGCCGTTGGCGGCGACGCAGCCGGTGCCGGTCGGCAGCCCCGCGCCGTTCAGGATCCGCCGGATCGGCGCGAAGTCGCGCGCGACCGAACAGGCCAGATAGGTGCCTTCCTCGGTCGAGAAGGGCACGCGCTGCTCGCCATTTTCGAAAAAGGCGTTCCAGCCAAAGGCCGCGCGCAGCTTGACGCCGTCGAAGGCAAAGCGGCCCTCATGGCTCCACTGGTCGCCGCGCGCGTCCTCGCCGAATTCCAGATACCAGGCCGGGCCGCCGTCCGCGTCGAAGGTCTCGAGCGCGTCGAACCGGCGATAGCCGTTGACGGTGGTGAAGGTGATGCCCGGTGCGATATCGACCGCGACGGTCAGGTTCGCGTCATAGACATTGCGGGTCAGTCCCAGCTTGCGCTGGCCCAGCGCCTCGGCCGAAAAGGGCGAGCCCGACAACTCGGCATAGCCATAATCGCCGGTCTGGCCGCCGGTAGGGGCAAAGACGCGGCTCTTGAAGGCGGTGCCGGGATTGCGCTGCCCGTCATAGGTCAGCACCAGGTCGGCGGTGACCGAGCCGTTCGGCGTCCAGCGCAGCGAGCCGCGCACCCCGCGCTGGTCCTGGCCGTTCAGGTCATCCTGGTCGACGCGGCCCTGATTCTGGTTGGGCACCTTAGGATCGCCCGCGATGTTGCGGACATAGCCGTCGCGATATTTGTACGCGAAGGCGATCCGCCCGGCGAGCGTGTCGGTGCCCGCGTTCAGATAGCCCGACACCTGGGTCCGATCGAAATTGCCATAGGTGGCCTGGATGCCTCCCTCGGTCCCGGCATGGGGGCGGGCCGAGACGATGCTGATCGCGCCGATGGCGGCGGCGGTGCCGAACAGGGTCGCCTGTGGGCCCTTCACCACCTCGATCCGCTCGATATCGTACAGGTCCTGATACGCGCCCTGTTTCCGGCTGACGTCGATGCCGTTGTAATAGACGGTGACGCGCGCGCCCTGCTGGGCTGAGCCGGAGTCCGAGGTGATGCCCCGGATCACGAAGCCGGGGCTGTTGGCGCTCTGCTCCTGGATCTGCAGGCCGGGGATATAGGACGCGACCTCGGACAGCGAGTTGACGCCCAGATTCGCCATGCGCGCGCCCGACACCACGCTGACGGTCAACGGCACGTCCTCGATCCGCTCCTCGCGCTTTTGCGCGGTGACGATGACGTCGAGCCGGTCGTCGGCCTCGTTATCCTTCGGCTGGATCAGGGCCTGCGCCGTGGCGGCCTGGGTGAGTGCGGCCTGCGACAGGCCCGCCAGCAGCGCCGCCAGCGTGGCGCGGCGCATCATCGTCTTCGTCATATATTCCCCCAGGGGCCCCCCGCCCTTTGAACCGGCCGCTTAGGCAAAAGGAATGACGAACTGGTGTCTTGATTGTGAACTTTTTATGACAGTTGGCAAGTGTCTCCAAAACGTCACGCCGCCGCCATCGCCCTGTCGTGCACCGCGCCTAGCCGGGCGGTTCGAAAGGACTCAAGTGATGACGATGATGAACCGACGCCGGGCGATGGCCCTGATGGGAAGTGGGGCGACGCTGGCCCTGCCGACGATGGGGGAGGCGGCGGCGCCTGCGATACGGTTCGATCACGGCGTGGCGAGCGGCGACCCTTCGCCCGACGGCGCGATCCTGTGGACCCGCGCGACGCCTGCCGAAGGGCAGACGGGTGACGTCGCGCTGACCTGGCATGTCGCGCCGGTCGATGGCCGTGATGCGGTGGGGCTGCGCACCGGCCGGGTCAGCGCCCGCGCCGCGCGCGACTTCACCGCCAAGGTCGAGGTGACGGGCCTGCAACCGGGGCGCGAATATCGCTATTGGTTCGAGGCGGTCGGCGGCACGCGGTCGGGCGAGGGCCGTTTCCGCACCCTGCCGCGCGGCAGGATCGAGGATGTCGTGGTCGCCGTGGTGTCGTGCCAGCTGTTCCCCGGCGGCCTGTTCAATGCCTATGACGCGATCGCCAAGGCCGAGCGCATGGATGCGGTGCTGCACCTGGGCGACTATATCTATGAATATGGCTCGGACGGATATGGCACGGATATCGGCCGCAAGCTGAACCGCCTGCCCGAGCCCACGCACGAGATCGTGACGCTCGCCGATTATCGCCAGCGCCATGCGCAAGTGAAGCGCGATGCCGACATGCAGGCGGCCCACGCGCGCGCCGCCTTCATCTGCGTCTGGGACGATCACGAGGTCGCAAATGACGACTGGATCGGCGGCGCGGAAAATCACCAGCCCGCCACCGAAGGCGATTGGGGCAAGCGCAAGGCGGCGGCAATGCAGGCCTATTTCGAATGGATGCCGATTCGCGATCCGCGCCCCGGCCAGCCCTGGGAAGCGATCAACCGCAGCTTCGAATTCGGCGACCTGGCAACGCTGGTCATGGTCGAAACGCGGCTGCTCGCCCGGTCGAAGCAGGTCCATGGTCGCGGCGATGCGCCCGCGCCCGATGAATATACCGCGATGATGGCTGAACGGGCCCGGCCCGAGCGCGAATTGCTGGGCGCTGGCCAGCTCGACTGGATCGAGCGGACGCTGACCCGTTCGGTCAAGGCGGGCACGCCGTGGCAGGTGATCGGCAACCAGGTCGTCATGGCGCGGATCGACGGCCCCGACCTGGAAAAGCAGATGGGCCCGGCGGGCTATGCCAAGCTGACCGAGCGGTTGACCGACACCGAGCGCCAGCGGCTGGGCGAAGCGCAGGCGTCGTACCGGGCGGGCCTGCCGCTGAACTTCGACAGCTGGGACGGCTATCCGGCGGCGCGCGAGCGGCTTTACGGCGCATTCCGGCGGGCGGGAAGCCATCCTGTCGTCCTGTCGGGCGACAGCCACGCCGCCTGGGCCAACGACCTGTACGACGCGAACGGCACGCTGGTCGCCGCCGAATTTGCCGGAACCTCGGTCACCAGCCCGTCCTGGGGTGACAAGATGCCCGGCATCGGACGCGAGATCGCCGCGGCGAACCCGCGCACCGTCCGCTTCTGCGACCAGGACGACAAGGGCTGGCTGCACCTGACCCTGACCCGCGACACGGCGACCGCGCGGTACATGACCGTGTCGACCGTGCTGGCCAAACCCTATGCGCAGGGCTGCGCGGCGATCTGGCGGACGCGGGCAGGGGGCGGTGCCCCGATCGAGGCGGTGACGGTCTGATACGAAAATTCCTCCCCTGGAAGGGGAGGTGGCAGGCCGGAGGCCTGGTGGAGGGGTGTCACCCTCTCGAGAGCGCGACACCCCTCCACCAGCTTCGCTGGTCCCCCTTACCATGCAGGGAAGGAAGGCATGATTTCCCCTTCCCTCGTAGGGTTTCTCTCGGAAGGTTGGCACGTTGCCCAAAACATGGACCACCCCGGCGAAAGCCGGGGTCCAATTGGGAAAGCGAGTCGAACTATTAGCGATCGTCTAGCAACTGGACCCCGGCCTCCGCCGGGGTGGGAAGGGCTGAGTTTCGCAGGGGCATTCTCACACAGGGGAGGGGGAAGGAGGCGAACGGTCGCACCTCCTACCGCGCGTTCCGGATGGCGGCGAGCACATGCGCGGTCAGTGCGGCGTCGTCATGGTTCAGATAATGGCCGCCCGGCATCGCGACGACATGGGCATTGCCCTGCTTCAGCAACGGACACAGGCTGTCGGTCTCCGCGATGCCGTAGATGCAGGTCAGCGGCGCCCAGTCGATCGTTCGCGCGGTGGTGATACCCCAACTGTCGGGCTGCCCGCGATAGGCAAAGCCGGAAGGATCGGAGCGGAAGAATGCCGTCTCGCCCGGCACGACCAGCACGATCGCGGCCACCCGCGAGCGCAGATCGGCGGGCAGCCGTGCCAGCCCCGTCTGCAACATGTCCGCGCCGTAAGACTGGCCCAGCAGCACCAGCCGCCGTCCACCCGCCTCGCTCACGGCGCGTCGGACCAGGTCGGCGATCAGGGCATCGACCTCGGCACGGGTGCGCGGCTGGCGGAACAGCACGGGCGAGTTGATGCCGCTGACCGCGATCCCGTGCGCGCTCAAGCCGCGCGCGATGACGCCTCCCATGCCGTAGCGCAGGCCCATGTCACCCGACAGCGACATGACGAGGATCGGCTGGACCTTTCCTTGGGCAGGAAAGCGGACGAACGGGTCGCGGTCGAAATAGCTGCCCGAATACAGGAGGAAAGTGACGCCGCCAACGATCAGCAGCAGGATCGCGCCGACGAATTTGCGGCGGTTGCGGCGGAGGTTCGCCAGGATATCGGACATACCCCGTCCTACCGCCAATGCTCGGCGCTTGTCACGGGGGCCCGATCCCGTGCGCGGTTCCATGAAAAATCTGTAATGTCGCGATAACGCATTCTATGCGGATGATCTGCCATCGGGCAGCGCAAGAGGATCTGACGGATGGACGGCCGCGATGCCGCATGTCCCAACAGGCCATGCACCAAGGACGAACGCCGTGACGCAGCCCATCTTTTTCGACCCCACCGGACGCCGCGGCACATGGGCCCGGCGCGGGGTTGCGGCGATGATCCTGTCGGTGGTCATTGCGGCCATCGCCTTTGCCACCACGCTGGTCGCGGTGCCGAACTCGGGCGCGCTGCCCTTGCCCTTCGCGCGTCGCCAGCCGATGACCCTGGAGCCGACCGCGCAGCTGAAGGGGCGGCGCGGCGAGTGGCTGCCGCGCAAGTCGGTGGCGCAGGGGCACACCCCGCTGACCATCGCCTTCTACACGCCGGGCAATGATTCCGCTTTGTCCTCGCTCCATGCACATATGGGGCAGATCGACTGGCTCGTCCCCTCGCTGATGAACGTCACAGGGCCCAAGGCCGAGCTGACGATCAGCAATGATCCCAAGCTCGCCACCCTGTTGTCGCGCGTGGCCAAGCCGCCGCGGCTGTTGCCGATGGTCCAGAATCTGTCGGCCGACGAATGGGACGGGCGGTCGATCGCCCGGATCATCGCCAGCCCCGCCGCGTCCGAGAAGCTGGCCACCCAGCTGGGCCAGTCGGTGACCGCCAACCGCCAGTCGGGCCTGGTCATCGACTTCGAGAACCTGCCCGCCAGTGCGATGACGGGCTATCCGCGCCTGTTGCAGCGGATCAAGGCACATCTGCCCAAGGGCGCCGTGCTGGCCGTCACCGTTCCCGCCGAGGACGAGGCGTGGCAGCTGGTGGGCATTGCCAGGGTCGTCGACCGGGTCATGCTGATGGCCTATGATGAACATTGGCAGACCGGCACCCCCGGCCCGATCGCGTCACAGCCCTGGTTCCTCCAAGCGACCCAAAAGGCGTTGCGCGAAGTCGGACGCGACAAGCTGATCGTCGCGCTGGGCAGCTATGCCTATGACTGGGCGACCAAGGCGAATGACAAGGCCAAGGCCGAACCAGCCGAAGCCAGGTCGATCGAAGAGGCCTGGCTGATGGCGCATGACAGTCAGGCCCGGATCAGCTTCGACCCCGCCAGCGGCAATGCCGGTTTCGCCTATGATGAGGATGGCGAACATCACATCGTCTGGATGCTCGACGCGGCCAGCAGCTGGAATCAGCTTCAGGCGCTCAAGCGACTGGGTATCGATGACGTTGCCTTCTGGCAGCTGGGCAGCGAGGACCCCGGCCTGTGGGCGGGCTTCGCCGCGTTCCGCAGCACCAAGCCGAACTTGATTCCCCGGCTGGGATCGATCACCTCGCTGCTGAACACCGATGTCGAGGGCGCGGGCGAGATCCTGCGTATCACGGCCCAGCCGACCGAGGGACGGCGCGGCCTGCGCTACGACAAGGACGGGGTAATCCGCAACGAAGACTATCAGGTCTTTCCGACGCCCTATGTCGTACAGAGGGCCGGGGCCTTGCCCAAGACGGTCGCGCTGACCTTCGACGACGGCCCCGACCCCAAATGGACGCCCAGAATCCTGGACGTGCTGGAACGCGAACGCGTGCCCGCGACTTTCTTCGTCATCGGCGATAATGCGCTGCAGCATCCGCAGCTGCTCCGTCGGATCGTCGCGAACGGCAGCGAACTGGGCAATCACAGCTACACCCATCCCAACATGGGGACGACCAGCGACCGAACGATCAAGCTAGAGTTGAACGCGACCCAGCGCTTGATTCAGGCCTATACAGGCCGCTCGACCACGCTGTTCCGCGCGCCCTATTTCGGCGATGCCGAGCCGACCACGGCGGACGAGATCGGCCCGGCGCTGATCGCGCAGAATTTAGGCTATACGGTCGTCGGCCTGCACGTCGACCCGAACGACTGGCAGCGCCCGGGCGTCGACCAGATCGTCCAGCAGACCGTCGACCAGGTGAATGGCGCGACGGCCGACAATTCGGCCAATGTCGTCTTGCTGCACGATGGCGGCGGCGACCGCGAACAGACGGTCGAGGCGTTGCCGCGGATCATCGATACGCTCCGCGCGCAAGGGTATCGCTTCGTCCCCGCCTCGCAACTCGTCGGGATCACCCGCGACCAGGCGATGCCGGTCGTCGAGGGCAAGGACCTGCTGGCGGTACGGACCGACGTGGCGATCTTCGTCGTATTGGCCTTTCTGTCGGCGGCGCTCGCCTGGCTGTTCTACCTCGCCATCGCGCTGGGCATGGCGCGGGCGATCGTGATGGCCGGGCTCGCCTGGTTCCAGGGGCGCAAGTCCAAGCCCGTGCCGCCAGACTATACGCCCAGCGTGTCGGTCATCATCCCGGCCTTCAACGAGGAGCGGGTGATCGTCCAGTCGGTCGCTCGCGTGCTGGAGAGCGACTATCCCGGCCTTCAGGTGATCGTCGTCGATGACGGGTCGAAGGACGGGACGAGCGCTGTGGTTCGCGACGCCTTTGCGGGCGAGCCGCGGGTCCAACTGCTGACCCTGCCCAATGGCGGCAAGGCGGCGGCGCTCAACCGCGCACTGCGCGATGCCAGCGGTGAAGTGGTGATTGCGCTCGACGCCGATACCCAGTTCGAGCCGGAGACGATCGCCAAGCTCGCCCGCTGGTTCGCCGACCCGAAGCTGGGTGCGGTCGCGGGCGATGCGCGGGTCGGTAACCGGGTGAACCTGGTCACCCGCTGGCAGGCGGTCGAATATATCACCGCGCAGAATCTCGAACGCCGCGCGCTGGCCGGGTTCGATGCGATGACGGTCGTGCCCGGCGCGGTCGGTGCCTGGCGGCGTGCCGCGCTGGATGCGGTGGGCGGTTACCCCGAGGATACGCTGGCCGAGGATCAGGACCTGACCATTGCGATCCAGCGGGCCGGGTGGCGCGTGACCTACGACCCGCGCGCCGTCGCCTGGACCGAGGCGCCCGAGAGCTTCAAGGCGTTGGCCAAGCAGCGTTATCGCTGGGCGTTCGGCACGCTCCAGTGCCTATGGAAGCATCGCGGCGTGCTGCGCAGCGGTCGGCCCAAGGGGCTGGCGCGGGTCGGCCTGCCCCAGGCCTGGTTGTTCCAGATCATCTTCGCCGCGATCTCACCACTGATCGACCTGGCGCTGGTCCTGTCGATCATCGGGACGGCGGTGCGGGTCGCGCAGCATGGCTGGGCCCAGACCAGCACCGACGTGTTCCAGATGGCGGCCTATTGGGTGGCGTTCACCGCGATCGACGTGTGGTGCGGCTGGCTGGCGTACCGGTTGGACGGCGATCGGGCGCGCTACCCGGCGCACCTGCTAGTCGCGCAGCGGCTGGTCTATCGCCAGATCATGTACTGGGTCGTCCTGCGCGCGATCAGCTCGGCGATCGGGGGATGGATCGTCGGCTGGGGAAAACTGGAGCGCACGGGGAATGTCGGGGCGTAACCGCTAAATCTTCATTCCTCCTCAAGCGAGCTTGGGGAGGAATGAGGGGGCGGTCCCTGACGTCAGAAATTTCGCCCTACATCCCCCCGCCGTTCCTGCTGAGCGAAGTCGAAGCACACGCCTCGCCGCCCGGTTCTGGCATGGCCTTCGCTGCGCTCAGGCGGAACGGGGGTTGGGAGGGGGGCTATCCCCCCCAACACCCCTCAAACCGTGCGAACATCCGCGCGCAGCACCAGTCGCACGCACAAGCCCGGTGCATTGTCCTCCAGCGTCACCGTGCCGCCATGCAGATGCGCGACCGCGCTGGCCAGTGACAGGCCCAGGCCTGCGCCGCTTTCGGTCCGCGCGGCGTCCAGGCGACCGAAGCGTTTGAGCGCTTCGTCGCGGCGGTCCTCCGGGATGCCGGGGCCGTCATCCGCGACGATCAGGACGGGGCCGGGTTCGACCCAGACCACGACTTCGCCCGCGCCGTATTTCAGCGCATTGTCGATCAGATTGGCCAGCGCCTGTCCCAGCAGCTCGCGGTGGACATGCGCGACCAGGGTTTCGGGGACTTCGGCGCGGATGGTCATGCCGCGATCCTCGGCCAGCGGCTCGAACATGTCGGCGACGTCGCGCGCCATCGCAGCCAGATCCGCCTCGACGAAGGCGTCGCGGCCCAGCCCCGCCTCCGCCCGGCTGATCCGCAATGCGGTGTCGAGCATGGCGAGCAGCCGGTCGCCTTCGTCCAGCGCGCGGCCGACCGCGACCCGTGCATTCTCGTCATGGCTCTCGGCCAGCGCCCGGTCGAGCGTGGCGCGAAGCCGGGTGAGGGGGGAGCGCAGGTCGTGCGCCAGTCCGTCGGTCGCGACCTTCAACTCGGTCATGAGCAGCGCGATCCGGTCGAGCATCCCGTTGACCGCCTCGGCCAGCGCATCGAAGGCGTCGTCGCCGCCCTTGGGCACGACCCGGCGCGACAGGTCGCCGCCCGCCACCGCATGGGCGGTGGCGACCGTGTCCTCCAGCCGCCGTTCGATCATCCGCGCGGCGGCCCAGGCGGCGAGGGCGGCCAGGACGATCGCCGCCGCCATGCCGACCGCCATCGCCTCTTCCATCGCCAGCGCCACGCGCAGCTCACTTTCGACGACATGCCCTGCCAGCATTTGCGAACCATCGGGCAGGCGCGTTGCCAGCACCCGCATCCGCTCGGGCTGCGAATGGCCGATGCGGAAGATTTCGATGGTGGCCGCGCCGGGGGCGGGGACGTTGGGGGGCCATTCGGCGATGTTGCCGGTGACGAAGCGCCCGCGCGCATCGGTCAGCAGGATGACCGACAGCGGCACCCGGTCGGTGGTCAGCCGCCGTTCGACCCCGGCGCGCACCGCCGCCTGTCCGCCCCCGCGCCACAGCCCGGCCAGTTCGTCGCGCAGATCGCGCGCGGAATCCTCGGCCTGGTCGGCGATCTCGCCGCGAGTCAGGTGACGCACGGTGGCCACCATCGCGCCCGCGCCGACCAGCTGCAACGCAAAGACCAGCAACGCGAAGCGCAGGGTGGTCGAACGGAGGACGCCCGGCGTTATTTCTCGACCCCCAGCTTATAACCCGATCCGCGCACCGTGTGCAGCAGCGGGCGGGCAAAGCCCTCGTCGATCTTCTTGCGCAACCGGCTGATATGCACGTCGGTGACGTTGGTGTTGGGGTCGAAGTGGAAATCCCACACCCCCTCCAGCAGCATCGTGCGGGTCACCACCTGGTCGACATGCTGGAGCAGATATTCCAGCAGGCGATATTCGCGCGGTTGCAGGTCGATCGGCTTGCCGGCGCGGCGGACCCGGTGGGCCAGCAGGTCCATCTCCAGGTCGTCGCATACCAGCTTGGTCTGCGGGGCATTGGCGGTGGTGCCCCCGCGTCGGATCAGCAGCCGCAGCCGCGCCAGCAGCTCGGCAAACACGAAGGGCTTGGTCAGATAATCGTCCGAGCCCGAGGTCAGCCCGGCCACCCGGTCCTCGGGCGAGGACAGGGCCGACAGGATCAGCACCGGCGATGCGATCCCCGCCGCCCGGATCGCGGCCAGCACCGACATGCCGTCCATGCCGGGCAGCATCCGGTCCAGGATGATGCAGTCATAGGTGCCGTCGGTCGCATGGAACAGGCCGTCGCGGCCATTGGCGGCATGGTCGATCAGGAAACCTTCTTCCCGCAGCCCGTTGGCGATGTAATCCGCCGTCGAGCGATCATCTTCGATCAGCAAAATCCTGTTGGCCACGCTGTCCTCCCGACGCGCTCCTTAGCAGCGTGATCGTGAGGAGGCCATCGTCGCGCGCGACCTGAAGCCGGACCGGCGAATCGACGCGGCGCGCGGCCTCGTCGCGCAGCATCGCGAACGACGTCGCAGGGCGGCCGTCGACCTTCATGACTAGGTCGCCGACATGCAGCGGTGGGCGGATCGGCGGGGCAGGATCGTCGTCGACATCGCTGCGCAGACTGGTGACGACCAGGCCGGGCCGGTCCTCGCCCAGCGGCGCGAAGGTCGCGCCGTACAGGGTAGAAGGAGTGTGCGGTCCGGCGTGAAGCGGCATATGGCCGACCAGCAGCGCGATCGCGCCACCCCCGATCAGCGCGGCGGCCCCCGCGCCCCAGCCGACGATGCGCAGCCCCTTCACGACGCGCGCCCACGCCCCGCGCAAGCGGCGGCGTTCATCGGGGCCCGGACGGCACAAAGGGAGGTTCCTTTCACCCGTTCTTTATAGGCCTCGCGACATAAGCGAAGCGTGGGCGAAGCATGACGCTTCTGTCATCAGGGGTGCCGCCGGGGCGTGACGAACTTGTCATGCGCCCGTAAGGCGGGCGGGGCAGACGGCGTTCTATTCCGCCGCACGCGACAGAGAATGGGATTGAAAATCTGAGTGATCGGCGCGTGACACGAGGGGATGGGACGGGGGAGCCGATCATGACGACGCCTGACAGGACGGCGTCCATGTTCGACCGGCTGGTCGCCTATGGCCGGGCGCGGCGCGGATATCTGGCGGTCGCGGCCATCCTGCTGCTCGTTGCGCTGGGCCTGTCGGCGCTGCACCATCTGACGCGTTCGGTCCGGTTGTCGGACGTCCGCTCGGCCTTTTATGCGATCGACCCGCGCCAGATCATGCTGGCGGTCGGCTTCACCATCGCCAGCTATGTCGCGCTGACCTTTTACGACGTCATCGCGCTTCGGGTCATCGGGCGGCCGTTGCGGTGGCGCACGGCGGCGACGGCGTCCTTCACCAGCTATACGCTCAGCCACAATCTGGGGCTGGGGCTGCTGACCGGCGGGTCGGCGCGCTACCGTGTCTATGCCGCGGCGGGGCTGGACGGACCGGACATTGCGCGGGTCATTGCGATCGCCAGTGCGACCTTCTGGTTCGGGGTGTTCACCGTCACCGGCCTCGGCCTGTTGTTTCACGAAGGCCCGATCACGGTCGAAGGCTGGATGCTGGCGCAAGGGGTGGTCCGCTGGGTCGGCGGCGCGGTCGTCGCGGGGGCGCTGGCGCTGATCCTGCTGTGCCACCTGCGCCCCGGCCAGCGGATCGGCTGGCGCGCCTGGAGCGTGCCGCTGCCCACGCCCGCGCAAGCCGTCGCGCAGATCGGCATCGCCTCGCTCGACCTGACCTGTGCCAGCGCCGCGCTGTTCGTGTTGCTGCCGGGCGCGTCGATCGACCTGCTGCCTGCCTTTCTGCTCGCCTATGCGCTGGCGATCATCGTCGCGCTGGTCAGCCATGTGCCCGGCGGTATCGGCGTGTTCGAGGCGGTGGTGCTGGCGACGGTGCCGGTCGACCGGACCGACCTGTTCGCCGCGCTGATCGCGTATCGGGTCCTCTATTATCTCGCCCCGCTGGCGCTGGGCATCGCGCTGCTCGCCTGGGACGAGGCGCGGCGGCGGCCGGTCAAGGCTTTGCGCGATATCCGGCGCGTGCTGCTGGGCATCGCGCCGACCTTGCTCAGCGCGGCGTGTTTCGGCGGGGGGGCGATCCTGCTGCTGTCGGGGTCCTTGCCCTCGATCCCACAGCGCGTGCACCAGCTCGTCCACATCGTGCCGCTGCCCTTTATCGAGGCGTCGCATTTCGCCGCCAGCCTGGTCGGCACCGGCCTGTTGCTGCTGGCGCCGGGGCTGTATCGTCGGCTCGACGGTGCGAGTCTGGCCGCGCGCGCGCTGCTGGTAGCGGGGGCGATCTTCTCGCTGGCCAAGGGCATTGACTATGAAGAGGCGGCGGTCTGCCTGACCATCGCCCTGCTGTTGCAGATGAGCCGCCGGGCCTTTTACCGGCGCACGTCGCTCGTCGCCCGGCCGCTGTCGCCGACCTGGTTGTTCAGCGTGGCGGTGGTGATCGTCGGCACGGCCTGGATCGGCTTTTTCGCGTATAAGCATGTCGATTACCGGGAGTCGCTGTGGTGGCGGTTCGCGCTGTCCGACGATGCCTCGCGTTTCCTCCGCGCAGGGCTGGGCGTCGCGGTGATGCTGGCGGCGGCGGGGCTATGGCGGCTGTTCCTGGCCGCACCGCCGGGTGAGGTAGACCATCCCGCGATGGACCGGGTGCTGGCGATCGTCGAACAGGCCGAGCGGACCGATGCCGCGCTCGCGCTGCTGGGCGACAAGCGGTTCCTGTTCTCGCCCGAGGGCGATGCCTTCGTGATGTATCAGGTGCGCGGCACCAGCTGGATCGCGATGGGCGATCCCGTCGGCCCGCGCGCCGCCTGGGCCGATCTGCTCTGGCAATTGCGGACCATGGCCGATGCCGCGCAAGGGCGGCTGCTCCTCTATCAGATCACCCCCGATTGCCTGGAGATCGCGATCGAGATGGGGCTACAGATCATCAAATATGGCGAAGAGGCGCTGATCGACCTGTCCGCCTTTGCGTTGGAAGGCGGGCGGATGCGCGGCCTGCGCCAGACGCTCAACCGTTTCCGTACGCGCGAAAATGCCAGCTTCGCGATCCTGCCCGCCGCGCAGGTGCCCGCGATCCTGCCCGAGCTGAAGGCGGTTTCGGACGACTGGCTGCTGGAAAAGGGGCATGGCGAAAAGGGGTTCAGCCTGGGGCGGTTCGACCCCGCCTATCTGGCGATGACCGACTGTGCCGTCATCCGGGTCGAGGGGCGGATCGTCGCCTTCGCCAATCTGTGGAAGGCGGGCGACAAGCGCGAGCTGTCGGTCGACCTGATGCGCCATGTCGAGGACGCACCGGGCGGGGTGATGGACTATCTGTTCGTCGAGCTGATGCTGTGGGGGCAGGCGGAGGGCTATGGCCGCTTCGCGCTGGGCCTCGCGCCGCTCTCGGGGGTCGGCGGGCGTCGGATGGCGCCGACCTGGGCCAAGGTCGCCGCGCTGGTGTTCCGGCATGGCGAGCGGTTTTACGGCTTTCGGGGGCTGCGGGCCTATAAGGAGAAATTCCAGCCGGAATGGGCCCCGCGCTATATCGCGGGGCCGCGTGGGCTGGGGCTGGTCAAGGCGCTGCGCGACCTGAACGCGCTGATCGCCGATGGGGGTGAGGCGTCGTAACTATTCCTCCCCTGCAAGGGGAGGGGGACCGCCGCGGAGCGGTGGGGGAGGGGTGTCACCCTCTCGATAGCGGGACACCCCTCCGTCAGGCCTTCGGCCTGCCACCTCCCCTTACAGGGGAGGAAAAAGTTAGGCCTTGAACAGCGACGGTGCCTTATCCACTCGCGTCCGCCCGGCTGCATCCGTCACCGCATAGGTAAAGCCCGGCAACAGGCAGAACGCGCCGATCCGCCCGGCCGTGTCCATCGCCAGGAAGCCGACCTGCACCCCCTTGATCGCATCGCCGCGCAAGGATGCGATGTGCTTGGCCGCTTCCTCGCACGCCGCCTGCGGGGTCATTCCATGCCGCATCGAGGCGACGACGCGCGCGGTGCCGACGGTGCGGGTGACTTCCTCACCCAGTCCCGTGGAGGTCGCCCCGCCCACGCCGCGCTCGACATACAGGCCCGAGCCGACTTGCGGCGAGTCCCCGACGCGCCCGCGCATCTTGAACGCCATGCCGGAGGTCGTACACGCCCCCGCCATCCGCCCGCTGGCATCGCGCGCCAGCATTCCGATCGTGTCATGGTCCAGCGCGCCGCCCGGCGTACCGGGCCGTCCTTCGCCGTAAGTGCCGGTCTCGCTATTGGCGACCGGCTTGTAGTTTTGCGTCTTCAGCCAGTCGCGCCAGGCCTTTTCCGCCTCCGGGGTCAGCAGTTTCACGCGCGGGAAACCCCGGTCGCGGGCGAAGCGCGTCGCGCCTTCGCCGACCAGGAAGGTGTGCGGCGTATGCTCCATCACCGCGCGCGCGACCGAGATGGCGTGGACCGTATCCTCCAGCGCGGCGACCGCGCCGACGCCGCCGGCATCGTCCATGATGACCGCATCCAGCGTCACATGCCCGTCGCGGTCGGGATAACCGCCATAGCCGACCGAATGGTTGTTCGGATCGGCCTCCGGCACCATCACCCCCGCCTCGACCATGTCGATCAGCGAGCCGCCGCTGCGTCCCCGGGCGAAGGCCGCATCATTGGCGGGCGCACCGAAGTCCCAGGTCGACAGGATGGTGGCGCGGGGCGATGCGACCTGCGCGACACTGCGCACCGGGGTCGCCAGACCGCCCCCGATGCCCGCCAGTGAGGCGATGCCGCCCAGAAATACGCGCCGTTCGTCCTGCATTCTCGTGCTCCCATCCCCCGGACATTCCTGCCCGATCGTGATGCCGATGATGCGGGCGTCGGCGTCAGGCCGCAAGGGGGGTGACGAACCGATATGGAACCATTCCCGTTGATTCGGGGCGACGCGGGGAATACCGATCCGGTGTAGGCGTATCGAACCGTGCCGAAACATTGCTAGGATCGGCCTCAACACTCTGAAATCGTTTTAATTTGTGGCTTTATGGTAACAGGTCCGTCACAATGATGTGATGGGTGTTGCATAGGTATGCATTAGGTATTGACCGACATGCGGCAAAAATATTGTCCTTCCCCCGAACCCGGCGCCCCATCGGCCGGGATGAAGGGGAGACCTCATGAGAATTCAGCAGTCCGCATCCTGGTTGGCCCTGGCCACCGCGACGGTGCCCGCCACCGCACTGATGTTCGCCGCGCCCGCCGCTGCCCAGCAGGCCGCAACCACCGCCACCCAGGACGACGCCGCCGAACAGCGCAACGCCGACGCCTCGATCAGCGCGCAGGCCGCGCAGACCCGCTCCGCCGCGATCACCGGCACGCCCCAGGCATCGAGCGGCGGCGAAGTCATCGTCACCGGCACCCGCATCACCCGGCCTAATCTGGCGTCCGCCGCGCCGATCACCTCGGTCACGCGCCAGGACATCCAGGCGCAGGCCCCGCTGAACGTCGAGGAGGTGCTGAACCGCCTGCCGCAGGTCGCCCCCGATGCCCAGTCCAACTATGCCGATTCCGACGGTCGCCAGCGGATCAAGCTGCGCAGCCTGGGCTTCGAGCGGACGCTGGTGCTGGTCGACGGCAAGCGTCTGGGCACGCAGAACGGACAGGACACCGGCATCATCCCGGCCACCCTGCTCGACCGCGTCGACGTGCTGTCGGGCGGTGCCTCTTCGGTCTATGGCTCGGACGCGATCTCGGGCGTCGTCAACTTCGTCCTGCGCAAGGATTTCGAAGGTCTGCGCCTCGACGGCAATTACAATTTCTACAACCACAACAACACGACCAACATCGTCACGCCGGTCGCGACCGCGGCGGGGTTCAGCAGCCCGCTCGGCCTGACCAATGACGGCGGCCGTGCCGACCTGACGCTGACGGCGGGCAAGAAGCTGTTCGGCGACCGCCTGAACATCTCGGGCTTCGTCAATTACCGCCAGGCCGACCTCGTCCAGAATGGCGCGCGCTCCTATGCGGCGTGCCCGATCGCGCAGTTGACCAAGGATTCGACGCTTTCCTGCTCGCCCCTGTCGACCTATTCGCGCAGCGGCTTCGTCTCGCCCACCTCGGGCCCCAACGCCAATGCGCAGTACGTCAACAATCCGGACGGCACGCGCACCTTCGTGCCTTTCGGTCCCGGCGCCGGAAACGCCGCCAACTCCTATGACGACGTGTCCTTCCAGCGCGCCAACGAGCGTTACACGGCGGGCGGCTTCGTCAACCTGAAGATCGCGCCCGAGATCGAGATCTACGGCGACGGCATCTGGTTCCGCGACACGTCCGAAAACCCGACCCCGCGCCGCGTCTATTCCTATACCGTTGCGGGCACCACGCCCTATCAGGTGAATTGCGACAACCCCTTCCTGTCGGGCGGACAGGCGGGTGCGCTGGGCTGTACGCCGGGCAGCACCGGCTTCGTGCCGCTCGACGTACGCTATCGCTTCGACGGGCAGCCGGCCCAGGCCGACCGCTTCGTCAACATGGGCTTCCGCGCGACCGGCGGCGTCCGGGGCAAGATCGGCGAGGCCTGGTCCTATGACGTGGGCGGCGTCTATGCCCGCAACCAGCAGGATTGGTATCTCGGCTCGACGTCGCAGAACGACCGGGTGAACCGCGCGCTCGACGTCGTGTCGGTGAACGGCGTGGCCACCTGCCGCTCGGTGGTCAACGGCACCGATCCGTCGTGCATCCCCTTCGATGCGTTCCGCGCGGGTTCGGGCAGCAACGCGCTGACCAACTATCTGTTCTCCAGCGGGGCCACCGGCCAGCGCCGCACCGTCACCCAGTTGTTCGACGCGATCGCAGTCGTGAACGGCGACCTGACGACCTATGGCATCAAGACGCCCTGGGCCGAGGACGGTCTGGCCGTGTCGCTGGGCACCGAGTACCGCAAGGACCGGCTGATCTCGGTGGCGGATGCGGGTTTCGTCGACCAGTTCGGCGACCAGGATGCCCGCCTGTCGCAGGACGTCTGGGAGTCGAACATCGAGCTTCAGGCGCCGCTGATCCAGAACAAGCCGTTCGCGCACCTGTTGCAGACCAATGGCGGCTTCCGCGTGTCGAAGTACAGCTCGAACCCCAAGAGCTTCTCGACCTGGAAGGTCGAGGGGCTGTACGCACCGGTCGCCGACATCACCTTCCGCGCCTCGTACAACAAGGCGCAGCGCGCGCCGACGGTGATCGAGATCCGCCAGGCGACGCAGGTCAATTTCGGCCGCAACGGCACGCTGACCGATTTCTGCGCGCCCGTCTCGCGCACGCTGCCCGACGGCACCGTGACCACCACGCCGCTGGGTTCGCGCGAGCTGTGCAGCAAGACCGGGCTGGCAGACAATCTGTACGGCAATGCCTCGCTGCTGTGTCCGACCGAAGGGTGCACGACGCGTTCGGGCGGCTTCACCGCCGATCCGGAAACCGCCTACACCCTGACCTACGGCCTCGTCGTGAAGCCCAGCTTCATTCCGGGCCTGGTCTTCTCGGCCGACCGCTATCAGGTGCGGATCGTCAACTCGCTGGGCTATAACGGCGCGGACTATTATCTGCAGGGCTGTCTGGCGTCGAACGGCGACCCGTTCTTCTGCAACGGCATCGTCCGCGATCCGGTGACGGGCTCGATCGGCAATGCGCCCGCGGGCAATCCTTCGTCCGGTTTCGTCCGTCAGGGCACGACCAACTATTACCGCACGCTGGCCAATGGCTGGGACTTCCAGGGCCAGTATTCGCTGGACCTGAAGAGCGCGGGTCGTCTGGACTGGGGCTTCAACGGCTCGCTGTCCAGCCTGGCCGGTGGGCAGGATTCGCCGCTGCGTCGCCAGTATAACTGCGCGGGCTATTTCTCGAACGGCATCTCGTGCGGGCAGCTGGTTCCGAAGTGGGCGCACACGTTGCGCACCACCTGGACGACGCCCGACCGGACGTTCAACGCCTCGTTCAACTGGCGCTATACCGGCTCGCTGACCACCGCGAACAATTCGGGCAATCCGGATATCGGCGGCTCGCCGGACCGGTTCCAGAACACCTTTGCGCGCATCGCGCCGCAGAGCTTCTTCGATCTGGCGCTGACCTGGAACATCGCCCGCCAGTTCGCCTTCCGGATCATCGCGAACAACGTCTTCGACAAGACGCCGCCGATCATCCCGAACTCGTACCAGGTCGCCCTGTCGCGCTCGAACACCGCGCCGCAGCGTTACGACGCGCTGGGCCGCCAGATCGCGATCGGGACCACGATCAACTTCTGATCCCTTCCCCCCGGCGGGGGGCTTTTCGCCCCTCGCCAATCCCTGAACTGAAAAGGCCGGTCGTCCCCTGGGGACAACCGGCCTTCTTTTTGTTCGCCCATCAGGCGTGGCGGCGGACATGCACTTCGACTTCGCTCAGTGCGAACGAAGTTTGGTATGAGCGGGACTCAATACCACCCTCCGTTAAGCCTGAGCGAAGTCGAAGGCCAAGGGAAAACCCCTCGGCCTAACCCAAACTCACTCCACGAAGTCTTCAACCTCCCGCCGCTTGCCGCGCATGAACGCATCCGCCACATGCCGCAGCGGCGCGATATCGACATCCGACCGCCCGCCCTGAACCAGCTCGGCAAAGCGCGCATAAAGCCCCGGATATTCCCCGTGCAGCCCTTCCTCGTGATGCGGGGTCGAACCATCGGGCAGGGTCAGCACCGCGCCGCCCTCGGCCAGCTTCAGCGTGCCGTCGGTCGTCTCGACGACGATGTCCCAGCTCTGATGCCCTTCCTGCCGCCAGTCGAGGTCGAGCGTCACCGGCGTACCGTCCGTCGTGCGGAACGCCACGTCGGCGGCGATCGGCGCGTCGCGATTGGCCGGGAAGTCCAGGGTCGCGCGCTCGATGAAGAAGGGCTCCGGCATGATATGCGTCGCGATCGACAGCGCGTTGATGCCCGGATCGAACACGCCGAAGCCGCCCGCTTCCCAGATCCAGGCCTGGCCCGGATGCCATTGGCGCACATCCTCACGCCAGGTGATCGCGGCCGACGTGACCTTGCGGGTCGACAGCCATTCGCGCGCGGGCTCGACGCCCAGCGCGTAACGCGAATGCCAGCTGGCGAAGAGGGTGACGTTCGCCTTGGCCGCCAGTTCCTCCAGCACCGCCACTTCGGCCAGCGTCGCGCCCGGCGGCTTTTCCAGGAAGACGTGCCAGTTGTTGGCCAGTGCGGCGGCGGCGATCGCGTGGCGGACCTGGGGCGGGGTGCACAGCGCCACCGCGTCGACCTTCACGCCGCTTTGCGCGAGCTCGGCGATGTCGTGGAAATGCGGCACGCCCTCGACCCCGCCCGGCGAGCGGCTGACGGTCGCGACCAGTTCGAAGGCCGGGTTGCCCGCAATGGCGGGGACATGCTGGTCATGGGCGATCTTGCCCATGCCGACCAGTGCGAGACGGATCGTGTCGGTCATCGGTATCAGCGTGCCTTTTCGACATAAGCGCGCGCCGACACGGCGACATCCGCCGCCGGCTTGCCCGCGCGATAGAGATTGGAACCCAGGCCGAACCCGTCCGCGCCGTGGGCGCGCCATTCGGCCATGTTGTCGGGTGTGATGCCGCCCACCGCCAGCACCGCGACGTCGCGTGGCAGGACGGCGCGCTGCGCCTTGAGGAAGGTCGGCGAGGCACCCTCTGCCGGGAACAGCTTCAGGCCATGTGCGCCCGCCTTCAAGGCGGCAAAGGCCTCGGACGGGGTGAAATAGCCGGGCAGCGAGATCATGCCCTGCGCGACGCTGTGCGCGATCACCTCGACATCGGTGTTGGGCGAGACGATCAGCGTGCCGCCCGCTGCCTTCACCCGGTCGACCTGTTCGGTGGTCAGCACCGTGCCCGCGCCCACGATCGCCTTGTCGCCGACATGCGCGGCAATGGCGGCGATGCTGTCATAGGGCTGGGGCGAGTTCAGCGGCACCTCGATCAGGGTGAAGCCCGCCTCGACCAGCGCGTCGGCGACGGGGATCGCCTCGTCCGGGGTCAGGCCGCGCAGGATCGCGACCATCGGGCAGGTGGCAAAGGCCTTGGCAAAGGCTTGGGCGGGGTCGGTCATGACAAATGCTCCCGAATGGCGTGAAGACCGGCAAGGAAACCGGCATGGCTGTCGAGCGGGACGACGGTGCCGCCGCGTTGCTCGATGGCGATGGTGTAGAGGTCGGCGAGAAGTCCGCTGGACAGCAGGTGGACCGTCTTGCCGCCCAGGTCCCGCACCGCGCCGACATCGCCGCCGATCAGGAGCCCGCTGGCATAGGCCGCCGCATCCTCCGCCGCGATCCGGCCGAGCAGCACCGAGGCGCGCACCCCGAACAGCGCCGCGGTCAGGTCGCACGCGCCGAACCCGCGCGCCAGTCCGTCGCGAAAGGCCGGGCCGTCCGCCACCGGGCCATCGAGCATTCCGGCAAGGATGCCGTGACCCTTGACCAGCGCGAACAGCTCGCCGGTCATGGTGGTCGAGAAGTCGGTGATCCGACCGCCTTCGACCTGCACCCATTTGTTGTGGGTGCCCGGCTGCGCGAACAGCGCATCGGCGGGGGCGATCCCGGCCGCCACCGCGCCCAGCACCTGCACCTCCTCGCCACGCATCACATCGGCGCGGGTTTCGGTCAGCAGCGAGACGCCGGGGACGATGGTGACATCGCATTCCGCGATCCGCGTCGCGGCGCGGGCCAGAGTCGCGATATCGGCGGGGGCAGGGACATAGGCCGCTTCGCGCCAGCCCCGCGTCGACCCCACCATGCCCGCCGTGACGATCGGCAGGTCGCCGAACCGGATGCGGATCGCGGTGATCTCGCGGGCATAGCCGGCTTGGTCCATCGCCAGCACGCCGCGATCGTCGCGGACGGTGTCGAGCATGGTGCCATCGGCCGCCAACACATAGATTCGCCGGTTGGTCGTACCCCAATCGATCGCGATATAGGCGGGCGTCACGTCTGATGGCACGGCGGGCACGCCCTCTCATGGATTTTTTTCTAGGTGAATTTGTAGGACAATAGATTGGTCCGCGCAAGCGGGTCGATCAGGAGTTTTTGGGTGGATTTGCGAACAGTCACGCAAAGCTGTGAGCGAAAAATCGCACAATTCCATTCTTGCTAAATATATTGAGACGCATTATTGTTAAAATAGCGTGGAATGCAGCTTTGGCTCGGGATCATTCCCCCGACAAAGCCGTCCGTTGGCGGTTTTGCCGACATGGACAGGCGGCGAGACTTGGCTATGCGCGTGGCAAGGACATGAAATCGAACCTGTAGGCGAGGACCGCAAGGCCGGGTCGCGGCCGCTCTTTCGCCCGCGCGATCGCGGTCGGCGGAAGACCTGCACCCGATTTCGAACATCACGGCCATGCCGTTCGTCGCGACCCAGGATCGCGGACCACGTGCATGACCCAGTATCACAAAGGCGTCGAACATGCAGAGTGAGGATCGAAACCAGCGCGGCCAGGCGCGCGCTTCGGAAGGTGCGGGCCGCGCGGGGATGACCCGCCGCGCGATGATGGGCTCGACCCTGATGGCGGGCGGCGCGGCGGTCGCGCCTTTTGCAGCGGAAGCGGCAGGCTCCGAGCACAAGGTCGACGTTCTCCTGATCGGCGGCGGCATCATGAGCGCGACGCTCGGCGTGCTGCTGCGCGAGCTGGAGCCCAACTGGACGATCGAACTGGTCGAGCGGCTGGACAAGGTGGCCGAGGAAAGCTCCAACGGCTGGAACAATGCGGGCACCGGCCACTCGGCCTTGTGCGAACTGAACTATACGCCGGTCAACGAAGCGGACGGCAAGGTCGAGATCAAGAAGGCGATCGAGATCAACGAGCAGTTCCAGGTCACGCGCCAGTTCCTGAGCCACCAGATCCGCACCGGCGTCCTGAAGAACCCGCGCAGCTTCATCAACTCGACCCCGCACATGAACCTGGTGTGGGGCGACGAGAATGTCGCCTTCCTCCAGAAGCGTCATGCCGCGCTGCTCGCCAGCCCGCTATTCTCGGGCATGGAGTTCACCACCGATCCACGCCAGATCGCCCAGTGGGTGCCGCTGATGACCGAGGGGCGCAAGGCGGGGCAGAAGCTCGCCGCCACCCGCTCGGTGCTGGGCACCGACTGCGAATGGGGTGAGGTGACGCGTCAGTATATCCGCGCGCTCCAGGGCCAGCCGGGTGTGACGCTGACCACCGGCCATGAGGTCCGCTCGCTGGAGCGCAACGCCGATGGCACGTGGCGGGTGACGGCTCGCGATCGCAAGACCGACGAGAAGCGGATCATCACCGCGCGCTTCGTGTTCGCGGGTGCGGGCGGCGGCGCGCTGCCCATCCTGCAGAAGTCGGGCATTCCCGAGGGCGACGACTATGCCGGTTTCCCGGTCGGCGGCTCGTTCCTGGTCACCGAGAACCCCGCCATCGCCAAACGGCATATGGCCAAGGTTTATGGCAAGGCGGATGTCGGTTCGCCGCCCATGTCGGTGCCGCATCTCGACACCCGCTATCTGAACGGCAAGCAGGTCCTGCTGTTCGGCCCCTTCGCCACCTTTTCGACCAAGTTCCTGAAGGAAGGGTCGTATTTCGACCTGCCCAAGTCGGTGACGCTCGACAATTTCCGCCCGATGCTGTCGGTCGGCTGGGACGAGTTCTCGCTGGTCGAATATCTGGCCGGACAGCTGATGATGAGCCAGGAAGACCGGATGAACGCGCTGCGGGAATATTTCCCCAACGCCAAGGACGGTGACTGGCGGTTGTGGCAGGCCGGGCAGCGGGTGCAGATCATCAAGCGCGATCCCAAGAAGGGCGGCGTGCTGAAGCTGGGCACGGAGATCGTGGCGTCCAAGGACGGCTCGATCGCCGCGCTGCTGGGTGCCTCGCCGGGCGCCTCGACCGCGCCGTCGATCATGCTGAACCTGATCAAGAAGGTCTTCCCCGACCGGCTGGCGACCCCGGCTTGGCAGGCCAAGATTCGCGAGATCGTGCCGAGCTATGGCACCGCGTTGAACGAGGATCGCGATCTGCTGGCGCACGAATGGTCCGCGACCGCCGAGACGTTGCAACTCGCCATGGCCCCGCCGCCGGTCAGCCCCCTCTCCACGACCGAAGCGCCGCGCCCCGAAGCGACGCGGGTCAGCCCCAACCGGCATCCCGACCTGGCGCTCTGATCGGAGCTGGCGGCGACCCTATTCCTCCCCTTGCAGGGGAGGTGGCAGGCCGAAGGCCTGACGGAGGGGTGTCCCGGTCGAAGGCGTGAACCATTCTCGCCAGCGGCGACACCCCTCCACCAACTCCGCTAACCCTCTTCCCTTTCCAGGGGAGAGGGCAGGAAGAGGGCGATCACGCCAGCCGGTGCGGCTTTGGGTCGCCCCGTCCGGTCAGCAATTCGGCATGGGCCAGCGCCAGGCATCGGTCATGATGAACGACCAGAGCGTCACGCGGGTCGCCCGTCATCTCCGCCAGGTTCGCCAGCATCACCGGGTCGGCCAAGGCAGTGATCCGGCGTGCCGCCTCGTCCTCGTCCCGGTCCAGTTCGGCAGCGAGCATCCGGGTCGCTCGAACGCGGCGCCGACAGGCGAAATCTTCCAGTCGGCAGGACACATAGGCCTTCCTGCGCCGGATCGCCTTGCCCAAGTCGAACACCATGAGCGCGACATCGGATCGTAACGTAGCCATCGAAAGTGGCCGTTCGGGGATGACGGGCGGCGCGCATCCGCCTACATCCGGGGCATGTACCAGTTCGACATCGCCGCCGGTTCGAAGGCGGAGCTTTACCGGGACCTCCATGCCGCGCTCGATGCGCTGACGGCGGGGGAGGAGGATGCGGTCGCCAACATGGCCAATGCCGCCGCGCTGATCTGGCAATATCTGCCCGATCTCAACTGGTCCGGTTTCTATCGGATGGTCGCGGGCGAGTTGGTGCTGGGCCCGTTTCAGGGCAAGGCGGCGTGCATCCGCATCCCGGTCGGCAAAGGCGTGTGCGGCACCGCGGTCGCTGAGGCACGGACGCAGCGGGTCGCCGACGTCCATGCCTTTCCTGGCCATATCGCCTGCGACGCGGCCAGCCGCTCCGAACTGGTCGTGCCGATCCTGCGCGGCGACGTGGTGATCGGTGTCCTGGACCTCGACAGCCCCGAGCCGGGCCGCTTCGACGAGGAGGATCAGGCGGGGTGCGAGGCGCTGATGACGTTGCTCGCGCCGCGTCTCGGCGGGACGGCGAATGCGGGCGTCTGACCGGCGCGACCGGGCCCGTTAAGTCACGGGACTGGTTTGATTCGGGACAGATAACTCCGATTTCGGAGGGAACGGCAAGGTGGTATAAGCCTTTGTCATGGGTGACGACGTCGGGGGAGGGGCGTCGGTGCACCGACACAGGAGTCTATCGAACCCATGCGGACCTCTTCGCGCCTGACCGCCCTGACCGTCACCTTGCTGCTGAGCGCCCCGGCGTTCGGCCAGGCGGGGGCCCGGTATCCCCGGCCGAATTTCGACGCAGCCCCTTCCGCCACGGTGATGTCGTCCTCGGCCCCGATCATCGCGTCACAGCCGGTGGTGACGACCTATAGCAGCGTCGGCGCGGCCCCGATGCGCGATGCCCGCTGGGGCAGCCAGGTCGGCGGTCGCTGGTGGGGAGGGGCCAACGCCCCCGGCGGCTGGCGTGCCTATCGCCGTCCGGTGCGCGGCATGGTCATGCCCTCCTATTGGAACGACCCGCGCTTCGGGGTGCAGGACTGGGCGGTCTATACCCTGCCGCAGCCACCGGTCGGTTATCGCTGGTCGCGCTATTATGACGATGCGGTCCTGATCGATCCGCGCGGCTCGGTCTATGACAGCGTGTCCGGCGTGAACTGGGACGGGACGGGCGCCGACACCGCGCCGCCGCCGCCCCGCTACGCCCGGCATGACGACGGCTTGGGCGGTGCGGCGATCGGTGCGGCGGCGGGCGGCGTAGCGGGCAATCTGGTGGCCGGGCGCGGCAACCGGCTGGGCGGCGCGCTGATCGGTGCCGGTGTCGGCGCGGCCGCGGGCTATGCCATCGACCGGGCCGAGGATCGGCGGCGGACCATGGCGCCCAGTTATGACGATTACGGCCAGCCCGATTACGGCTATCAGGGCGACTATCCGCCGCCACCCCCGCCGCCCGCCATGAGCCGACGCGTCGTGACCCGCGACGGCACCACGGTGACGACGACCACCACGGTCGGGACCCTGGCCGATGGGCGGTCAGGCTATTATGATAGCGGCTATTATTATCCGGCTCCCACCGTCACGACAGTTGTGATACAGGGACCACCAGTTACCACGACAACGACGACCACCACGACCCAGATCGTGCGTCCGACGCCCCGCCGTTCGCGGGCTCGGAGCTGAAGGGGCCGTCGCTGAAGCCTTCCCCCAGGGGGGAGATTTCCACCCGAGAGACGCCGGGTTGGGAATTGGGATGCCGCTCCGATCACTCCCTCGGGGCGGCATCCCCTATTCCCCGTCATCCGGCCGATTGACGAATTCTCAGCGTCCGCCGAACGTGACCAGGCTCTCCGCGCCGTCCGCCGCGATCGCCGACACGCCGACGAAATGGTCGTCCACCGGCACCTGCGTCAGCACCACGCCGGGCTCGGTCACCTCACGCGATTGCGTCCAGTCGGCCACGTCGTTGCGCCGCCAATGCACGCGGTAGCGGACCGCGCCGGGCACCGCCGCCCATTCGACCTTGGTGTCGCGCGACAGCGCACCGCTGATCGTCACCTTGTCGGGGGCGGGCGGCGCGGCAGCCAGACGGGCGAGCGTCGCGATGTTGATCGCCGTCACCTTCGCCAGATAGGGAAAGTCCATCTTGTCGATGGTATCGCCGTAGGCGACGGCCCCTTCCTTGCGCAGGTCCTGATGCTGCGCGTCCCAATCCTCGTTGGCGACGGAGAAGCGGACGGCGGGATAGCCCAGTTTCAAGAACGGTTCGTGATCGCCGCCGCGCCCGAACCGGTCGGGCCGTCGGTCCAGGAAGACGTCCAGCCCGCCCAGCTTGTCGGCGACGTGGTCGATCGTCTTGGCGAGCGCACGGCTGGGGCCGTCATCCTCGCCGCCATTGCCGCGCCGCTGGATCTGCTGGGGCAGGTCTTCGGAGGCCCGAATCCCCTCGGAAAAGACCCGTACCCAGCGCGCCTCGCGCACGCCGCCCTGGCCGATCGTGTTGCCGACGATATCGTTGTTGAGCATGGCCGAGACACGCCAGTTCCGGGCCTTTGCGGTATCGGCGAGCAGGGTCGCGCCCCACAACCCCTGTTCCTCACCCGAAAAGACGGCATAGACGATGGTCGCATCGAACTGCTGCTTCGACAAATGCCGTGCCGCTTCCAGCACGAGCGCCACGCCCGACGCATCGTCATTGGCCCCCGGCGCATCCGAGGTGGCATCCATCACGTCGGTCACGCGGCTGTCGATATGCGCGCCGACGATGACGACACGGCTTGGATCACGCCCGCGCTGGATGCCCAGCACATCCTCCACCATCACGCCATTCGGCGCACGCGGCCCGGTAAAGCGACGGTTGATCCGCTCAACCGTAATGCAGCCGTTGCAGCCTTGCCCGATCGTCTCGAACTGCCGCGCGGCCCAGTCGCGCGCTGCCCCGATGCCGCGCTTGGGATCGGTGGTGGTCGAGGCGGTGTGGCGCGTGCCGAAGCCGACCAACGCCTCGACATCGGTCTTCAATCGGGCGGGGGAGGGCACGGCGGCAGGCGTCGCGGCGGCGGCAAGCAAAAGCGGCAGGATCATGACGGCAGACTGGCCGAGTGGGCAGGGCGGCGCAAGTGGTTGTGCATGCGCCGGACTTGCCCCTCGACCAAGCCAGATCAGTGGCTGGCGGTCTCGCCCGCCGCGCGCCGTTCGAGATAGCGGCGGGTCAGCGCGGCATTGTTCTCGTTGACCCAAGCGGCCATCGCCAGTTCCTCGTTCAGCGACTGGGTGAGCAGCGGCACCGCGCTGCCAAAGCCGCCGATATCGGCCATGGCGATCAGCGACTTGTAACTGGCCGCCTCGAAATTCTCGAAGGCGAAGTTGGCGAAGCTGTTCTTCAGGATCTCGTCGGGCGCGAATACATGCGCCAGCGCCGCCATGTTGCCCGAAAGGGTAAGCGCGGCGTCCTTCAACACGGAGCGGCTTTCGTCGAAGTCGCCCAGCAGATCCTCCAGCCGGACGATCTGCTGCTCGGTCTCGCCGCGGTGCATCCGCAGATGGTCCGCAACGTCCGGGTAATGGGACAAGTGGTCGAGCTGCCGGTCGATCAGCGCCAGCGCCTGATGCTCGACGGCATGGGCGTTCTTCAGGCCGGTGACGAATACCGATGCGACGACGTCTTTAGGCAGGGTTGCCATGGAATTTGCTCCTTCGATAGGATCAGAGGAAGGGGGTGCCGCCGGTAACCGGAATGGTCGCGCCGGTGATGTAGCTGGCCTCGCCGCTGGCGAGCAGGACATAGGGTGGCGCGAGTTCGGCGGGCTGGGCCGCGCGGCCCAGCGGCGTCTGCTGGCCGAACGACTTTACGGCTTCGGGTGGCATGGTCGAGGGGATCAGCGGCGTCCAGACCGGCCCCGGCGCCACCGCATTGACCCGGATTTTCCGCTCGGCCAGCATCTGCGCCAGCCCGGCGGTGAAATTGTGGATCGCGCCCTTGGTCGTGGCATAGGCCAGCAACTGTTCGTTCGGCTTGTCGGCGTTGATCGAGGTCGTGTTGATGATCGACGCGCCCTCCCGCATGTGCGGCAATGCGGCCTTCACCAGATAGAACATCGCATGGATGTTGGTGGCGAAGGTGACTTCCCACTCTTCGTCGCTGATATCCTCGACCGCCTGGAAGCTCGCCTGATGCGCGGCGTTGTTCACCAGGATGTCGATCCGGCCAAAGGTCTGCACCGTCCGCTCGACGAGAGTGCGGCAATGGCCCGCATCGCTGACGTCGCCGGGGATCAGCAGGGCCTTGCGACCCGCCTGCTCGACCAGCCGCTGCGTCTCGGCAGCGTCCTCGTCCTCGGACAGATAGGAGATCACCACGTCCGCGCCCTCGCGGGCAAAGGCGATGGCGACGGCGCGACCGATGCCGCTGTCCCCGCCCGTGATGATCGCGATCTTTTCGGTCAGCTTGCCATGGCCGACATAGCTGTGCTCGCCGTGGTCGGGGCGCGGGTCCATCGCCTCGGTCAGGCCGGGCATGGCCTGTTGCTGCTCGGGTTGGGGCGGGGTGGGGCGGTCGTTCATAAGCCGTGTCTCCTTGCCCCGACCAATGGGCAAGGCGTGGAGGCGTTCCGGCAAAAAATACCGATCTTAAAACCTATTAAGCGCTATTTTTCGGTTCCGTTGGATTGTCGTGCAAAGTGCTCGACTGATCGAATACCGGCGCTTCCAGCCGCGCCAGAATGGCCTGTTCCAACGCATCCATCGCATCGGCATAGCTGTGCGAGTCCGTCGCCAGCGTCTGCATCGCAAAACCATGCCCACGCGCGGTCGCGCGAAAGGCGACGCCGGTCGCGTCGCCGCGTGCCACGATGATCGTCGCGGCGTCACCCCAGTGATCGATCGCGTCGAGCAGCGGCGCTGCGGTCCGGGCGGGCGGCGCGGGCGGGGCCGCGATCTTGGTCAGCCCCTGACGCAACCGGCCCAGATCGACCGCGCCGCGCGCCAGTCTCAGCCACTCGCCCGGACTGGCCAGCTTGCGCATATAATGGCGGCGGATCGCGGCGGCGGGGGGCAGCGCATCGGGCTCGTCGGCGAGCCAGGGATTGGACAGCAGCACGCCGTCGAGCCCCGCCGCCTCGCCGAACATCGCCAGTGCCGAGGCGGCATCGCAATTGCCGAAGCCCAGGATGCGCGCGACGCCGGTCGTCTGGGCAAAGGCGGCGGCGGCGGCACCGATGTCGGGCGCGCTGGATTCCCACCCGCTATTGATGCCCTCGCTGTCCCCCACGCCGCGCCGGTCGAAGCGGAACACCGGAAAGCCGCGGGCTGCGATGTGCGCGGCCATCAGCGCCTGGCCACGATGCGCGCCCATGCGCGGCTCGTTGCCGCCGGACACGATCAGCAGGCCAGTGCACCGCACGCCCTCGTCGAGCGTGCCGACCAGCGTCGCGCCCTCGCAGGGAAAGGAGATCAGCCTTCGCATGACGCGATCCACTCCGCGATATCGTCGGCCAGCAGTGCGGCGAGAGTGGGGTCGTCCTGCGGCTCGGCGCGACGCCACGGGGGGACGGCGTCGATCAACCGGTCGGCGGCGGCCCGGTCATGGCCCAGCCGGACGACGCGGCGCGGCGTGCCGTCCTGGTCGAAGGGCAGGAGCCCTGCCAGGCCCGCCAGGAAATGCGGCGACACCCGGTTGCCCGCGATCCGCACCGGCGATTCCGCGCCGAACACGCCGTGTTCGTCGCCGCGCAGCCCCGCCGCCGCGCGCAGCCGGATGACGTCGCGCAGCACCGCCTCGCCGGTCATCGGGGCCAGATGCCAGCGCCCGGCCGGCAGCGCGAACGTGTCGATCAGTGTGCCGCCCCGGATCGACACGGCGTAACTGCGGCGATCACCCAGTGCCTCGGCCGCCGCCTGATGCGCGTCGCGCCATTGCATGATGCTGGCCTGTTCGGTTGGGACCAGGCTTTCGCCCGTGCCCGGCCAGTCGGGCAGCGCGCCGCCGATGCCCCGCTCCGCCAGCCGCCGCAGCATGGCGACGGCGACGCCGCGCATCCGGTTGGCCTCTTCCCAGAACGGAAGCGCGACCAGCACGACCGGCCCATGCGCAGGCCCGAAGCGCAACATCGCCTCACGCCCGCCGGGCCAGTCATAATAGTCGATCAAGCGCGCGCCTTGGCGTCGGCGAAGGCGACCAGCTGGCCGAAGGTCTCCAGCATCTCGCCATCGACCTCGTCATCCTCGATCAGGATGTCCAGGCGGTCTTCCAGTTCGGTCAGGACACCGGCGACTGCCATCGAATCGAGCTCAGGCAGCGCACCGAATAGCGGCGTATCGGCCTCGAAGGCGGCCACGCGCTCGGCCGACAGGCCCAGTACATCGGCCAGCACGCCGCGCACCGCAGCCTCGACCTGTCCATTCGTCTGGAGTTCCAAACCCTGTCGCCCTGTTCGTTGTTATAGTGTCGTTTGTGATGTTTGCGACAGCGTTAGTGCGCCGGGGGGGATTGGGCAACGGGCCTTTGGCGGTGGGGGGGCAAGCGGTCAGGGCGCTGGCCACACAAAAGCCCCCTCCCGCTTGCGGGAGGGGAGTGTGTTGGGGCGACAGCTATGTCCATCAGTCAGCGCCCGCCAAACTCCCCCCGCTCGACTTTCCCCTGGCCCCGCTTGTAGATGGCGCGATGACCCTCGATCCGTCCGCGTATCCGATCGACCATGTCCTGCGCGGCGCGGGCGATGCGCCCGCCTTGCTCGAGCGGGACGGCACGCTCAGCTTTGCCGAGGTGGAAGAGGCCGTCGCGCGGCTGGCCGGGTGGCTGGCGGCGCAGGCGTTCGCGCCGGGCGAACGGGTGGCGACGTGGCTGCCTAAGACGCGCATCGCCGCGCTGATGCCGCTGGCCGCCGCCCGGGCGGGGCTGGTTCATGTGCCGGTCAACCCGCTGCTCAAGCGTGCGCAGGTCGCGCATATCCTGGCCGATAGCGGCGCCGCGATGCTGCTGACCCATGCCCCCCGCGCCGCGACGCTGGAGGAAGGCGATGTGGCCGAAAGCGTACGGCTCGTGACCGAAGCGGGACAGGGCGACGCGCTCCCCCGTTCGACCACCGATGTCGAGGCGCTGGCGGCGCTGCTCTATACCTCGGGTTCGACGGGGCGGCCCAAGGGGGTGATGCTCAGCCATGCCAATCTCTGGTACGGCGCGGTGGCGGTGGCCGAGTATCTGCGGCTGACCCCGGAGGACCGGGTGCTCGGCGTCCTGCCGTTCAGCTTCGACTATGGCCAGAATCAGCTGTTCTCGACCTGGGCGGCCGGGGCGGCGGTCGCGCCGCTCGATTACCTGACCCCGCGCGACGTGGTGAAGGCGGTGGTCCGCCACGGGGCGACGACGCTGGCGGGGGTGCCGCCGCTCTGGACCCAGCTGCTCGCGATCGAATGGCCCGCCGAGGCGGTGTCCTCGATCCGGCGACTGACCAATTCGGGGGGCGCGCTGACGCCCCGCATGGTGCGCGGGCTGAGGGCCTTGTTTCCCGCCGCCGACCTCTACGCGATGTATGGCCTGACCGAGGCGTTCCGTTCGACCTATCTCGACCCCGCGCTGATCGACGCACATCCCGATGCGATCGGCCGTGCCATTCCCTTTGCCGAGATCATGGTGCTGCGCCCCGATGGCTCCCGCGCGGCACGGGGGGAGCCGGGCGAGTTGGTCCATGCCGGGCCGCTCGTCGCGCAAGGCTATTGGCAGGACCCCGAGCGGACGGCGCAGCGTTTCCGCCCCGCGCCCGGCTGGACCCGTGCCATATGGTCGGGGGACACGGTGGTCGAGGGCGCCGATGGGCTGCTGCGCTTCGTCGGCCGCGATGACGAGATGATCAAGGTGGCGGGCAACCGCATCAGCCCGCAGGAGATCGAGGAGGCCGCACTGGCGGGCGGCGAGGCGCGCGAGGCGGTGGCCTATGGTATCGCCGATCCGGCGCAGGGGCAGGCGATCGTCCTGGTCCTGGCGGGCGACCCGGCGGGCGAAGCCGATCTGCGCGCGCGCCTGAAGCGTGACCTGCCCAATTTCATGCAGCCCGCGCGGATCATCTGGCACGACGAGCTGCCCCGCAACGCCAATGGCAAGCTGGACCGCGCCGCGCTGCGCCGGGGGCTGGCCGACAAGGATGTGACATGACCAAGCCGATGGGCCCGATCCCGCCCGAATTTGCGGGCCAGCAGGGTATGCTGACGATCGCCGGGCAGAGCGCGGCGGCGTGGCTGGAGGGCAGCGATGGCCCGGTCTTCGTCTATGATCCGGCGATCGTCGGGATGCGCGTCGCACGGTTTCGCGCGGCGTTCCCGGCGATCGATCTGCACTATGCGATCAAGGCCAATCCGTTCGCGCCGCTGCTGGCGGCGATGGCGGGGCTGGTCGACGGTTTCGACGTGGCCTCGGCGGGGGAGCTGGCCAAGGTCGCCGGGCTGGGCCGGCCGGTCAGCTTTGCCGGTCCGGGCAAGCGGGACGGCGAACTCGCCGCCGCGCTGGAGGCGGGGGTGACGTTGAACCTGGAATCCGAGGGTGAGGCACGTCGCGCGCTTGGGCTGGCCGAGCGGCTCGGCGTCGTGCCCCGGCTGGCGGTGCGGGTGAACCCCGATGTCGAGCTGCGCGGATCGGGCATGAAGATGGGTGGGCGACCCTCGCCCTTCGGCATCGATGCCGCACGCGTGCCCGCACTGGTCCGCGAGCTGGTCTCGGCGGGAGCAGACTGGCGCGGTTTCCACATCTATGCGGGGAGCCAGGCGCTCGACCCCCAGGCGATCGCCGACACGCAAGCCGCGACGCTGGCGCTGGCCGCGCGGCTGGCCGACGAGGCGGGGGCCGCGCCGCCGCTCGTCAATCTGGGGGGAGGCTTCGGCATTCCCTATTTCGCGGGCGACCGGCCGCTCGATATCGAGATGGTGGGTGCCGCGCTCGATCAGGCACTGGCGATGCGGCCCGCGATCCTGGCCGATACCCGCTTCGCCATCGAGCTTGGTCGCTGGCTGGTCGCGGAGGCGGGCGTCTATCTGGCGCGCATCGTCGATCGCAAGGAAAGCGGCGGCGAGACCTTCCTGATCCTCGACGGCGGACTGAACCATCAACTGGCGGCCAGCGGCAATTTCGGCACGGTCGTCCGGCGTAACTACCCTCTCGCGCTGGCCCAGGCGATGGGCGGGGAGGCGGCGGAGACGGTGTCGGTGGTCGGGCCGCTGTGCACGCCGCTCGACCGATTGGGCGACCGTGTCGCGCTGCCGGTCGCGCGGGTCGGCGATGTCGTCGCCATATTTCTCGCGGGGGCTTACGGAGCCTCTGCCAGCCCTGCGGCGTTTCTGGGGCATCCCCCAGCGCTCGAATATGTCGGCGGGGTCCGCCGTGCATAACGCTATGTTCACCTCTTGGCGGACATAATGACGGCGCGCAATTCGCCTTTCGTCTCCGTACCCTGGGTCGCGAAAGGTTCAGGAGATCCGTTCGCATGGCATCGTTCGCCCGCCCTCTCTTGCTCGCAGGCCTGACCGCCTCGACGCTGACCGCCTGTTCGACGGGCCCGTCGCGGCCCGAGCTGCCCTCGGCCGGGTTCGTCGCGCGCAAGGAGCAGCCGGGCGAGGAATATGTCATCGGCCCGCTCGACACGCTCAACATCTTCGTCTGGCGCAACCCCGACCTGTCGCAGAAGGTGCAGGTGCGCCCCGACGGCCGCATCACCACGCCGCTGGTCAACGACATGCCCGCGGTCGGCAAGACGCCCGCGATGTTGGCCGACGACATGAAGAAGGCGCTGTCGGAATATGTCACCAACCCGATCGTGTCGGTGATCGTCGAGAATTTCTCCGGCACCTATAGCCAGCAGGTGCGGATCGTCGGGGCGACCGAGAAGCCCGCCAACATCCCGTACCGCGCCAACATGACGCTGCTCGACGCGATGATCGCGGTCGGCGGGCTGAACCAATATGCCGCGGGCAACAAGGCCAAGCTGGTCCGTACCGATCGCGAGACCGGCAAGCAGCGCGAATATGCGCTGCAGATCAACGACCTGCTCCGCAAGGGCGACTCGTCGGCCAATGTCCGGCTGGAACCGGGCGACGTCATCATCATCCCCGAATCGATGTTCTGAGGCGGATCGCAGGTGTCGAGCATCCAGGACGAGATTCGGATCGCCATCCACGCCATTTGGATACGTCGCTGGCTGGCGCTGGCGGTGGCCTGGGCGGTGTGTATCGGGGGGTGGCTGTTCGTCGCCCAGATTCCCAGCAAATATGAATCGCGGGCACGGATCGCGGTCCAGAACACGCAGATCCTGCCCGACGGCATGGCCCCCAGCCAGACGGGGGCGGCCGAAGCGGTCGACCGCGTGCGCCAGACGCTCGTCTCGGCGATCAACCTGCAAAAGGTGGTGCGCGGCACCGACCTGGCCACCACGGTATCGAGCGACGCCGATGTCGCGGCGCGCGTCGCCCAGCTGTCGCAGGCGATCAAGATCGAGAACCAGCAGGACACCGTCTTCCAGCTGACCGTCACGCTGGGCAGCCCCAAGCTGGCGCAGCAGGTGGCGCAGAAGCTGATCGACATCTTCGTCGAATCCAACCTGCTGGGCGATCGCAACAACACCAGCCAGAGCCTGGCCTTTCTCGACAAGCAGTTGAACGAGCGCCAGAAGCAGTTGCAGATCGCCGAGACTCGGCGCGCCCAGTATCAGAACCAGTTCATGGGCGGCCTTCCGGGCAGCGGTACGGTCGCCGACCGCATCGGCCTGGCCCGCTCGCAAATGTCGCAGATCGACAGCGACCTGGCGGCGGCGCAGTCGAGCGTTGCGGCGGTGCAAGGACAGCTGGCGGGCACGCCGCGCACGGTGGGCGAGGGTGGCGGGGTCGCAGGCCCGGCGCGCGTCCGGCTGGCGACGATCCAGGGTCAGCTCGCCGATGCGCGGGCACGCGGCTATACCGACAACCACCCTGACGTCATCGCGCTGAAGAGCCAGCTGGCGGCGGCGCAGGCGGCAGCCAAGGCCGAGCCCGCCGGGGGTGGGACCGGCGGTGCGCCCAACCCGCTCTATATGTCGCTCCAGTCGATGGCGGCCGAGAAGCAGTCGCAACTCGCCAGCCTGAAGATCCGCAGGGCACAGTTGCAGAACGATCTCGACCGGCTGAACGCCAGCCTGGCCAGCGATCCCGAGCAGACCGCCGCGCAGGGCGCGAACGACCGCGACTATCAGGTGCTGAAGGACAGCTACGACCAGCTGCTGCGCCAGCGCGAGCAGGTCGCGCTGCGCGGCCAGGCGCAGAACCAGACGGACTCGATGCGCTTCAGCGTAATTGATCCGCCGACCTATCCGAGCGCGCCGAGCGCGCCCAACCGCATCCTGCTGCTGACTGGCGTGTTTTTGGCGGGGCTGGGGCTGGGTGTCGGGTCGGCCTTTGCCCTGTCCAAGCTGCGCCAGACCTTCACCACGCCCCAGTCGCTCCAGCGGACGATGGGCCTGCCGGTGATCGGCGCGATCGGCGAGGTCGTCACGCGCGGCCAGTCGACGGCACGCGCGCGGCGGATGAAACTGTTCCTCGGCGGGACGGCGGCGCTCGGCGCGACCTATGGGATGGTATTGGCAATCGAGCTACTGCAACGGGGATTGGCCGCGTGAACGGAAACGTGAAACCACCCAAATCCCGTCGGGAACCCTCGCTGCTCGAAAGGGCGGCCAATATCTATGACTTCCAGTCCTATGTGCGTGGGGCGGCACCCGAGCCTGTGTCCACCGCAAAGGCACGGGACCGTCAGGCCGACGAGCGCCAGCCCGAGGCGTGGACGCCGCAGCCAGCCGTCCCGGTTGATCGGGCTCCCCCGGCTGCGATGCCGTCTGGTGAGGCCCCTTCTCTCGAAGCGATGCCGGACGACGAGGACGCGCCGGTCCTGAGCGGCATTCCCGCCGAATTCCTGGCGTCACCCGACGACGACGTCTTTCTGGCCAGCGAGTATAATCCCGGCCTGTCCGACGTCGCGACAGTCGACCGGGCGATGCTGGCCGAAAACGGCATGATCGTGCCCGGCGCGCCGATCGGTCCGCTGGCCGAGGAGTTCCGGCTGGTCAAGCGCCAGCTTATCATCACCAGCCAGCGTCTGGTCGCCGGGGGCGATGCGGACAAGGCGCGGGTGGTGCTGGTCTGTTCGGCGCGACCGCAGGACGGCAAGACCTTCTGTTCGGTCAACCTGGCGCTGTCGATGGCGGCCGAGCGCGATACCGAGGTATTGCTGGTCGACGCCGACGTCGCCAAGCCCGATGTGCTGGGCCGCCTGGGCCTGACCGAAGGGCCGGGGCTGCTCGACGCGCTGGTCGACACCGATATCGACGTGGAATCCTTGGTGATGCGCACCGACGTGCCGCATCTGTCGGTCCTGCCCTGCGGGACCCGCACTGCCAACGATACCGAACTGCTCGCCTCGGCGCGGACGCGGCATGTGCTGCAACGGCTGTTGTCAGCCAATCCGCGCCGTCTGGTCATCTTCGACTCGCCGCCCGCGCTGGCCGCGTCCCCGGCCTCGGTGCTGGCGATGCTGGCCGGGCAGGTGATGATGGTCGTCCGCGCCGATCGCACGCCCGAGAGCGAGGTGACCGCCGCGATCGAGCTGCTCGACGCGTGCGAGCATATCCAGCTGGTACTGAACAGCGTCGCTTTCGTGCCGGGCAGCCGCCGGTTCGGCTATTACGGCACCTATGGAAACGGCAAGGACGCGACCAAGTGACGGTGACGCGCCCCCTGCTGATCGTCGTGGCGGGCACGCTGGCCGCATGGCCGACCGTGTCGGCGGCGCAGGCGCAGGTGCAGGCGCAGGGTGGCCTTCCACGTTCGTCGGCGATCGACCCGCCGCCGGGCGATGCGTCGGCGAACGGTCAGCCCGTTCAGCCGGCCGTCCAGCAGAAGCGGACCCGCATCGCGCCCTATGTCGAGGTGGGGCAGGGGATCAACGCCGACCTGAACACCGGCGACACGGTGACCTATACCTCGCTGGCGGCGGGGGTGAACGCACAGGTGCGGACCCGGCGCGCCGAGGGGCAGATCAGCTATCGTTACGAACATCGCTTCGGCTGGGGCGACCGGGTCGGCGACGGCGATATCCATAGCGGCCTGGCGCGCGGCTCCTATCGCATCTCGCCCGAGATCAGCCTGGACGGCGGGGCGTTGGCGACACGGACACGCGCCGATATTCGCGGCGCGGCGCCCGGCGTGCTGGTCGGCGATGTCGGCAATATCTCGCAGCTTTACTCGGCCTATATCGGCCCGTCGCTGATGACACGCGCGGGGCCGGTGCAGATCGGCGCCAATTACCGGCTGGGCTATAACCGGGCCGATACGCCGGGCTTTGGCGGACTGGTCCCCGGACAGCCGCGACTCGACTATTTCAGCGACAGCTGGAACCAGCTCGCCTCGGTCAGCGCGTCGGCGCGGCCGGGAACGCTGTTGCCGGTCGGCGTGTCGCTGAATGCCGCCTATAACCGCGACGATGCCGGGCAGTTGTCGCAGCGTTACGAGGGCTGGTTCGTCCGCGGCGACGTGCTGAAGCCGATCTCGTCCTATGTCGCGCTCACCGCCGGGGTGGGTTATGAAAAGATCGAGGCGAGCCAGCGGGATCCGGCGGTCGATGCGGCGGGGCGGCCGGTGCTCGACGATCGCGGCCGCTTCGTCACCGATCCCGCCGGGCAGCGGCGCATCGCCTACCGGACCGAGGGCGTCTATTATGATGCGGGCGTGATCTGGCGCCCCAATCGCCGTACCTCGGTGGAGGGGCATGTCGGCCAGCGTTACGGCTCGCTCAGCATCACCGGCATGGCGCAGTATCAGGCGTCGCGCCACCTGGTGCTGCAGGCCAATGTCTATGACGGTATCCAGACCTTCGGCCGGCAGCTGACTAACGGCCTGGCGAACCTGCCGACCAATTTCATCGAGACGCGCGACGTCTTTGCCCAGCAGTTCAACGGCTGCGTGTTCTCGGCGGGGGGCACCACGCCGGGCGGTTGCCTGAACGACGTGCTGCAATCGGTCCAGACCGCGGTGTACCGTGCGCGCGGCGTCAATGCGACGGGCAGCCTGTCGCGCGGGCGGTCGACGATCGGCTTCGGGGCGGGCTACAGCAACCGCGAGCTGTTCGCGCCCGACGACGTGCCCGGCATCATCGTCTCCGGCGCCAATGACGAAAGCTATTACGCGCAGATTTTCTTCGGTCGTGCGTTCGATGCCAATTCGGGGCTTAACGTGAATGGCTTCGTTAACTATTATGCCTCTAGGTTGGCGGGGGCCGAGGGCGTGGTATCGCTGGGGACGACCGCCAGCTATTACCGCAACTTCGGACGGCTTGGAACAACCGCGTCGGTTGGATTGTACCATTTCCAGGTCGGCGATCTGACCAGTGCCCTGTCGGCACAGGCCCTGATCGCCGCACGGTATCAATTCTGACCGGCCGAAAGGCACGATGATGTACGAGACCCATTTCGGTCTGGGCGAACGCCCGTTCCAACTGACGCCGGACCCGCGTTTCTGGTTCGAGACGGCCACGCATGGCAAGGCGATGGCCTATCTGGGTTATGGCCTCGCGCAGGGTGAGGGCTTCATCGTCATCACCGGCGATGTCGGCGCGGGCAAGACGACCTTGGTCGGCCATCTGGTCGAGACGCTCGACACGCGCCGCCTGCGCGTCCTGCATATCGTATCGACCGCCGTCGAGCCGCACGACCTGCTCCGCGTCGTCGCGGGGCAGCTGGGCGTCGATGCGCAGGGGCTGACCAAGGCCGCCTTGCTGGGCGCGATCGAGCGCGCGCTGAACGGCGTCGCCCGCGATGGCCGCCGCATCCTGCTGATCGTCGACGAGGCGCAGGCCCTGCCGCTCGCCTCGCTCGAGGAATTGCGCATGCTGTCCAACTTCCAGGCGGGGGGACATGCGCTGCTCCAGATCCTGCTGGTCGGGCAACCCGAATTTCGCGAGCGCCTGCTGGGCTCGGCCGCCGTCGAGCAACTGCGCCAGCGGATCATCGCCATCCACCATCTCGACCCGATGGAGCCCGAGGAGGTTCCCGACTATATCGCGCATCGCCTGGCGGTCGCGGGCTGGACCGGGCGTCCCGACTTCGCCGCCGACGCTTTCGACGCGCTCTATGCCGCGTCGGGCGGTGTGCCGCGCCGCCTGAACGTGCTGGCGGGTCGCGTCCTGCTCCAGGCCGCGATCGAGGGTGTCGAGCTGATCGGCCAGGCGACCGTCGAAAGCGTCGCCGCGGACATGGCCGCCGACATGGGTGGCCTGACCGGGCGTGAGCCTGTCGAGGCCGCGCCCGCGCCGGTGATGAACGCGCCACAGCCGATCGCCGCGCCGTCGGCCCCGCCGCGTCCGGGTGCTATGTTCGGTGCGGGAACATTGGGTTCCGCTATGCCGAACGGTACGGGCGCCCCCATGGGCGGCACGCTGCGCTCCGGCCTGAACGGTGTCGCTGCGCCGATGCCCACGCCAGCGCCGTCCGATCCGATCACCCGCACGCCGGTCATGCCCGAGGGCGAGACGGCACCACGCGGCACCCACCGCGTGGTCGCGCCGCCGCCTGCGCCCGAACCGGTCTCGCTGCGTCCGATCCCCAAGCCTCAGGCCGCCGCGCCCGAAACGCCACAGGCTGCGCCGTCACCCGCGCCGTCGAACAACGCGCTGGAAGACCGGGTCGCCCAGCTCGAGGCACGGCTGGAGCAGCAGGAGGCGGCGCTGCGCCGGGTCCTGACCCTGCTGGTCGACTGGACCGAAATCGACAATCGCGGCGACGCGCGTCGCGAAGCCGCCGCCACGATCCGAACGGGGGCCTGGGGCCATGCCGCCTGAGGCGGCGCCCGCATCGGGGGCAGCAAACCGCCGGACGCCACCGCCGATCAACGGCATGTCGGTCGATGTCGAGGAATGGTTTCAGGTCGGCGCGTTCGAGCGTACGATCGACAAGGGCGACTGGGACCGACTGGACAGCCGGGTCGAGGCCAATACCGATGCCGTCCTGTCGTTGTTCGCGGAGACGGGGACACGCGCGACCTTCTTCACCCTGGGTTGGGTCGCGCATCGCCATCCCGGCCTGATCCGGCGGATCGTCGCCGCAGGGCATGAGATGGCCAGCCATGGTTGGGACCATCAGCGTGTCTTCACCATGACCGCCGACCAGTTCCGCGCCGACCTGGCCCGTGCCAAGTCAGCGATCGAGGATGCGGGCGGGCAGGCGGTGACCGGCTATCGCGCGCCCAGCTTCTCGATCGACATCCGCACGCCCTGGGCGCATCCGGTGCTGGCCGAGGCGGGTTATCGTTACTCGTCCAGCGTCGCGCCGTTGCGGCACGACCATTATGGCTGGGCGGAGTCGCCGCGTTATGCCTGGCGGCCGCTGGCGGATTCGTCGTTGATCGAGCTGCCGGTCACGGTCGCGCAGTTCGGCCAGCGTCGGCTGGCGACCGGCGGCGGCTTTTTCCGGATGCTCCCCGCCAAGCTGACCGACATCGCGGTGGGCCAGGTCCAGCGCGACGGCCACGGCGCGATGTTCTATTTCCACCCTTGGGAGGTCGATCCCGACCAGCCGCACGTGGCGAACGCCCCCTTGCGCTCGCGGGTGCGCCATTATTCGCGGTTGGCCGCGATGGCGGGCAAGCTGCGCGGCCTGCTCCGGCGGCACGACTGGGGCCGGGTCGACCAGGTTGCGGCCGAGGAAGCGGCGCGCGCGGCATGACCGATCCGTCGCTGACGATCCGCGCCGCCGATCTGGCGTGCGAGGCGGAATGCGCGCGGATCGACGCCTTTGTCGAGGGACAGGTCGACGGCACGCCCTTTCACCGCACTGGTTGGTTGCTGGCGGGCGCTCGGGGCTGTGGCCAGCAGGTGCATTATCTGACCGCCGAGCGTGACGGGACGATCGTCGGTGTGCTGCCGCTGAGCGAGATCCGCTCGCCGCTATTCGGTGCGGCGATGGTATCGACCGGCTTCGGCGTCGATGGCGGCGTGCTGGGCGAGGGGGTGGAGGCGTTGGCCGACGCCGCCTGGACGCTGGCGAACACGCGAGGGATCGACTCGGTCGAAATGCGCGGCGGGTCGGTGCCGGATGGATGGACGGCCGATGCCGACAGCTATCTAGGCTTCGTCCGCCCGATCGCCGCGGATGACGAGGCCGAGATGAAGGCCGTGCCCCGCAAACAGCGGGCCGAGCTGCGCAAGGCGCTGACCCAGGAGTTGGAGGTCGTCATCGGCCGCGATGCGGCGATGCTGGCCGAGCATTATCATGTCTATGCCGAGTCGGTGCGCAACCTGGGCACGCCGGTCTTTCCGGCCAGTCTGTTCCGTGAGGCGATGGTGCGGCTCGACGCCGATATCCTGACCGTGCGGCATCGCGGACGGGCGGTGGCGAGCGTGCTGAACCTGTATCACCGTGGCACCGTCTATCCCTATTGGGGCGGGGGCACGCATGACGCGCGGGCACTGCGCGCCAACGACCTGATGTATTTCGCGCTGATGCGCCATGCGCGCGAGCGGGAATGCCATAGTTTCGATTTCGGCCGGTCGAAGGTCGGGACGGGCGCTGCCGCCTTCAAGAAGAATTGGGGGTTTGAGGGGCGTCCGCTGGTCTATGCCAGCCGCAGCGTCGACGGTCCGCGCGCGATCAACCCGCTGAACCCCAAATACGCCATGATGATCGCGGTGTGGAAGCGCCTGCCGCTCTGGGCCGCAAAGGCGGTCGGACCACTGGTCGCGCGCGGTCTGGGGTGAGGGACCTGCTGTTCCTGGCGCACCGCGCGCCGTTTCCGCCCGATCGCGGCGACAAGATCCGCAGCTATCACATCCTGCGCCACCTGATGCGCGACTGGCGCGTCCATCTGTGCGCCTTTGCCGAGCAGGACAGCGAGGCGGTGGTGCCACCCGAGCTGGCGGGGGGACTGGCAAGCCACCAGCTGATCCGCCGGACCAGGCCGATGCCGCTCGCCGCCGCGCAGGCGCTGGCGACGGGCAAGCCCATCTCGCTGACCGCCTTCGCCCACCCGGCCATGGCGGCGGCGGTCGATGCGGTGCGTGCGCGGCACAATGTCGCGGCGAGCTACATCTTTTCCGGCCAGATGGCGCAGTATCGCGGCGGAGAGCCGACCGTGATGGACATGGTCGATGTCGACTCCGCCAAATTCGCCAGCCTGGCGCAAGCCAGCAAGATGCCGATGCGCACCGTCTATGCGCGCGAGGCCCGACTGCTCGGTTCCTATGAGCGACGGGTCGCCGCCTCGGTCGCCGCGACCCTGTTCGTCAGCGAGGCGGAGGCCGACCTGTTCCGCAGCACCGGCGGGCAGGGGCGCATCGTCGCGGTCGAGAACGGCATCGACGCCGCCCGCTATGACCCGGAAAGCGTCGAACCGGTGGCCGAGGACGGCCCGCTGATCGTGTTCACCGGGCAGATGGACTATCGCCCGAACATCGACGCGGTGACCCGCTTTGCCCAGCATATCCTGCCGCTGGTCCACAAGGCCCGGCCCGATGCGCGCTTCGCCATTGTCGGCCGCGCGCCGACCCCGGCGGTGCTGCGACTGGCGGGCGAGGGGGTGATCGTAACCGGCGAGGTGGCGGACACGCGCGCATGGCTGGCCGGTGCCGCCGTCTGCGTCGCCCCGCTCGATCTGGCGCGGGGTATCCAGAACAAGCTGCTGGAGGCGATGGCGATGGCGCGGCCCATCGTCGCCTCGGTTGCGGCGGCGCACGGAATCGACCATGACGGGACGATCGCGGTGGCGGCGGACGACCGGGACTTTGCCGCCCGGGTCATCGCCGCGCTGAACGGTCCGGCCGCCAATCCCGCCGCCCGCGCGCAGGTGCTGGCACGCTATGACTGGGCGGCGCGGCTGGCGCCGCTCGACCTGTTGCTGAAGGACATCGCATCGTGACGCTATCGGGGGCCATGGGGGCGGATCGCATCAGGCCGGGGCAGTGGACCTATCATCTGGCGCTGCTGGGCGCGGCGGCGCTGTTGGTGCTGTGGCTGTTCTGGCGCGATGCGACGCACCTGTTCGATATCTGGTGGACCAGCACGACCTATGGCCACTGCCTGTTCATCGGGCCGGTCGTCGGCTGGCTGGTATGGCAGCGGCGCGGCGAGCTGGCACAGCTGACCCCGACCGCCTGGTGGCCCGGCCTCATCCTGGTGGCGGGCGGCGGCCTGCTCTGGCTGCTGGGCGAGTCGGCGACCGTGGCGCTGATCCGCCAGCTCGGGCTGGTCGCCACGCTGGAGGGACTGGTCATCACCCTGCTCGGGCCCATGGTAGCGCGCGGGCTGCTGTTCCCGCTGGCCTATGCGTGGTTCCTGGTGCCGTTCGGGGCCGAGCTGGAAAAGCCGCTGCAGCAGATCACCGTATCGATCGTCATGCCGCTGCTCGACTGGAGCGGCATCCCCGCGACCAATGACGGCGTGCTGATCCATGCCGGACGCTACTGGTTCGAGGTGGCGGAGGCGTGTTCGGGGTCGAAATTCGTGCTGGCGATGGTGGTGTTCGCCACGCTGGTCGCCAATCTCTGCTTCCGCTCGCCCCTGCGGCGCGCGGTGTTCATCATCGTCTCGCTGATCGTGCCGGTGATCGCCAACGGCATCCGCGCCTGGGGCACGATCTTCGCCGCCGACAAGACCTCGATCGAGGTGGCGGGCGGCGTCGACCATATCATCTTCGGCTGGGTGTTCTTCGCGATCGTCATGGCGGCGGTGCTGGCGATCGGGTGGCAATTCTTCGATCGCTCGCCCGACGATCCCGCCTTCGATCCGGTGCGGTTGCAGGGGGTGCCAGTGCGGCGCATCGACCCGTTGCTGGCGGCGGTGCTGGCGGTGGCGGTTACGGCGCTCTTCCCCAGCTGGAGCGGCTTTGCCGGATCGCGCGCCGCCGCGCTGCCTGCGCAACTGGCGTTGCCCGACGTGCCCGGCTGGACCCCGGCGGCGCAGCAAAGCGTCTGGCGGCCCGACTATCCGGGGGCCGACGCGGTGTTGCAGCGCGCCTACCGCGACGTGCATGGCCATCAGGTGGATCTGGCGGTGGCGGTCTTCGCGCGCCAGCGCGAAGGGGGCAAGCTGGGCGCGTTCGGCACCGGCGTGATCCACGGCGCCGACCGCTGGCTGCGGGTTGCCGATCTGGGCCGGGTCGCGGGCGGTGATACCATGCACATCATGGCGACCAACACCTTGGGCCAGACCGAGGATCGCGACGTTGCGACCTGGTACCGGATCGGCGATACGCTGACCCCGGATATGCGACGCGTGAAGATCGAGACGATGAAGGCCCGGCTGCTGGGCCAGCGCCAGATGGCGGTGGCGGTGCATGTCGCCAGCGAGGGCGACGATCCGCAGGCGATCGAGGCGTTCGTCCGTGCGCTGGGCCCGGTCGATCGCTTCGCCGATCGCCTGACGGGGCAGCGCTGACCCGCGATGTGCGGCATCGCCGGCCTTTTCCATCCCGCCACGCCCAAGCCGGTCGACCCGGCCCGGCTGCGGCCGATGATCGCCGCACAGGCGCATCGCGGGCCTGACGGCCAGGGCATATGGACCGCGCCCGGCGTCGGCTTTGCCCATGCCCGCCTGTCGATCATCGATGTCGAGGGCTCGCCCCAGCCGATGGTCGATGGCGAGGTCGCGGTCTGCTTCAACGGCGAGATCTACAATTACCGCGACCTGCGCGCCGAGTTGCAGGCCAAGGGCGTGGTGTTCCGCACCGACGGCGATACCGAGGTGCTGCTGCACGGCTGGCGGCTCTGGGGCCCGGCGATGCTCCACCGGCTGGTCGGCATGTTCGCCTTTGCCGTCCATGATGCGCGGGCGGGCACGCTGTTCCTGGCGCGCGACCGGTTGGGGGTGAAGCCGCTTCACTGGACCGAACTGCCCGACGGCGCGGTGGCCTTCGCCTCGGAGATGAAGGGGCTTCTGGCGCATCCGCTGGTCCGGCGGCGGCCCGATATCCGCGCGGTCGAGGATTATCTGGCGTTCGGCTATGTCCCCGACGACGCCAGCATCGTGGCGGGCATCCAGAAGCTGCCTGCGGGGCATTTCCTGCTGATCGAGCGGGGGCGCAGCGTACCGGCCCCGCGTCGCTGGTGGGATATCGACTTCTCGAACCGCGAGACGGGCACCGCGGCCCGGTTGGGCGAGGAGCTGCTCGCCCGGATGCGGGACGGCGTGACGAGCCGGATGGTCGCCGACGTGCCGCTGGGCGCGTTCCTGTCGGGCGGGGTCGACAGCTCGGGCGTCGTCGCGCTGATGGCGGAGGCGTCGCCGCGCGCCGTCCGTACCTGCACCATCGGCTTCGACGAAGTGGGGCATGACGAGCGCAGCTATGCGCAGACGATCGCCCGCCGCTTCGCGACCGATCATGTCGAGCGGGTGGTGCGGCCGGACGACTTCACGCTGATCGACACGCTGGTTGCGCATTTCGACGAGCCCTTTGCCGATGCGTCGGCGCTTGCCACCTATCGCCTGTGCGAACTGGCGCGTGAGCATGTGACGGTCGCCCTGTCGGGGGACGGCGCGGATGAAAGCCTGGCGGGGTATCGCCGCCATGTCTTCCATGCGGGCGAGGAGCGGGTGAGGGGGCTCTTCCCCGCCGATCTGCGCAGTCGTCTGTTCGGGACGCTGGGCCGCTATTACCCCAAGGCGGATTGGGCGCCGCGTCCCTTGCGCGCCAAGACGACGCTGCTCGCGCTGGGGCTGGACGGGGCGGAGGCCTATGCGCGGGCCGTCGGCGTCACCTCGCCGGAAATGCGCGCGCGGCTGTTTTCCCCCGAGGCGCGGGCGGCGATGGGCGGGCACCGTGCCGAGGATCGTTATGTCGCGGCGATGCGCGACGCGCCCGCCCGCGATCCTATCGACCGCGCGCAATATGCCGACCTGAAGATCTGGTTGCCCGGCGACATTCTGACCAAGACCGACCGTACCTCGATGGCGGTCGGACTGGAGGCGCGCGAGCCGCTGCTCGACCACCGGCTGGTCGAATATGCCGCACGCCTGCCCGCCGCGATGCGGATACAGGGCAGGCAGGGCAAGTGGCTCATGAAAAAGGCGCTCGAGCCCTATTTGCCGCGCGACATCCTCTATCGGCCAAAAATGGGTTTCGTGACGCCGATCGGCGCCTGGTTTCGCGGCGCGCTGGCCGACGAGGCGGCGCGGCTGGAGCATTCCGGGCTGCTGCGCGAAACGGGGTGGTTCCAACTGCCCGAACTGGGCCGCATCGCCGCCGATCACCGCGCGGGGCGGGCTGACCATGGCCGGACGCTGTGGCAGATGCTGATGCTCGAGCGGAGTCTGAAGCGGCTGTTCGCCTGATCCTCCCCGGCACGGGGAGGGGGACCGCCGCAAAGCGGTGGTGGAGGGGGCCTGCCGCTTTGCCAAGTCCTATATGGAAGCCCCCCTCCGTCAGGGCTTCGCCCTGCCACCTCCCCGTGCCGGGGAGGATTTATCCCTTCAACGTTTGCGCGATCCAGCGATCGAACAGATCCGGCCACAGGCGCGCCGGATTGCCCTCCGCCGCGCTCATCGCGCCGAAGCCGTGGCCGCCGCGCTCGAAGAAATGCGCCTCGACCGGCACCTTGGCGGCACGCGCCTGGGTCAGCACGTCGATCGACTGGTCGAGCGGCACCAGCCCGTCATCGACGGCATGGACCAGAAACAGCGGCGGCGTGTTCGCCATGATCCGGCGCGGCGTATCGTAGCGCGCCTTGGTCGCCGGATCGGGATTGGGGCCCAGCAGATTGTCGCGCGATCCGGCATGGGTGGTCGGCGTCGACAGGCTGGCGACCGGATAGACCAGGCCGGAGAAGCGCGGCCGAGCCGACTGCCGATCGGCGGCATCGATCGCCGCATAGACCTTGTCGTCATAGCCCACGGTCAGCGACGCGGCGAGGTGGCCGCCCGCCGAAAAGCCGACGATGCCCAGCTTGGCCGGGTCGATGCCATAACGCGCGGCATTGGCGCGGATCAGCCGCATGGCGCGCTGCGCATCCTGCAACGGCACATCCGCTTGCTCGTCCCAGCCCTCGGAGGGCAGGCGATAGGACAGTGCAAAGACGGTGATGCCATGTGGGTTCAGCGTCCGGGCGACGTCGATGCCCTCATTCTGGATCGAGACGAAACCATAGCCGCCCCCCGGAATGGTCAGGACGGCCCGGCCGTCGGGCCGCTCGGGGCGATAGACCGCGACGATCGGATTGGCGGTGCCCCGCAGCCACAGTTCCTGTCGCCCGGCGGGGCCGTTCATCGACGGATTGGGCTTGGGCAGCGTCGCGCGGGCACCCGGCGGGCGACCGGGCCAGAGCGGGAAATGCTCCGCCGGGGGCCAGGGCGTCATCGCGCTTGCGGGGGCGGTGGGCGCGGTCTGCGCGGCCGCGCGCGTGACCAGCGGCACGGTGGCCATGGCCCCGATCAAAGAGCGTCGATCGATCACTGGCATCCCCTCATCCATCCGCGCCTGATAGCGCTATTGCGAAATCAGGGTGCCGGGCCGCTGCGCGCCGATCAAGTGAAAAGGCCACGCACCAAAACGGGGCAGGACGAGAAAAAGGGGGCGGGAACCCTGGTCCCCGCCCCCCGATCTCAATGACCGTATTTCTTGATCCCACGTCTGCGCAGCTTCTCGCGCTTGCGACGACGATTATACGGGATAGCGAACGCCAGCCCTACCATCAGAACGATGCCGATAATCACATAGGCCAGTTGTTCGCGTTCAAGAAATTCCAGCATTAGTCGAAAATCGCCCCCCAACGACGCTTGACGCGCTCACGCCAGTGGCCGCGATGATAGGCGTCCGAGGCGAGCAACGGCATCACCGAGCCCGCTTCCGCGAACACCATCTGCTCGAGCGCGGTATCCACCTTGCCCCAGCTCGCCGCTTCCTTCAGCGTCGAGGACGAGCAGGCGCCGTCACGAACATCGGCCACCGTGATCTGCACGGCGTACTTGTGCATTTCCACGTCGTCATGGCCCAGGATCTCGGCGCAAACAACCGTGTCCTGAATGAAATTCTTCGGAACACCGCCGCCGATCATCAGCAGGCCGGTGGTGCCCGCCTTGATCTTGATATCGGTCAATTCGCGGAAGTCGGCGATGGCGTCGAGCACCATGTACGGCTTGCCTTCCTTGGCGCGCTCGACCTGATGCTTCACCAGACCGAAGCCCGCCGACGAATCGACGAAGGCCGGGCAGAAGATCGGCACGTCATGCTCATACGCCAGCTTGACGAGGCTGTTGTCCTTCTTGCCGTGCTCGACCAGATACTTGCCCATCTCGCGGATGAAGGCGCGGCTCGAATAGGGCTTGGGCTCCAGCGAGTCGGCGATGGCGCCGATCGTGTGGTCGCAATCCTGCAGCTGCTCTTCGTCGATATAGGTGTCGTAGATGCGGTCGATATACAGCGAACGCAGGACGTTATCGTCGGGGATTTCCAGCGCCTGGTAATGCTTGTGGCCCAGGCCCTCGAAGAAATCCATGTCGACGATCGACGCGCCCGTGGCGACGATGCCGTCGATCATGTTCGAGCGCAGCAGCTCGGCATACAGGTCCATGCAGCCGCCCGCCGAGGTCGAACCGGCGATGACGAGGAAGATCGAGCAGTCCTTGTCGGCCAGCATCTGGTTGTAGATGCCGGTCGCGCGCGCGAGGTCGCGGCTGGTGAAGCTCATCTTGCCCATCGAATCGATGATGGGGCGGGCGTCGAACGAGGTGATGTCGATATGCTCGACCACGCTGGAGAGCAGCTCGGCCTTGCGGTTGTCGTTGATCGTGTCGGTCATGATGGTTCCATCATCATCGAGAAGCCGTCGTCGTTATTGGGGACGCGGTAACCCGGCTGGCCCGGACCTGCGCGGGGCAGGGCCGGTATGCGAAGGGGCCTTATCGCGGCGGACACCGCAATGCCACCCCATTCCCCTCCCGCCGAAGCGGAAGGGGATAAAGGAGGTGCTAAAGTCGCCGGGTTACAGCTTGACGACGTTCGCGGGGAGGGCGTGCTCGGCCTCGTCGCGATAGACCGAGAACATCGGCTCGTCGTCGGTCACGACGAACTCGTGACAGGAAAAGCCGTTGAACTGGGTCCGCATCGCCTGGCCATAGGCACCGAGCATCCCGATCTCGAAATAATCGCCGGTGTTCGTGTCCGCGGGCAGCGGGAACGGACCCTGCATGAAGTCGAGATCGTCGCAGGTCGGGCCCCAGAAGCTGAAGTCCATGTCCCGCGCGTCGGAATCCGGCTCGCGCAGCAGCTGGACGGGGTACTTCCACCCGATATGCGCCGCATCGAACAGCGCGCCGTACGCGCCGTCATTGATGTACAGCTCATTGCCCCGGCGACGCTCGACGCGCACCACGACGGACGAATATTCGGCGCACAGCGCACGGCCCGGCTCGGCCCAGAGTTCGGCCGAATAGGACACCGGCAGGCTCTCGAACGCGCGGTGGATCGTCTCGAAGAAACGCTCCAGCGGCGGCGGGGTCATGCCCGGATAGGCCGAGGGGAAGCCGCCGCCGACATCGATCACGTCGACCGTGACCGCCGCCGCGACGATCGCCGCACGCACGCGCTCCATCGCCGCCGAATAGGCGTCGGGGGTCATGGTCTGGCTGCCGACATGGAAGCAGATGCCCAGCGCGTCGGCGACCTGGCGGGTCGCGATCAGCAGGTCCTTCGACTCTTCCAGGCTGACGCCGAACTTCGATCCCAGGCTGAGCTTCGCATATTCGGACGACACGCGCATGCGGACGCACAGGGTCAGGTCGGTCGCGCCGTTGGTGGCGCGGACGATCTTCTCCAGCTCTTCCAGGCTGTCGAGCGAATAGGTGCGGACGCCGTGCGTGAAATAGGCCTCGGCGATCGCCTCTTCCGACTTCACCGGATGCATGAAGCAGCAGACGGCCTGGGGGACGACCGACTTCACCATCCGCACTTCCGCGATGGACGCGGTGTCGAAATGGGTGATGCCATTGTCCCACAGGATCTGGATCAGATCCGGCGAGGGATTCGCCTTCACCGCATACATCGGCCGACCCGGAAACTTCTCGACGAAGAATCGGGCGGCGCGCGCAGCGGCGTGCGGGCGAAGCAGCGTGACCGGATCAGCCGGGCGACGCTTGGCGATGTCGATGCCGCGCTCCATGTTGGAGGGGACGGCGGTCGAGTGGGCAGCTAGCCCCAGCGCGCGATGATTCTGGTGCAACTCAAGGGACCTCCAATTGCCTGACGGCATACGGTGACAAAAAGCTGCCTTGCGGTTGGAAGTCCCATGGGGCAGCGGAGGCGCGAAATAGGGTCGCAGTTTTCGAATGTAAAGCGGTAGAACGGCCGTCGGAGATAAAAAGTGACAATCTTAAGACAGCCGACAAAAGCAGGGGTCCGCGACGCCGCCGGAAAGATCGCCCGCATCCTGCCGCCATCCCCGATATTTCCCATGAATATCAATGGGAAGACGGTAATTTTCAAGGCGGAAAACCTGCAGCCGATGGGCGCGTTCAAATTGCGCGGCGCATGGCACCGATTAACCGCGTTGGACGAGGTTTCGCGGGCGCGCGGAGTGGTCGCTTTCTCGTCAGGCAACCATGCGCAGGGAATCGCCTGGGCCGCGCGGCGGCTGGGTATCGCCGCGACGATCGTGATGCCCGCCGACGCGCCGCCGTCGAAGCGCGAGGGGACGTTGGCGCTGGGGGCCGAGATCGTCGATTATGACCGCGCGACCGAAAGCCGTGAGAAGATCGCCCGGCGGCTGGCCGAGGCGCGCGGCGCGACGCTGGTGCCCAGCTTCGACGATCCCTGGGTGATCGAGGGGCAGGGTTCTGCGGGGATCGAGGCGGTTGCGCAAATGGCGGCGCTGGGCATGAGCGCCCCGGCGCATGTCGTGTCGCCCTGTGGCGGCGGCGGGCTGGCGGCGGGGCTGACGCTGGCGGTGCCCGATGCGCGGATCACGGTGGTGGAGCCCGAAGGCTGGGACGATATGCGCCGCTCGCTGGAGGCGGGGTTGATCGAGCCGGTCGGCGACAACCCGCCGCCGACCGCCTGCGACTCGCTTCAGACCACCCGCGTATCACCGCTCACCTTCGAGGTGCTGGCGCGGCGCGGGGCGGAAGGAGTCGCGGTCAGCGAGGCCGAGGTGGCGGCGGCGCAGCGTTTCGCGGCGGACCGGCTGCGGCTGGTGGTCGAGCCGGGTGGCGCGGTGGCGCTCGCCGCGCTGCTGGCGGGCAAGGTCGTGGCGGAGGAGGGGATGCTGGTCATTCTGTCGGGCGGCAATGTCGACCGTGCCGCCTATGCGCGCGTGCTGGCCGGTTGATGGAGGGGATCGCCCAGGCCGCGCCGGGTATCGCGATGCTGGCCGCCTTTGCCTGCACTGCGGGTGGGGTCGTGACGATCCGGCGCGGGGATCGGCGCAAGGGCGTGCTGATGCTGGTGATGGCGGTGGTGCTGGTCGGCAATGTGTTGATCTGGACGCTGTAGCGCCTCTGGGGAGGAAGGCGGGCCAAGTTCCACCAACTTCTCGGGCCGGGACACCCCTCCGTCAGGCCTTCGGTCTGCCACCTCCCCTTGCCGGGGAGGAATGAGGATTGATGTGTCTCAAGGATCTGTTCCCCGGCGAAGGCCGGAGTCCAGTTTCTTTGTGGTTCGAGGTGCGCCGTGGATCGGCGTGGAAGGCATCGGCGAATGCATGATTATTGCCTCCTACGCGATGCTTGGCGCACCACATGACTTGAAGAAACTGGGCCCCGGCCTTCGCCGGGGAACAAGGGTTTTTTCGAATGTGTCGTGGTTCGTGACCTGCCGCGCAAAGCTCGCTAAGACCCCGCCCCATGTTCCGCATCGCTCGCTGGGCCCTGAAGGGCGCGCTCGCCTTTGTGATTCTCAGTGTCGTCTGGGTCGGCATCTATCGCTTCGTGCCGCCGCCCATCACCTTCACCATGCTGGGCGACGTGATCGGCGGCCACGGCGTGACCAAGGACTGGATGTCGCTGTCCGAGATGGACCCCGACATGGCGCGCGCGGCGATCGCGGGCGAGGATGCGCGTTTCTGTTCGCATAGCGGCTTCGACTTGAAGGCGATGGCGAACGCCGCCTATCGCAACGCCCAGGGCGGGCGGATTCGCGGCGGCTCGACGATCAGCCAGCAGACGGCGAAAAACGCCTTTCTGTTCCAGGGCGGCGGTTACATCCGCAAGGGGTTCGAGGCCTGGTTCACCTTCCTGATCGAGACGCTGTGGGGCAAGCGGCGGATCATGGAGGTGTATCTCAACATCGCCGAGACGGGGATCGGGACGTACGGCGCCAATGCCGGGGCGATACGCTATTTCGGGCATGACGCCTCGCATTTGTCGCCGACGGAGGCCGCGCGGATCGCCGCCGTCCTGCCGCTGCCAAAGAAGCGCGCCGCGATCGCGCCGACCGGGTTCGTGCGGCGGCATGGTAATGTCATTGCGGGTTATGTGGGGGTGGTGCGGCGGCAGGGGTTGGATGCTTGTATTCGGTGAGGGGAGGGCTCGGTAAGACACCGGGCCCGCCCCCATTCCCTCCCGCAGGCGGAGGGGATGGGGGAGGGGACTCCGCCCGAGAATCAAACCTCAACGGCCCCACAAAAACCACGATCTCACCAGACCCTCCGACCCTCTTCAGGCGAGAAGGGGAATGACCACCGCGATCACCCTCACAATGCTGCTGAAAGCCGCATCATCCCGCCAACGGATTTGTTTCCTCAGCCACAAGGAGGTGGTCGTCTGCGGCCGCGGAAACGCAAGCGAGCGTTACCGCATACCGCGATCGGTCCGAGGCCCGGAAATAGAGGCAAACGCGGCAAAACCGGCCTGAGCGGCCGCCAAATCCCCGCAGGCTCCAGCCCAAGCGGTATCCGAGCAGGACAAAGGCGCTGCTTACATGGCATACATGGCGAGGCGCGCGAGGCGGGATATCTCGCCGGGCGTGACCCGCTGACGGTCGAGCGCAAAGTACAGACGCGCCTGATCGACCCCGCTGCCGAGATCGATCCGCCGCCATCGTTACCGGCCAGGCGATGATCCGCCCGGCCGGTGACGGGTAGTCTTACTTGGCGTCGCCGGAGATTGCGTCACCCGCCTTCTTGGCGGTGTCGCCGACACTCTTCGCCGCGGAGGTCACGGCCGCATCGCGGCGGTTTTCCGCGCCGCCCCGGCTGAACAGATAGAAGCCGCCGACCAGCACCGCGATCAGCAGGACGATGGCGATCGCCATGCCGCCGCCACTGCGGCGTTCGATCACCGTGGTATGCGGCTGTTGCGTGCCATAGGTTTCGGTCACACGTTCGTCGGCCATGACATTCCCTCCTCTTATGATGGAGGAAGCAACGCCATGGCCCTTATGTCGTTCCCGAAACGACGTCACCGGATCAGAAAGGCAGCTTGAAGCCCGGCGGCAGCGGCAGGCCGCTGGTCATCTTGGACATTTCGCTGCCCGAGGCGGTGTCCGCCTTGGCCCGCGCATCGTTGATCGCGGCAGCCAGCAGATCCTCCAACATGCCCTTTTCCGACGGCTGCATCAGCGAGTCGTCGATGGTGATGCCGATGATCCGGCCCTTGGCCGACGCCTTCACCTTGACCAGACCACCGCCCGAGACGCCCTCGACCTCGATATTGTCGAGATTGGCCTGCGCCTTTTCCAGTTCGTTCTGGACGTTCTGGGCCATCGCCAGGATTTCGTCGAGATTTTTCACATCATGCTCCGTTCACACTGCGTTTGCCGGGCCATTCCATCAATTCGGCCTCGGGGAAAGCCTCGCGCGCGGCGCGGACCATGTCCGACTCCCACGCGGCGGTCTTGATCGCTTCTTCGGCCGCCATCTGCTGCTCATGCAGCGTCGGCGCACCGGGGACGTCCTCCAGCGTGACGCGCCAGGTCTGGCCCGTCGCCGTCTTCAGCGCCGCGATCAATTCGCTCAGCGTATCGGCCGCGATCGGACGCGATCCGCTGAACACCATCTCCGGCGGAGTGTAACGCACAAGGCGCGCGCCGTGGCGCATCCGGGCCGCCAGCGCCAGTTGCCCCATATCGTCCAACCGGTCGATCATCGCGACGAAGCTGTCGGGTAGTTTGGGCGGTTCGGGCTCGGCAGGCGGTGGGGGCGGCGCGATGGCGACTGGAGCAGCGGCGGGCGCGGCCTGATGCGTCACCGCAGGCGCGGGCGACGCCGCTGCTCCGCCATCGCGGATCTGCCGTGCCAGCTCGCCGGGATCGGGCAGGGTCGAGGCATGGATCGCCCGCAGCAGCGCCATCTCCGCCGCCTCGATCGGCAAGGCGGCGCGCGCGACTTCGTCATGGCCCTTCAGAAACAGCTGCCACAGCCGGTGCAGCGCCGGGAAGCTGAGCGCACCCGCCCATTCCTCGCGCGCGGCGCGCTCTTCCAGAGGCTGGGCGGCGTCGGGCGGCGTGCCGACCTTGGTCAGGGTGATGCCGTGCACCGTCTCCAGCAGCGCGCGAAGCACCGATTGCGGATCGACGCCATAATCATATTGCCGCCGCAGCGAGGCCAGCGCACCTGCGCTGTCGCCGTTCAGCACCAGGCCCAGCAGGTCACGCACCGCGCCGCGATCGGACAGGCCCAGCATCTCGCGCACCGCCGTCGCGGTGACGCCGCTTCCCTCCAGATCGGCATGGGCGATCGCCTGGTCCAGGATCGATAGGCCGTCGCGCGCCGAGCCTTCCGCCGCGCGCGCCACCAGCATCAGCGCTTCGTCCTCGGCGGTGACGCCTTCCTTGCCGCAGATGTCGGCGAAATGCGCGGCCAACTTGTCCGCCGTGATCCGCCGCAGGTCGAAACGCTGGCAGCGCGACAGGACGGTGATCGGGACCTTGTTGACCTCCGTCGTGGCGAACAGGAACTTCACATGCGCGGGCGGCTCCTCCAGCGTCTTCAACAGCGCGTTGAAGGCGTTTTTGGAGAGCATGTGGACCTCGTCCACGATGTAGATCTTGAAGCGCGCGGAGACGGCGGCATAGCGCGACGCCTCGATGATCTCGCGCACGTCATCGACGCCGGTATGGCTGGCGGCGTCCATCTCGATCACGTCGATATGGCGGCCTTCGGCGATGGCGCGGCAGGGTTCGCATTGGCCGCAGGGGCTGATCGTCGGGCCGCCGTTACCGTCCGGGCCGACACAGTTCAGTGCCTTGGCGATCAGCCGCGCGGTCGAAGTCTTGCCGACCCCGCGCACGCCGGTCATCAGAAAAGCATGGGCCAGCCGGTCGCGCTTGATCGCGTTGCCCAGCGTCTGGACCATCGCGTCCTGCCCGATCAGCGCATCGAAGGTCTGCGGCCGGTATTTGCGCGCGAGGACGCGGTACGCTTCGGCCTTGGCGGGCGGCTGGGGCGGTTCGCCCAAGTCGAAGGAATCAGCCATGACGGGCCGTGATGGTCGGGATCGGGGAAATCATCGCCAGCCAACATAGGCGCTCGCACGCCCGGCGTCAGGTATAATCGTGAAGCGATACGTTCCCGCCCCTACCACCCCGGCGAAGGCCGGGGTCCAGTCGGGATGCCCACTATTGTCGTGGCGAGCGCTATCACGCGGGACACGGCAACTGGACCCCGACCTTCGCCGGGGTGGACGAAGAATGAGGCCGTAAGCCTGTGCCAAAAATGTCTGGAGGGTGGGAGCCGGGACGACCCGCAGCGAAATCGTTACGGCTGCTTCCGTCAGGACCTGACCGGGTTGGCGACGACTACGTCCGCCCGACTCCCGCCGCGCATATGGCGAAATGGGACCGGGGGATCAAGTCCTTATCCCACCGGTCCCATCCGTGACGAACTTTCCGATCAACGATAGGTGTTGAAGCACTGGCGCTGCGGCCCGTTCCAGGTCCGCACCCAGCGGCAGGTCACGCGCGGACGGTTATAGGCATAGCGCGGGCCGCGCCAGCCGGGTCCACGGTCCCAGCGAGGGCCGCCGCGGTTCCAGCCGGGACCCCGATTCCAGCCCGGCCCGCGGTGGTGCCAGCCCGGCCCACGATCCCAACCCGGACCACGGCCCCAGCGATCATGCGGAGCGGCATCCGCAGGGGTGGCTGCGGCAACGCCCGACACCGCGATCAGACCGGCGCCCAAGACAGCAAGAAGTTTCATAACGCTTTACTCCCGGTAATCCCGCCTGTCGGCGAGCATGGGAGGACAATGGCGAATCACGCATGATCGATCCCTGAACCCGTTTGTTATCAAGGGTTCAGGAAGATGAGAGCTTGGCGAGATCGGCGTTCAGGGAAGCCGGACGACCATCTCGGCCAATCGCTCGGTCATCACGATCTGACAGGCGAGGCGGCTGTAGCGGGTGGCGTCTGGCACGAGGTCGAGCATGTCCTCCTCCTCCGCCGATGCGGGCGGCAGATGGTCGAGATAGGCGGGGTCGATCAGGACATGACAGGTCGCGCACGCCATCTGCCCGCCGCACGTACCTTCCAACGGCTGTCCGGCGCGTTGCCCGACGCGCAACAGCGTTTCGCCCGGCTGGGCTTCGGCGTGGGCCGTGGTGCCATCGGGGCTCTGAAAGGTCAGTGCGATCATCGTCCCTGCACCTTGGCGGCAGCGTTGATCCGGTCGATCGCCTCGACCAGCTCGCCATCGGCGGTGTAGCGGCCGAAGCCGATTCGGATCGAGGATTTGGCCTGGCGCTCGCTCAACCCCAGCGCGGTCAGGACATGGCTGGGCCGCCCCGATCCGCTGGCGCAGGCGCTCCCGGCGGAAAGAGCGAGGTCGCGGCAATCCGACATCAGCCGCGCCACGTCCAGCCCGTCGCGGCGGACATTCATATTGCCATGATAGCGCTGCCCCGCCGATCCGTTGAGCGTCCAGCCGCTGCCCAGCCGCTCGATCGCCAGTGTCCAGAGCCGTTCGATATGCGCCGCGTCTCGATCGGCCTGCGTTGCCATCAGCTTGGCTGCCGCGCCGAACCCCGCACAAAGCGCCGGGCTGAGCGTGCCCGAGCGTCCGCCCTCCTGATCGCCGCCATGGAGCAGCGGGGGCAGGGTGATGCCGTCGCGGACCCACAGTGCGCCGATCCCTTTGGGCCCGTAAATCTTATGCGCGGAAATCGCGACCAGATCCACTGCCTCGGGAATGGCGACGCGACCATAGCCCTGCACCGCGTCGCACAGCATCCAGGCACCCGCACGATGGGCTTGCGCGGCCAATGCGGCGACCGGCTGGACGGTGCCGACCTCGTTGTTGACCAGCATCGCGGCGACCAGCCCGGTGCCGTCCGCGACGGGGCCGGGCGTCACCAAACCTTCGCCATCGACCGGCAGCACCGTCAGCGGCCGTCCCGTCGCGTGCGCCGTGTCAAGCACGGCGGCATGTTCGATCGCGGTGGTGACGATGCCGCCGCCCGCGCCCTTGCCCCCACTCTTGATCGCCCAGTTCAGTGCCTCGGTCGCGCCGCTGGTGAAGACGACCCGCCCGCCGGAGGGAAGCAGGGCCGCCACCTGATCGCGCGCGACCTCGACCGCCGCGCGCGCCTGTCGCCCGGCGCCGTGGGGGGAGTGGGGGTTGGCATGGCCCTGTTCCAGCCAGGGGAGCATCGCCTTTAAGGCTTCAGGCGCAAGCGGGGTCGTCGCCTGATAGTCGAGATAGATCATGCCGCGCGCCGCCCCCGCGCGATGGCACGCCAGGCGGTGACGAAGCGGTCGACATCCTCGCGCGTCGTCGTCCGCCCGAAGCTGACCCGCACCACCTCGCGTCCCGCCTCCACGTCCCAGCCGAGCGCGGCCAGCACATGGCTGGGCTTCAGGCTGCCGCTGGCGCAGGCGCTGCCCGCCGACACCGAAATCTGCGCCAAGTCGAACTGGATCAACTGCGCCGCCGATGGCTTGCCGGGCATGTGATAGCTGGCGATGGCGGGGTGGCGGCGGCTGGCATCGGCCACGACGATCCCGCCCGAGCGGCGGATCGCATCATCCAGATGCGCGCGAAGTTCGCCATGATCGGGCTCCGGCTCGGCCAGGGCGGCGGCATAGCCCAGCACGCCCGGCATATTCTCGGTGCCCGGACGATAGCCGCGTTCCTGCCCGCCGGTCGGCTCCAGCACAACGAGGTCGCGGACCAGCAGCGCGCCGATCCCCGGCGGCCCGCCGCGCTTGTGCGCCGACAGCGCGACCAGATCGGCGTGTTCGATCACCTCCGGGTCGGCCCCCACCGGCATCTGCGCCGCGTCGACCAGCAGGATGTGCCCGGCGGCGTGGATCGTCTCGGCCAGCTCGGCGATGGGTTGGCGCACGCCGGTCTCGCTATTGGCCCATTGCACGGTCACTACCGCGCGCGGGCCGCCGAGGTCGGGCAGGCGCAGCACGCCGTCCGGCCCGACCGGCATGACGATCGCATCGGGGGCGGCGCGCAGCACCGCGTCATGGTCTATCGCCCCGACGAAGCGACGCTCCGCCATCGACCGAGTGAGGGCGATGGACAGGGATTCGCTCGCCCCGCTGGTGAACAGGATCTCATGCCCCCACCCCAGCGACCGCGCGATGGCGGTGCGCGCCTCCTCCAGCGCGCGCTTGGCGGCCCGGCCCTCGGCATGGGGCGAGGAGGGGTTGGCCCAGATCGCGCAACCTTGCGCCAATGCGGCGCGCGCGGTCCCGGTCATCGGGGTCGTCGCGGCATGATCGAGATAAAGGCGTTGCATGGGCGGGGGCAGAGCTGGTTCCGTCGCTGAAATGATCGAGTAATTGCGAAAATGACGTGTCCGCCTATATAGCGCAACGTTCCCGGCGCTCCACCAGCGCGATCCAGATCGGCGAGTTTTGATGCCCGAAGTCATTTTTCCCGGCCCCGAAGGCCGCCTCGAAGGCCGTTTCGCTCCCGCTCCGCGTCCGCGCGCGCCCGTCGCCATGATCCTGCACCCGCATCCGAACGCGGGCGGCACGATGAACAACCGCATCGTCCAGGAACTCTACAAGACCTTCCAGCGGCGCGGCTTCGCCACGCTGCGCTTCAACTTTCGCGGCGTCGGCAAGAGCCAGGGCGTGTTCGACAACGGCATCGGCGAGCTGTCCGACGCCGCCTCGGCGCTCGACTGGGTGCAGAGCTTCCACCCGGAGGCCTCGACCACCTGGATCGCGGGCGTCAGCTTCGGCGCGTGGATCGGCATGCAGCTGCTGATGCGCCGCCCGGAAATCCGCGGCTTCATCTCGGTCGCGCCGCCCGCCAACATGTACGACTTCACCTTCCTGGCGCCGTGCCCTTCGTCGGGCATCATCATCCAGGGCGAGGCCGACGAGGTCGCGACCCCGGCGGCGACCCAGAAGCTGGTCGACAAGCTGCGCACCCAAAAGCACATCACTATCCATCACGACACCATCCCGAAGGCGAACCATTTCTTCGAGCATGAGATGCCCGAGCTGATGGGCTCGGTGGACCGCTATCTGGACATGCGGCTGGACCCGAACTCGCCAATCCGGTGAGTATCTTCGGTCGGTGAACAGAAAGGGCCCCGGCGAAAGCCGAGGCCCTTTTTGTTTGTCAGAAAGCCGTCCGCAGGCCGACGGCCACGGCCCGCCCCGGCAAGGGCGCGCGGAAACGCAGGAAGGAATTGTGCAGTCGCGCCTCCTGGTTGGCCAGATTGGTCACATCGGCGAAGACCTCGTAGCGCGGGGTTCCGCTCGTGAACCGATAGGCGACATGGGCGTCGATCAAGGTAAAGGCATCCGATATCGGCTCGTCCTTCGCCACATCGCGTTGCGCGAGGTAACGGACCGCGCCGATCGACGTCCGGAGGGCACCGCGTTCCAAGCTGAGATTGCCGCCATAGCGCGACATCGGGGTGCGCGGCATGGCGTTGCCGTCGAGCCGCTGACGGAAATATTGCTGATCGAAATCGTCGGTTGATCCCGGCGCGAACGGGCTATAACCATCGGGCAGGGTAAAGACCGGCCGAACCTGCACATAGTCCCCAAAGCCGTGCACCGCGAATTGCCCGATGCCGGTGGTCGCCCGCAGCGTCGCCTCACCCTCGATCCCGCGAAACCGGGTGTTCCCCTGGCGCCACTCCCGGACCGGAAGCGTCCGCGAGACGCCGGTATTGCCCAGATAGAGGAAATCGCGAAAATTGGTGCGATAGGCCGATACCGCCGCCGACAGCCAGCGCGTGTCGATGCCGGTGCCGACCTCCAGCGTATCGGCACGCTCCTTGCGCAGGCGGCCATCGCCCTGTTCTTCGGTCAGGATCGCGAAATGGTTGCCGTTCGCATAGAGTTCGGTGATCCCCGGCGCGCGTTCGCCATGTGACCAGCGGCCGCCCAGATAGGCAACCCGGAACAGGGACAGCCGGACACCGGCATCGGCGTTGAGCAGGTTGAAGGCCGCATCGCGCGCATAGGAGGCGCCTTTGCCCCGGCCGGGACGGACGCTTTTCTCATCCAGATCATAGGCGACGCGGTCGTAGCGGACGCCTGCGTTCAGGATGAGGGGCGATAGGGTAAGCCGCTCGGCCATGAAGGCCGATCGCTCGCTGGTGCTGACGCTGGGCAGATAGGATGTCGTCTCGGCGGTGCGCAGGCGACGGTTGGTAAGCTGTCCCCCGATCGCGCCGGTTAGGGGCCCGAGTGGCTGATGCGCGATCTCGATCCGGGCTTCGTCGGCGTTGCCGTCGAACCGGCTCCAGTCTCGATCGGGGACATGCTCGCGATCACGTGAGCGGACATGCGCGGCCCGCAGCGTCAACGTGGCGATGCCGCGCAGGGGATCGAACAGGGCGCCCTTCAGATCGACACGCGTCTGACCCGTGGTCACGCCGATCGGGCTCGCCCCCGCACGGCCGGAGGTTATGAGCGAGAAGCCCGGGACGCCATAGTCGCTGTCATACCGGCCGAGCGACAGGCCCAGAAATCCGTGATCGCCGATCAGGCTGCCACCCGCGGTAAAGGCACTGGTCCGAATCGCGCTGTTGGGCAGGCGTCCTCGCGCATCCCCTATCGGGTCGAGATTGGTGATGATCTGCCGGGCCGGCGGCGTGGCATCGACATAGCGTTTGATCGCCGGATCATAGGTATAGGTCGGCGTGGCGAGCCTGACCTGGCACAGGGCCTGAAGCGGACTGGCCGAAACCAGCGCCGACCATGAGCGGCATTGATCGGCCTTGGCAAAGCCGGGAATCTGCTGATCGCCCTGATATCGATAGAGCCCGTCGATATGCCAGGCAAAGGCGCCGCGACCACCGTCGATCCGTCCCATCGTCGTTGCACCGGCATTTTCGCCGGTGCGAACCTCCATGCGGCCGGACGCCGCGCCGTCATGTCGCGCGGTCGGAATGCGGCCATCGATCACATTGACCGCGCCGCCGATGGCGGGGCCGCCATAGGCCACGGCCGCGCTGCCCTTCAGCACGTCGATGCGGTCGGCAAGGAACGGCTCGATCGCGGCGGCATGTTCGCTGCCCAGTCCCGCCGCATCCTGGGTCGGCAGGCCGTCGATCAGGATCTGGACCCGGCCGCGGGTTTGCCCCCGGATGATGGGGCCTCCGACCGCAGGCCCGAAATAATCATTCTGGATGCCGGGAAGGTGCGACAGCGTTTCGCCCAGCGTTGCCGCCTTGCGGCGATCCAGTTCTTCGCCGCTCAGGGATGCGGGGGTAGCACTGGACAGATGATCGATATCGGTGGGCGCGGGACGCTGGCCGTTGACGGTGATCGACCGAGACGAATGTGGCGAATCACTCGACGACGATGGCGCACTTGCCACGGCGGCAAGCAAAACCAGATTGGATATCATGTTGGATGGTCCCCCTTCTCTAGAGAAGGGGCCTATAGGTATGTTATAACGTATCTAGCAAGGCAAATTGCCGCAGGGGTCATAGCCAGGCCGCCATGGAAGGTGGGTCGGCGATCCTAGGGCGGATCGACATTCAGTTTCCCTTCAATTCCTCCCCTGTAAGGGGAGGGGGACCATGCGAAGCATGGTGGAGGGGTGTCACCGGTCGCGAGCTTTGACCAACCTCGCAAACCGGGACACCCCTCCGTCAGGCCCTTGGCCTGCCACCTCCCCTTCCAGGGGAGGAAAGACTGAATGTCGATTGGCGCTAGGAATGGGATGGGGACGGTTTGCACAATAGCATCCACGCCGCCGCCACACCGGTTTCATACGCACCGTGCGCGGTGGAGAAATCCTCGCGCGAGCACGCCTCTCCGGCGAAGAACAGGCGATCGGCGACGGGTTCGGCCAGCACTTGGCGTGCTCCGGCATGGCCGACTTTCGCATGGCTGTAGCTGCCGCCGATCAGGGGAACATGGCGCCAGCGGGTCTCGTCCAGCGGAGTAAGGCGGCTGCGCCAGTCGCTGCCCAACAGCGCCACCAGTTCGTCGATGGCGAACGCCGCCGCCGCGCCGTCTTCCTCCAGCGCTTCGGCGCAGGGGCCGCCGAAAAAGCTCTCGACGATCGGCCAGCCGAAGGGCGACAGGCGGTGGCTGGCGGTGCAGGCGGAATGGGGATTGCCGGTCAGATGCGCGTGGGCGGGCCAAGGCGGGGGTCCTTGGACCGACAAAAATACCTTGTCGGCGATCCCGAGCAGCAATGCAGCGGCGGCGACATGCTTGTCAGGGAGCGGCGGGTCGAAGGTTAGCCTTTCTTCCGCCAGAACGGTAGTCGGCACGGTGACGATCACCTGATCCGCCTCGATCGTGCCATGCGATGTTTCGATGCGGAGCGTCTGGCCGCCATGATCGATACGCGTTGCGGTGACACCGGTGCGAACAGCTATCCCGGCGGCGTGGTGGGCGACGACGGTGCCATAACCCTCGACCACCGCCCAGTTGTCGTCGGTTGCGGCATTCTCATAGGTCGCCCAATCATGGAGCGACACTTCGGCCAACGACGCACCGTTGGCGTAGCCGGAGATGGCGTCGATCATCGGCCGCCACGGATCGTCTGACGCTACGAAGTCGGATAACGGGCGATCCGGCCCGTCGCGCGCGGCCATGGCCGCGTCCTCGAACCGGGCATATGCTTCCCCCGAAGCGCGCTTCTGATCAGGGGGAAAGCCCAGGTCGTTCCATTGGACCTGCCAGTTGGGAGAGCGACGATCGACCGTGAAGCCTGCCTGCTCGGCGATAGTGGTCCACGGGTTACGGGCCGCCGAATGGAGCCAGCCGCAACCATGATCGACGACATGCCCGGTCGGTAGTCGCACACTGCGGGCCCGACCGCCCAGCCGGTCCGCCGCATCGATCAGCAGGACTTGGCGCCCTGCATCGTGCAGCGTCCGCGCCGCCGCGATCCCGGCCGCGCCGCCGCCGATGACGACGGTGCGGCCCGTGGAGTTCACGCCGCCGCCAGCAACCGCTTTTCACCGGCGATGCGCATCATCGCTTTTTGCAGCTTCTCGAACGCACGCACCTCGATCTGGCGGACGCGCTCACGGCTGACGCCATAGACCTGGCTCAGCTCTTCGAGCGTCTTGGGATCGTCGGTCAGGCGACGCTCGGTCAGGATGTGTTTCTCGCGATCGTTCAGGTCGTCCATCGCGCTGACCAGCATGTCGTGGCGGACATCCGCCTCCTGCTGCTCGGCGACGACCGAGTCCTGCAGCGGCGCGTCATCGGCCAGCCAATCCTGCCACTGGCCCTCGCCATCCTCGCGCATCGAGACGTTGAGCGAGGTATCGCCCCCCATCGCCATGCGGCGGTTCATGCTGATGACCTCGTCCTCGTTAACGCCCAGATCGGTGGCGATCTTGGTCACGTCCTCGGGCCGCAGGTCGCCATCCTCGAACGCGTCGAGCTTCGACTTCATCCGGCGCAGGTTGAAGAACAGCTTCTTCTGGGCCGCGGTGGTGCCCATCTTCACCAGGCTCCACGAGCGCAGGATATATTCCTGGATCGAGGCGCGGATCCACCACATCGCATAGGTGGCCAGGCGGAAGCCGCGATCCGGCTCGAACTTCTTCACACCCTGCATCAGGCCGATATTGCCCTCCGAAATCAGCTCGGACGTGGGCAGACCATAGCCGCGATAACCCATCGCGATCTTTGCCACGAGACGCAGGTGCGAGGTGACGAGCTGCGCCGCCGCCTCCGGATCGCCATGCTCCTGGAAGCGCTTGGCGAGCATATATTCCTGCTCCGGGGCAAGGATCGGGAATTTCTTGATCTCGGCCAGATAGCGGTTGAGCGACTGCTCCCCGCCAAGCGCAGGAATCGTCGCCGGGACGTTGCTGCCTTTTGCCATGATCCTTATCTCCCTTTCTGGAGCGTCATTCCGTTTCGCCCCGTCGTCGGGCGCGAGGCGGTCTTCTGCTATACGTGAAGCCGAC
>Ga0308171_1000477_pt1 | contig 85283 bp, 87 predicted proteins | sample PhyGR1_FD_202135 | JGI IMG/M metagenome (GOLD analysis project Ga0308171, IMG submission 202135) | Phyllosphere microbial communities from UC Gill Tract Community Farm, Albany, California, United States - DLSLSG.R1 | ecosystem: Host-associated > Plants > Phyllosphere > Unclassified | place: USA...
CAACAAGCTCAAGCACTTCCGCCGCTTCGCCACCCGGTTCGACAGGCTGGCACGCCACTACCTCGCCTTCGTCCACATCGCCGCGTCAATGATCTGGATGCGGTGAATGTCGATTCGTCCTAGATCGCGCCCATGGCCAGGAAGGCGCGGCCGGCGGCGAAGTCACCGGCTTCGAAACGCGCCTCGGCCACGCTGTCGTCTCGGAACAGGAATTCGACGACGAAGGTCTCGCGCGGGTCCAGTTGGGCGATGGCGTCAGCAGCCGTTTCCGAGAAGGTCCAGATCTCGCCCTGGCGCGCGCCCTCGCTCAACAGGGTCGGGTCGGCGGCATGGGCGGCGGCGGCGAAGAAGACGCGGCGCACGGATTCGGGCGGCAGGCCGCCGCCGGTCAGCCAGACGCGCGGGGCCTGCGCCTGATCGCGCATCACCAGTCGCGCGGCATAGGGTCGGGGCCGGCCCACAAAGGAGACCACGGCCGCCGGCGTCGTCGCGGTCGGGCCCACGCCCGCCAAGCCGAAGCGGACGGGCGAGCCGCCGGTGGCGCTGTCCTGCACCAGTCGCCAGCCGACGGCCTGGCTTGCATAGCGATCGCCGCGCCAGGCGGCGTGGTCGCCGGGGAAGCTCATCCGCGCGGCGCGCGACCAGCCCGCGAAGCCCGCCTGCACCCGCGCCCGCACGCGGCCGAGGTCGCCGTCGTCGCAGGCGGTGCGCGAAGCTCTCGCCTGCGCCCGCGTCGCGGCCGCCGACAGGTCGGCGACAGGCGTGCCGGCGCGCAGGGCCGCTCCACGCGCCTGCAGCGCGGCGGCGTCCAGGGCGGCGATCAGCTTGGGTTCGAACAGGTCGCACTTCTGATGGGCCGCCAGCACGAAGACCCGGTCGTAGAAGGCGTCGGTCACCGCCGCACGCGCCGCGCCGACCGGCGCCGCCAGCGTCATGGCGGCGAGCGTCACAGCCAGCATTCTGCTGGCGGATCGGGGAGAAAGGCCTATCCTCATGCCCCGACCCTAGGGCCGCAAGGTTCCGGTCCCGTGTCCAATCAGGGTTAGCGAATTGCTTCTATCCACAGATGTCTGGGCCAGCGCCCTGATCCGCCGCGCTGAACTGGAAGGCGCCTACGCCACCGTGGTCAGGAAGGGCGACGCACGCGGCGGGGCCGTGATCGTCAAGGCCTACAACACCGCAGACCGCACGGCGCGCCTGTTCACCGAAGCCACCGGCGTGGACGGCGAGCCCCTGTGGATCCAGCCGGTCGTCAGCGAGACGGAGAGCGAGCTGGACGCCTATATCGAGCGCCAGCGCCGCTATGATCCCGACCTCTGGGTGGTGGAGATCGAGGACCGGCAGGGAAGGCATTTCCTGACGGAGAAGGTGCAGGCGGCTTAGAGGCGGCTTTCTTTCTCCCTCCCCGTTCGGGGAGGGTGGCTGAGCCGAAGGCGAAGACGGGTGGGGGCGCCAAGGCAGATCAAGCGCGACGCCCCTCTATCGCCGCGCCCTCCCCACCCGGTCGCTGCGCGACCACCCTCCCCCAAGTGGGAGGGAGAAAGATCGGGCCTCAAGTAGCCCGAAGGGCGATAGGCCCAAGAAAAATGCCTAACCGCACGTTCACCGCGTTCGTGAACGGGACCGCAAGCGAGGCGGCTTAAACCGGTCTTCATCGGGCCAGAACGGCCTGCGTAGCGGTGGACGGCCCATGCTGTTTCTCTTGAACGACGTCGTCTTCGATCTGGACGAGGCCTGCCCGGCCCCGAGCCATGACGTGCGGCGCTTCGAGAAGCTGGACTTCGACTATGTGCTGGAAATGGGCTGCGACCTGTTCGCCGAGAACCCCCTGCTGCACCGGAACGACCCCGCCCGCGCCCGACGTCTGGCCTGGCTGATCGCGCACAAGACCGACGGCGTCAACGCGGCCCTGTTCGCCGCCCCCGACGTCGGCTGCGCCCCTGAACTGGTCGAGCCGCGCTTCTGCGCCCTGCCCGAGATGATCATGCGCCAGCTCCAGTCCCGCGCCGCCCACGGCCGCCTGAGCGCGGTCGCCGCCGACAAGGCCGTCTGGGGACGCATGGCGGCCTGACGCCGCAGCCCCTTTTCCAACCGGGAAACCTTGGTTATGCCTGACGGCATCGCCATCGGGGGGCCATCGACGTGAAGCTTTTCAACCGCTTGCTGCAAGCCTTGCGGCGTAGCGCCGCTGTCGCGACCCTGTCGGTCGCAGCCGCGACGGCGGCGGGCGTCGCGCCCGCCCACGCCGACTGGATCAAGGCCGAGAGCGAACGCTTCATCGTCTATAGCGACGGCGGCGAGGGCAAGCTGCGCGAGTTCGTGCAGGAACTGGAAGCCTATGACCGCTTCCTGCGCCTGCGCATGGGCCTGGACGCCAGCGAGGCGCCGCCGCGCAAACTGCCCATCTATCTGGTCGCCTCGCGCACCGGCCTGGTCAAGGTCCGCCCCGACCTGCCCGACAACGTCGCCGGCTTCTATATGGCGACCGACGAGGACATCTTCGGCGTCGCCATGCGCGACCAGACGGTCGACACGCTGAAGCACGAATACGCGCACCACTTCATGATGCAGAACTTCTCCTATCCCTATCCGGGATGGTTCGTGGAAGGCTTCGCCGAATACTACGCCACCGTCGAGGTCGAGAAATCCCGCGTCCTGGTCGGCAAGTACAACGAAAATCGCGCCTATGCCCTGCAGGCGGCGTCCTGGATGCCGATGACGGAGCTGCTGTCCAAGCGTCCTCTTCAGAGGGCGCGCAATCGCGACACCTATTATCCCCTGGCCTGGCTGCTGACCCACTGGTTCCTGGGCGATGTCGAGCGGCAGAAAACCCTGGATCTCTATCTGCGCGACGTCGGCGCCGGCGGCGATCCGGTCGAGGCGATGGAGCGGGCGACGGGACTGAGCCCGACCGAGCTGCGCCAGACGCTGCGCCGCTACATGAACGGACGGATTCCCTATCAGGGAGTGACGGTGTCCTATCCCGCCGTGCCGATCACGGTGACCCGCCTGCCCCGCTCGGCCAACGATCTCCTGCTGCTGAACCAGCGCCTCAAGATGGGCGTCCCGGATTCCATGCGCGCCGCCACCGCCGAAGAGGTGCGCCGCGCCGCCGCCCGTCATCCCGACGATCCCCTGGCCCTGCTGGCGCTCGGCCATGCCGAACTGCACTTCGGCGATCCGGCCGCCGCCGAGGCGCCGCTGCAACGCCTGCTGGCTCTGGAGCCGGACAATGTCGAGGCCCTGCAGTATCTGGTGCGCGCCCGCCTCAAGGCGGCCGAGGACGCCGAGACGCTGGAGGAAACCGACCGCCTGAAGGCCGAGGCGCGGGTCCTGCTGCACCGCGCCTATCGCGCCGATAACGCCAACTACGTCACGCTGATGCTGATCGCCGAAGACCGGAGCGGCGGCGAAGGCTATCCGAACGACAACGACGTGACCGTGCTGGAGCAGGCCTTCGCCCTGGCGCCGCAGTTGGGCCAGACGCGCATCAACCTGGCGCAGGTGCTGATGTTCAAGGACCGGAACCCGGAGGCCGTGACCCTGCTGGAGCCCCTGGTCAACGACCCGCACCGCCCCTCAGCCGGCGCCCGCGCCATGCTGCTGCGCGCCAAGGGCGTGAGCGAGGCCGATGCCGACGCCGAAGAGGCCGAACTGCTGAAGCAGGGCGAGGCCGAAGCCGAAGACACGCCCGCCGAGGACTGAGCCCCGGCTAGAACAGTCCGAAGACGATGTGGACCGTCGTCGCCGCCAGGCAGATCAGGCCGAAGCCGCAGATCAGACCGAATACAGGGTGGAGTTCCCGTTCGCTACGCGCGGAGGGGACCTTGCCCGGATGCACCAAAGCCATGTCGTTTCCTTTCCCTTGCGGCGTCGATCTCATGGACCGGCGTCTCACAGAAACGAGCATGCCCCCAAAAGCCCCGCTTCGCGAAGGGTCTTTCACAGCATCGTGAAAATTGCGCCGTTTACCGACTGTCGCCGCGCTTGATCGCACCGAAATCGCGGCCCCCTCTTTCGCTGCACACCGGCGTTCGCTATCCGTTGAACCGCGTAACGGGGAGATCGCAAATGCGTGTTTTTGCACGAGGAAGTCGCCAGCTCGGTCCGAGGCTTGCTGGGCTTGCAGCGGCGCTGACCGCGAGCCTGCTGAGCGCCACCGTAGCCCATGCGGAATGGCTCAAGGCCGAGACCGACCATTTCATCGTCTATGGCGACACGTCAGAAGCCAGCCTGCGCCGCTATGCCCGCAAGGTCGAACGCTTCGACGCCCTGTTGCGCACCTATTATCCGATCCAGACCGAGTACGAAATTCCCAAGCTCGAGATCTTCATGGCCGACGGTCGGCGCGACATGAACCAGGTCTCGCCTGGCATCAGCGAAGGCGTCGCGGGCTACTACTCCCCCAACAGCGGCCGAATCTACGCCGTGGTGGATACGCGCAGCCGGATGGGCGACGTCGTCGTCTATCACGAATACGCCCACCACTTCATGTTCCAGATGCGCGCTAACGCCTATCCGTCCTGGTTCGTGGAAGGCTTTGCCGAGTACTATTCGACGGCCGATGTCGACGAAGACCACATCCAGTTTGGACTTCACAACCCCGGCCGAATGAACTCCCTGACCGTTGGCGGGAACACCTGGGCCGACATGGAAGACGTGCTGAAATGGCGCCTGACGGCTTCTGGCCGCTATCCGGCCCATCTCTATTACGCTCAGGCCTGGGCGATGACGCACTATTTCATGAGCACGCCCGAACGCACGCAAATGCTGGGTCGTTATCTGGCTGGTGTCGTCGGTGGCGAGGATTCGGTCGTCGCCATGCAGACCGCGACGGGCCGCACGCCCGACGAACTGCAAAGTGACGTCCGACGCTATCTGCTCGGAAGGATCAACGTGCTGTCGCCCCAGATCGAACTGCCAGATCCGGACGTGAAGATCTCACAACTCCCTAAAAGCCTTGCGGAAGCCGTCTGGCTGGACATCCGGCTCGACAACGAACCCGTGATCGTAACCGCCAATGACGACGACGGCCGCACGAAAAAATCCGAAAGCCAAAAGGCCCGAGAAGTGCGCGAGGAAGCCGAACAGCGCGTTGAGCTGATCCGTTCCGCCTTCGCCATGGCGGAGACGCACAAGGGCGACCGCACAGGTCTGCTGCTCGCTGCGCGGGCACATCGCCTGACGAAGCGGCCGGATCTGGCGCTAGCTACACTGGAACCCGCGCTCAACGACGCCCAGAAGGACGCCGACATCCTTCGTGTTGCGGCCATGGCCCTGCTGGATCAGGCCGGCGCCGAAACCGACCCGGAAGCCGCTCAGGCCCTGCGCCGTCGCGCCAGCGGCTATCTGGCCCGGGCCATGGACGCCGCTCCGACAGATTTCCGTGTCTATCTGGGCCTGAACGACACCCGCCGCGGCGGAGCACGCTATCCCACCGACAACGACATCTCGACTCTGGAGGTCGCCACTGCTCTGGCGCCGCAGTCTTTCGAGGCACGTCTGCGGCTAGGCGACGCCTACATGACGCGCAACCTGAACGTCGAAGCCCTTCAAGTGCTCACACCGGTGTCCAACAGCCCCCACCGCAGTTCCTACACCCGCAGAGCCCGCGAGATGATCACCCGCGCCCGCGCCGGACTGGGCCAAGCCCCCGAAGATTACGGCGACGCGCCGGAAGAGGCCGATCAATCCGAGGCGCCGCCCCCCGACGCCACGGAGTGACTTTTAGCCCCGCCCGCGCTACCTGCCGCCCCATGTCGAAACTGACCCTGCCTGAAGAGGCCGGCCGCCGCCGGACCTTCGCCATCATCGCTCACCCGGACGCCGGCAAGACGACGCTGACCGAGCATATCCTGCTGGCCGGCGGGGCCATTCGCGCGGCGGGCGCCGTGCGGGCGCGCGGCGAGAACCGGCGGACGCAATCCGACTGGATGAAGATCGAGAAGGAGCGCGGCATCTCGGTCTCGGCCTCGGTCATGACCTTCGAGCACACCACGTCCGACGGCGTGGCCAAGATGTTCAACCTGCTGGATACGCCGGGCCACGAAGACTTTTCGGAAGACACCTATCGCACCCTGACCGCCGCCGACTGCGCCATCATGGTGCTGGACGCCGCCAAGGGCATCGAGCCGCAGACGCTGAAGCTGTTCGAGGTGTGCCGCCTGCGCGACATTCCGATCATCACCTTCATCAACAAGCTGGACCGCGAAGCCCAGGACCCGATGGCCCTGCTGGACGAGATCGCCTCGCGGCTTCAGTTGGACCCCGCCCCGATCTGGTGGCCCGCCGAGAGCGGCAACCGTCTGCGCGGCATGGTCGAAATGGGCACCGGCAAGTTCCAGCCCTACACCAAGAAGCCGGCCGGCGCGAAAGAGGACCCCGGCCACCCCGAGGCCCTGCCCCTGGCCGACGCCGCCCAATACTTCGAGGCTGGCGAGCACGAAGCCCTGATGGAGACGCAGGAGCTGATCGAGGCCGGCTATCCGAGCTTTGACCGCCAGTCCTTCCTGGAAGGCCATATGACGCCGGTGCTGTGGGGCTCGGCGCTGCGCCACTTCGGCATCGACGAACTGCTGGCCGCCATCGGCGAATGGGCCCCGCCGCCCAAGGTCATGCCGGCGCGGAAAGAAGCCCCGCCCGAGACCCGCAACGCCCCCGCCCCCGTCGAGATCGAGGTCGAGCCGGGCCAGGCCGAAGTCACCGGCTTCGTCTTCAAGGTCCAGGCCAACATGGACCCCAACCACCGCGACCGCATCGCCATGTTCCGCATGGCCTCGGGCAGCTTCAAGCGCGGCATGAAGCTGAAGGTGCAGAACACCGGCAAGCAACTCAGCGTCAACGCCCCCATCATGTTCTTCGCCTCGGACCGTGAACTGGCCGAGGACGCCTATGCCGGCGACGTCATCGGCATTCCCAACCACGGCGTGCTGCGCGTCGGCGACAGCCTGTCGGAAAGCGGCCTGATCCGTTTTGCCGGCCTGCCCAACTTCGCCCCGGAAATCCTGCAGCGCGTCCGCGTCAAGGACCCGCTGAAGGCCAAGCACCTGAAGAAGGCGCTGGAGGGTCTGGCCGAAGAAGGCGTGACCCAGCTGTTCCGCCCCGAGCTGGGCTCGGACTTCATCGTCGGCGCCGTCGGCCAGCTGCAGTTCGAGGTCATGGCCGACCGTCTGGGCGAGGAATACAACCTCGACGTCATGTTCGAGCCCAGCCCCTACGCCGAGGCGCGCTGGGTGGCGCCCGCCGGGGAAGGGACCAAGGCCGACCTCGAAGACTTCGCCGGCAAGTACCGGCCGCAGATGGCCGTCGACATCGACCAGGCCCCGGTCTTCCTGGCCAAGTCGAGCTGGGAGACCGGCTACGTCTCCGAACGCTTCCCCAGGATCGCCTTCACCAAGACCAAGGAACGGGGCTGACCTTCGGGGTCAGCCGCCAGCCACCAGAGCCTCGGGCGCCTCGTAGCGTTCGGTCGAGCCGAGGAAGATCTTGTAGAGGTCGCCGACCTTCTCGACCCTGAAGCCCTGGGCGGCGGCGCCGTCCGCCTGACTGACGTCTGAGCCGACGGCGCCGGTTCGGTCGAAGAACAGGCTGCGCGTGCGGCCGTCGGGCAGGCTGACCTTGACCACGGCTGAGCCGTCCGCGTTGCGGATCACGCCGGCGTCGCACCGACCCATGGGCTGCTCAGCGGCCAGAGCGCAGGCGACCGTGCCGGTGGCGTGAAACGCCGTCCCCGCGACACGCGCATCGACCTGTTCCGGCAAGGGTTGAGCCTGAGGCGCGGGCGTATCGGCGGGCGCAGCCTCGATCGGTGCGGGCTGACTGTCCTGGCCGCAGGCGGCGAGGGCCAGGACGCCGACGGCCGCCAGGGCTGACCGGATCACCAGAACGGGCTGCATCTGCATCTCCCCTTGAATAGGCGCACCGAAGGTCGCCCCGGCGCGCCGCCGCGTCAAGGGCGCGCACGTTCAGGTCGTGCGGACCTGCGGCCAATCGACGTTTTGCAGTTGTCATGAGCGCGGCCTAATCTCATCGCCAGGGGGAATGTTCGCATGATGATTCACAGGAATGGCGGACGCCAGCGGTCGCGGGCGCTGCGTAATCTGATGCTGGGCGGCGCCCTGGCGCTGTTGTCAGCCCAGGCGGCCCAGGCCGAGTGGCGGCGCGCCGAGACGGACAACTTCGTCGTCTATAGCGATGGCTCGGAACGGTCGCTGCGCGAATACACCCTGAAACTGGAACGTTTCGACGCGCTTTTGACATCGCGCTTCGGCAGAGGCCCCACAAACGAGGTCCGTAAGCTGCCGGTTTATCTGGTGGCAGACGCTCGGGCGCTGCGTGTGGCCATACCCGGCCTTCCCGCTGGCATCGCCGGCTACTATTCCAGCAGCGAAAATGACATCTTCGCCGTCCTCGTGCGTGGCGAAAGCGACGACCTCCTGCTCCACGAATACAGCCATCACGTCATGGCCCGGGCCGGCGACGTCCGATATCCGGGATGGTTTCGCGAGGGGTTCGCCGAATACTTCGCTACAGCGACGGTGACCGAGCGCGGTCAGGCGTCCTTCGGCCTGCCTGACCCCGGCCGCCTGCGCGCCCTGCAACAGGACCGCTGGCTGACAATGGACGTCGTGCTGCGAGCTGACAGCTCTTTCGGGATCGGCAGCGAGTCGGGACGGGGCATGTATTACGCCCAGTCCTGGGCCCTGACCCACTGGCTGCTGGCCGATACAGCCCGGATACGAAACCTGTCCGCCTATGTCAGCGCGGTCAACCGCGGCCAGGACCCCGTCGAAGCCTGGCAGGGGATCTTCGCGATGACGCCCGATCAGCTGACAGCCCAGCTTCGGGCCCATGTCAGCGGACGCCTGACCTACGCCAAGGTCGATATCCCGCCGGTCAACCCTGTGATCACCGTCTCGACCCTGTCGCCCGCCGCCGATGTGGTGCTTCTTCCCATGATCAACGCCCGTTCGTGGAATCCCGCCGAGATCGACGGGCCCGCGCTGCTGGACACATTGCAGACAGCCGCCGCCCGCTTCCCCGATGATCCCCTGGCGCTGGTCGCACTGGGCCGTGCGGAAAAGCGCTGGGGGGACCCGGTCGCCGCCGAAACGGCGCTGACCCGCGCGCTCGAACGTCAGGGCGACAATGTCGAGGGCCTCATCCTGATGGCGGACCTTGCAACGGAGCGCGGGATGGATGCGGCGGACGAGGCGGAGCAGACACGACAACAGGATCTGGCGCGGGACTTCCTTCGCCGCGCCCTGGAGGCTGATCCCACGGACGGCCGGGTCTATAGCGCACAGACCAGATTCCGTCGGGCCGGGTTCCGCTGAGCCATGGTTGACGAGGAGCGAGACTGAGGCTTCTCAGGTCTTGCTAGTCCAGGCCGCCGGGCGCGCCTCGCGCTTCGGGGCGATCTCGAACCAGGGCATGAAGCGCTGGATCAGGGGGCCGTTGGCCAGGGCGTAGAGGATGGTGCCGACGCCGGCCACGCCGCCCAGCAGCCAGCCCCCGCCCAGGACCGCGACCTCGATCGCCGTGCGCGCACAGCCGATGCGCCAGCCGGTGATCCGCACCAGACCCGTGGTCAGGCCGTCGCGCGGGCCGGGGCCCAGCCCTGCGCCGATATAGGCCGCCGTCGCCGCGCCGTTCAGGACGATGGCGGCGATGAGGAAGGCGATCTTCAGCGCCAGCCCCTCGATCGGCGGCAGGGCCCACAGGGCGACATCCGCCGCCGTGCCGATGATCAGGACGTTGCAGATGGTGCCGACGCCCGGCTTCTGACGCAGCGGTATCCAGATCAGCAGCACCAGGGCCCCGACCAGATTGACGATCAGGCCCAGGCTCAGCCCCGTCAGCTCCGACAGGCCCTGATGCAGGACGCTCCACGGGTTCAGGCCCAGGTCGGCGCGGACCATCAGGGCCAGAGAGGCCCCATAGAGCAGAAGACCGACCTGGAGCTGGATGAAACGACGCATGAACATAGGGCCATAGAGCGCATCAATGGCCTTGTTTTATAGGGCCGCTTTGACGAGGGTGGCCTTATGCGCGATCTGCTCGTCAACCCCGCCTCCCTGTCGCGTCAGTTGAAAGGCTGGCGCGGGCCAGAGGGCGAGCCCGCCTATCGCCGCCTGTCCGAGGCGCTGAAGCTGATGATCCTGGACGGGCGGTTGCCGCTGGCGGCGCGGCTGCCGGGCGAGCGGCGTCTGGCCGAGACCCTGGGCGTCAGCCGCATCACCGTCAGCGCGGCGCTGGACCGGCTGCGGGCCGACGGCTTCGTCGCCAGCCGCGTCGGCTCAGGCAGCTTCACCGCCCTGCCCGCCAGTCCGGCGGCCCGGCCCGCGCGACGTCTGGACGGGCCCCTTCAACAGGGCCATCAGGCGGGCGTCATCGACATGGCCACCGCCGTCATGCCCGCCGACGAACAGGTCCACGCCGCCTATGCCCGCGCGCTGGAGGCCCTGCCCGCCCACCTGCCCGGCCACGGCTATGAGCCGGTCGGGGTCGAGGCCCTGCGCCGCGTCGTCGCCGACCGCTACGCCGCCGACGGCATGGCGACCCGCCCCGACCAGATCGTGACCACGGCGGGGGCGCAGAATGCGCTCGCCCTGCTGCTGCGCGCCGTCACCCGGCCCGGCGACGCCGTGGCAGTCGAGCACCCCACCTATCCCCACGCCCTGGACGCCATGCTGCGGGCGGGCCTGCGCCCCTTGCCGGTGGCCATGACGGCGTCGGGCTGGGACATGGCGGGACTGATCGCCGCCATCGAGCGGAACCGGCCCCGCCTCGTCTATCTGATCGGCGCCCATCAGAACCCGACCGGCCATGTCCTGTCCGCCGAGGACGAGGCGACGGTGGCGCGGGCGGCCCAACGCGTCGGCGCCCTGCTGGTGCTGGACGACACCCTGCGCGAGGTCTGGTTCGACCGTCCGCCCCCGCCGCCCGCCGATCACGGCCCCCACGTCGTGCGGCTGGGCTCGACCAGCAAACCCTATTGGGGCGGGCTGCGCGTCGGCTGGCTGCGGGGCCACGACGCGGTGGTCGAGGCCGTGGTGCGCCACCGCCCGTCGCTGGACCTGGGCGCCCCGGTCATGGAGCAACTGGCGGCCGCCATGCTGCTGAGCGGCGATCCGGCGCCCCTGGCCGCGCGTCGCCGGACGCTGGCGGGTCGCGAGGCCCACCTGCGTGGCCGACTGGCCGAGGCCCTGCCCGAGTGGCGGACGCGCCGCCCCGACGGCGGCCTGTCGCTGTGGGTCGAACTGCCCCGGCCCGACAGCACGCGACTGGCCCTGGCCGCGCCGGATCACGGGGTGCGGATCGCGCCCGGCACGCGGTTCGGCCTCAACGGCGCCTTCGACCGCTTCATCCGCCTGCCCTTCAGCCAGACCGAGGCCGATCTGGACCGCGCCGTCGCCGGGCTGGCCGCCGCCTGGCGCACGCTGGACCGCAGCGCGCCGCGAAGGGCGGCGAAAACGGTCGAGGACGCCGTGCTCTAGGCTCGCCGCTCCAGCCCGAAGGTCATGGCGAACATCAGGACGCAGACGAGGCTGGAGGCCAGCAGCGCCATGCCCGCCGAGCGGTCCAGCAGGACGCCGTAGCTGAGCGGCGCCGCCGCCTGAAGGAAGCGGGCGGGGGTCAGGATCAGGGCCTGACGCGTGGCGTAGTTGTCCTTGCCGAACAGGTGCAGCGGCAGGACGCCCGAGGCCACGGACAGGAGGCCGTTGCCCGCCCCCTGACCCAGGGCCACCGCCCCCGCCACCCCCTTGCCGCCGAGATAGGCGACGGCCGCGCCCAGCGGGTGCAGCAGGGTGGCCAGCCGCAGCACGGCGACCGGCGAACCCTGGCCCGGCGCCAAGAAGGCCAGCAGCCGCACCCCCACCGCCGCCCCGGCCATCAGGCTGGCCGCGCCCGCCGCCTGGGCCGGCTCCAGCCCCAGCCGTCCCAGCAGGCGCGGCAGGTGGGCGCTCATCGCCGTGGCGATCCACCAGGCCCCCGCGAACAGGACCGCCAGCCGGATCATGCGCCCGTCCCAATGCACCGGCTCGCCGTCCGCCGGGGGACGCGGCCCGGCGCGACCGTCGGGCAGCAGGGTCAGATAGAGGGGCAGGCAGACCAGAAGATGCAGGGCCGCCCAGCCGAAACAGACGCCGCGCCAACCGACCAGCTCCGTCATCGCCAGGGTCATGGGCCAGCCCAGCGCCCCGCCGAAGGCGCCGATCAGGGAGACCGCCGTGATCGGCTTCTTCGCCGCCTCGCCGTGGATGGCGACCAGAACCGCGAAGGCCGGACCATAGAAGCCGACGCCCATGCCGATCCCCAGGGTCAGGATCGAGGCGACCATGCTGACCGGCCCCTGCGACAGGCCCAGCCCCGCCAGACCGGCGGCGAAAGCCACCGAGGCCGCCGCCAGCACCTCGCGCCCGCCGCGCCCATCGACCCAGCGCCCGCCAAAGGGACTGAGCGCCGCCGAGATCAGGAAGGCCCCCGACAGACCCGCAAACACCAGCGACGGCCTGGTTCCGGTCCCCGCCGCCAGCGGTTCGGCCAGCACCCCCAGCAGGTAGTAGCTGGAGGCGAAGGCGACGATCAGACCAAGGCCGAGGACGGGGACGATCAGACGGTGCGCGAGGGAGGACGACATGGGCCGGTGTCGCCGCATTGCCGTCGTGGCGAAAGCGACCTATCGGGAAGGGCATGTTCGAAAACCTCACAGCTTCCGGCGCCCTGCCCTCGCTGAACGCCCTGCGCGCCTTCGAGGCCATGGCGCGGACCGGCAGCGCCACCCTGGCCGGGGCCGAGCTGAACGTGACCCACAGCGCCGTCAGCCGTCAGGTCAAGGCGCTGGAAGCCCAGATGGGGGTGCGGCTGTTCGAGGGGCCGCGTCACGCCCTGACGCTGACCCACGCGGGCCGCGACCTGCTGCCCGGGCTGACCGCCGCCTTTGACGGCATAGCCGCGGCGGTCGCCGGCGCGCGGGGCGAGGGTCAGGACCTGCGTGTCGCCGTCAACGCCAGCCTGTCGGTCAAATGGCTGATCCCCCGCTTGCCCGACTTCGGACGGCTTCATCCCGAGGTGCGGGTGCATCTGGTCGAACTGGCGCCCCATGCGGTCAGCCATCGCGGGGCCGACGTGGTGTTGCGCCTGCTGGCCGCGGCCCAGATCACCGCCCTGAACGCCGAGGTCGTGATCCCCAGCGCCGTCGGCCCGGTGATCGCGCCGGCCCTCTCGAGCGAGGATGCGCGCACGACGGTCCTGACCGCGCCCCGCCTGACCGCGCGCACCCATCCCAGCGGCTGGAAAGACTGGTCGGCGCTCAGCGGCCAGACCTCGATCGCGACCGCCGAACGCCCGGTAGCCCATCTGCATTTCGTGCTCGATGCGGCCCTGTCAGGCTGGGGCGCAGCGGTCCTGCCCTGGGCGCTGGCGGCGGAAGCGGTCGGCGACGGTCGGCTGCTGGCCCCGTTCGGGTTTCAGGCCGACGGCGGAGCGGTCGCGGCCATCCCCGGCGCGGGCGAGCCGTCGCGGGCGCGCCGCGCCTTCGTCCGCTGGCTGGTCGATCAGGGCCGCGCCATGCGCCCGGCGCCCCTGCCGACCTGACTGCAACCTGAAGCTTTACTGAACACGTCTTTCATCCGACACACGCTCGTGGTTGTCTAGGGAGAGGCGGCGCCGGCTCCTTCCCGCCCGGCGCGCCGTGGAGTTCCTGATGTTCATCCCTGTCGTCACCGCGCTTGCGGTTCTGGGCCAGACCGCCCCGACGACCCGGCTCGTTTCCTATGACGAGGCGGTGCGGTGCGCTGGGCTGACCCAGGCGGCGTCGGAGCTGGAAGGCGGAGAAAGCCGCTATGGCCGCACCCTGTATGACGCGGCCCTCTACTGGTCGCTGGCGGCGATGCAGGCCGCCACGGCGTCGGGCCGCGATCCGGTTGCGGCCGAGAACGACCAGACCCGCGCCCGCGTCGATTCGGTGAAACGGCTGTCCGCCGGCGAGGCGGACGCCCGCGCCGTGCTGCAACGCTGCCGTCAGAAAACGCCGCGCCTGGGCTGATTCCTCGGCCCGCCGACACGCCCCACATTTTCCTCGTTATGCTCAAGCCGAACCGTTCCAGCGGCGCTGCGTTTGCTTGTGCGTCTGCAGGATCGCCCTCGCGATCCCGAAGCGGGACGACGAAGGTCTGGAATGTTCGAATTCGGCAGAGATCTGCGGCGGCTGTTCGAGAAGGCGCGCGACAGCGACGATCTGGGCTGGCTGGAACTGATCGGGGTCGGCCTGGTCGAGATCGAGGCTCGGCAGCAGAGCGTCGACGCGGGTCGGGTCTCCTGCGCTCGTCCCCATGAGGCGGCGCTTCGCGCCTCCGCCCTGTGGCGAGAGCACGCGCGCCGCAGCGGCGCCGCCGCCAGCCTGAACAAGGCCGAGGCCGCCGCCCGCGACGCCCTTCATCACGCCCACAATGACGACGAGATCATCCGCGCCACGCTGGAACTGGCCCAGGGCGGGATGCTCGCCTTCGACCTTTGCGGCGAACCCGCCAGGCTGGAGGCGGTGCTCACCCTGCTCGCCGCCCTGCCGGCCGCACGCCGCAGCGACACCCTGGCCGCCGTCACCGCCCTGCACGCCCGCCTGAGGGCGCGGCAGGCCTCCCTCTCGGGCGAGACGGAGGCCCTGCAAGAGGCCGCCGCCCTGCTCGACGGGGCCCTTCAGGGACTGAAGGGACAGCAGCGACCCCTGGAGGAGGATTTGCGCCTGGACCGCGCCGCCCTGATGCTGGAGGCGGGGCTGGCCGCGCGCGACCCGCGCATGCTGGATCAGGCCGGCGCCGACCTGCGCGCCCTGGTCGAGGCCGCCACGCCCGAACAGCGCCCGCTGAGCCGCGCCCGCGCCCTGGCCCTGTGCGCCGCCGGGATGGCGGCCCTGGCCGCCGTCGCCGACGACGTCATGGCGCGCGACCAGGCCCACGCCCTGTTCGACGCCGCCGCCGACCAGTTCACGCCCGACCACAGCCCCCTGGACTGGGCCGCCATCCAGGTGCTGCGGGCCGAGCGGGAGACCCTGCCCCTGCTGGTCCTGGTTCAGGCCGAGGCCCTGACCGAGGGCGGCGGACTGGTGCTCGGCGCCCTGGCGCATGAACGGCGTGTGGCCCAGGAAGCGACGCGCGCGGGTTCGGTCGGCGACCTGACCGCCCTGCTGGACATCGAAACCGGCCTGCGCCGTCGTCTGGTTCGCCCTTCAGGCGTATCGACGCCGCTGGACTGGGCCGCCGACCAGATCGGCATGGCGCGCATCGCCCTGGCCCGCGCCCGCTGGACCGGCGAGACGCCGCGCGAACTGGGGTTGATGCTGGTCGAAGCCGCCGCGACGGCGCGTGAGTATGGAGCCACCGCCCTGGCTCAGCGCGCCGAGCGACTGGCGCGAACGCCCGAGACGGCCTGAGCTCTTCCGCCGCAGCGGCCTTGACCCGGCCCCTCCGGGCGCCTAGCTGACGGGCTTCTCTGAAAGGCCCCAATCGTGACCGATCAAACGACCGCCCAAGCCGCCGACCCTGTCCACGCCTTCATCGCCCAGACCGTGGCCGAGCACGACGTGGTCCTGTTCATGAAGGGCACGCCGGACGCCCCGCGCTGCGGCTTCTCCTCGCTGGCGGTGCAGATCCTCGACCACGTAGGCGCGGCCTTCGTCGGCGTCGACGTGCTTCAGGACGAAAGCCTGCGCGACGGCATCAAGGCCTTCACCGACTGGCCCACCATTCCCCAGCTCTACGTGAAGGGCGAATTCGTCGGCGGGTCGGATATCGTGCGCGAGATGTTCCAGGCGGGCGAACTTCAGGCCCTGATGGTCGAGAAGGGCGTGCCCCTCGGCGAGGCCTAGGCCCCGATGGCCCGGCCGCAGTTGATCCCGCGCGAGGACCGCGAGGTCTTCATCGTCCCTCTGGACGTGCGGCCGGAACACATCGACGAGAACAACCACGTCAACAATGTCGTCTATGTCGGCTGGCTTCAGGACGTCGGCACGGCCCACTGGAACGCGCGCTTCGACGAGGCGACGCGGGCGAAGTGGTCCTGGGTCGCCCTGCGGCACGAGATCGACTACCTGCGCGCCATCGCCCCCGGCGCGACCGGCGTGGTCGCCCGCACCTGGGTCGGCGACCCGCAAGGCCCGCGCTTCAACCGCTATGTCCGCATCGAGGACGGCGAGGGCCGCCTGTGCGCGCAGGGGCTGTCGGAATGGTGCCTGGTCGACGCCGAAACCCTGCGCCCCGCCCGCATCCCGGCGGAGATGCTGGGGCCGTTTTCGGCTTAAGCTGACTGACTTTCTCCTCCCCATTCCATGGGGAGGTGGCGCGTCGCAATAGCGACGTGACGGAGGGGGCGGCGCTACGTCAGCCGCTCCAGCACCACGCCCCTGATGGCATTCAACACGCCCTCTATCTCGCCGCGCACATCGCTGGCTTGAACCCGCAGCACGGCGATCCCTCGCCCCGCAAACCACGCCGTACGCCTGACGTCATGACGCGCCTGATCGGGGTCGCCGTGGACCATGCCGTCCACCTCCACGGCCAGCCTCGCCTCGGCGCAGTAGAAGTCGAGGATGTAGGGACCGACAGGATGCTGTTTGCGAAACTTCAGCCCATCGAGCTTGCGCCCCTTGAGTTGCAACCAAAAGCTGAGCTTCCGGCGGCGTCAAAGCACGTCGCATACGACGCGCCCGTTCGTAGCTTATGCTGTCAGCCACAGCGTCGCCCCCTCCACCACTTCGTGGTCCCCCTCCCCATTGCTGCGCAACAGGGAGGAAGGAGCAAGGCTTACAGGCTGATCGGGTTCAGCACACGGACAGGCTGACCAGCCGTCAGGCCAAGCTCGGCGTAGGTCCAGCTGACGGTCACGCCTTCGCGGACGATCGCCTTGCACAGGTCAGGCGCGCGGCGGATCAGGCTGAGCTCGGTCGGATCTGTATCCTTGATCTTGACCTCGAAGCTGGAGGCCTCGGTGCAGCCGTTCGAGCCGACCACGACGCTCAGACGCTGACCGTCGAAGTCGATCTTGCGGACGGCTTCCAGGACTTCGGTCTGAACGGCGACCTGGTTGGCGGCGTTGATGTTGACCTTCCGCTCGCCGCCCTCGCTCGAATAGATGACGCAGCCGCCCAGCAGCGGCAGCAGGGCGAAGGCCGCGACGGCTGCCAGACGCATCAGTTGGCCTCGGCGGGCGACGAGTGGATGACGCGGGTGGTCGGCTTGTCGCTGGCGATGATGATGCAGCCCGAGAGCATGGGCGCGGCGACGGCGGCGACGGCGAGAGCGATGATGAGACGGCGCATAGGTGTTCCCCTTCTTGGCTGGCCGGAAACTGCCAGCGTCGCCGTTCCGGATCACGTGAATAATCGGAAAGGCGGGGGTTGAACGAAACCGCCACAGCCATAGCTACTGTGTCGCCCACCTCCCCGGGACCATCGAAAGACCTCTGCATGAGCCTGCTGTTCACCCCGCGCGCCGTCGGGCCGCTGACGCTGAAGAACCGCATCGTCGTCGCCCCCATGTGCCAGTATTCGGCCGTGGACGGCCTTCCCCAGCCCTGGCACGCCCAGCACATCGGTCGCATGGCCCTGTCGGGCGCCGGCCTGGTGGTGATCGAGGCGACGGGGGTCGAGGCGGCGGGCCGCATCTCCTGGGCCGACACCGGCCTGTGGAACGACGAGCAGGAAGCCGCCTTTGCGAAGATCATCCGCGACATCCGCACCTATTCCGACACCCCCATCGGCGTCCAGCTGGCCCACGCGGGCCGCAAGGCCTCGACCAATCCGCCGTGGATCGACCGGGGCGGCCCCGCCCCCGCCGACAAGGCGTGGGAGACCTTCTCCGCCTCGGCCCAGGCCTTCAAGACCGACTGGCACACGCCAACGGCCCTGGACCAGGCGGGCATGGACAGGGTGGTCGAGGCCTTTGTCGAGTCAGCGAAACGCGCCGACCGGGCCGGGTTCGATCTGGTCGAGCTGCACGCCGCCCACGGCTATCTGCTGACCCAGTTCCTGTCGCCGCTGTCGAACGAACGGACCGATGCGTTCGGCGGCTCGCTGGAAAACCGGATGCGCTTCCCGCTGCGGGTGGCCCAGGCCCTGCGCGACGCCTGGCCCCGGAACAAGGCGCTCGGCGTCCGCTTCAACGGCTCGGACTGGACCGAAGGCGGCATCACCCCGGACGAGGCCGCCGCATTCGGCCAGGCCCTGCACGCCATGGGCTATGACTATCTGCACCTGACCAGCGGCGGCAATGTCGCCACGGCCCGCATCCCCGGCGACCAGCCCAACTATCAGGTCGCCTTCGCCGAGACGGTCAAGGCGGCGGTCCCTGAGGCCAATGTCATGGCCGTCGGCATGATCGTCACCCCGCAACAGGCCGAGGACCTGCTGGTTCAGGGCAAGGCCGATCTGATCGCCGTGGCCCGCGCCGTGCTGGACGATCCCAACTGGGGCCACCACGCCGCCGTCGCCCTGGGCCAGTCGGAGGGCCTGCCCGTCCAGTACGAACGGGCCGGCGCGGCGCACTGGCCCGGCTATGCGGCGGCCAGGGCCCTGGCGGACGATTCCGTCGCCGCCTGAGCCGGACCTGACGGCGTCGCCGCGATCACGGCGGCGCCGTTGGACAGGGCGTCGGCCTCGGGCTGAGGTCGGCCCAGCAGGTAGCCCTGCACCTCGTTGCAGCCCTGGGCCCGCAGGAAGGCCAGCTGTTCCGGCGTCTCCACGCCCTCGGCCAGAACCGGGATCGACAGGCTTTCGCCAATGGTCAGGACAGCGCGGATGATGGCCCGCGACTGCGGCGCCTCGCCGTCCAGCTCGGTCATGAAGGAGCGGTCCAGCTTGATCTTGTCGAAGGGGAAGGCCCGAAGGGTCGACAACGACGAATAGCCGGTGCCGAAGTCGTCCATGGCGATGGTGACGCCCAGCGCCTTCAGCTGACGCAGCACATGGGTCGTCCGCTCCATGTCGCTGATCATGGCCGTCTCGGTGATCTCCAGCTCCAGCCGCGAGGCCGCCAGACCCGTCTCCGCCAGGACCTGCTGCACCAGACGCGGCAGGTCGACATGACCCAGTTGCACCGGCGACAGATTGACCGCGATGCGATGGGGCTCGGCCCAGGCGGCGGCCTGCTTGCAGGCCTGACGCAGCACCCATTCGCCGATCGGCAGGATCAGGCCGGTCTCTTCGGCCACGGGGATGAAGTCCGACGGCGGAATGTTGCGCCCGGTCTCGTCCTTCCAGCGCAGCAGGACCTCATAGCCGGTGGCCTTGCCGGTCTCGACCGAGGCCTGGACCTGATAGTGAAGCTGGAACTGCTCGTTGTCCAAGGCCTCGCGCAGGGCCTGGGTGACGCGGCGCCGGGCGCGGACGGCCTGATCCATGTCGGCCTCGTAGAAGCAGATGTCGACCGTCAGCGACCCCTTGGCGCGGTACATGGCCAGGTCGGCGTTGTTGATCAGGGTCGACAGGTCGTCGGCGTCCTGGGGCCAGAGCGAGACGCCGATGCTGGCGCCGCAGGACAGGTCGGCGTGGTCGATGGTCACGGGACGAACCACGGCCGCGCGAAGCCGCTCGGCAACGGCCTGGGCCTCGGCGCGCGAGGCCACCGGGGCCATGGCGACGAACTCGTCGCCGCCCTGCCGGGCGACGAACTCGCCCTCCTTCAGGGCGTCGCGCAACTGATCCGAAATCCGGCACAGCAGCTGGTCGCCGACGGCGTGGCCGTAGAGGTCGTTGACCTCCTTGAACCGGTTCAGGTCGAGGGCGAACAGGGCCAGGGTCTGTCCCGGCTTGATGGTCGCCGTCTGGCGGTTCAGACGTTCGAGGAAGGAGGCGCGGTTGGGCAGGCCCGTCAGGCTGTCGTTGCGCGCCAGATGGGCGATGCGGCGCTCCTGGGCCTGGCGGGCGCGCAGGTCGCGCACGGCGTAGATCATGACCGCCCCCTCGCTGACGTGGTCATGCTTGGCCGACAGTTCGACCGGCAGGACCTCGCCCGAGACCGTCTTCAACGACGACTGCACCATGTCCCCGTCGACCAGGCGCGCGGCGTCTTCGGCCCAGTCGGACAGGCTCTGGCCGATCAGGGCCTCGCGCTCGACGCCGATCAAGGCGGTCAGGGCGCCGTTCAGGGCGACGATGACGCCGTCGCGCTCGACCGCCATGCCGTCGACGCTGCCTTCGATCAGGTGCTGCAGGCGCACCTCGGCCTGACCGCGCGACTGGCTGTCCAGCGCATAGCTGGCGGCGCCGGCGCCCAGGACCAGCAGGCCCACGCCCGCGACGCCGATGGCGATGGCCTGGTGGGCGTCATTTCCCGTCAGGGCGCCGTCCAGCGGCGCAAAGGGCAGGATGATCATGGCCGACATGGCGGTGAAGTGCAGGATCACGATGCCCAGGACCATGCAGACGATGGCCAGCCAGCGCCCTCGCGCGTCGGCGGCCTTGTCCGCCAGGCGGAAGGACAGGGCGCCGAACAGCAGGGAGCCCGCCACGGCGGCGACGACATAGGCGCTCGACCAATGGATCACCGCATCCACGGCGAACGCCGCCATGCCGATAAAGTGCATGCTGGCCACGCTCAGGCCGAACAGCAGGCCGCCCATGATCGCCGCCCCGCGCAGCCTTTGCGCGGCCAGCAGCAGGGCCGCCCCCGACCCTGCGATGGCCACCAGCAGCGACACGCCCATCAGGCCCGGCTCATAGGTGACGAGAACGCCGGGCTCATAGGCGATCATGGCGACGAAGTGGGTGCACCAGACCGTGGCGCCGCCGGCGACGGCGCCCAGGAAGACCCAGGCGATGCGCGCGCCGGCCCGCGTGCTGCGGACCCGCTTCAGCAGGCTGATGGTGATCCAGCTTCCCAGCACGCAGACAAGAGCGGCCAGGGCGACCAGCGCCGGATTATGGGCGGTGGTCAGGCAATCGACGAGACGCATGGGATCCCTGGGGGAAGGATACTGAAACGACCCTTTCCCTAGAGCCCCAATCCTTAATCCGTGGTCGTCTTAGATGGCTAACAAAGCCTTGCCGTGACACCGGGGGTCAGGACGCCTCTTTCGGCTTGTCTTCCGGGCGCATCATATAGGGGTTGTTGACCGACACCTCGGCGCCGGGCGGCAGGCCCAGCTCCTCGAAGCTCCATTGCAGCTGCACCCCGTCGGAACGGGGCTGGGCGCACTGGTCCTCGTCCACCCGGCGCAGGGTGATGACGGCGCTGTCGCGCAGGCGCGTGATAAAGGGTTTGACGTCAGCCTTGCTGGTGCAGCCGTTCGAGCTGACCCAGAAGACCGCCGTGTCGCGCGTAAAGGCGGCGGCGTGGATCGGCTCAAGCTGGCCCGGCATGTCCGCGCCGGCCGCCTGATCGCCGGACGTCGTGGCGCAGGCTCCCGCCGACAGGGCCACGGCGGCGACGACGCAGAGGGCGATGGTTCGTCTCATCTCGACCTTCCGGGGCGGACCCCTGTCCGCCCGTGCAGAATGCGCTGCTTCTTTCCCCAAGGGAACAGCGATCCTGAATAAGAAAGAAGCCCCGGTTCTCACCGGGGCTTCCATCAACTCTATCGTCGAACGTCCGAAATCAGGACGAGTAGTATTCGACGACCAGGTTCGGTTCCATCTTGACCGGGTACGGCACGTCCGACAGTTCGGGAACGCGCACGTAACGGATCGAGAAGCCGCGATCGCCCTGTTCCAGGTAATCGGGGATGTCGCGTTCCGACGACTGCTGGGCTTCAAGCACCAGAGCCATGCTGCGCGACTTTTCCTTGATCTCGACAACCTGGCCCGGCTTGACGCGGTACGAACCGATGTCGACCTTCTTGCCGTCGACGGTCACGTGGCCGTGGCTGACGAACTGGCGAGCGGCCCAGACGGTCGGGACAAACTTGGCGCGGTAGACGATGGCGTCCAGACGCGATTCCAGCAGGCCGATCAGGTTTTCCGAGGTGTTGCCCTTGCGGCGGCCGGCTTCATCATAGATGGCCGAGAATTGCTTCTCGGTGATGTTGCCGTAGTAGCCCTTGAGCTTCTGCTTGGCCTTCAGTTGCAGGCCGAAGTCCGAGACTTTCGACTTGCGGCGCTGACCGTGCTGGCCGGGGCCGTACGAGCGCTTGTTAACCGGAGACTTGGCGCGGCCCCACAGGTTTTCACCCATGACCCGATCGAGTTTGTACTTGGCGCTATGGCGCTTGGACATAAGTCACTCTTCATGCTGATGCGGCCCGGCCCCTCCCCGATTGGAGCGGCGATCTCAACGGCGGTCCACGCATCGTCCGTAGTCAATCTGCGCCTCGGGCCGGAACCCGATGCGAGAAGGGCGGGCTTATGAAGGCCCGCCCCTCCAGAGTCAAGCCAGACGGGCGTTTCAGCCCTTGGCGGCTTCGTACAGCTCGTTGACCTTGTTCCAGTTCACCACCGACCAGAAGGCCTTGAGGTAGTCGACGCGGCGGTTCTGATACTTGAGGTAATAGGCGTGCTCCCAGACGTCGGCGGCCAGAAGGACGGCGCCCTTCTCGTCGGCCACGTCCATCAGCGGGTTGTCCTGGTTCGGGGTCGAGGTGACCTTCAGCTTGCCGTCCTGCAGGATCAGCCAGGCCCAGCCCGAACCGAACTGACCGGCGCCGGCGGCGTCGAAGTCGGCCTTGAACTTGTCCAGACCGCCCAGCTCGGCGTCGATCTTGGCGGCCAGCTCGGCCGAGGGCTCGCCCGCCTGATCGGCCGGGGCCAGCAGCTCCCAGAACAGGCTGTGGTTCCAGTGGCCGCCGCCGTTGTTGCGCACCGCCTTGGGCAGTTTCGACATGGTCGCGAACAGCTCTTCCAGCGACTTGCCCTGCAACGAGGCGTCGGCGTCGACCGCCTTGTTCAGGTTGTCGACATAGGTCTGGTGGTGCTTGTCGTGGTGGAAGGTCATCGTCTCCTTGTCGATGGCCGGTTCCAGCGCGTCATAGGCGTAGGGCAGCGGGGGCAGGGTGAAGGCCATGGGGAGCTTCCTCTTTGGGGGTTTTCGAGTCTTCTGCACCCTATCTAGGGCCGCGCGCGAAAGACCCAAGCCTTTAGGCCGGAGTTTGTTCGGTTTTTTGCCGAAAACGCCCTGATCTGGAACTGGAAGGTCCAGACGACTGTTCCTCCTCAGCCCCCTATCGCCAACACTGTTCGGAAAGGAGGAGGACATGCCCTCGCGATCCCTCCGCAAGTCCGCGCCCCTGAGCGACGCCGAAGCCGAGTCCCTGCGGTTGCAACTGCTGGAGATCATCCCCCGCCTGCGCCGCCACCAACTGCTGGATCTGGCCGACACCCTTCACGAAGCCGCGCGCGAACGGCGCCTGGGCGAACCCCGCCATTTTGATTTAAGGGTTTAAGCTGGGCCTTGCGCAGCGGATCAAAGCAGACTCGCGCGCCCAAGAGCACCCCCGCCGTCATCCCGGCCGTAGCGAAGCGAAGAGCCGGGACCCAGGCGTCTGGACCTGATGCGGGCGAGGCTTGAAATCGGCCGCCTGGGTCCCGGGTTCTGCTGCGCAGCCCCGGGATGACGGCGTGGCGTCATCAAGCCCGCGTGGAGGTCCTGCTTCACGGCCAAGGTCTTGATGTCCAACGGTCTGCCCCCTTTCCTCCCCATTTCATGAGGAGGAAAGAGGAGTATCAGCCTGCGTGCAGTTCCTGCTTCACGCGTTCAGCCAGGGTCTTGATGTCCAGCGGCTTGGGCAGGAAGGAGACGCCGACCTCGTCCTGCAACAGGTCCGAGAAATCGCTCTCGGCATAGCCCGAGATGAACATGACCGGGGCGTCGCCGAGGAAGGGCCGCGCCTTTCTCAGCAGCGACGGACCGTCCAGCCCCGGCATGATGACGTCCGAGATCATCATGTCGATCTGGCCCGCCCATTCCTCGGCCAGGATCAGGGCCTCCTCGCCGTCGCAGGCCTCGATCACCTCATAGCCGCGCTGGCGCAGCAGGCGGGCGGCGATGCCGCGCACGGCGGCCTCGTCCTCGACGAACAGGATGCGGCCGGCGCCGGACAGGTCGCGCGGGGCGGCCTTGACCGCCTTCTCGACCACAGGGGCGGCGACCAGTTCCTCGGCCGAGGCGGCGGGCAGGAAGATGCGGAAGGCGGCGCCGGCACCCTCGATGTTCGAGACGCTGATGTGCCCGCCCGCCTGCTGGACGATGCCATAGACGGTGGCCAGACCCATGCCGGTGCCCTCGTTGACCGCCTTGGTGGTGAAGAAGGGCTCGAAGATCTTGTCCAGCAGTTCGGGCGGCACGCCGGGGCCGGTGTCGGACACCTCGATCAGGGCGGTTTCGCCCGCAGCCTCGCGCCAGCCCAGGTCGCGGGCCTGGGCCTCGGTCAGGCGGCGGGTCCGAATCGTGACCACGCCCGCACCCGGCTCGACCACGCCGCGCATGGCGTCGCGGGCGTTGACGGCCAGGTTCATGACGGCGGTTTCCAGCTGGCTCTTGTCAGCCAGGACCAGGGGCATGTCGCGGCCGTAGTCGGTTTCCAGCCGCACGTCCTCGCGCAGCAGGCGGCGCAGCAGGACGGCGAACTCGCCGACCAGTTCGCCCAGGTCCAGACGCTCGCGCCGCACCGTGGACTTGCGCGAGAAGGCCAGCAGCTTCCTGACCAGATCGGCGGCGCGGATGCCGGTCTGGCGGATCTGGTTCAGGCCGTCATAGGAGGGGTCGCCGACGGGATGGCGCTCCAGCAGCTCGGACAGCTGCATCTGGATGGCGGTCAGCAGGTTGTTGAAGTCGTGGGCCACGCCGCCGGCCAGCTGGCCCACGGCCTGCATCTTCTGGGCCTGCGACAGCTGCAGCTCCATCGACTTTTGCGACGAGACGTCGAACAGCCAGACGCGGCGCTTGTCGCCTTCCGGGGCGACATAGAGGTGCAGGTGGCGGTCGGGATAGGCGCGGGCCACCAGCTCGATCGGCCCCGAAGACCCGGCGGCCAGCTTGGTCCTGGCCTCGGTCACGCCCGCCAGGTCGAACAGGTGGCCGAAGGCGGCGTCGCCCGAGGCGGCGGGGCCGGTCAGGACGGCCAGCGCCGCGTTGGAATCCTCGGCCTTGCCCGCGAACAGGTCGTCGCCGGCGATGACGGTCGAGCCGAAGGGCGCGCCGGCGGCCATGGCGCGGGCCTCGCCGCTGACCTTGGCGGGGGCGACCACGGGCGCGGTCTGCGGCACCGGCAGGACGGCGTCCGGGGCGGCGCGCACCAGAAACCGCCCCTGCCCCGCCTGACCGATCAGGACCTCGATCTCGCGGGCGCCGATCTGGACGATGGCGCGGCCCTGATGGCCTTCGCGCGCCTGGGCGAAGGCCATGTAGAGGGCCTGGGCCGACTTGCCGCGCGGAAGGGCGGTGACCGCGCCGTTCTCCTCGGCCCAGGCGCCGTTGTAGGCCAGGACCTGACCGGACGGCCAGACCAGGGCGGCGGGCTCGGCCATGGCGTCCAGCATCTCGACCGCCGTGTCGCCGTTGGCGCGACGCACCTCGGCGCGGCCGAAGGCGAACAGCCAGATCAGGGCCGTGGCCCCGGCCGCGAAGATCAGGATCAGGCCGGGCGCCGTGAAGGCGTTGGCGCGAAAGGCCGGATAGACCATGGCGGCGACCGCCAGGGCGAAGCCCAGGGCCATCACCACCAGAAGCGGATCAAAGGTCGGACGACGAGTCGCCGCTGCTTTGGTCTTGGAAACGGTCATGGCGCCTCGCCCGCGCGAATCAGTGGTGGTCAGCATATCGAAGCTCGTTCCAGCGCCCTAACGGGACGCCTCTCCCTCCCCGTTCGGGGAGGGTGGTCGCGCAGCGACCGGGTGGGGAGGGCTTGGCGAAACGGACGCAGCGCTTGATCAGCCATGCCGCCCCCACCCGTCTGACGCTGCGCGTCAGCCACCCTCCCCATGAAGGGGAGGGAGAGGCGCAGCGCTTCGGCCCCGTCCTCATCGACGTTTCCGGCTCTGCATGACGAAGCCGATCACCTTGGCCGCCGCCTCGAAATGTTCGCGCGGGATGACCTCGTCCACCTCGACCGTCGCATAGAGGGCGCGGGCCAGGGGCACGTTCTCGACGATGGGCACGCCGCTCTCCCTGGCCAGCTCCCGGATGCGCAGAGCCACCGCGTCCACGCCCTTGGCCACACAGGTCGGGGCGCCGTCGCCCTGATCCGGCTCGTAGCGCAGCGCCACGGAATAGTGGGTCGGGTTGGTGATGACGACCGTGGCGCCGGGCACGGCCTGCATCATGCGCTGACGGCTGCGCTGCATGCGGATCTGCCGCAGCTTGCCCTTGATGTGGGGGTCGCCCTCGGTCTGCTTGTAGTCTTCCTTGGTTTCTTCCTTGGTCATCCGCATCCGCTTGGCGAAGCGGAACTTCTGCCAGATGAAGTCGGCGCCGGCGGTGAAGGCGAGGAAGATCAGGGCGGAGATCATCAGGGCCGCCGCCAGGTCGCGGGCGAAGGGCAGGATCATGGCCGGGCTCATGGCGGCCAGGTTTTCCAGCTCGCGCGTGTGCGGCTTCAGCACCTGCCAGCAGACGGCCCCGATGGCCACCAGCTTGAGAAAGGTCTTGATGAACTGGACGATGCCGTCCGGCCCGAAGAGGCGCTTGAAGCCGGACAGGGGACTGACCGCCGACCACTTGGGCTTGATCTTCTCGGCGGTGAACATGAAGCCCGATTGGAACAGGTTGCCGCCCACGCCGCCGACAATGACCGCCAGCATCAACGCCGCCAGGAAGGGCGTCACCGCCCAGACCGCGCGCATGCCGATCTCCAGACCCGCGCCGGCCTCCAGCCCGCCGATCATGGCGTGGGGCTCGGCCAGGAAGGGCAGCATGTCCTCGGCCATCTGCTGCGAGAAATAGCCGCCGCCGATCAGCAGGACCGCCGTCGCTCCGGCCAGCGACATGGCCGACGCGACGTCCGGCGACTTGGCGACATCCCCCTTCTTGCGGGCCTCCTCAAGCTTTCGCGGGGTGGCCTCTTCGGTTTTGGACTCGGGATCGGAACCTTCAGCCAAGGCTCCCTCCCGTGAACACCCGCGCCAGGGCGCGATAGCGGTCGATGAAGATGGTCCCCAGCACGCCGAGGCTCAGCGCGAAGATCGAAAGCCCCAGCAGGACGCTGAGCGGGGCGGCGGCGAAATAGACCTGGAACGCCGGCATGACCCGCGCGATCAGACCCGAGGCCAGGTTGAAGATCAGGGCGAAGACCAGGACCGGGGCCGACAACTGCACCCCCAGCATGAAGCTCTGGCTCAGGGTTCTGACCGCCATGGCGGCGAAGTCGGACGTGATCATCGGCTTGGCGGGCGATATGGCCTCGTAGGAGCCTAGGATGCCGGCGATGAACAGGTGGTGGGTGTTGGTGGCGAAGATCAGCGTCACCCCCAGCAGCATCAGGAAGGCCGACAGGGTCGAACCCGGCGAGGCCTGCAAGGGGTTGGCGGTCTGGGCGAACCCCAGGGTCGTCTGCTGCGAGATGATCTCGCCCGCCGTGACCAGTGCCGTCATGAAGCTGCGCAGGATGACGCCGATGGCCAGACCGGTCGCCACCTCGCGGATGATCCAGCCCACCATGCCGCCCAGGGTCGGCGGCAGGGCCGGCAGGGTTCCCGCCACCAGCGGCCACATGACCAGCGACAGCAACAGGGCCAGCGACAGGCGTACGCGCGGCGGCACATAGGATTCACCAATGCCGGGAATGGTCATCAGGATCGCGCCGACCCGCGCGAAGATCAGCCCGCCGGCCCAGATCTGTTCGGCGGTGGCGTAGGACTCCATGCCTCGACTACATCCCGGCGATGCGGGCGGCGATCTCGCGCATGAAGCCGCCCAGCAGGGCCCCCATCAGCGGCAGGAACAGCAGCAGCGACACGAAGATGGCGATGATCTTGGGCGCATAGATCAGGGTCTGTTCCTGGATCTGCGTCAGGGCCTGAAACAGGCCGATGACCACGCCGACCACCAGGCCGACGACGAGCACGGGCGCGCATAGCTGGATCGTCAGCCAGATGGCGTCGCGGCCAATATCCAGAACTTCCGCGCCGCTCATCGACCACCCCAGGGAACTCGGCAGAAAATGCCGACAGGATGGTTAACAGGCCGTTTACCTCCGAACTTTCCTCTCCATTCCATGGGGAGGTGGATCGGACGCGAAGGCGGTCGAGACGGAGGGGCGACGCCGCGGTCAACACGAGAGGCGCATTGACCGGCCAACCTCGCGTCGCCCCCCCTCCCCATGGAATGGGAGGAAAGCGGCTGGATTGATCGCCACGCCCAGCTATATGGACAAGCCATGACCGACCACGCGCACAAACCCTCCGTCTCGCAGGCCGAAGCCGAAGCCGCCGTCCGCACCCTGATCCAGTGGGCGGGCGACAACCCCGACCGCGAGGGTCTGGTGGAAACCCCCAAGCGGGTGGCCAAGTCCTATCGCGAGCTGTTCCAGGGCTATGAGGTCGAGCCGCGCGAATATCTGGAGAAGACCTTCGAGGAGGTCGGCGGCTACGACGAACTGGTCGTGCTGAAGAACATCCGCTTCGTCAGCTTCTGCGAACACCACATGCTGCCGGTCGTCGGCGTGGCCCACGTCGGCTACCTGCCGACCGACCGGGTCGTCGGCATTTCCAAGCTGGCCCGCGTGGTGCGCGGCTTTGCGCGGCGCCTGCAGATCCAGGAAAAGATGACCTCCGACATCGCCCACGCCATCCAGGACGTGCTGCGCCCGCACGGCGTCGGCGTGGTCATCGAGGCCGAGCACAGCTGCATGACCATGCGCGGCGTCGATGTCCCCGGCGCCAGCCTGTCGACCAGCTGCCTGCTGGGCACCGTCCGCGAAGATCCCCGGACGCGCGAGGAGTTCCTGCGGCTCGTCCGGGGCTAGCCTCACGCCCTAGCCCTTGATGAAGGCCAGCAGGTCGGCGTTGATGACGTCGGCGTGGGTGGTGCACATGCCGTGCGGCAGTCCGGGATGGATCTTCAGCGTCCCGTTCTTCAGCAGGGGCGCCGACAGCCGGGCCGAGTCGTCGATGGGCACGATCTGGTCGTCGTCGCCATGCAGGACCAGGGTCGGCACGCTGATGGCCTTCAGATCCTCGGTGAAATCGGTTTCCGAGAAGGCCTTGATGCAGTCGTAGTGAGCCTTGGCCCCGCCCTGCATGCCCTGGCGCCACCAGTTGTCGATCACGCCCTGCGACACCTGGGCACCCTCGCGGTTGAAGCCGTAGAAGGGACCGGCCGGCACCTCGCGATAGAACTGCGCCCGGTTGGCCGCCAGGGCGGCGCGGAAGCCGTCGAACACCTCCAGCGGCAGACCGCCGGGATTGGCCTCAGTCTTGAGCATCAGGGGCGGTACGGCGCCGATCAGGACCGCTTTGGCCACACGGCCGTTCGGTTCGCCGTGCCGCGCGACGTAGCGCGCCACCTCGCCGCCGCCGGTCGAGTGGCCGATATGAACAGCGTCCTTCAGATCCAGATGCTTCGCCAGCGCCGCCACGTCGGCGGCGTAGGTGTCCATCTCATTGCCCTGCGCCGTCTGGGTCGAACGGCCGTGACCACGTCGGTCGTGCGCGATGACGCGATAGCCCTGGCCCAGAAAGAACAGCATCTGGGCGTCCCAGTCGTCGGCGCTGAGCGGCCAACCGTGATGGAAGACCAGGGGCTGCCCGCCGCCCCAGTCCTTGTAGAAGATCTCGGTCCCGTCGTCGGTCGTGATGAAAGGCATGGTTTGGCATCCTGTCGCCATGGGCCCGCGAGCCCGTTGGAAGAGAGCACGCACGCGTCTGGCGTCACGGTCAGAAGCCGCACGTCAGATCGGAAACTGGACTGAAGGGGCGGGGAAGGTCGCCCATGCCAAGCCTAGCACGACCGAGGCTGTATCGCGCCCGCCCGCCGATCACGAATCCGCGCGCCCTCTCTCGCATGTCGTCCTCCGAGGGATTGTCGTCATGGGCGGGCGTGGTTTTCCGTGTCGCCCCGGGTCGTGGCCGTTCAGGCGTATGGCCGTCGGCGAGGAGCCGAGCGTCGCGCCGGCTGACCGGCCCCCTTCTTGCGTGTCCAGCTCTGAAGGAGCCATCGCCATGGGCTGGACCGCGTTTTCGTCTCATAATGAGCCGCCGCCGATCATGCGCGGCGGATGGCTGGACGCCCTGCGGTTCATCGTGGCCTCGCTGATCATCCTGCACCATTTCCAGGCTTCGGCGCCCGTGCATCTGGCCGACGCCGTGCATCCGGTGTTCGAGCGGGGCGGTTTCCTGCTGACCAACTTCTTCCTGATCGACAGCGGCTATGTGCTGATGCGGGTGTACGGCGCGGCCGTCGGCGGCGGGCGGATGTCGAAGACCGACTTCTTCCTCAAGCGGTCGCTGCGGGTGTTTCCGGCCCATCTGATCATGCTGGGCCTGCTGGTGGCCATGGTGCTGCTGGGCACGGCCATCGGCCTGCCGCCGACCCATCCCGAGTGGTTCGCCTGGGACCAGTTGCCGGCGCAGGCGGCCCTGGTCCAGTCGTTCGGCGTGCATGGCGGTCTGGGCTGGAACGCGCCCAGCTGGTCGATCTCGGCCCTGCTGGGCTGTTACCTCGCCTTCCCCTGGGTGCTGCGCGGGCTGACGCGGGTCGGGCCGTGGATGGCGCTGGGGCTGGTGGTGGTCGGCTATCTGGCGGCCAATGAACTGTGCTGGGCCATCCTCAAGTATCCGGTCTATCAGATGCCGCTGGCCCTGGGCATCTGGCGCGCCCTGCCCCTGTTCGTCCTGGGCATGGGGCTGGCCTGGTTCGCGCAAGGGGTCTGGATCAATCCGCGCCTGGCCGGCTGGGCCCTGTTGCTGGCCTCGGTCGGTCTGGCTGTGGTCCAGTATTTCGACAAGCACGCCCTGATCTCGCTGACCCTGATCTCCATCATCATCCTGGCGGCGGGCGCCGTGCCGGTGACGAAGCCGTCGAAACTGGTCGAGCAGGCGGCGGTCGTCTCCTTCGCCATGTTCATCTCCAACGAAGTGGTCCGCATCGGCTGGTTCGGCCTGGCCGAGGCGACGGCGAACAGGCTGAACCTGGGCGAGATGTGGCGCTGGGGCCTATGGGTCATGGGCGTCGGCGCGGCCTTCGTCTTCGCCTTCCTGTTCCACTACGGCGTCGACAATCCGATCCAGAAACGCATCCGCGCCTGGCTGAAGAAGCGCGGCCATTCGCGCGCCGAGATCAAGCAGCCGGTGGTGTCGCTGGAAGGCTGATCTGATCCTCCCTTGTCGCGGAGCGACGGGGGAGGGGGCGAGCGCCACACGCGGTCCTCTCGTCATTTTGAACACCAGCCTGCATCCGCCCCCTCCACCATGCTGCGCATGGTCCCCCTCCCCCGCTTCGCAGGGGAGGATCAAGATCACCCCGTCGAGCCGACCAGATGCAGGATGTTGCCGTCGGGGTCCTTGAACCAGGCCAGGCGCATGGCGCCGCAGACGTGGACGTCGCCCTCGCGGCCCATGTCGTCGTAATGCTCAAAGGCCGCGCCCCTGGCTTTCAATGCGGCGACGATGTCGTCCAGTTCGACGCCGACGTCCCAGGTCACCGCATTGGCCCGATTGGTCCCGGCGAAGTCGGACCTGTAGACCGTCAGCCAGGTGTTTCCGGTGCGATAGCCCAGCATCCCCTCCATCGACGTATCCGCCAGGTTCAGACCCAGCACGTCGGAATAGAAGGCCCTGGCCCGGTCCAGATCCTTCACCGCCACGATGGCGGATGAGTTCTTGTCCTTAAGCATGATGTCTCTCCCTGCTCGGGAGAGAACCGCTGACGGCGGGGGTTCGATCCCTTTCCTCCCTGTCGCGAAGCGATGGGGAGGTGGATCGGTCGCGATAGCGGCCGAGACGGAGGGGGCGGCGCTGCGGCGTCAATTCGCGCGCCTGACTGCTAAAGTCGCGCCGCCCCCTCCACCGCTACGCGGTCCCCCTCCCCACGTCGTGGGGAGGAAAGAAGAAACGCGCCCTCAGATCGGCATCCGCATGATTTCCTGATAGGCCGAGATGACCTGGTCGCGCACCGCCATGACGGTTTCCAGCGAGGCTTCGGCGGACGAGACGGCGGTGACGACGTCGATCAGGTTGCCCTGTCCCTGAACCATCTGGCTCATCTGGGTTTCGGCGCCGCGCGTCTGCTGCGCCGTCTGGGTCATGACGTTCTGCAACAGTTCGGAAAAGCCTGGCCCCTGCGCCGCAGAGGCTGCGCTGGGCGGCGTGGCTGTGGGCATGGCCCCGCCCTGCACCGCCGCATAGGCCTTGGCCGCCATCATCGGGTTCATGGGCTAGGCCCTCTTATTTCTTGATGATGTCGAGGGTGCGGGACTCCATGTTCCGCGCCGTCTCGATGATGTTCAGGTTGGCCTCATAGGCGCGCTGCGCCTCGCGCATGTCCATGGCCTCGACCAGGGTGTCGACGTTGGGGCGCTGGACATAGCCTTCCGCATTGGCCGCCGGGTGCGACGGGTCGTATTCCATGCGGAACGGGCTCTGGTCCGGGCGCACCTCGGCCAGGACCACGCCGGTGGCGCCGTTGACGTTCTTGGCCTGGAAGATCGGGGTCTGACGGCGATAGGGCTCGCCCCCCGCGACCGTGGCCGTCGACTGGGCGTTGGCGATGTTCTCGGCGATGACGCGCATCCGCGACTGCTGCGCCTTCAGCGCGCTGGCGGCGACGCCCATGGCGTTGTTGCGGGGGGCGACGGTGACGGGATCAGGCATGGCTTAAGTCTCCTGCCTCAGACGCCGGGCTTCTTGGCGGCCATGCGGATCATCTGCATGGACTTCTGGTAGAAGCCGATGGCCGCATCATAGGCCATCCGGCTCTCGGCCATCTTCAGCATCTGCTCCTCGACCACGACCGAGTTGCCGTCGAGCGTGGTCTCGGAATCGGGCGATTTCAGCGAGTCGAAACGGGCGGCCTGCCCCGGCGGCGCGATGTGGCGGGCGTTGGTGGCGACCATCTTCAAACCGCCGCCGGTGCGCATGGCCTCGGCGAAGTCGGTCGGCGCCTTCAGGTCGCGGGCTATGAAGCCCGGCGTATCGGAGTTGGCGACGTTCTGGGCGATCACGCGCTGGCGATCGTCGAGCCATCCGAGACGGCCCTTGATCTGATTCAGCAGCGGAATGTCGGTGACGGACACGGTGGTCCCCTCGGACGGTTGATCGGCAGAATTTGCCGCCTGCATGGTTAATATTCCGTCTTCCTAAACGCGCCGTTAACCACGAGGCGCGAAACGTGCGGGCGAAGCGGCGCGCTCCTAGGCGCCGCATTCCCGCGCCTTGGGGGCCTCGAATCCGCATGAATTTCCTCGACCTGTTCCGGGCGGTGTTCGGCCTGGCGATCACCCTCGGTCTGATCGGCCTGGCCGCCTGGGCCACGCGTCGCTATGCGCCCCAGGTGCTGGCGAAGTTCCAGGCCGAGCGGGGCGCGCGACGGCTGCAGGTCATCGAGACCCTGGTGCTGGACCCGGCCCGGCGTCTGGTTCTGGTGCGGGTGGACGCCGAGGAGCGGCTGATCCTGCTGGGCGAGGGCCGTGAACTGATCGAGCCGCGGGGCCCGGCGGTCGAGGCGGGAGACGTCAAATGAGCCGCTTCAGCCCTTCTCCCTCCCCTTCATGGGGAGGGTGGCTGGCGCGCAGCGCCAGACGGGTGGGGGCGCTTGCGCCGACCAAGCGCCGCGCTCGTATCATCAAGCCCTCCCCACCCGGTCGCTCCGCGACCACCCTCCCCATAAAGGGGAGGGAGAGTGTCTTCGCCCTGCCCTCGCGCGCCGAGCTGAAGCGCGCCGCCCTGCTGTCGCTGATCACCACAGCCCTCTGCCTGGTCTGGCCCCTGGGCGCCCTGGCGCAGGAAGCGGCGCAGTCCGGGTCGGCCATCAACATCGACCTGGGCACCGGCTCCGGCCTGACCCAGAGGGTGGTGCAGCTGGTCGGGCTGATGACCGTGCTGTCGCTGGCGCCCTCCATCGTCATCATGACCACCAGCTTCGTGCGAATCATCGTGGTGTTGAGTCTCCTGCGGACCGCCCTGGGCATGCAGCAGTCGCCGCCGAACGCCGTCCTGGTCTCCCTGGCCCTGTTCCTGAGCGCCATCGTCATGGCCCCGACCTGGCAGGACGCCTATGATTCGGGCATCCGTCCGCTGATGGATCAGCAGATGGAGCTGCCCCAGGCCTTCGATGCCGCCTCCGAACCGGTGAAAACCTTCATGCTGGCCCAGGTGGATCGCGGCGACCTGGCCCTGTTCACTCGACTGTCGAAAATCGAGCCCCCCCAGGACGTGCAGGAACTGCCCCTGCGGGTGGTCACCCCGGCCTTCATGATCAGCGAGTTGAAGAAGGCCTTCACGATCGGATTTCTTCTTTTCGTTCCGTTCCTTGTGATCGATCTGGTGGTCGCCAGCGTGCTGATGTCCATGGGTATGATGATGCTGCCGCCGGTGGTCATCAGCCTGCCCTTCAAGCTGATCTTCTTCGTGCTGGTGGACGGCTGGCGACTGGTGGCGGGAAGCCTGGTCGAGAGCTTCCAGAGAGGGGTCGGCGGGGGATAAATCCCCAGCCTCCGGGGCTTTGAGCGTCATGCGGGCTTGCCAAGCTGAGGCAAACGCGTGTTGATCCTCCGGTCTTCGTCCGGGAATCGGACGACCACCACTGGGAAAACCCTTATGACCACTCAAGCCGAACTGATCGCCGCCGTCGCCAAGGACGCAGGTGTCTCGCAGGCCGACGCCGGCCGCGTCCTCGACGCGATCGTCAAGAACATCCACAAGAGCCTGGTTTCGGGTTCGGACGTTCGCATCTCGAACCTGGGCGTGTTCGACACCGCCGAGCGCGCCGAGCGCGAAGGTCGCAACCCCGCAACGGGCGCGACCATCAAGATCGCTGCTTCGAAGGCTGTGCGCTTCCGCGTCTCCAAGCCCCTGAAGGACGCCGTCAACGGCTAAGCCTTCTGGCTTGCCCTTCCCTCCTCGCGGGGGAAGGGCATCGGCCCCTCTCCCTGTGGGAGAGGGCTTGAGCCTCCAAGAGCGAAGCGATTGGTCCAGGCGACCCGGAGGGCGGCGCGTAGCAGCCAAAGGGTGAGGGTTCCCGGGTGATGTCGGCGCAAGCCGCCGCTCGGTGCTTCTTTCGGAAACCCTAGCCCCTCACCCTTTCGCTTTGCGGATCGCCTCCGGCTCTCCGAAGCTCAAGCCCTCTCCCGCCGGGAGAGGGTTTTTCAATTAGGCGCCCGTTTTCTGCCCGCCTGTCTTTTCACGGAACTCGGCCTTCGTCGCCGCGATCCAGCCCGCATAGGTGTCGGCCCCGGCGCTGAGCGTGGCGAAGTCCTGCGGTCGGCCCGAACCATCGGCGCCGTCCAGCCCGGCCAGGGCGATGCGGATGCCGCCCGGCGAGCGGGCCTTCTCGGCGAAACCGCCATAGTTGCGTGACAGACGGTTCAGCGCCCCGGCGTCGCGCGCCAGCGAATAGCCGACCCCGGCGCGGATCAGCCGGTTCTCCTCGTCCGCCGTCAGCGGGATGACGGCGTCGCGATAGCGGGTTCCGAGCTGCTGCTCATAGAGGGCGGCGGCGGCGCCCCACTGCTGCTGTTTCCAGAAGATTTCAGCCCGCACGTCGCGGCCCGCAGGCGACGCATCATTGCCCAGCAGTTCCAGAGCATGATCATAGCGGCCCAGTTCCATCAGGGCGCGGGCCTCCAGGGCGCGGCGCTCGGCGTTCATGGCGGTCGGCAACAGGGTGGTGCGCGAGCTCCAAAGGGCCTGCAGCGCCTGTTCCGGCTGGCGGTTCATCAGATAGACGGCGGCCAGATTGGTCGAGACCTGGGCCTTGGCCACGCCGTCGAGGCGGTTGTCGGCCTGATACTTCAGCAGCTCCGCCGCCTGATCCAGCAGGTCGACGTCGATCAGACGCCGGGCCAGTCGCCGCACCATCTCGTCGCCGTCGGCGCCGACGGGGGTCAGCTCGCGGAAGTCGAAGAAGAGGGCCAGGGCCTGAACCGGCTGCAGGCCGTCGGCGGCCCCGTCGAGGAAGAGGGCGCGGAAGGCGTTGTCCAGATCGGACTGCAGCTTGTCGCCGCCGGGCAGGACCACGATCTTGCGGCCTGCCGCCTTCAGCGTGGTCAGGGCCTCGCGATAGCGGCCCTGGGACAGATAGAGCTCGCCCAGGCTGCGGATCACCGCCAGTTCGGTCGCGTCGCCGCGCCAGCGCCATTTCAGCGCCTCCAGCTGACCCGCCGCCGCGTCGGGCTTCATCGTCCCCTTGGCCATCTCCAGACGCACGACGCCGAGACGGGCGGGCGTCGAAATGCCGTCCAACGGGGCGCGGGCCACAGCCTTGTAGACAGCCAGGGCGCGCTCGGGCGTCTGTTCCAGCTCGAACAGCCGGGCCTGGACCAGACGCGCGGCCAGCTGGTCCGGGGCGGAAATCCCCGGCTGGCTGAAGACATAGGCCAGCAGCTCGCGCGCGGCGTCCAGATCGCCAGTCTCGACCGCCGCCATGGCGTGGGCCGTGCCGAAACGGGCGCGCCATTCGGGCGTGAAGTTGTCGACCACGCCGGAGCCGGCGGCGAAGGCTTGCCGCGCCGTGGTCCAGTCGCCGCGTTGGGCGGCGATATAGCCCTGCCAGACGCGAGTGGACGGATCGCCGGCGAGCGCCCCGGACGAGAAGTCGGCCTCGGCCTCGGCCAGACGGTTGATGGAGACGCGGGCCGCGCCGCGCAGGCCGCGCACCTCGGCCACGCCCTGCATGGCGGGAGACTGTTTGACCAGGGCGTTGAGCACCCCGATCGCCTCGTAACCCAGCCCCTGCCCCACCAGGAAACGGGCATAGGCCAGACGGGATTCGATGGGGGCGCGCGGCTCTTCGGCGGCGCGACCGCTTTCCCGTTCGGCGGCTTCCTGCAACACCCGATGGCGCGCGCTGAAGCTGTCCCCGCCCAGATCGGCCCAGTCGGCGATGATCAGGGCCGGACGCACGGCGGCGCGCGGGGCCTGTGTTTCCTGCTCCGCCGCTTCCAGACCCACAGTGGGGGGCGACAGACGCAAGCCCTTCGGGCGCGACAGGGTGACGATGTCGCCCTCGGCCTTGACCGTCAGATCGTCGGTCGGCGTCTCGATCGCCAGGCCATGAGCGGTAGGCAGCAGGGCCAGATCGACGGTGCGACGGCCGGTCTTCAGCCCCTTGCCGGGGGCCAGGGCGGTGACGGCGGCGAAGCGGTCGCCGACCATGGGATCGGTCAGCCAGACCGTCTTGGTCGCCCCGGCCATGCGGGCGGTCAGGGCGGTCCGGGCGCTGTCGTCGCGGCCGATCTCGACGCCCGTCACGCTTACGGCCGCGCCGCCCAGGGTGACGATCCAGGACGCGCCGTCGGCGCGGGCCGAGACGGTCTGCCCCTCGGCGGCGGGAATACGGATGGCGGTGAACTCGGGGCCGGCGGCCCAGCGCGCCTTGGCCGCAGCGCCGGCCTTTGCGGCGGCGGGCATGTTCATGCGGGCGGCGGCGTCGAACACCACCCAGACCGCGTCGCCGCGACGGAAGACGGCGGCCCCCACGGGCGCGGCCCAGGCGAAGGTCAGGCGGGTGGTCTCGTCCTTGACCTCGGCGGTCACGGGCACGGCCCCGCCGGCGGGCACGACCGAGGGCTTGGCGCCTTCCGGCACGGCGCCGGGGGCATAGAGGTTGAGCCAGACCGCGCCGTCGGCCGAGCCGGTACGGACGCCCGCCCCCTCGGCCAGGGTCAGGACCAGTTCGGTGCCGCCCGAGGCCGCGCGGGTCTCGACCTTCTCGACCCCCTTGGGCGGATCGACCCTCAAGCGACTGACGTCCGGCGCGGCGGTCGTGCCGATGCGGACGATGACGGCGCGGCCGTTCTGCCGCACCCGGGCGCGCGCGCCCACGGCCCCGGCGAATTCGATCTTGGTGAAGCCGGTATTGGCGCCGACCCGGATCTCGACCGGGCCGCTGCCGACGTTGACGCCCTCGGCGTGCGGAGCCATCGGCGCGAACACGACGACGCCCGCCGCGGCGGCCGCCACGGTCGATTTCAGAACGCGCTTGCTGGCGGTGGCCCCGGACATACGCGCGCACACTCGCGCGAAAGGGCTTTCATCGCGGTTAACGCGGGTTAAGCGCCGTCGCCATCATCTGCAGCGCCTGACGCAGACAGGCCAGCCGGCACGGTCCGCGCCCGATGTCGCCGAAGCGGCGCAGCACATGGGTGACGTCGCCCTCGCGCCGGGCCAGGGCAAAATGCACCCGCCCCGCCTCGTCGCCCGGCCCGGCCGCACCGGCGAAACCGGTGATCGCCAGGGCCAGATCGGCGTCCGAGCCTGTGATCGCGCCCACCGCCATGGCCCGCGCGACGGCTTCGGACACCGCGCCCTGGGCGGCGATCAGATCCGCAGGCACGCCCAGAAGCTGGGATTTGGCCCTGTCGGCATAGACCACGAAACCCCGCTCGAAGACATGGGAGCAGCCCTCGACGTCCGTCAGGACCGAGGCCAGAAGGCCGCCGGTGCAGCTTTCCGCCGTGGCCAGGGCTACCTCCTGATCGCAGGCCGCCTGGAGCACCTGACGGATCAGGGCCTCGACGTCGGCAGGCAGGCTGTCGCTCAGGGTTTCGGTCATCGGCGAAACAACGGACGCTCCCTCGCCGCGTTCCCGCATGAAAAACCTGAGAATTCAGGTGGGACAAATCACCCGCTTGCGACACTGGCGCGAAAGGCCGACATCCGAGGGTATCGACGTTATCGTCACCCCGTTCCGTCAGGTGTTGTTGTGTCAGACCCCGTCTATCCGCCGCTCAGCCCCTTGAAGACCGGCGTCCGCTGCCGCTGCCCGCGCTGCGGCGAGGGGGCGCTGTTCCAGGGCTATCTGACCATCCGCAAGGACTGCGCCAACTGCGGTCTGGACTACAGCTTCGCCGATCCGGCGGACGGCCCGGCCTTCTTCGTGATGTCGGCGGTGGGCATCGTCGGCATGATCGGCTTCATGATCTTCGAGTTCAACGTCCACCCGCCGATCTGGGTGCATTTCGTCGTCACCCTGCCGATCCTGGCCCTGATGTGCCTGGGCGTGCTGCGGCCGTTCAAGGGCTGGATGGTGGCCGAGCAGTATTTCCACAAGGCCGAGGAAGCCGTCTTCTCCAGCGTCGGCAAGCACGGCGAGGGCTATGGCTGGCGCGGCCAGGCCGAGCGCGCCGCCCGCGAGCAGGCGCGCAAGGCCGACTGACGCCCTAGATCCCGAGTTCCGGCATCAGGCCGGCGACCACGCCCCGCATGTTGGTCTCCTTGGGCGCCATGGCGCGCAGGAAGTTCAGCGTGTTCGCCGCGCTGTCGAAGAAGGCGAAGTTCGACTGGGTGAAGCGGCAGTTGTTGAAATTGGGCGCCAGGCCGCCGCGATAGACCAGCCGCGCATTCTTGAACTCGCAGTTCACGAAGGTGGCGCCGTCGATCTCGACTTCGCCGCTCAGAACCTGATCGCGCGTCTGGGTCATGCTGTCTCTCCAAGGAATGATGGCGCCAGACATAGGGGATTCCCCGTCCGGCGCCACCCGACCTAGCGGATCAATCGCAGCGTCACGCCCACCGTGCGCGGCGCGCCGAGGAAGGCGCCGAGCGTGCCCGTCTGGAACGGCGCGCCGAAGGCCACCTGGCGATAGTCCTGATCGAACAGGTTCCTGCCCCACAGCTCGACGCTCCATGCCTCATCGCTGGCCAGAGCCACGCGCCCGTCGACCAGCCAGAAGCCCGGCTGGCTCTTGGCCGGGTCCAGGTCCGAGCCGGTGTTGTATTCCGACGAATACTTGGCGGCCAGGGTGACGCGGCCGGTCAGCCCCGCCGCCACCGGACGCTCATAGGTTCCCGCCAGCGACCCGCTCCACAGAGGCGCGAAGGCCAGACGACGACCGGCCAGCAGGGGCAGGCCCGGCACGGCCTCGTCGCCGTATTCCGTCTGGGCGTAGGTGACGCCGCCTTGCAGCGACAGGCCCTCGATGGGCCGGAACATGAAGTCGGCCTCGACGCCCTTGGCGCGGACTTCCGGCACCGAGCGGACCAGGAAGGTGGTGCCGAGGAAGGTGTTCAGCTGGAAGTCGTCATAGGTCTGGCGGAAGGCGGCGGCGCCGACCAGCAGGCGACGATCCAGCAGGACGCTCTTGACCCCGACCTCGAGTGCGTCAGCGGTCTCGGCCCCGAAGGCGCGCGAGGCGTCGGGCACCAGATTGGTCTGGCCCCGGTCCAGATTGAAGCCGCCGTTCTTGCGACCGCGCGACCATGAGGCGTAGAGGCGCACGCCTTCGGTCGCCTTGAACTCCGCGCGGGCCAGGCCGGTCCAGGCCTCGTCCTTGACCGTCTCGGACGACGTCAGGCCGTTGAAGGCCGGGTTGGACCAGGGCAGGCAGAGCGTGCCGTTGACCACGCCATTGGCCAGGGCAGCGGCGCAGGCGCGGCCGCCGTCGGTGTTTTCATAGGCCGCGCTCATGTCCTTGGTCTCATGCGTGCGGCGCAGCCCCCCGGTCAGGGTCAGGCGGTCGGTGGCGGCGTAGGAGACCTGGCCGAACAGGGCCGCGCTCCGGGTCGTCTGCCAGTAGCGGTCCAGCTGACCCTCGCCCTCGACGAAGCTCTGGCCCACGGCCAGGCCGGTCAGGGTCGAGACGTAGGCGGGGTCGCCCAGCGGACTGGCGGCCGAGCGCGACAGCAGACGGCCGACATAGGCCTCGTAGTCGGCGCCATAGAAGAGGCTGTCGCGACGGGTCAGCTTCTCGTCCGACAGGAAGAGGCCGCCCGACCAGTCCAGACGCCCGCGCTGGCCCGACAGGCGGACCTCCTGCGTCAGGGTGCGGAAGCGGTTGGACCAGCTGCCGTCGTCGGGACGATAGGCCAGATCGGCCGACGTAAAGTCCCAGTCCTGACTGATGACGCCGCGCCAGTCGCGCACCGCCGTGGTGCTGTCCAGCGTCGCCCAGCCCAGGTCGGCGGTCAGGTGCAGGGCCAGACCCTTGTCGCGGATACGGGTGTTGGTGTCGCGGTTGGAATAGGCGACGCGCGCCCAGGGGTCGGGCGTCGCCGCCACGCCGCCGTCGGGGGCGAAGGTGGCCAGCAGGGGCGCCGTGCCGCCGGTGACAAGCTGCACGCCGACGCAGCAGCGCTCGTCCCGCTCGGTCCAGTCGGCGGTCAGGCGGGCGGTCAGGTCGGGCGTGGCGCGCCACAGCAGTTGGCCGCGCACGGTGTCGTAGTGCTCGTTCTGGTCGTCGGTCGCGGTGCGGGGACCGTCGCCCGTCTTGACGTCGGACAGGCCGTCGCGACGACGCGCGGCGACATAGAGGCGCCCGGCCAGAACCTCGTCCACCATGGGTCCGGTCAGCGAGACGGAGCCGCCCTGGGTTCCGTAGTCGCCGAAGGTCGCCTCGCCTGCCAGACGCGGGGTGAACGACGGCGCGGCGGTGACGACGTTGATGACGCCCGCCGAGGCGTTCTTGCCGAACAGGGTCGGCTGCGGGCCTTTCAGCACCTCGATGCGCTCGACCTCGCCCAGGTCGCCCAGGGCCACGCCGTTGCGGGGGCGATAGACGCCGTCGATCATGACGCCGACCGAACTTTCCAGTCCCGGATTGTCGCCCACCGTGCCGACGCCGCGGATGCGGGCGGTGGTGAAGGTCTGGTTCGAGGTCGAGGCTGTGATCAGGCCGGGCGTCAGGATCTGCAGGTCCTTGATGTCGCGCACGCCGACGTCGTTCAGCAGGGGCTGGCCCACCACCGTCAGCGACAGGGGCGTCGTCGCCAGAGCCCCTTGGCGTCGCTGGGCCGTCACCACGATCTCGGACACCTGGGTCGGCCCCTCGGTCATCGCCGCCGGCCGGTCGTCAGCGACAGCGGGCGCGGCAAAAACGAGCACGGACAGGGAGGCGGACGCGAGAAACGCGGCGCGGACAGGGAATTTCATGGAGAGGAGCAACCGCTTGGCGGAGCGACGGCGCACGGCTCTGTCGCGGACTGGAGCCGCGCTCTAGCAGTCCGGCTTTACGGTTGAAAGCCTTCCCTGACGTCAGCCGATGATGACTTTTCAGGCCCGCCCGGCCATGGGGCCAGTGGCGCGAGGGGCGAAACTGACCTCGACCCGGCTGCCGCTGCCGATGTCGTTGCGCCCCGCCCGGCTCATTCGACAAAGCGCACCAGGATCGCCGCCGGACCCCGTTTCGTATGTCGTGATCAGATCCAGCAAGCGTTCCGCCTCCGCCAGCGAGGTCGGCGACTGGTCCAGAAGCCACCGCTCCAGATCGCCCAGATCGACCGTCAGACCGCCGTCCCTCACAGCACCCTCGACCTGGCTTCTATTCCACTGACGCAAGAGGGCGCGCGCCGCCTCCATGGTCCATTCCTGCGCCATTACGCGCCTCCCGCGCGAAGCGCCGGGCGTAGGACGCCTCCCAGACGCCGACGAAGACGCACAGACTGTCCAGCAGCCAGACGGCCCAGTTCACCGTGACGACCGCCCATTGCAGCCGCTCCCAGGCGAAGAAGGGCGCCAGATAGGCGATGACCGCGATGAACTGGAAACCGGCCAGGGCGACGATCCACCATCGCTCGCCGCGCTCGGCCAGCGCCCAGAAGGTCAGGAACAGCGCGACGTCGAGCAGGGCGGCCCATACCATCATGCCGGGCACATGCAGCATTTGCAGCACCGTGGTCGCAGCGACTGCGCCGATCAGGGCGAAGGTCGCTGCACGATCGATCCACTCCCCCCGCCACAGGATCAGCGCCAGGCCGATCAGGTTGGCGCTCAGCATCACGATATGAAAGGGGTGCACCGCTGGTCGTCAGCCCGTGCATGGCCTGCACCCGCCGCCAGCGGATACGGCGGCCCGCACCGGGCGCCTCTGTTTCGGGACTGGCATCGGCGTCGAGCCTCCTGAGTGACGATCACCGCAGGCGCTGGACGGACTCGAGAACGGGATTGGCGAGGCTGGCGCCGACTGCGGCGATGATCAACCAGGCCAGAGACCAGCCCATGATCAGCCACAGCAGGGAGCCCCCCAGCTTCCTGGGCCGGCGCCAGCCGTCCAGCGCTGCGTACCGTTCATAGAGCGAACGCCGCGCCTTCCCGCCCCCGAGCGCTGTCGAAGGCGCTGCAGAGACAGGCTCAACTGGAGCAACCAGAGCCGCGTCGGATAGGGGGAATGATCCCCCTGAGTAGAGATCACTCAGGCGACGCGCGGCCTGCAGGCGGTCGGACACGCCGAGCTTTTCATAGGCCCGATGCAGATGGTTCTGAACCGTGCGCGGCGACAGGTTGAGCCGCTGCGCAATCTCCTTGTCGCCCAGCCGCAAACCCGCCAACCGGACGATTTCCAGTTCGCGCGGCGTCAACTTCGGGTCTGAAATTTCCTTCGTCACAGCCTAGCGTTAACGACTCCGCCCCCATCACGTCTAGATAGTATCATGCAGGGCGCACCTGTTTAGCCTGCGTCGCAAGGCGCTACCCGGCCAATGTTCCCGAAGCGTCCAGCGTCGCGTCCGCATTCTCGATGACCGTTACGCCGACCGTGTCGATCCCATACTCAGTCTTCAGCGTCGCCATCCAGCCGAACAGGGCCGCGGAAGCGACCCCGGGCGCTTCGAACCCGATACCGCCGGTCTCGTCCACCGAGAGGGCGACAGACAGGCCCGTCGCCTCGGCTGCGCTGCGCGCCGCCTGCTCGACCTCGATCAGGGGCATGGGCGCCCCGGCCTTTTCAGGCGTCAGCGCCGCCAGACCGCTCTCGATGCGGTTCAGGCTGGCGACCGCCGCGACCCGCCGCTCCGCCGCCGCCTCGCGCCAGGTCCAGGCGGGCCGCAGAACCAGCAGCCAGATCAGGACCGCCGCGATCAGCAGCCCCATGACCGCCAGCATCCTCTGCTCGCGCACCGAACGGCCGTCCCACCACAGGCCGATCGACTGGATGATCCGGTTCATCAGGCGCCTCCCACGCGGACTTCCGAGACGACCTTGCCCTGGTCGTCCACCGTGCTTTCATCGGTCAGGCTCATGCCCTTGGCGGCCATGGCCTGCTGCAGGGCGTCGAGGTCCTGATAGGCGGGGTAGGTGACGGTGGCCCGCACGCCGTCTTCATCGGCGGTCAGACTGTCCAGCTCTGCCCCCTCCACGCCCTCGACGGCGGCGAACAGGGCGGCGGCGGCCGCCGTGGGTCCGCCCGGCGGCGGGGCCGTGGTCAGACGACGCGAGGCCTCGGCCACGGCGTCGGCTGTCGGCGGGATGTCGGGAAAGGCCTTGCGCGCAGCGGCCTCGGCGCGATGGTCGGCGTCGCGGGCGCGCCATTCATCATGCCCGGCGGCGGCGAGCGTCAGGATCAGCGGCGAGACGACCAGGACCGCCGCCAGCGCCCCGGCGCGTTTCCATCCCCGCCGGCCCGCCTCGATCCGGCGTCCCGCCCCCGCCAGCAGGTTGATCGGCGGGTTCAGGGCGGCGGCGGCCAGCAGGCGCTCGATCTCGTCGGCGCGGCCAATGCGTTCCAGCGCGCGCCCCGCGGCCACGGCCTCGGCCAGATCGGGCTGGACGCTGAGCGCCAGTTCACGCCCGCGCAGGGCCAGATCGGCGCCGAAGACGGCCGCGCTCAGAGCCCCCGCCTCCGCCGGTTCCGGCAGGATCAGGCTGTCGGGGATCATGACATCAGCCTTCAGACCGAGGCTGGACAGGTAGTCGCCCCAGGTCTGCAACAGACCGCGCGCCGCCACGGCGACCAGCCGCCGCTCGCCCGGCGCCGGGACAGGCCCCAGCGCGGCGCTCAGCCGGTCGGCGGGCGCCGCCAGGTCGTCGCGCAGCAGATGCAGCGCCGTCGCCGCCACCTGGGCCGGGCTGCCCGACGGCAGGTCCAGCCAGCGGATCAGGACGTCGGCGCCGGGAACCACCGCCACCGTCCGCATCGGCTCAGGCGCAGGCCCGCCCAGTTCGACCATGCCGCGCGTCAGCACGCTCCCTTGCGCGTCCAGCGTCAGGCAGGAGGCCGGCAGGGCCGCCGAGGGCGGGATCAGGATCAGTCGGATACGGCTCATTCGTCCAGGGTCCAGCGTTGGATGACAGTGCGCGCAGGCCCGGCCTGAGGCAGTTCGATCAGGGCGGTGCGGACAGCGCGGCTTCCGCCGAACTCCACGTCCACGCGCAGGTTGAAGAAACGGGTCAGGACCGTCAGCTGGTCCTGCACCGTGGTCGGCAAGTCGACGCCCCGCATCGGCCCCTGCATCAGGAAGGCGTTGGCGTCGCTCCACCCGTTCGCGGGCCGGGCGGCGATGGCGGCCTTGGCCGAGGCCAGGCTCAGCTTGCCGTCGGCCAACATGACCAATAGCGGCGCCTGCTCGGGCCTCAGGGTGTTGGGATTGATCGGCGACAGGTCCGTGGTCGGCAGGGCGCAGAGGTAGGGCCGCAGGGCGGCGTAGGTCTCGGCGTCCACGCCCTTTACGGCGCGCAGTTCGCTGACCTCGGCCAGCAGGGTTCCAGCGGTGCGATAGGGCTGGGCCTGACCGGCGTAGGCCGCGTCCTCGCCCCCTTGGGCGCGCGGCGTCGTATCGGTGTCGATCCAGTCGGTCAGGGCGTCGGCGACGGCCCGCATCCGCCCGTCCGACAGGTTCAGGGCGCGGCCCAGGGCGACAAACTGCTGAATGCCCAGCGGCCGGGCGACATAGACCTCCAGCTGGCCCTCGACCACGCTGTTCAGGTTGAAACAGGCCTGACCGTCGCTGAGGCGGGCGGTGATCGAACCGTCCTCAACCGGGAAACTGAGCACACGGCCGTTCCAGTCCGGCTGGATCGGCGTCCTGACCGGGTCGAGATCACGCAGACGCCCGATCTGGCGCCGCGCCAGAGCCTCCGCCCCCGCTGCATACCACTGGGCCTGGCCTTGCGTTTCCGCATTCATGGTGCGGCGGACCGAAAAGCGGATGTCGTCCAGCACCAGCACCGCCACCGCCGCCATCACCGCGACCAGCAGCAGGACGGTCAGCAGGGCCATGCCCTCACGCTGTTTCGGGCGCATCTTCATCGCCCGCCCCCGACCACGAACAGCTGGCGCACCGGGCCATAGCCCTCCAGCGTCAGGTCCAGCCGCACCGCGTCCGGCAGGGGCCGACCTGGCGACGGCAGGAAACGCGGCGCCTCGGCCCCCTCGCTGATGAAGGCCAGGGCCGGCGCGCTGACGCCTTGATAGAGAACCTGCGGCGGGCCGGGCCGCGCCCCGTCCAGATAGGGATAGACCCGTCGCTCCAGCCGGTCCTCGACCAGCCGGTATTCGACCCTTTGCAGCGAGGCGCGCGGACGGCCCTCCGGGTTGCTCCACCCGGCGCGAACCAGCACCAGCAGGGGATCGCCCGGCGCCTCGGCGGCCAGGATGGTCGAGAAGGCCGGCTGGCCGTTGGCGGCGCGCACCCGGCGCGGCGCGGCCTGACCCAGGTCGGCGCTCAGGGAGGCGCGCAGGCGTTGCAGTTCGGCCGTGCGGTCAGTCGCGGCCTTGACCACGAAGCGGTTGTCGATGCTCTGGCTCAGCACCAGCACCCCCGCCGCCGCCAGCAGGGCGAAGATCAGCAGGGCGATCATCACCTCGATCAGGGTGAAGCCAGCACGCAACTTCACGGCGCGACTGCCCGGAACAGGACGCGCTCGGCGGCCTGCCCCTCGTCGTCGGAGACGCGGATGTCGATGCGCAAAATGTCGGGGTCGTCGGTGGCCGTCACCGCGCGGGTCCAGCGCCAGTCGCGGCCGGCCAGGGGTTGCGTGCCGTCGCTGTCGCCGGGCGCCGGCGCCGGACGCGCCGTCATCGCCTCGACCGCCAGGTTCTCGGCCACGATCCCGCCCAGGGTCCGGGTCTCGGCGCGCGCGGCCGAGCGCGTGTTCTCGCCGCCGAGGTTCAGCAGGGCCAGCGCCGCCAGGCTGAACACCGCCAGCGCCACCAGCAGTTCGATCAGGGTGAAGCCCCTCCTCCCCTTGCCGCTCGCCTTCATTTCACCCGCACCTCGCCCGCCGCGTCGACGGCGACGGTCACGGCGCGCGGGCCGCGCGACAGGGTCAGCGCCGCCGCGTCGGCCACGCCGGTCGGGTCGAAGACGACGCGCAGGGGCGCGTCCGCCGGCTGGCCCTCGGCCCGTGCGGCGGTATCCTCGGCCCAGCGCTCCTCGCCGAAGGGACCGTCGGTCAGGGGCGACCACTGGACGCCGTCGAAACTGGAAAAGGCGTAGCCCGTCGCCGTGGCCTCGACCGCCACGGCGCGGTTGGTCAGCAGGGCTTCTTCGCGCGCCCGCACCAGTCGCGCAGCGAAACGCTCGGCCTCGTCGCCGACGGGCGGGCGCGGATCGGGCACGGCCAGCACCACGGCCCCGGCGGCCAGGCCGATGATGGCGACGACCATCAGCAGCTCGACCAAGGTAAAGCCCTGACGGGCTCTACCTTGATCTTTTTCGCTATCGCTCGCCGCGCGGCGGCTCGCTGCATGAGCGAGATTTCGAGCGCGAGACAACGGAGTTTGGGCGGACGCCTCAGCTCTGCCAGTTGCCGATGTCGGCGTCATTGCCCTCGCCCCCTTCCTGGCCGTCGGCGCCGTAGGAGAAGACGTCGAACTGACCGCCGTGGGCGGACGGGCGGCGGTATTGATAGGCATTGCCCCAGGGATCCTCCGGCAGGCGGCGGATATAGCCGCCCTCGCGGTAGCGTTCCGGGCGGGCCAGCCCGGCGGGCGGCGCGGTCAGGGCCTGCAGGCCGCTCTGGGCGTCGGGGAAGGTGAGGTTGTCGAGTCGATAGGTCTCGACGGCCTGTTCCAGGGTCGAGATGTCGGCCCGCGCCTTGCCGATCATGGCCTTGTCCTGGGTCGGCAGGACGTTGATCGCCACCACCGTGGCCAAGAGGCCGATGATGACGATGACCACCATTAATTCGACGAGCGTAAAGCCCTGGCGGGCTTTGCGCCGTGAAGCGCTATCGCGAGCGACGCGGTCGCTCGCTGCTTGAGCGCGGACACAAGCGCTCTCGGTGGCGACTGGCTCGGCGGGATGTTGCGGCTGCATTTCGGTCATGGCGGGTTCCGGTCTCACCCCATCGCCAGGGTGTTGATCTGAAGGATGGGCAGAAGGATCGACAGAACGATCAGGGCGACCACGCCGCCCATGACGACGATGATCGCGGGTTCGAGGAAGCTGAGCAGGACGGCGGTGAAGGTGCTGAACTCGCGTTCCAGATAGTCGGCGGCGCGCTCCATCATCGGCTCCAGCCGGCCGCTGGCCTCGCCGGAGGCCGTCATGTGCACCAGGATCGGCGGGAAGACGTCGGCGCGGCGCATGGCCGCCGACAGGCCCCCGCCCTCGCGCACAGCGTCGGCCATCATCTCGGTCGCGGCGCGCAAGGCCCGGTTCGACACGGTGCGGGCGGTGATGGTCAGCCCCTCCAGCACCGGCAGGCCCGCCGTGATCATGGTCGACAGGGTGCGGGCCATGCGCGCCCCGTGCAGGTCGCGCGTCAGCCGCCCGACGACCGGCAGGCGCAGAATCCGCCGGTCCACCGCCAGCCGGAATTCAGGCTTCCTCAACCCCGCGACGAAGCCCGCGCCGCCGCCGATCAGCAGCAACAGGAACAGCCAGCCCCAGTTCCGCATCAGGTCCGAAATCCCGATCACCGCCCGCGTCAGCAGGGGCAGGGTCTGGTTCATGCTGTCGAACTGATCGACCACCTTGGGCACGACGAAGACCATCAGGGCGATCACCACCCCCAGGGCCACCAGGGCCAGAACGGCGGGATAGACCAGGGCCGTAATCACCTTGCCGCGCACCTGCTGATCCCGCTCCAGCCCGTCGGCGAGGCGCTCCAGAATGGGAGCCAGCGCGCCGGACGCCTCGCCCGCCGCGACGGTGGCGCGGTACAGCGGCGGGAAGGCCGCGCCCTGTCGCGCCATCGCTTCCGACAGACGCTGGCCCTCGACCACGCCTGCATGGACGCCCGAGAGGATGCGGCGCACGTTCGGCCGCTCGGCTTGCAGCATCAGGGTGCGCAGGGCCTCGTCGACGGGGGTGACGGTGATCAGGGTGGCCAGCTGGCGCGTGGTCAAGGCCAGGGTCCGCGCCGACAGCTTCTGGCGCAGGCGCGGGGCCTTGTCCGTCGTCGCGGCGGCGCCCGAGGCGCGGCTGAGCGACAGGGTCATCAGGCGGCGGCGCTCCAGCGCCTTCCTCGCCCCCGCCTCGTCCGGCGCGGTCAGCACGCCCGCGACGGTGCGGCCCGACACGTCCACGGCGCTGTAGTCGAAGGCGGGCATCAGGCCACGCTTCCCAAGGCGGGCTCAGCCAGCGGGTGCGCCTCGGGCGTTTCCTGACGGGTCACCCGCACCGCCTCCTCGACCGAGGTCACGCCCGCCAGAACCAGAGCCCGCGCCCGGTCCGACAGGGTTCCGCCCTGGGGGAAGGCGGCGGCGACCAGGGCGTCTTCGTCCGCCTCGGCGGCGATCAGACGGCGCACCTTGTCGTCGATCTTCAGCGTCTCATAGACGCCGACGCGACCGACATAGCCGGTGTGGTTGCACGATCCGCAGCCTTGAGCTCGCCACACGGTCGCGCCCTCGGCCACGCCGGAAAGACGCGCCGTCGCGGCGTCGGCGGCCTCGGCGCGGCGGCATTCGCCGCACAGCCGCCGCACCAGCCGCTGGGCCACGATCAGCCGCAGGGTCGAGGCCAGCAGGAAGGGCTCCACCCCCATGTCGCGCAGGCGTGTCACGGCCCCGGCGGCGTCGTTGGTGTGGACGGTGGACAGCACCAGATGCCCGGTCAGCGAGGCCTGCACGGCGACGCTCGCCGTCTCCACGTCGCGGATTTCGCCGACCATGACCACGTCCGGGTCCTGACGCAGGATGGCGCGCAGGCCCGCCGCGAAGGTCATGCCGACCTTGGGATTGACCTGGGTCTGGCTGACGCCGTCGATGGCGTATTCGACCGGGTCCTCGACCGTCAGGATGTTGCGGGTGGCGTCGTTCAGCAGCGACAGACCGGCGTAGAGGCTGGTCGTCTTGCCCGAGCCGGTCGGGCCGGTGACCAGGATGATGCCGTTGGGCTCGCGCAGGGCGTGACGGAAGGCGTCCAGCGCGACCGGGTCCATGCCCAGATCCTCCAGCCGCAGGTCGGCCTGATCCTTGTCGAGGATGCGCAGCACCACCCGCTCGCCCGCCCGCGACGGCAGGGTCGAGACCCGGACGTCCAGGGTCTTGCCGCCCAGGGCCAGAGGGATGCGCCCGTCCTGCGGCACGCGCTTTTCGGCGATGTCGAGACGGGCCATGACCTTGATGCGCGACACCAGCAGGGGCGTGATGCGCGGGTTCAGGCTGAGGCTTTCACGCAGGACGCCGTCGACCCGCATCCGCACGACCAGGGCGCTCTCATAGGGCTCCAGGTGGATGTCGGAGGCGCCGGCGCGCACCGCCTCGGCGATGATGCCGTTGATCATGCGGATGACCGGGGCGTCGTCGGCCGAGTCCAGCAGGTCGGCGGCGGCGGGCAGGTCCTCGATCAGGCCGTCGAGGCCCGACGGCATCTCCATCTGCTGATCGCCCGCCGCGTTCAGGTCGCCTGCATAGACATCGGACAGGCGGCGGTCGAACTCGGCCTGGCCCATGGCCTGAACCTGCAAGGGCCGTCCCAGCGCCCGGCGCGTCTCGACCAGAGCCAGAGGGTCGGCGCCGTCGCGCAGGCCCACCACGGCGATGTCGCCGGCGTCCAGCAGGATGACGCCGTTCCGCTTGGCGAAACCATAGGGCAGCGTGGGATTGACCAGGGTGATCATGGTCCTCAGCCCTGCGGCGGCGTCGCGTTCTGGGCGGGGGCCAGCGGCGAGATGGTCACGTCCCCGACGGGCGCGGTCCCGCCCGGCGCCGGGTTGTCGATGGCGCGCGGCGCCACCGGCGCCTGGGTGCGCATATAGTCGCGCAGCATCTCGTCCAGGCTGGGTTCGACGCCCGGCTGGGCCCGCAGCTGCTCGCCGCGCATATAGCCCCAGCGGTCGGCGCTCAGCTGCTGGGCGTCGCCCGGCGTGCGGATGATGGTCGGGCGGATGAAGACCATCAGATTGGTCCGCCCGCGCTGGCGGCTGGTCGACTTGAACAGATTGCCGAGCACGGGGATGTCGCCCAGCCCAGGCACCTTGTCGACGGACAGGCGGTCGTTCTGATCCAGCAGGCCGCCGGCGACGGCGATCTCGCCGTCGTCGACCACGAGGGTCGTCTCCAGCTCGCGCTTGTTCAGCACCAGGTCCGAGGCGTTGTTGGTCAGGACGCCGTTGATGCTGGACACCTCCTGACGCAGGAACAGGGTGATGGAGCCCCCCGCATTGATCTGCGGCTTGACGATCAGCTTGACGCCGATGTCCTGACGCTGGGTCGTGCGGAAGGGGTTGGAGTTGCCGTCCAGCAGGGCCTCGCCCGTCGTGATCGGCACCTCCTGGCCCACCAGGATGGTGGCCTCTTCATTGTCCAGCGTCATCAGCGACGGGGTCTGCAGCAGGTTGGAGCCTTCGTCCGACTTGGCCGCATTGATGATGAAGCCGAACAGGCCGTCCGAGCCGATGCGCCCGCCGCCCCCGCCGATGAAGCCGTTGGCGCCCAGCAGGCTGTTCAGCGCCAGGTTCTGAAGCTGCTCACGCAGCGGATCATCCTTGTCCAACTGGCCCGCCGCCGCCCCGCCCGCGATCGGCAGCAGAGGCGTCGCGCTGTCGGAATAGTTGGTCAGGCCGATGGGATTGCCGTCCGACCCGGCCAGCAGCCACTGGACCCCCAGTTCACGCACGGCGGTGTCGCCCAGTTCGACGACGATGGCCTCGATCAGCACCTGCTGGCGGCGGCTGTCGAGCTGGCGGATGACCTCGGCCAGCATCCGCTGGGTGTCGGACGAGGCCGAGATGACCAGGGCGTTGGCGCCGGGGAAGCGGGCGATGCTGGCCTTCTGGCCCGCGACCGGCGCGGCGGGAGCAGCCACAGGCTGAGGCGCAGCGGCGGCCTCGCCAGCACCGCGCGCGGCGGCGGGCGTCGCGGTGGCGCTGGCCGCCGTGACCGGCTGGCCGACGATCTGTTGCAGCACCGGCAGAAGCTGCTCGGCGTTGGCGTGTTGCAGGAAGACGACCTTGACGTCGTCGGCCGAGCGGGCGCGACGGTCCAGATCCTCGACCAGGGGCCGCACTCGCGCCACGGCGGCAGGGTCGCCGCGCAGGATGACGGAGTTGGAGCTGGCCACCGGCGTCACCGACACCATCCCCTGCCCCGGCTGGCCGCCCGGCGGCGTCAGGACCTGGGCCAGGACGCCCGCGATCTCGGCGGCCGAAGAGTTCTCCAGCGTCACCACGTCGAACGAGGCCCGGTCCACGTCGATGCGCTGGATCAGGCTGCGGATACGGCTCAGGTTGTCGGCGAAGTCGGCGACCACGACGCTGTTGCCGCTGGGGTTGGCCAGCACCTGGCCTTGCGGTCCGACCAGAGGCCGGATGGTCTCGGCGGCCGAGGCGGCGTCGATGTTCCTCAACTGGAAGACCTGGGTCGAGAAGCGCTCGGACCCGACCGTGGACGGTCCCTGGGCCGCGCCCTGGGCCGGGCTGATGCGATAGGCGCCGGAGCTGGTCGGCGTCACCACCAGACCATTGGCGCGAAGGGTGGACAGGAAGACCTCGAACAGCTCGCTCCGGCTCAGCGCCCGCTGGCTGGTCACGGTGACGGTGCCGGTCACGGCGGGATCGACGATGAAGGTGCGGCCCGTTGTGCGAGCCACGTCCTGAATGAAGGCGCGGATGTCGGCGCCCTGAACGTTCAGGGTCTGGCGTCCGCCGTCCTGGGCCATCACCGGCGAGGCCAGCAACGGTCCCTGCGCGGCGATCAGGGCCGACAGGGCGACGGCGGCGAAAGAGCGGTGAAGGCGCATCACGGGCCGGTCCTTATGGTGGTGGTCTGCACCTGGCCGTTCCGCTCGAAGCGGATCTCGGCGGCGCTGCTGCCGGAAAGTTCGCCGCCCAGTTCGGACAGGCGTTCCAGACTGTTCAGTTCGGCCCCGTTGACGGCCAGGATGACGTCGCCGGATTGCAGTCCCGCCGCCCGCAGCGCCGCCCCGTCGCCGCGCGCGGCCAGGGTGAAGCCGCGGATGCGAAGCCCGTCCATGCGCGGACGCAATGAGGCCTGGGCCATCAGCCGCTTGGGATCGACCACCGGGCCGGTCGGCGCCGCAGCGACGGGAGCCGCCGCCGAGACCGGGGCGGGCGCGCCGCCCGTCGGCGTCATGACCTGGGCGGTCGAGGGCGGCGGCGGCGTCGTGGCCGCGCCTGCGGGCGTCTCGGTGAAGACCAGACGGCTGACCGATCCGCCGCGCGAGACGGTGACGAAGTCCGCGCCCACCGAGGCCAGGGTCAGGCCCTCGGAAATGGTCTCGCCCACGCCGACCGAGACCTGTCGTCCGTCGGGCAGGCCGATAATGGCCGAGCCGCCGTCCGCCCCGCCCGCCCGCACCCCGAACAGGCGCAGGGCGTCGCTGTCGGCGCCCGCGGCCTCGGCCAGGCTGCTCTTGTCGCCGGTGCGGAAGAAGGCGTCGAAACGCTGGAAGATGGAGGCGTCCATGGGCGCGGCGGCGGCGCGGCTCGCGACCGCCGTTTCAGGCTCGGGCGCGACAAAGATCCAGGCCAGACGCCCCGCCTGCACCGCCAGCAGGGCGACCAGGGCGATCTCGACCCCGGCGCGAATCCGCCCCGGCCGCGCGGCGATCGCCGTGCGCGCCTGACGCCCCCATTCCCCGACCCGTGCGATCACGCCCGACGCTCCGAACACCCCCGAAAAAGGAGACCCCGGCTGCTTACTCCAGCAGCCGGGGTCGAAGCCTCACGCGCGGATGACGGCGGCGAGACGTTGTTGTGACAACGCCGCCGTATGCGGATCAGAAGGTGGTCGAAAGGTTGAGCGAGAAGGTCGTGCCCAGCTTGTAGGCCTCGACCACGCCCTTGCCGCCGCTGGCGAAGGACTGGCTGCGCTCGTATTCCTCGCCCAGGATGTTCTCGATCTTGCCGCCGACGTCATAGTCGCGGCCGCCGACGGTGAAGGTCTGGCTGGCGACCAGATCCAGCATGATCGGCGGCGTCTCGACAACGTCCGGCAGACGGGTCGTCCCGGTGATGATGCCGGCGTCTGAAATCCGCTCGCCCTGATAGTTGACCAGCAGGGTGGCGCGACGACGGGCGGTCGTGTTCTCGAACCCAAGCTGCAGGTTGCCCAGCCATTCCGACTGACCTTGCAGGGCGCGGGTGTAGGACGCGTCCTTTACCTCGGAGTCCGACCAGGTGACGTTGGCCACGACGAAGACCTCGTTATCCTGGAACCAGCCCAGGTTCGGGACCCAGACGTCCATCGGCAGGGTGTAGTCGATCTCGGCCTCGACGCCCTTCAGCGTGGCTTCCTCGGCGTTCTGGAACGACCGGCCGAAGCCTTCGCCGATCGGCTGATAGGTGCGCTCGATCGGGTTGTCGAAGGACTTGTAGAACAGACCGATGGTGGCCGACTGACGCTGGCCGAAATACCATTCCCAGCGCAGGTCGTAGTTCTGGATCTCGGCGATCTTCAGGTTCGGATTGCCGCGCTCCAGGGTGTTGGAATCGTCGTCCAGGAACAGAGCGTTCGACAGTTCGCGCAGATCGGGACGGTTGATCGTCTTCGAATAGCCGAAGCGCAGTTGCATGTTGTCGAAGAACTCCCAGGTCGCCGTCGCCGTCGGCAGCCAGAAGTCCTGGGCCAGGTTGGCGGCGACAGGATCGCCCGCGCCGGTCTCGCCCAGGGGAATGAAGCTGTTCACCTGCTGCTCGGAATCCTCGTAGCGAACGCCGGCGGTGACGCGCAGGTCCCGGATCAGCTCGACCTCGGCCGAGGCGTAGGCCGCATTGATCTCCATCGTGGCGTCGAAGAAGTCCGACGGATCGGTGACGTCGCGCAGGGTGTAGCCTGCGTTGCCGCCGATGTTGTCGGGGCTGAAGATGATCTCCGGCACGTAGCTGCGCAGGTCAGGCGTGATGATCACGCCGGCCGCCGGCTGGAAGGAGTAGCGGCGGCTGGCGAAGTCGCGCTCGCGCTCCTGATGCAGGCCGCCGGCCTTCAGGGTGATCTCGCGGTCGGCGATCATGCCGTTCAGGGTGAAGTCGAGACCGAACTCGATGTTCTCGTCTTCCAGGGCGCTGAAGAAGGTGCGGTTGGAATCCGACCCCGGCGTCAGGCGGAAGACGTTGTCCGGCTCCAGACGATAGGAATATTCACGACGATAGGGCGTGTCGCGCGAGGCGGTCGAATAGGCCGCGCGCCAGTCGACCTGCAGCCGGTCCAGCGCCATCGGCAGCTGGAAGACGTGACGACCCGAAAGCTGGTTCGAGTTCATCTGCTGCTCGATCCAGTTCAGACGCTGGAAGCTGCGGATCAGGCCGGGGTCGGCCGAGAACAGGCCGCGCTCGATCAGGGCCTGCTGGCGCGTCTTGCGCAGCAGCAGGGTGGTCAGCTTCAGCTCATGGTTCTCGTTGAACTCGATGCCGAAGGCGCCCAGGGCGTTCAGGGCGTATTCCTGCTCCGTGCGCTGGAAGCCGCAGTTCACAGCATTCGACAGGCCGCCCGCGCCAGCGCAGGCCTCGGGGCTGATCTGGTCGTTGACGCCGCCGTTGACCTCGAACGAGTTGCGCACGCCCTCGCGGTTGCGGACCTGATAATCGTAGTCGAGGGCGACGAAGCCGCCCAGACGGACGCCGTTCGAAAGGTCGACGATCTCGGCGCCCGAGATGTTGAAGCCGAAGTCCGGCAGGTTCTTGTCGCCGTCGATCGACCAGATGTTGCGCAGCGAGCGGCCTGCGGCCTGCAACATGACCGGGTCATTGGCGAAGGATTTCAGCGACGGGTCGATGCCGATGAACTTGGGCAGGTTCAGACTGTTGTCGGCGATGCCGATGTTCGACAGCTTGCCGCCTGCATCCCAGTAGAGCCCCTCCTTGCCGGTCGTTTCCGTCTCGGCGGCGATGGAGGCGCCGAAGGACAGGAAGCGTTCGTTGGGAATGGCGCGCGTCGACAGGGCGATCAGACCGCCGCCGAACTCGCCCGGATACTGGGCCGAATAGGTCTTCTGGATCTGGGCGTTCGAGACCAGGGAGGTCGGGAACAGGTCCAGGGGCACGACCCGCTTCAGCGGCTCGGGGCTGGGCAGGGTCGAACCGTCCAGGATGATGCTGGAATAGCGATCGCCGAGGCCGCGCACATAGACATAGCCGTCGCCGACGATGGACAGGCCGGTGACGCGGGCCAGGGCCTCGCCGATCTCCGAGTCGCCCGAGCGCTTGATGTCTTCCTCGGTCAGGATGTTGGCGACCGCCGAGGTCTCGCGCTTCACGTCCGGCACGAAACGGCCGCGCACGACGATGTCCTCGACCGTCGAGACGGCGGGGTCTTGCGGCGCGGGGGTCGAAGGCGCGGCGTCCTGGGCCCAGGCCAGGGCGGGGGCGGTCAGGACAGTGCTGGCGAGCAGGCCGGCGAGGCCGATCGTGCGGGTAGGCGTCATCTCAAGAAGTCCTTCGGTGCGAGCGCCGGAGAGAAGGAGGAAAGGCGAGACGGCGGACGGCCTTTCAGCCGCCCGCCGCTCAAGGGTCGAGAGACCCTTAGTCGTTCAGCCAGCGCGTCCAGTTCAGCGTCCAGTTGGAGGCTGGATCGCGAACAGCGCCGGCGTAGGGGGCGGCGTCGAAGAAGGCGTCGATCGTGCGCGGATCGACCGAGGTCACGCCGTTCTCGTTGACGCCGTTGATGTAGGCCTTGCCGCCCGCCGTGTTGGCGGACAGGGTCGAGGCGCCCGTGCGATTGTTGGCGTCCTTGGCGAAGACGGCCTGGGCCTGGGCGTTGTGGAAGGGCGTGGCCGTGGAGATGTAGAAGGAGCGCAGCGACAGATTGCCCGCGTCCGCCTGGGCGAAGGTGGGGGCGTCGTCGATGCGCAGGCCGCGCTGGAAGTTACCCGACACGACATGGTTGTAGAGCTTGCCGGCGGTGCCGCGACGCAGACGCAGACCGGCGCCGGCCGTGGTGTTGCCCACCAGGGTCACGTTCGAGATGGTCGGGGCCGAACGCGGCAGGATATCGAAGCCAAGCTCGTTGTTGTCGGCCTCGTAACCGGCGTCGCCGGCGGCCTGCAGCGGGTTCTGGGCGATGACCACGTGCTGCACCTTGCCGGTCCAGCCGAAGGTCCAGTCGAAGCTGTCGTCGTCGGCGCCCGTCAGCACCAGGTGCTTGGCGTTGACCGAACCGCCGAAGAACTCGACCGTGTCGTCGCCGCCGTTGTGGGCCTGGATGTAGTCGACCGACGTGCCCGAACCGACGCCCCAGAAGGCGATCGAGTTCAGTTCGTTGGTTTCCGAGAAGCGGACGCCGGCGTATTCGATGCGGACGTACTTCAGCGTGCCGGAGTTGTCGTTCGGCACGTTGCCGCCGTACTTGCCCGAGCCGCCTTCGGCTTCGGCTTCACAGACGGCCGGCGCCGCCGGGCAGTTGTTGATCACGCCGCGGCCCAGGATCTGCAGGCCGCCCCACTCGCCCGAATAGGGGTCGTCGCGGACGCCGGCGGCCAGGGGCGAACGGGCGTTGGCCAGACCCAGGGTCGTGGCGTAACCCATGGCGTCGGCGCTGCTCAGGACGATGGGCTGAGCGGCCGTGCCCTGGGCGTTGATGCGCGAACCGCGCTGGATCGACAGCTGGGCGATGCGGGTGCCGCCATAGATGCGCACGCCCGGATCGATCGACAGGACCGCCGAAACGCCGCCGGCCGCCTGGCCGTTGAAGCCGACGTCCTTGCCGACCTTGACGTTGTCGATCAGCTGATAGGCCGGACCGGCCGTCAGGGTCAGGTTGGTGGTGATCTCGCCCGAGATGCGGCAGTGCTCCTCGGTGCCCACCGTGACCTTGGTCACGTTCGGGTGGGTCGGGCAGGCGCCGGTCGAACCGCCGCCGTTGCCGCCGCCGTTATTGCCGCCGCCGCCCGTGCCGGGGTTGGAGCCGGTGTCGCCGGGGTTCTGAAGTTCAGAGGTGCCGTCGCCGCCGCAAGCCGCCAGGGCCAGGGCGCTGGCGGCGACCGCGAGCAGGGTTTTCGTCTTGAGAGCGGTCATCGTCCACCGTGTCTGATCAAATGAGACATGCAGGAGGACGTCCGGACGGATTGTCCGAAACTGGATGATCGGCGCCCGCCTGCCCGGTCCTTCCCCTAGAAGCCGGATGTGACACCGCCGCCGCCGAACCAAGACAGATCAGACGCCGTTCCATGAAGCTGTGGCGCCGCTTGCGTGAAAAGCCGTCCCGATACGGCGCGCATTTCACATTCCCTCGATCCTCAATCTTCGATTTCACCTCCCCCAAATCGCCTGAGCCCGCTAGTGCAGAAGGAGGAACGGACGTCGGGGGAGGCGCGCATGGTGATCTACGCCGCCTTTCTGGGAGGCCTCGGCCTGATTGTCGGCAGCTTCCTGGGCTTGGTCAGCCTGCGTCTGCCGCGCGGCGATGACGTGGTGTTCGGTCGCTCACGCTGTGGCGGCTGCGGCAAGACGCTGAAGCCCTGGCGGATGATCCCCGTGCTCAGCTGGGCGCTCTCGCGGGGACGCTGTTCCGATTGCGGCGCGACGATTCCGGTCCGCTATCCCCTGATCGAGCTCGGCTCGGGCCTGATCGGCGTCTGGGCGGGTTTGCATTCCGCCGACTTCACCATGGCGCTGATGACCGGGGTGCTGGGCTGGAACCTGCTGATCATCGCCCTGGTCGACGCCGAGCATTTCTGGCTGCCCGACCAACTGACCCTGCCCCTGTTCCTCAGCGGCCTGCTGACAGCGGTGCTGCTCCATCCCGGCGGCCTGAGCGCCGCCCTCCCCTCGGCCCTGATCCCGCCGCTGATCGGATCAGCCGTCGGCTTCGGGGCCCTGTGGATGCTGGCCTGGCTCTACAAGCTCGCGCGCGGGCGCGAGGGTCTGGGCGGCGGCGATCCCATCCTGTTCGGCGCGGGTGGCGCCTGGGTCGGCGTGATGGGATTGCCCAGCGTCCTGCTGTGGGCCTCGGCGGCGGGTCTCAGTCTGGTCCTGGCCATGCTGATCGCGCGACGCCGGGTCTCGGGGACCGACCGTCTGCCGTTCGGCGTCTTCCTGTCGATCGGCATCTGGATGACCTGGCTCTACGGTCCGCTCGGCCTTTCCTAGTTGAGCAGGTCGGCCCAGCGCCACTGGCCGGTCCCCAAGGCCAGGCGCGGCGCTCCCGCCTGATCGCCAAGGGTCAGCACCACATAGCCGCGCACCGTCTCGGCCTTGCAGGCGCGCGGCGAGAAGCCGACCGTGACGGCCACGGCCTGACGCACGCCCGCCAGCCCCTTGCCCTCCTGGCCGGGGCTCAACACCCAGTCGCCGTCCCAGATCAGAATGGCGCGGCCGTTGGCGCCCGAGTTGCGATAGGCCTCCGTCAGGGCGGAGCGGACGCCGGGCGCGTCGCGCAGGGCGTTCTGCAACCGGCGCACCATGTCGCAGGACCCGCCGGCGCCCGAGCCTGATCCCGAACCGCTGCCGGATCCGCTCCCGTCGCCCGTTCCGCTGCCGCTGCCGGAGCCGTTCCCCGCCCCCCCGCCCGCCGTCATGGCGCCGGCCAGGGCGGAGTCGCCCATGAAGACGTAGGAGACGCTGGGCGCAGGAGCCGTGATCGGCACGGGCGCCACCGTGGGAGAGCGCGGGGCCGGTCGGCTGGGTCGAGGCGAGGGCCGCGTCGGCGCCGCCCGCGGGGCCTTGGCCGGCGTCTTCTCCGGCGTCGGCGTCGGTGCGGGCGCAGGGGCCGGCGTCGGGGCCGGCGCAGGCGATCCCCCGCCGCCCTCGTCCGGTGAAGGCGCGGGGACCGGCGCGGGCGGCGGCGGGTCGATCAGCATGACTTCGATCGGTTCATACTCGGGCGGAAACACCGGCGTCTTCACCGGAGCCAGAAGAATGGCGGCCAGCACCAGCAGATGCGCGCCGACGCTGGCGACGATCGTCAGCCTTCGCAGCCGCGCGCGTCGCCGCTCGTGCCCCGGTCCGTTCAAGCAGCGTGTTCCGTCAGATGAGTCCCGAGCAAGGTCAGATTGGACAACATGAATATCCCGACGCGCGACCTCAGGATCAGGAGGCGCGCCTTTCGTAACCCGCCATCCGCGGCAGCATGATGGCGGCGCGCCCCAAATAAGCCTTACTTAACAAAACCATCGATTTCTAAAATTTTTGTATGGTTAAGCTGAAACCATCCTCTTCGTTACGCGTCTTCGCTTCGCCGTTCCCTGCATCTGCGGGTGCAGCGCCGCGCAATCCCCGGAGTAGCGCACCGGCACGAAGGAGACTCAACTTGATCAAACTGACATCTAAGGCGGTCGCCGCCAGTGCAGTAGTAGTGCTGGTCGGACTGACCGCGAGCGGGTGTGCGAGCCATCGCTTCGTGCGTGACAATGTTGCTGTCGTCGATGAGCGCGTCACCCAGGTCGACGCCCATCTGACCCAGGTTGAAGGCACCGCCGGCGAAGCGCTGCAACGGGCCAACGCCGCGCACAAGCTGGCCGAGGGCAAGTTCCTGTACGAAGTGGTGCTGTCGGACGACTCGGTGAAGTTTCCGGTCAACCGCGACGCCCTGTCGCCCGAGGCCGAACAGCGCCTGGCGGAACTGGTTCAGCGCCTCAAGGCCGAGAACCGCAATGTCTATCTGGAAATCCAGGGCCACACGGACTCGTCGGGCGACACCCGCGCCAACGAGCAACTCGGCCAGTCGCGCGCCGAGGCGGTCCGCCGCTATCTCAGCGATCAGGGCATCGCCCTGAACCGCATGGCCACCATCTCCTATGGTGAAACCAAGCCGGTGGCGCCGAACAACACCCGCGAAGGTCGCGCCCAGAATCGCCGCGTGGCGATCGTCGTCCTCAACTAGTCGGCGGCGGCGGTTCGCGCGCTCGCGAGCCGCCGCCTGTTGTTTCAGGCGGGCAAGGACCTTTCCAGGATTCCGGCCGCATCAATCTTCGCCTCGAACGCGCCGTAGGCCGCGCCACGAGGCAGAAGACGCAGACGACAAAAGGCCCCGGCGACGGGGCTTTCGTTCGTCAGAAGCACCGCCGCCTGCGCCGCCAGCGCCAGACGCTCGACCACAAGGCGGGTTTTGGCTTCGGAGACGGGCGCGAAGTCCAGCCCGTCCAGCCAGGCGTCATAGACGACATCGCGGCCTCGCGACGTTTCAAGAAAGCCCTGCAAGGCCGCGACCGCCTCGGGCTCGCGATCGACCGCCCGCAAGACGTCGAGGGCGATCACATTGCCCGACCCCTCCCAGATGGCGTTCAGCGGCGACTGGCGGAACAGGCGCGGCATGGGGCCGGTCTCGACATAGCCCGCGCCGCCAAGGGCTTCCATCGCCTCATAGACCATGCCTGGCGCGCGCTTGCAGACCCAGTATTTGGCGATCGGCGTCAGCAGGCGTCCCAGCGAATCCTCCTGATCGAACGTCTGCGCCAACCGCATCGACAGAGCGGTAGCCGCCTCGCTCTCGATCGCCAGATCGGCCAGAACAGCGGCCATCATCGGCTGGTCGATCAGCCGCCGCTGGAAGGCTGTGCGGTGCTGGGCGTGCCAGACGGCTTGCGACAAGGCCCCCCGCATCTGCTGGGCCGAACCGACGACGCAGTCCAGCCGCGTATGCTGGACCATGCGGATGATGGCGGCGACGCCCCGCCCCTCCTCGCCGATCCTCTGGGCCAGGGCGCCGTGATACTCGACCTCGGACGAGGCGTTGGAACGGTCGCCCATCTTGTCCTTCAGCCGCATGATGCGGAAGCCGGCGTTGCGCGTCCCGTCCGGCAGCCAGCGCGGCAGCAGGAAACAGGTCAGGCCGCCCGGCGCCTGGGCCAGGGTCAGGAAGGCGTCGGACATGGGGGCCGAACAGAACCACTTGTGCCCCGTCAGCCGATACCAGCCGTCCTCGCTCGTCGGCTCGGCGCGGGTGGCGTTGGCGCGCACGTCGGACCCGCCCTGTTTCTCGGTCATGGCCATGCCGATGGTCACGCCCGCCTTGTCCGGCGCGGGGCGGACGGCGGGGTCGTAGCGCCCGCCCCTGATCTTCTCGATCCACGGCGCGCCGACGGCCGGCTCGACCGCCAGGGCGGGAACCGAGGCGTAGGTCATGGTCATGGGACAGCTGGTCCCCGAATCCGCCTGCCCCGTCAGGAACAGGATGGCGGCGTGCAGGACGTGGCCGTTCTCGGTGCCGTCCCAGGCGGCGGAGGCCAGCCCCGCCTCCAGTCCCAATGACATCAACTCGTGATAGGCCGGATGAAAGGTCACCTCGTCGATGCGGCGGCCATAGCGGTCGTGGGTGTCCAGCACCGGCGGCACGCGGTTGGCCTGCACGCCCCAGTCGATGACTTCGGCTGAACCACAGCGAGCGCCCAGGGCGGTCAGCCGGGCCTCGTGCTGCCGGCCGCCCGCCCGGCGCACAGCGTCAGCCAATGCCCGGTCGCCGGTGAACAGGTTGAGGTCCTCCAGCGACGGCGGCTGGTTCGTCACCTCGTGGGTGTCCAGATCGGCGACGGGACGGAAGGACGACATGGGCGGGCTCCGTTCTCAGAGAACCGACACCTAAACACAGTCCAGCGAGGAGCGCCTCATCAGCAAAAGCCCTCCCCCTCGAGGGGGGAGGGTTGGGTGGGGGTGGAGGCAGGCGTTTGACGAGAGTATGCGGGAGACGCCGGTCTCGCCTCATGCGTTCCATCGGCAAGGGTGCGCCCTCACCCCCATCCCCGGCCCTTCCCCCCTCGAGGGGGAAGGGGGATCAGGTTAGCTGCCCGCCCGCTTCGGCCCCGCCCCGACGTGCTCGATGCCGAGCCGGGCGGCGATCTCCATCTGCTTTTGCCGCTCGGCATAGCCCTCGCGCTGCTCGTCCGTGCGCGCATCGTGGCAGCGGTCGCAGCAGACGCCCTCGACATAGAGGGGCGACAGACGCGCCTCCGGGCTGACCGGCATGCGGCAGCCGCGGCACAGGCTGTGGTCGCCTTCCTTCAGGCCGTGACCGACCGCGACGCGCTCGTCGAAGACGAAGCAGTCGCCGCGCCACAGGCTTTCGGGCTCGGGGATGGTTTCGAGGTATTTCAGGATGCCGCCTTCCAGATGGAAGACCTTCTCGACGCCCTCGGCCTTGAGGAAGGCGGTGGCCTTTTCGCAGCGGATGCCGCCGGTGCAGTACATGGCGACCTTGGGCGGGTTGGGCCGGTCCAGCAGGGCGCGGCCCTCGCTGCGGAACCAGTCGGGAAACTCGCGGAAGGTGCGCGTATTGGGCTGGATCGCGCCCTCGAACGTCCCGACCTCGACCTCGTAGTCGTTGCGGGTGTCGATCACGATGGTGTCGGGGTCGGCGATCAGGGCGTTCCAGTCCTGGGGCGAGACATAGGCGCCGACGCCCTCGACCGGGTCGATGTCGGTCACGCCCATGGTGACGATCTCGGCCTTCAGCCGCACCTTCATGCGGTGAAACGGCATGACCTCGGCGGTCGAGTATTTCAGCTCCAGCCGCTCGAAGCCCGGCAGGGCGCGGATGCCGTCCACCACGCGGGCGACGGCGGCGTCCGGTCCGGCGATAGTGCCGTTCAGTCCCTCGTGCGCCACCAGAAGCGTGCCGCGCACCTCGGCCCCGCACAGGTCCAGCAGATGCGCCCGCACGGCCTCACGATCCGCAATCGGCGCAAAGCGATAGAGGGCGGCGACGCAGACGGGCGAAGGGGTTTCAGGCGTCACGGAGAGTGTCCCGGCGGGCGGCGGTGCAAAAAGAAGCGGCCTCTATAGGCCCCGCAGCCCCGCGCGTCACGGCGACGGCTTGTTTACAACTATGGGTTACATTCGACGCTCAACCCAGAGGATGACCGCCTTGCTGGAAGCCGCGCCGCCGCCTGTTCGAGACCCCCGCATTCGCGTCATGGTCGTGGACGACAGCGCCATCGTGCGCGGCCTGATCGTGCAGACCCTGGAACGCGACCCGGCGCTGCGCGTCGTGGCGCGCGCCGCGCAGGGCGAGGCGGCGCTGGCGGAGCTGGACCGGACGGCGGTCGATGTCGTGGTTCTGGACATCGAGATGCCGGTCATGGACGGCCTGACCGCCCTGCCCCTGATCCTGAAGAAACGGCCCGAGGTGAAGGTCATCATGGCCTCGACCCTGACAAGGCGAAACGCCCGCATCAGCCTGCAAGCCCTGCAAGCCGGGGCCGCCGACTATGTGCCCAAGCCCGAGACCGGCGGCCTGGTCGGGGCCGACGAATTCGCCCGCGAACTGACCGCCAAGGTGAAGGCTCTGGGGCAGGCTCGCGGCCTGCCGACACCGCCGACGCCCGGCCTTGTAGTCCCCGTCGTGCGCGCCGCCGCCCTGTCCCCGCCGGTCCGACCCCAGGTCGTGGCTATCGGCGGCTCTACGGGTGCGCCGCCCGCCCTGATGACCCTGTTCGCCGACCTGAAGGGCGAGTTGGAGCAGGCGGTGCTGCTGACCCAGCACATGCCGCCGACCTTCACCGCCATGCTGGCCGAGCAGTTGGAGCGCACCGGCGAACGCCCGGCGGCCGAGGCGCGCGACGGCGAGCCCATCCTGCCCGGCCGCATCTATGTCGCGCCCGGCGGCTGGCACATGACGGTGGGCCGCAGCGGCAAGGTGCCGGTCATCCGCCTGAATCAGGAGCCGCCCGAGCACTTCTGCCGCCCCTCGGTCGATCCCATGCTGAGGTCAGCGGCGGCGGTCTATGGCCCCGGCGTGCTGGCGGTCATCCTGACCGGCATGGGGGCCGACGGCGCCGAGGGCTGCCGCGCCGTGGCCGAGGCGGGCGGGCGGTTCGTGGTTCAGGACGAGGCGACCAGCGTGGTCTGGGGGATGCCGGGCGCCGCCGCCAGGACGGGACTGGCCGAGGCGGTCCTGCCGCTCAATCAGATTGCGCCCTGGGTTCGGAGGGCCTGCGCATGACCGTCGCCTATGAGGGGTTTCGCAAGCTGGTGCTGGACCGCTCCGGCCTCGTGCTGACGGCGGACAAGGACTACCTGCTGAAAAGCCGGCTGGAGCCGCTGGCGCGCAAGGACGGCTTCCTGGGGCTGGATCAGTTGCTGGCCAAGGTCGGCGCCGAGCCCTCAGGACCGCTGGCCCAGCGCTGCATCGACGCCATGGCGACGCATGAATCCTTCTTCTTTCGCGATGCCACGCCCTTCGACCAGCTGCGCGACGTCATCCTGCCTGATTTGCTGGCGGCGCGGACGCAGAGCCGTTCCTTGCGCATCTGGAGCGCCGCCTGTTCCAGCGGACAGGAGCCCTATTCGCTCGCCATGCTCTTGATGGAGGAACAGCACCGGATGCCCGGCTGGCGCATCGACATCCTGGCCACGGACATGTCCCTGCCCATTCTGGAACGCGCCCGCACCGGCCTCTACAGCGACTTCGAGGTCAGGCGCGGCCTGACCGACGCCCGGCTGGCGCGCTGGTTCACCCGGACGGGCGACAACTGGCTGCTGTCGCCGCAGATCCGGTCCATGGTCCGGTTCGCGCCGCACAACCTGCTGGCGGGAACGGCGGGGTTGGGCCGGTTCGACCTCGTCTTCTGCCGCAATGTGCTGATCTATTTCGACCGCGAGCATAAGCGCGCGGCGCTCGGCCAGATCGGTCAGGCGCTGGAACCGCACGGCGCCCTGGTGCTGGGCAGCGCGGAAACCGTGGTGGGGCTGGAGAGCGCCTTCGCCCCGGTGGTCGGGCTGCGCGGCGTGTTCAAGCCGGGCTGATCTCGCTTTCCTCCCCATTTCATGGGGAGGGGGACCGCGAAGTGGTGGAGGGGGCGACGCCGCCCTGACCTCAATCACACACAATAGCGACCTTGGAGTCGCCCCCTCGTCCGGTCGCCGCCCACAGGGGCTCAGGCGGCGGCGAGACGGTCCATTTCCGCGGTCAGCGCCTCGGCCTGGCGGGCCAGTTCGCCTGAGGCGTTGAGCAGTTCGGACGAGGCGTCGCTGGTCTGGACCGCGGCAGCGTTGACCCCGGCGATGCTGGTCGAGACCTGACGCGTGCCCTCGGCCACCTGGGTCACGTTGGCGGCGATCTCGCGGGTGGCGGCGGACTGCTCCTCGACCGCGCCAGCGATGGCCGAGGCGATGTCGGCGACCTTGCGGATGGTGTCGGTGATGCTGCCGATGGCCCCGACCGAGGTCTGGGTCGCCGACTGCATGGCCGAGACCTGGGACGAGATTTCGTGCGTCGCCCGCGCCGTCTGGTCCGACAGGCTCTTCACCTCCGAGGCCACGACGGCGAAACCCTTGCCCGCCTCGCCCGCCCGCGCCGCCTCGATGGTGGCGTTCAGGGCCAGGAGCTTGGTCTGACCGGCGATGTCGTTGATCAGGGTGACGACATTGCCGATCTTCTGCGCCGCCTCGGCCAGGGTGCGGATCGATTCGCTGGTGCGGTCGGCCTCGATCACCGCGTGCTGGGAGATGCTGCTGGATTCCGCCACCTGACGCGCGATCTCCGCGATGGAGGCGGTCAGTTCCTCGCCCGCCGAGGACACGGTCTGGACGTTGACCGAGGTGACTTCGGCCGCCGCCGTCACGGCCCCGGCCTGACGCGTGGTTTCCTCGGCCGTTCCCGCCATGCCCTCGGCCGTGGCCCGCATCTGCGAGGCCGCCGAGGCGACGATGCCCGAGATTTCCGTCACCCGCGCCGCCACCTGTTTCTGGGCGGTGATGTCGGTGGCGTACTTGACCACCTTGAAGGGCTTGCCGCTCAGATCAAGGATGGGGTTGTAGCTGGCCTGGATCCAGATCTCGCGTCCGCCCTTGCCGAAGCGGCGATACTGACCGGCGTCGTAATCCCCGCGCCGCAGCTTGTCCCAGAAGGCCATGTGGTCGGGCGAACGGTCCTGGCCCGGTTCGATGAACAGGCTGTGGTGACGGCCCACCACCTCGTCGCGGCGATAGCCGACCGCCGACAGGAAGTTGTCGTTGGCGTCCAGGATCGAGCCGTCCATGGCGAACTCGATCACCGCCTGGGCCTTGTTGATGGCCGCGATCTGGCCCTCGAAGTTGGCCGTGGCCAGCTTCTGGTCGGTGATGTCGACGGCGTACTTCACCACCTTGAACGGGGCGCCGCGCGCGTCGAGGATCGGGTTGTAGCTGGCCTGGATCCAGACCTCGCGTCCCCCCTGGCCCACCCTCTTGTACTGACCGGCGTCATACTCGCCCCGCCCCAGCTTTTCCCAGAAGGCGCGATAGGCGCCGGACTGAACCTCGGCGGGATCGACGAACATGGAGTGATGACGCCCGACGATCTCGTCCAGCCGATAGCCGACCGTGGCCAGGAAGTTGCCGTTGGCGTGCTGGATCGTGCCGTCCATGCCGAACTCGATCACCGCCTGGGCCTTGCTCAGGGCCTCCAGCATCCCCGTATGCTTGCGCAGTTCGGTGACGTCGTTCCACTCCAGAACATTGCCGACATAGTCGCCGGCCGCGTCCGTCACCGACATGACCCGCAGGGCGAAACGCAGGTCGCCGACGCTGATCTCGGCGATGTGCGGCCGGGCCAGGGGTTGGGCCAGCATGGCGCGCTGATGCGCCGGATCCTTGTGGAAGACGTCGATGGAGGTGCCGATCATCCGATCCAGCGACACGCCGGGGAAGGCGCGGGCGAAGGCCGCCTCATTGGCCTTCAGCAGGGCGCGGGTGGCGTCGTTCAGATCGACGATGGTCAGATCGCGATCGACCATCATCAGGGCGGCGGAGGTCGAACGGACCACCGTGCGAGCGAAGGCGTCGGGGTCCGACGCCTCGATCAGGTCGTCCAGCTGTTCAGCAACGGCGGTGCGCGACATGGCAGGCTCCTAGAAGGTCGGTTCAGGCAGCAACGGCCGACGGGGCGGACAGGGTGAAGGTCTGTTCGATGTTGAGGATCAGCAGAGAGGCGTCGTCGTGGCGGTACAGGCCGTCGCACAGCTCGCGCCATTCGGGCGCCAGGGTGACAGGCAGAGGCTCCCTGGCCGCGCGGTCCAGCCACAGGACGTCCCCGACATCCTCGACCTGAAGGGCGTAAAGCTCGCCGCCGCGCTCGACGATGACGCTCATGTGCGGCTGGCCGTTCTCGCGGGGGGCAGGCGCAGCCGACGCCGCATATCCACCGCCGTGATGATGCGCCCGCGCAGGTTCAGCGACCCCGCCACCTCGAACGGCGCCAGCGGCACCCGGTCGATCCGCACTGGGGCGATCACGTCCTGAACCCGCAACAGGGGGACGCCGATCATCTGATCGCCGACGCGAACAGAGACAAAGCCTTCCAGGGACGCTTCGGTCGAAGGGGATGTCATGCAGCCTCCTGATCTTGGGCCAGGGTTTCAGCCCCGGTTTCGGAAAGAACGTCGGCGACATCGCTCAGCAGGGCTTCCTGCGGCGGGCCGCCCGAATTCAGGGAATGTGGCGCCGGGACGCCCAGGCCCAGCAGCGGCGTCGCGTGCCAGGCCGAGGCGCGGCCAAAGGCGACGGCCATGCGCCGGGCCGCCGGTCCCGCATGGCTGGTGTCGGCCAGGATCAGGTCGAAGGCCGCGCCCGCGTCGTGCAGGACCAGGGCCGCCTCGGCGTCCCGCGCCACCTCGACCTCGTAACCGGCCTGGGCCAGCAGCGGGCCGAGCAGCATCCGCACGAAGGGGCTTTCGTCCACGACCAGCAGGCGTTTGGTCGCGCGCATCGGCGCCGCCGCAGACGACGCTTCCGCGCCCTGGGTCGCCGGTCGCGGCTCGGCCAGGCCGTCGCAGCGCCGCCAGTAGAAGTCGACGTCGATCAGTTCCGTCGCCCGACCCGCCACCACGATGCTGCCGGTCACGCCCGTGGACGATCCGACCAGTTCAGCCGTCGCGGCGGCCTCGACGATGTCCACGATCTCCTCGGCCATCAGGCCCAGGCTGCGCTCGCCGCGCGAGAAGACCAGCAGCGGCCGCTTGGCCGAGGGCCGCTCGCTCAGGGACGATCCGTCGGCGCACAGCACCGGCATCAACTGCCCGCGATACTGGATCAGCGAGCGCCCGTCGGCCCATTCCAGCGCCGAGGGCTCCAGTTCCTCGATCCGCGCCACCCCCGCCAGCGGCGCCGCCTTCAGCGCGTCGTCGGGGGCGCGGAAGACCAGCAGGGATTCTGAACGGTCGTCGCTGACCGGCGCCTCGATGATCGCCTCATCCCCGCCGTTCAGCAGGGCGCCGGCGCCCGCCTCGACCGCCATGCCCTTGAAGTCCAGGATCATGATGACCCAGCCGTCGCCCAGGATGGTGGCCCCGGAATAGAGTTTCAGATGGCGCAGGATCGAGGCCGTCGGCTTGACCACGATCTCCTCGGTGTCGAACACCCGGTCGACGATGACCCCGAAGGAAAAGGCGCCGACCCGGGCCACCACGATGCAGGCCTCGCCGCGCGGCCCCTCGGGCGCCTCCAGCCCCAGCAGGGTCTGCAAGGAGACCAGCGGCAACAGCCGGTCGCGCAGCCGCAGCACCTCGGCGCCGTTGATCTGTTCGATGCGTCGCCCCGCCGTGCCGTTGGCGCTGACCAGTTCGATGATGCTGGCCTGGGGCATGGCGAAGCGCTCGCCGCAGCATTCGACCACCAGGCCGGCGATGATGCTCAGCGTCAGCGGGATGCGAATGGTGAAGCGCGTCCCCTGTCCCTCGACCGAGGTCAGTTCTATGGCCCCGCCGATGGCCTCGATATTGGTGCGGACCACGTCCATGCCGACGCCCCGGCCCGACACCGCCGTCACCTCCGACGCGGTCGAGAAGCCGGGCAGAAAGATCAGCTGACGCGCCTCGGCGTCGGTCATGGCCGCGGCCTGAGCGGGCGTGATCAGGCCGACATCCAGGGCCTTGGCGCGGATGCGGGCGGCGGGCAGGCCGCGACCATCGTCGGCCATCTCGATCAGGATGGCGCCGCCCTCATGCCGGGCCGACAGGGTGATGCGCCCCATCTCGGGCTTGCCCGCCGCGCGGCGCTGTTCGGGCGTTTCCAGCCCGTGGTCGGCGGCGTTGCGGATCATGTGGGTCAGGGGGTCGCGGATCAGCTCCATGACCTGACGGTCCAACTCGGTGTCCTCGCCCGTCATGATCAGGTCGATGCGCTTGCCCAGGTCCGAGGCCAGGTCGCGCACCAGGCGCGGCAGCTTGGCCCAGGCCCCGCTGATCGGCTGCATCCGGGTGGTCATCACCCCTTCCTGCAGTTCGCTGGTCACCTGATTGAGCCGGTGCAGAGGCCCGGCGAAGGGGGTCTCGGGCTGGTCGCGCAGGGTCTGGATCAGCTGGTTCCTGATCAGCACCAGCTCGCTGACCATGGTCATCAGACCTTCCAGGGTATCGACGCCGACGCGAATGGTCTGCGGTCCCTTGGCCGGTTCGGACGCGGCGCGGTCGGCGCGGTCGCCCCGCACCGGCTCGGCCTCGACCGGCGCGGACGGCGCGGCGGCCAGAAGGTCCTCGACCGCCTCCGCCTCCGCTTCCAGTTCCAGCAGGTTCTGGCGCAGGGCCTGAACAAAGGCCGGTTCATGAGGCCCCATCGCCTCGCCAAAGGTCTCGGCCAGGGCGCGTTGCAGGGCGCCGGGCGCCGCCGTGCCGCGGGCTGTGTCGCACAGGGCGCCGCGCCATTCGGCCTGCAACCGGTCCACGTCGATGCCGGCGAACAGGCCGCCAGTTTCCGACGCCGACACCAGCATGGCCAGCGCGCCTTCACAGGCGGCGTCCAGCGTCGCCTCCCCGCCCACCCGTTCCAGCAGCGGGCGCTTTGGCGCCGTCGAGGCCCGGGCCGCCGTCGTCGCCGCCGTCTGGGCCGACGCGCCCTCCCCCGCATAGATTCGGTCCAGCCGTCCGATCAGGGCCGTGTCGTCGCCCTCGGGCTCCACGCCCGTATCGGCCAGCCCTTCGATCACCGCCCGGACCACGTCCACCGCGTCGAGGATGACCGAGACCGACGGGGCGTCCACCGCCAGCGTCCCGTCGCGATAAAGACCCAACACGTTCTCGGCGGCGTGGGTCACGGTCTGCAACCGCATCAGGCCCAGGAAGCCCGAGCCGCCCTTGAGGCTGTGGATCAGGCGAAAGATGTCCCCCAGCAGTTCCGGGTCATCCGGCGTCTGCTCAAAGCGGACCAGCTTGGCGTCCACGGCCTCGATGCCCTCGCGGGCCTCGGCGACAAACTCGTTGATGACGTCGTCCACAGTCGAGCGCCCCATCCGGGCGATCGTTCAGCCGCCCTTCCCGAATGCAACCATCAGATGAAATCGGTTAAGCCAAGCTTAAGTTTGCACATCCTATGAGTGTGTGGCCGTCCACTGGAAATCCAGGGCGACGCGTTCTTCATTCATGCGACCTGCGGGTCGCGCCTGTGCAACGAGGGATAGAATGGCCGCGGACAAGAGCATGAACGTCCTGGTTGTGGACGACTACAAGTCAATGGTGCGGATCGTGCGTGGGATGCTGAACCAGTTGGGCTTCGTCAACGTCGACGACGCCCCTGACGGCGCGGCGGCCATGGCCCTGCTGAAAGAAAAGACCTACGGCCTGGTGCTGTCGGACTGGAACATGCAACCGGTGACCGGGCTGGAACTGCTGAAACAGGTCCGCGCCGAGGAGCGCACGAAGAAGACCCCCTTCGTCATGGTCACCGCCGAAGCCAAGGTCGAGAACGTCATCGCCGCGCGTCAGGCCGGGGTGAACAACTACGTCATCAAGCCCTTCACCCTGGCGGTGCTGAAACAGAAGCTGACCTCGGTCGTGGGCGAGATCTGATCATGACGCCCCCGATGACGCCGCAACAGATCCTGGCCGAGATCGACCATCTGCGGCGCGAACTGGCCGCCGCCGCCGACGACCTGCTGTCCGCCGCCGAGCAGGGCCTGGCCCTGACGCGCGCCGAGCCGCTGGACGCCGAGGCGTTGACGGCCAGCTTTCACCGCATCTTCGAGGCCTGCAGTTTTCAGGATCTGGCCGATCAGAGGATCGACAGGCTGCTGACCGCCCTGACCGGCCGCAAGGCCCCGCCGCGCCCCGACGCCGCCCTGCTGAACGGCCCCGCCATGGCCGGCGAGACGGGGTTGAACCAGTCGGCGGCGGACGCCTTGCTCAGCCGATAGGCGCCCACACACACCGCTCATCCCGGCGAAGGCCGGGATCCAGATTGTAAGGCGCTCTGCTGATGGCAACTGACGCCATAGCGCCATTCTTAGCCCGCGCCGTCGTCATATGATCTGGATCCCGGCCTTCGCCGGGATGAGCGGGATCAGGAGCTGGCGCCAATATAAAGCCGTCGCGCCTTGCCAAGCCGTCGCCAAAGGGGTGCAGTAGGGCATCAACCCGCAGTCACCGTTCGGGCGCCGCCATCCTGATCTTCCGCCACAGCCGGTCCGCCTCATGACCGCCCCCGAGACCGCGCCGCGCGTCCGCACGGGGGCGCTGGCGCCGCTGAACCATCCGGTCTTCCGCGCCGTCTGGATCACCAGCCTGGTGACCAATTTCGGCGGTCTGATCCAGTCGGTCGGCGCCGCCTGGATGATGTCCTCCATCGCCTCGGCCCAGATGGTGGCCCTGGTCCAGGCCTCGGTCACCCTGCCCATCATGCTGCTGTCGCTGGCGGCGGGGGCCCTGGCCGACACGGTGGATCGGCGAAAGATCATGCTGGCGGCCCAGACCTTCATGCTGCTGGTCTCGGCCGGGCTGGCGGTCATGACCTATCTGGGACTGATCACGCCCTGGGTGCTGCTCAGCTTCACCTTCCTGATCGGCTGCGGCGTGGCTTTCAACGGCCCGGCCTGGCAGGCCTCGGTCGGCGACATGGTCCCGCGCGGCGATCTGGCCGGGGCCGTGACCCTGAACTCCATGGGCTTCAACATGGCCCGCAGCGTCGGCCCGGCCATCGGCGGCCTGATCGTGGCGGCGGCGGGCGCGGCGGCGGCCTTTGCGGTCAACGCCGTCAGCTACATCGGCCTGCTGATCGTCCTGTTCCGCTGGAAGCCCGACCGGCCCAAGCAGACCCTGCCGCGCGAAGGGCTGCTGGCCGCCATGGCGGGCGGCGTGCGCTACGCCTTCCTGTCGCCGCGGGTGACGGCCGTGCTGTTGCGCGCCGTGGTCTTCGGGGTCGGGGCCAGCGCGGTTCAGGCCCTGATGCCGCTGGTGGCGCGCGAGGGCGGCGGCGGGCCTCTGGTCTTCGGCCTGCTGCTCGGGGCCTTCGGGGTCGGCGCGGTGGGCGGCGCCCTGTTCGTCGGCAAGCTGAGGGCGAAATACGAGACCGAGACCGTCGTCCGCGTCGCCGGCCTGACCTTCGCCGTCGCGGCGGCGACCATAGGCTACAGCCCTTGGCTGATCCTGACCCTGCCGGCCCTGATGATCGCGGGGGCGGGCTGGGTGCTGGTGCTGTCGACCTTCAACGTCACGGTGCAGATGTCGGTGCCGCGCTGGGTCGTGGCGCGCGCCCTGGCGCTTTATCAGATGGCGGCCTTCGGCGGCATGGCCGGCGGCAGCTGGCTGTGGGGCTCGCTGGCCCAGAGCCAGGGTCTGGACACGGCGCTGGGCCTGTCCGCCGGGGTGCTGCTGCTGTCGGTGGTGATCGGGCTGCGCGTGCCCCTGCCCTCGACCGCCAATCTGAACATGGACCTGCTGCGGCGCTGGACCGAGCCGGAGACGCAACTGCCCATCGAACCGCGCAGCGGGCCGGTGGTCGTCTCCATCGCCTATCGCATCCGGGAGGAAGACATCGACGCCTTCCTGGCCGTGATGGATGATCGCCGCCGGGTCCGCCGCCGCGACGGCGCGCGCCAGTGGCGCCTGCTGCGCGACCTGGCCGAGCCCGACGTCTGGGTCGAGAAGTACCAGACCGCGACCTGGCTGGACTACATCCGCCACAACCAGCGCATCACCCAGGCCGACGCCGACATCGCCGAGCGCATCCGCGCCCTGCATCAGGGACCGGACAAGCCGGTGGTTCATCGCCTGATTGAGCGCACCACCGCGCCGCTGGCCGCCAACCTGCACGGCGACCGCCACTTCGGCGAGCCGCTGACCGACCCCACGCGGTCGTCCTGACCATGACGCCGGCGTCCGAACCTCATCGGGAATGGTGGCGCGGGGCGGTGATCTATCAGATCTATCCACGCAGCTTCGCCGATGCGAACGGCGACGGCATAGGCGATTTGCCGGGGATCACCGCCCATCTGGATCACGTGGCCTCGCTGGGCGTGGACGCGGTGTGGATCTCGCCCTTCTACGCCTCGCCGATGAAGGACTTCGGCTATGACGTGGCCGACTACTGCGACGTCGATCCCGTGTTCGGGACCCTGGCCGACTTCGACGCCCTGCTGGCCAGGGCGCACGCCCTGGGGCTCAGGGTCATCCTCGATCAGGTCTGGTCCCACACCTCGGAACAGCATCCGTGGTTCAAGGCCAGCCGTCAGGACCGCGCCAACCCTCATGCCGACTGGTACGTCTGGGCCGACGCCCTGGCCGACGGTTCGCCGCCGAACAACTGGCAGTCCGTCTTCGGCGGGCCGGGCTGGACCTGGGACGCGCGGCGCGGCCAGTATTATCAGCACAACTTCCTGCCTGAGCAGCCGCAGCTGAACGGGCGTCATCCGGCGGTGCAGGACGCCCTGCTGGCCGTGGGCCGGTTCTGGCTGGACCGGGGCGTGGACGGCTTCCGACTGGACGCGATCAACTTCATGATCGGCGACCCCGGCTTGCGGGACAATCCGCCCCTGCCGCCCGGCGGCAAGCGCACCCGGCCCTTCGATTTTCAGGACAAGATCTACAACCAGTCGTCCCCCGACATCCTGCCCTTCCTGGCGCGGGTGCACGCGCTGACCGACAGCTACGGCGACGGGCGCTTCACCGTGGCCGAGATCGCCGGGGACCACGCCGACCGCGAGATGAAGGCCTTCACCGCCGAGGGTCTTCTGAACAGCGCCTATGGCTTCCTCTACCTCTACGCCGAACACCTGAGCGGCGAACGGGTCGCGGCGGGCGCCGCCATGTGGCCGGGCGCTCAGGGCCAGGGCTGGCCTTCGTGGGCCTTCTCCAACCACGACGCGCCACGCGCCGTCTCGCGCTGGGCCGAGGGTCGCGACGCGCGGGCCCTGGCCGAGATGCTGCTGCTGCTGCTGGTCTCCCTGCGCGGCAACGTCTTCGTCTACTACGGCGAGGAGCTCGGCCTGCCGCAAGGCGAGGTGCCGTTCGACCGGCTGCTCGACCCGGAAGCCATCGCCAACTGGCCGCAGACCCTGGGCCGCGACGGCGCCCGCACCCCGATGCCATGGCGGGCGGACGCGCCCTTCGCCGGCTTCTCCACCGTCGAGCCCTGGCTGCCGGTGGACGCGCGCCACCCGGCCCTGTCGGTCGATGTCCAGAACGCCGACCCCAGGTCGATGCTCAACGCCGCCCGCCGCATCCTGGCCCTGCGCCGCGCCCATGCGGCGCTGCGGATCGGCGAGATGAAGATGCTGACCACCGGGCCGGTGCTGACCTTCACCCGCGAGGGCGGCGACGAGACCCTGCTGGCCGCCTTCAACCTGGGTCATGAGGCGCAGGAATGGAGCGCGCCCGAGGGCTTCGCCGTCATCGACAGCGTGAACCCCGGCAAGACCGGAAGCCTGCCGCCCCTGGGGGGCATCCTGCTACGTAGACAGACGGTGTGACGTGAGGGATTTTTCCGCTCACCCATCCCCGACTTCGCGCCCGACTGTTTCAACAAACACACATGGTGCAGCGCACACGTTCCGGCGACGCTCGACAAACGCAAAAACTGGTCTAGGGATCGCGCGGGTTGTCCGCTGAAGGTCGAGACCAATGAAGATCGCAGTCCTGGGCGCCGGCGTCATCGGCGTGACGACGGCCCACTATCTGGCCAAGGCGGGCCACGAGGTCACGGTGATCGACCGCCAGAGCGGCCCGGCGCTGGAGACCAGCTTCGCCAACGCCGGCGAGATTTCGCCCGGCTATTCCTCGCCCTGGGCCGCGCCCGGCATCCCGGCCAAGGCGGTCAAGTGGCTGTTCATGCGCCACGCCCCGCTGATTTTGCAGCCGCAGGTCGATGTCGCCACCGTGCGCTGGCTGCTGGCCCTGCTGCGCAACTGCACCTCGGCCCGCTATGCCCTGAACAAGGCGCGGATGGTGCGTCTGGCCGACTATAGCCAGGCGGTGCAGACCGCCTTGAACGCCGAGCTGGGCCTGCAATACGACCACCGCACCCAGGGCACCCTGCAACTGTTCCGCACGCAGAAGCAGCTGGACGGCATCTACAAGGACACCGAGGTCCTGCGCCAGGGCGGCGTGCCGTTCGAGGTCCTGGATCAGGACGGCTGCATCCGCGCCGAGCCGGGTTTGGCGGCCACGCGCGACCTGTTCGTAGGGGGCTTGCGCCTGCCCAAGGACGAGACCGGCGACTGCTTCAAATTCACCAATGCCCTGGGCGACGTGGCCGCCGCTGAGGGGGTGACCTTCCTCTACGACACCGCCATCACCGCCCTGACCACCGACAAGGACCGGATCAGCGGCGTCGAGACCAGCCGGGGCCGGATCACGGCCGACGCCTATGTCCTGGCTCTGGGCTCCTATTCGCCGCAGATGGTCAAGCCGCTGGGCATGATCCTGCCGGTCTATCCGGTGAAGGGCTATTCGATCACCGCCCCGATCGTGAACGAGCCCGCCGCCCCCGTCTCGACCATCATGGACGAGAGCTACAAGGTGGCCATCACCCGTCTGGGCGACCGCATCCGCGTCGGCGGCATGGCCGAGATCTCGGGCTACAACAACGTCTTGCCCGAGCCGCGCCGCAACACGCTGGAGCATTCGGTGGGGTCGCTCTTCCCCGGCGCCGGCGACCTGAAGGCGGCCAGCTACTGGTCCGGCTTGCGGCCGATGACGCCGGACGGCACCCCGGTCATAGGCAAGACCCGGTTCGACAACCTGTTCCTGAACACCGGCCACGGCACCCTGGGCTGGACCATGGCCTGCGGCTCGGCCCGCGTCATCGCCGACATCGTCAGCGGCCAGACCCCGGACATCGAGACGGCGGATCTGGGGATTGCGCGGTACGGCCGGTAATTCCTTCTCCCCTTGTGGGAGAAGGTGGCCCGAAGGAGACTCCCCAAATCCGCTCATCCCGGCGAAGGCCGGGATCCAGATTGTAAGGCGTGCGGCTGACATACGGTGACGCAATTGCGCCATTTGAAGCCAGCGCCTCCGTCATATGATCTGGATCCCGGCCTTCGCCGGGATGAGCGAGAGAAAGCGTGGTGCGCCCCCCTCATCCGTCAGGCTCCGCCTGCCACCTTCTCCCACAAGGGGAGAAGGGCTTATGTCCGCGCCTTGGCCGCCACCGACCGCAGACCGGCCAGCAGGGCGTCGCTGGTGGCGTCGGCCTGACAGCCGCCGGTCAGGATCAGGCGCATGGCCCGCACATGGACCTGGACCGAGGGCCAGCTCCAGGCGCCGCTGGTCTGCATCCGATCGGCCACGTCGCACAGGCTGTAGCCGGCGTCATACAGAGGGCCGGTGTCGAAAAATCCGGCCGTATCCAGCAGCGACGAGGCCAGCCTGTAAACCTGGGCCTCGCTGCCCGGCGCGGCGGCGGCGGCGACCAGCTCCAGTTCAGTGATGGTTCCGGCGACCGTGATCATTACATCGTCGCGGTGACGTTCCAGCCGCTCGGTGGCGCGACGCTCGACCTCGGCCACTGTGCGGCCGCCCGGCTGGGCCATCTGGCGCGCCAGGGTGGTCTTGATCTTCAGGGTGCGGGCTTCGGTCATAGCGCGACCCTCTGGGGTTTCAGCAGCATATCGATGTCGGACTGGTCCATATTGGCCTCGACGGCGGCACCGACGTGGGTCGACAGGTCGCCCTGACGGCGGCCCGGAATGCCCAGCGGCGGGCCGAAGTTGCGCACGCGACGGTCGGGCCCGACGTAGTTCTCGCTCTCGACGAACTCGCGCTCGTCTCCCGCCAGCCAAAGGATGCGCCGCAACAGGACGGCGGGCGTCAGGGGCTTGGTCACCACGAAGCTGACGCCGCAGTCGCGGCCTTCCTGCACCTTGGCCTGAGAGGCGTGGCCGGTCAGCAGCATGATGGGAATGAAGCGCAGCGGCGCCGGGGTCTCACGCCGCAGCCAGCGGGCGAAGGCGTAGCTGTCCATTTCCGGGTCGGAGCAGTCGATGACGATCAGATCGACCGCGCGGTTCTGGATGATGCGCACGGCGGCCGTGGCCGAGGCGCACTTGATCTGTTCCTTGACGCCGAAGCCCTGGAAGACGGAGCTGAGCATGTCCAGCGCCTGCGGATTGTCGTCGATCAGCAGGACGGTCGACTGCTCGAGATTGACGCGGTCTTGGGCGCTCATCGGATCAGTCGAACAGCAGCAGGTCGCCGGACACGGCGGCGGGAGCCGGGGCCGACGGCGACTTCACCCGCAGCGACAGTTCGCGAAGGCGGTCAGCCATCTCGGCCAGAGGCAGGGCGGCCAGCGCCGTATCCATCGGCTGATCGGCGGCCAGGGCGCCCGCCAGACCCGACAGGGCGTCGACCCTCTGGCTCAACACGTCAAAGGCCTGCATCCGCGTCAGAAAGGTCAGACGCTGCTCCGCGGGCGCCAGGCGCAGCAGTTCGGCCACCAGACCGCCCGCTTCGTCCAGACCGATGCGGATGTCGGCCAGTTCGGCGGCCACCGCCGTCAGCAAGCCCTTGGTGTCATAGTCGTTCATCAGAACAGCTCCAGCGCGCCGGCGTCGACGGACGGCGGAGGCGGCGGCGCCGGGCGCGGTGCGACCGCGTCCGTGACCGCGCGTTGCAGCGCCCGACCGGTCACCGGCCAGTAATGCAGTCGACGCCCCCCGGCGCCCCTCAGGCTGGCGCCGACGACGGGAATGCCTTCGTCGGCCAGAAAACGTTCCGCGAAATCGGCGTTCGACATGCCCACGTCCTTCAGGGAGTCGAACATGCGGCCGCCGCCGAACAGCTTGGCTTCCAGGCGCTCGCGGCGACCGCCCGCCTTCAGCACGTCGTTGATCAGCAGCTCCATGGCGTAGGCGCCGTAGCGACGCCCCGCGTCGGTGCCCGCCCCCGCGCCCTCGGGCAGAAGGAAGTGGTTCATGCCGCCGATCCCGGCCAGGGGATCCCGCAGGCACATGGCGACGCAGCTGCCGAGCACCGTCGAGAGCACGACATCGGGATCGGACGTCACATGGTGCTCGCCCTGGCCGACATGGACCCGTCGTTCCATCAGTTGCTGATCGCGGGCGAGGTTCACGTCAGCGGGCCGAAGACGCCTTCCAGCTTCTCTTTCAGCTGGGCGGTGGTGAAGGGTTTGACCAGGTAGTTGTTGACGCCGAACTGGACCGCGCGCTGCACCAGTTCACGATCGGCGCGGCCGGTCAGCATGATGAAGGCGGTCTTGGACGTCGGCGGGTGGGCGCGGATGGCGCGCAACAGGCCCAGGCCGTCCAGGTTCGGCATGTTGAAGTCGGAGATGATCAGATGGACCGGCTTGGTGATGGCCGAACGCAGACCAATCTCGCCGTCAGCGGCCTCCGAAATCTCGCGTACGCCGATCTGTTGCAGGCTGTTGCGGATCAGGGAGCGCATGGTCAGTTGGTCGTCCACGACCAGAACATTGAGGGCGGAAGCGGCGGGCATAGGCAGTCCTTACGCAACAGGCTTTGAGGCAGGCGCACCGGCGGCGCACAGTTCGAGAATGGCGGGGGCGAGGCGGGGCAGAGACAGCTGACGCTCGACGGCGCCGATTTCGAAGGCGGCGCGCGGCATGCCGTAGACGACGCAGGAAGCCTCATCCTGACCCAGGGTCCGGGCGCCGGCCTGACGCATGGTCAGCAGGCCCTTTGCCCCGTCCTTGCCCATGCCGGTCAGGATGACGCCCGTCATGGGGCGGCCCAGCCGGGCGACCGAGTTGAACAGGACGTCCACCGACGGACGGTGGCCGTTGACCGGATCGGCGCGGACCAGGCGGCAGCGTCCGCCCGATACCTCCAGATGAGCCTCCCCGCCCGGCGCGATATAGACATGACCCGCCTTGAGCGGTGCGCCGTCCTCGGCCTCGGTGACGGTGGCGCCGGACGCCTTGTCCAGACGGGCCGCGAAGCTCTTGGTGAAGGTGGCGGGCATGTGCTGGGTGACGACGGTCGCCGGACAGTTGGCGGGGAAGGCCGACAGGATGTTCAGCAGGGCTTCGACCCCGCCGGTCGAGGCGCCGATGGCCAGGATATGGTTCGGATCGGCGCGATAGGCGCCGTCCACGACCTTGGCCTCGCGCGTTTCCAGCGGACGCACGCGCGAACGCGCGGCGATCTTCACCTTTTCGGCCAGGTCGCCGAAGGCTTCCTGGGCCGAGACGCCGGGCGCGGGCTTGGCCACCGCATCGACCGCGCCGATCTCCAGCGCCGCCAGGGTCACGTCGGTCCCGGCCTGGGTCAGGGTCGAGACCATGACCACCGGCATGGGCCGCAACCGCATGATCTTCTCAAGGAATTCCAGCCCGTTCATATTGGGCATCTCGACGTCCAGGGTGATGACGTCGGGGTTCAGCTCCTTGATGGCGGCGCGGGCCTCCAGCGGATCGGCGGCCGTGCCGACCACCGAGATCTCGGGATCGCGGCGCAGGACGGCGCTGATCAGACTGCGCATGGTGGCGCTGTCATCGACCACCAGGACGCGGACGGGGTTGCTCATGCCCGCCCCCCCAGCCTGTAGGCCGTCAGGCCGCAGGTCTGCAGCTGGGCTGTAGCCGGGCCGCTGACGCGCTCGGAGTGGCCGATGTAGAGGGTGGCGCCGGGCGCCATCATCGGGGTGAAGCGGCCCCAGACCATTTCCTGGGTCGCATCGTCGAAGTAGATGACCACGTTGCGGCAGAAGATGACGTCGAACTTGCCGCGCATGGGCCAGTCGCCGATCAGGTTCAGTTCGCGGAAGGACACCAGGCGACGCAGGGTCGCATCGGCGCTGAACTGCCCGACGCTTCCCGGCACCGGCGTGAAATGCTTGCGGCCCGAGGCCGGCACCGGCGACAGCAGTTCGTCGGAATAGACGCCAGCCGCCCCCTCGGCCACCATGTTGGGGTCGATGTCGGTGGCCAGGATCCGCACGTCCAGGTCCGCCGCTTCCGGCAGGACGTCCAGCACGGTCAGGGCCATGGAATAGGGCTCCTGCCCGTTGGAACAGGCCGCCGACCACAGCCGCACGCGGCCTCCGGCGCGAGCGCGGGCCGCCAGCTCAGGCATGACCTTGTCACGCAGGTGATCGAAGTGGTGCGGCTCGCGATAGAAGCGGGTGACGTTGGTGGTCAGGGCCGCCGTCATGGCCTGACGCTCGTCGACGCCCTCCACGCCCTCGATCAGGGCGCAGTAGTCGCGGAAGCTGCGCAACCCCAGCACCCGCAGGCGCTTGGCCAGGCGGGAATAGACCAGGGCGGCCTTGCCCTCGCTCAGGGCGATGCCGGCGTGGGCGTGCAGGGTCTGGGCGATGTGGCGGAAGTCCTCGGCGGTGAAGACGAACTCGCCTTCCACCAGGGACGTGCGCCCGGAGGCGGTGGTCATGCGGCTTCGGCTTCGCTTTCAGCCGGCAGGACGTGGTCGAGGTCGATCAGGCTGATCATGCGGCCGCCTTCGACGGCGAAGATGCCCTTCACGAAGGTCTTCACATGGTCGCTGGCGACATCAGGCGTCGGCTGGATGGTCGAGTCGGTCAGCTGCACGATGTCCGACACTGCGTCGACCAGCAGGCCGACCATGCGGTTGCCGATGTGGGCCACCATGATGACGTGGCGAGCGGTCGGCTCGGCGGTGGCCAGGCCGAAGCGGGCGCCGAGGTCGATGATCGGCAGGACGATGCCGCGCAGGTTGATGACGCCCTTCATGTAGGAGGGCGAGCGCGGCAGGGGCGTCGCGGGGGTCCAGCCGCGGATCTCGCGGACGTTCATGATGTCGACGCAGAATTCCTGCTCGCCGATGCGGAAGGCGATCAGTTCGCGGTCGGCGCCGGCGACGTTGGAGGTGACTTCGGTCATGTTGCTCAGCTCGCCATCTTCAGTTCGGGGCGGTTGGATTTGCGGCGCCCGGCCAGGACCAGGGCGTCGATATCGAGGATCAGGGCGACGCTGCCGTCGCCCAGGATGGTCGCGGCGGAGACGCCGTCGACGTGGCGGTAGTTGGTTTCCAGGCTCTTGATGACCACCTGGCGCTGACCGTTGATGGCGTCGACCAGCAGGGCGGCGCGCGAGCCGGCCTCGGTCTCCACGATCATGACCACGCCGCCGTTCAGGGTGGTGGCGTCGTCGCGGAAGCCCATGACCCGGCCCACGTCCACCAGGGGCACGAACTCCTCGCGGAAGCGGATCACGGCGTCATGGCCGCCGACATAGTGGATGTCCTCGACACGCGGCGTCAGGCTCTCGACGATGGCCGACAGGGGCGCCACCAGGGTCTGCTCGGCGGCGGCCACGACCATGCCGTCCAGCACGGCCAGCGTCAGCGGCAGGCTGAGGGTGAAGGTCGACCCCTTGCCCGGCACCGAGCTGATCGAGATACGGCCGCCCAGGGCCTGAATGGAGCGGCGCACCACGTCCATGCCTACGCCCCGGCCCGAGACGTCCGTGATGGTCTCGGCGGTTGAGAAGCCCGGCAGGAAGATCAGGTTGTCGACCTCGTCGTCGGTCAGGACGGCGTCCTCGGCGATCAGGCCGCGATCCACGGCGATGCCGCGCACGCGGGAGCGGTTGATGCCCTTGCCGTCGTCGGCGATCTCGATGACGATCCGGCCCGAACGGTGCAGGGCCGCCAGCCGGACGACGCCTTCGGCGGGCTTGCCGGCGGCCTCGCGTTCCTCGGGACTTTCCAGCCCGTGGTCGATGGCGTTGCGCAGCATGTGGGTGATCGGCTCGGCCAGGCGTTCGACCACGGTCTTGTCGACCTCGGTGTCCTCGCCGGCCGTGACCAGACGCACGCGCTTGCCGGTCATTTCGGCGACTTCGCGGACCAGACGCGGCATGCGCTGGAACACCGACTTCACCGGCTGGGCGCGGATGGCCATGACGCTGTCCTGGATGTCGCGCGTCAGCAGCTCCAGGTCTTCCAGACCCAGGGCGATGTCCGACGAACGGGCCAGGCCGCTCTCCATCACGCGCTGGGCCAGCATGGCCTGCTGGATGACCAGTTCGCCGACCACGTTGATCAGGCGATCGACGCGATCCAGATCGACGCGGATGGTCACCGGCGCGGGACCGACCGGGGCCGCAGGCGCTGCGGCCTGAGCCGGAGCAACAACCGGGGCCGCGGGCTTGGGCGCAGTCACAGGGGCGATGGGGGCGGGAGCGGGAGCAACAGCCGGCGCCGGCGTCATGTCGGTCGCGGCGGCGGTCGCCTGAGCCAGCAGGGTCGCGATGTCGAAATCGGGCTCGACGGGCGCGGCGGCCAGGGCCGGCAGCTCGGGCAGGCCCGGCAGGTCCGCCGAGGCGGCGGGGGCCAGGGCGGTGATGCTCAGGTCGCAGTCCATCTCGACGAAGTCGAAGACGTCGCGCACGGACGCCTCCGAGGCGTCGCCCGACAGGTCGATGGTCCAGATCAGATGGGCGTCTTCGGCGTCCAGCGCGTCCAGCGACGGCAGGCCGCTGTCGTCCAGTTGGACGGAGGTCTGACCCAGGCGGGCCAGTTCGCGAAGCAGCAGGCTGACGTCGTTGGCGCTGGCGTAGAGGCGCGGATGCGGACGGAAGACGATGCGCCACCCGGCGGCCGGCGCCGCAGCCAGAGGCGGCAGGTCGAGCGACGGCAGTTCCAGCGACGGCAGTTCGACCGGGTCGCCGAAGTCAGCCAGATCGAGGGTCAGAGGCGTGAAGCCGAAATCATCCTCAACAGGCGCGGCGGCGACAGGGGCAGCCGGCTTGGCCTGACCGTGGGTCAGGACTTCCAGTTCGGCGACCAGACCGGCCGAGCGTGCGACGTCCACCGGCGGCTTGGTGCCCTGGGCGGCGGCGATATGGTCGGCCAGCACGTCCGAGGCCCGCAGCAAGGTCTTGATCGTGACGTCGTCGCATTCTTTACGGCCTGAGCGCAGCTCGTCCATCAGGGTCTCGAAGACGTGAGCGAAACGCACCAGGTCTTCCAGACCGAAGGCCCCTGCCCCGCCCTTGACCGAGTGGACCGCGCGGAAGACGGCGTTGATCGTCTCGCCGTCGCCCTGGCCGGTTTCAAGCGCCAGCAGATTGGCTTCCAGATCGCCCAGCAGTTCGCTGCACTCCTGGAAGAAGGTGACCTTGATGGCCTCGAACGGATCGTCGCTCATCTTGTAGTCCTCAGGCCGCGACGCGACGGACGGCGTCGACCAGCTTGGCCGGGTCGAAGGGTTTGACGATCCATCCGGTCGCCCCGGCGTCGCGCGCGCGCTGCTTCTTGGCCGCGTCGCTCTCGGTGGTCAGGACCAGGACCGGGGTGGCCTTGTGGTTCGGATCGGCGCGCATGCCTTCGATGAAGCCGAAGCCGTCCATGCGGGGCATGTTGATGTCGGTGATCACGATGTCCGGGCTTTCCGCCTGGAGCACCTCAAGGCCGTGGATGCCGTCCTCGGCCTGAACCACGCGGTAGCCGGCGTCTTTCAGCGCCAGCATCAGCATGTCGCGCATGGTGCGTGAATCGTCGACGGTGAGAACTGTCTTGGTCATGCGAGTTGGCCTTGCGCCGCGAGATCAGAGGCTGAGGCGCCAAAGGCGCCCCATTGCGAGGCGAAAGCCTCGGAGACATTGACGAAGGTCAGGGCCTGACCATCGGCGCGCCAGGTCTGTAGCGCCGACAGCAGGACCTGAAGGCACAGGCCGCCCAGGCGTTCGACCGCCGAAGCGTCCAGCGCCGTCTCCTGGCCGCGCACGGCCAGGAGTTGCGCCTTCAGGGGTTCGGCAGCGCGCAGATCAAGCACGGCCGGAAGGGCGAGAAGGGCCGTCATCAGAACTCTTCCCAGCCGTCTTCGACCGCCTGCGGCTTCAGAGCGGCGCCGCCGCGACCGACGGTCTTGAGCGCAGCGACGGTCTGGGCCACAGGCTGAGGCTGGCGGGCAGGCGCCGCCGCGGGCCGGTGGGTCGGGACGGCGGCCGGGGCGGCGGCCTGGCCGGTGCGGAAGCGCGACACCGAGGCGGCCAGGGTGTCGGCCTCCTGGGCCAGCGAATGGCTGGCGGCGGTGGATTGCTCGACCATGGCCGCATTCTGCTGCGTGA
>Ga0308171_1000478_pt1 | contig 85201 bp, 77 predicted proteins | sample PhyGR1_FD_202135 | JGI IMG/M metagenome (GOLD analysis project Ga0308171, IMG submission 202135) | Phyllosphere microbial communities from UC Gill Tract Community Farm, Albany, California, United States - DLSLSG.R1 | ecosystem: Host-associated > Plants > Phyllosphere > Unclassified | place: USA...
ACCTTGCTTATATCTGTCCCAGATAATCGCCTTCTGCTCTGGCGTGTAGTTAATCCGAGTTCTTCGTTTCATGGCAACGTCCCCCTTGATTAAGGATAGCGTTGCATCGACCCATTGAACTCACAGCCATAAGCGGACGTTACCAACATGGCTTACCCTTCACCGTTATGGCGCAACCACCTGATAAAATCCTGGCGGCGAGAAACGCCAATCTGATTGGCTGTAGTGAAAGCATCAGCCTTGTCCATCTGCAGCAGAATTATTTTACCTGCCAGGCGCTGTATAAAAACCCTGCCCCGGCAATCAACAGCATAACGTCTATCAGGAATGAAAAATGTGTCACCGTGAATCTTCGTACCAAAGCTTTACTGCTGAGGGTTCCGAGCATAATGCCGCCACCGACGAAGAGTCCCATAAGGGCAATGTGGATCGAAAGCTCATCAAGAAGCTGGCAGCCGAATACGACTTTTCGGGAACAGACGTGATGCGCCGGGTATTCAGCCGCCTGACCGGTATTACGCCTGCCGCATATCGGAAGATGATAAGCCAGGCATAAACGTCCCGTCAGCGTGATCACATAAGAGCAATGTGCAGCACAATGGGTTACTCTTTCACCCCGTTTTACATGAGGCAAGCGAATGAGCATTGACTGGCACAGCGCGGAACTGACTCGCATGACGATCGTTGATAAAAACTATAAGAACACGCAAAACGTGCGTCGTTTTATGGTTGCGCAATGCGGGGAGACATTCCGGTTTGATCGGGAGTTCATGGCGTGGATACGCAATGATATTGCCAAAAATCTGGGAGATGTTGTGGATGAGTGGAAGCGCAGGAAAGGCCACTAGCCTGGACTTTACGCCTTTACGCAGCCTGCCGCTGAGGAGGCACAACCTCGCCCGGTGAGTAAAAAAAAGACCCAATCACCGATCAGGTCTCCTTTGATGTGCTTTTACCTAACCGACGACTGGCGCGATTATTTAGACAGCAGTTCTTTGCGGACGATTTCAGTACCGGCACTTAAGGCACTCAGCTTGCCCCGGGCAACCTGGCGCGATAAAGGCGTCATGCCGCAGTTGGTCGACGGATAAAGCTTATCGGCATCCACAAACTGAAGGGCTTTGCGCAGCGTATCCGCCACTTCTTCTGGCGTTTCGATAGCATTGGTTGCCACGTCGATGGCCCCGACCATCACCTTTTTACCGCGAATGAGTTCGATAAGATCCATTGGAACGCGAGAGTTTTGGCATTCCAGCGAAATGATATCGATGTTCGACTTCTGCAGTTTAGGGAACACTTCTTCATATTGACGCCACTCGGTTCCCAGCGTCTTTTTCCAGTCGGTGTTGGCTTTGATGCCGTAGCCGTAGCAAATGTGCACAGCGGTTTCGCACTTAAGACCTTCAACCGCTCTTTCCAGCGCGGCAATGCCCCAGTCATTCACCTCATCGAAAAACACGTTAAATGCCGGCTCATCGAACTGGATAATATCGACACCCGCCGCCTCAAGTTCTTTGGCTTCCTGGTTGAGAATTTTGGCAAATTCCCAGGCCAGTTTTTCGCGGCTCTTGTAATGGCTGTCATACAGCGTGTCGATCATGGTCATCGGACCAGGCAGCGCCCATTTGATCTGCTTATTGGTTAGCTGACGTAAAAATTTGGCGTCTTCAACAAATACCGGCTTCTGGCGCACCACCTCACCGACAACGGTTGGAACGCTGGCATCGTAGCGATTACGGATTTTAACGATCTCGCGTTTTTCAAAATCCACACCGCTGAGGTGTTCAATAAACGTGGTCACGAAGTGTTGGCGCGTTTGCTCGCCATCACTGACGATATCGATACCTGCGCGATCCTGATCGTCAAGAATCAAACGCAGCGCGTCTTTTTTGCCATCGATGAGTTCTTCATTTTCCAGTTTCCAGGGCGACCACAGCGTCTCAGGTTGCGCAAGCCATGACGGTTTAGGCAGGCTTCCCGCCGTCGAAGTCGGTAACAAAATTTTCATAACAGATAACCTTATACTGAGTTAATCAAAGAACGTAATTAGCAGACCATTGCTCAAGAACATGTTTGTAGGGTTTGATGAAGTTCTTCTCAGTAAACTTCCCTTGTTCAATAGCCAGATGGCTACGTTCTTCTCGGTCGTAAACAATTTGCGTTAATGAAAAATCCCGATGGCTCAGGCTCGGTTGATATTCGATACCTGCAGGAGAATTTGCATTATAAATCTCAGGACGATAAATCTTCTGGAACGTTTCCATCGTGCTGATGGTACTGATGAGTTCAAGATTGCTGTAATCACGCAGCAAATCACCCGTAAAATAAAACGCTAAAGGTGCAACGCTGTTTTCAGGCATAAAGTAACGTGCATGCAGGCCCATCTTGCTGAAATATTTATCGGTCAGTGAATATTCATCCTGCTGGTATTCAATGCCCAGTACCGGATGACGATTGCCGGTGCGCACATAGGTGTTTTTGCTTGAAACGCTCAGGCAAATCACCGGTGTTTTGCTAAAATTCGCTTTGTATACTTCTGATTTTATGAAGGATTTAAAGATATTGCCATGCAGCTCACCAAAGTTATCCGGGATGTTAAACACGGGATTATTTTTGTTATGCTCTGACAGCAATACGCTGAAGTCGTAATCGCGCACATAAGAGGAGAAGTTATTTCCGACAATACCTTCAATGCGCTCATCGGTTTTTTTATCGACGATATTGGTTTTTAATATTTCGATTACCGGGAAGGCATCACGATTATTTTCGACATTGATATTCATTTCAACAGAAATGATCTCAAGCTCGACAGAATAACGGTCCCCTTTTGGGTTGTCCCAATGCGCCAGGGAATTGAAACGATTATCAATCATCACCAGGGCGTTGTGCAGGTTATCCTGACGGTTCTTACCACGGGCCAGGTTAGCAAAGTTGGTGGTGATGCGCGTATTTTCTGATGGGTTGTAATTCTCATCAAAAACACTGCTCTTAATCGTAAATGTGAAGTTGTTATTCATCGTGTTTTAGATCCTGAATTCTGATGTGAAAACTGCATTGTTCGCCAGAACGGCCTGCTTTTGTCTTGTGGCTTGCGTGTTCGGCAGTCTTCAACGCGTCGGTAATCAATAAGCATATTTTATGCCAGAGTCATGGCATGAGTGAAAGCGACTTAATTTCACATCAACATGAGCCTTCTTCATGTCGTCCTGCCGTTGCTGTACGCGTCGCTTTACCAGCAGAGCGACCGGGGTAAAGCGGGGAACAATGCCCTGCATGAAAAAGAGGCAATAAAGGCTCGACGCCTGCTCTGTTTGCACGGCAGGCGGCCTGTCACCTGCCCCGCTCACGGTGTGGGACAGGTTTCAGCGCCTTGCGCTTTTCGCTGATAACGACGGGCCGAAATCTGCCAAAAGAGGATATACCCAGCGTTATTTCTTTTTGGTAAGCATCGACTTTAAATCAGCAAAAGGATTGTAGGTGGCTGCACCCACATCGTCCTGCGCATCCTCGCCCGCCACAACGGAGGTGCCGTACTGATCGGCTTCCGTATATTTCGAGTGTTCGTGGTCGTGGCAGTACAGGCACAGTAACTCCCAGTTACTGCCGTCTTCCGGATTATTGGTGTGGTCGTGATCGATGTGGTGAACCGTTAATTCACGCAGGTTCGAATACACAAACTCCCGCGAGCAACGCCCACAGACCCACGGATAGATTTTTAACGCTTTCTCACGGTAGCCACTTTCCAGACGCGTATAGTTTTTGGGGATCAAAGCCATGACCGACGTTACCTGTATGATGAGATATTTTCACTTGTGATAAAGCAGGCTGACCTGCCTGCCGGACTACTTTAACGGTATCTGGGGCCGTCTGGCGATGTAAGTCTGCCAGAACGGGTAAAATATCTTCCTGAAGAAAGAAACGGCCTTCTGTCTGGTCCGTCATATCCGCTTTGCCGCTCCACCGGCAAAAAGCACCCACGTTAATCTTTTTCATCTTCCGCAGGCGGCATAACCTCGGTCGAATCAGCCGTTCGCACGGCCTGGGGTGTTTTTCCTGTCCAGGCGTGAAACGCTCTGGCAAAGGAGTTGGCGTCTTCAAAACCGAGCAGGAACGAAATTTCCGCACCCGACATAGCGGTACTGCGCAGATAATGTATCGCGAGAGATTGCCTTACCTTGTCGAGGATCTGCTGAAACGAGGTGCCTTCATTCTGCAGTTTGCGCTGCAGCGTCCGGGAGCTGACTGCCAGCTTGCGACAGACCGTCTGCATTGAGGTTTCGCCAGCAGGCAAACTCTCCAGCAAGATGCAATGTACCCTTTCAGCCATACTCGCCGTTTTATCAAGGTCCGCCAACCGCTGGCGCAGCGACGGCTCAAAAAATTGCCACATCCGGTGATTTTCGGTCAGGAAAGGTCGGCGCATATCCTCATTGCTGAAGACAAGGGTTGCGGTCTGACCCAGATTGACCGACGTGCCGAAAAAGTGTGCGTAAGCCTGCGCATCCTGCTGGTTTTCACTTCTCGGGCAACTGACACTTAGCGGGATCACTGGCGTTCGCGTCGCCAGCCGCACCAGTTGCACGAAAAACACCAGTTTAAACATCAAAAACACATCCGGGGGCTGCCGTGTTTTATCCATAAATTCGATGGTGACCTGCGTCTGCATCCCCTGCGGTTCTGTTCTGATGATCATCGGAGCAATCAGCCGGACGTATTTCGCCATTCTGTCCAGCGCAGACTGCATATTCGCACTGCACAGCGCGGCGAAAAGTTCAGGATCGAACCAGTCCGATGTCATCACTTTTGCAATCTGCAAAGGCACGGGCGTTGTCGGACATCCGGCAAGCGCTTCTGCTTCAATGGCTGACCAGAGCTTAAAAAAATCATCAGGGTTCAGGCGCACACTCTGACGGGCAAAAAGATCGCCCGGCAGTCCGGCGCGGCGAAGAACAGGCGGAGAAGCGATCCCCGCATCCTGCATCAGCAAGCGCCATCCCGGCCAGATGGAATAATCCTGCGCGCTGAAGGGCGGTGTTTTTATCCGTGAAGTATTTTCTCTTTTCATTTACGCAGTCTATCCCGCAGATCGTGCCACCTCAATAGCGGCACGCGCCAGTCCACATGCCCATAAATTGGCGCATTCTGCCGTTAACCTGGCGGGAATGGCTAGTGCCGTAAGGATGCTTCCGGTTCAGGATTGAGGTCAGACTACAACAGGGTAAAAACAATGAAAAAGACAGTCGTTATTACCGGCGCGTCATCCGGTTTCGGCCTGATGCTTGCAAACAGGCTTCATCAGGAAGGCTTCAACGTGATTGGTACCAGCCGACAACCTGAGAAATACGTGGCCAGCGTACCGTTCAAACTCCTTGCGCTCGACCTTGACGATCAACATGCCGTGGCGAAATTTGCCGAAGAGGTCTTTGCACACACCGCGCAGGTTGATGTGCTTATCAACAACGCTGGCTATATGGTGACAGGTATCGCTGAAGAGACGCCGGATGACATTGCCCGCCAACAGTTTGAAACAAACTTCTGGGGAACCCTAAGAGTGACGAATGCGCTGCTTCCGCATTTCCGGCAGCAGAAAAAAGGGCAGATAATCACAGTCAGTTCGATTATTGGCCTGATCGGGCCGCCAAACCTTTCTTATTATTCCGCCTCTAAACACGCCGTTGAAGGCTATTTCAAATCGCTGCGTTTTGAACTTGAGCAGTTCAATATTCAGGTAAGCATGGTTGAACCCGTCTGGTTTAAAACCAGCCTTAGTGAAAACGCGGTTTCCGCCGCAGGAAACCGCATCCCAGACTATGACAGATACCGTGCACAGGTACGTGCAGCCACGCAAAAAGGAATAGATGAAGCGGAAGCGCCGGATGCTGTGGTCGCAACCATTATGCGACTGATTCGGACCAATGGGCCGACGTTCAGTAATCCGGTTGGCAAAATGACGAAAATGATTTTATTCCTGCAGAGTTACGCGCCAAAAATATTCGAGAATTCAATCCTCAAGAGCGTGAAGCGTGCTGGGTGACGTGCCCCACAACCCGCTTTAGCTTGAAAGTTTAATGACCGGATAAGGTCATGACAGAACCCGCATACAGCCACATTCAGGGCAGCAGAATCTGTTGCCCCAGCACGTCGCTCAAACGGGGTTAAGGCACTGAAAACCTGTTGCTGCTGGCTGGACGTCAGCGGCGGCAGTAAGGCCGCTGGCCCTTTCTCACCTGGCCTGAAAAACCATGTCCCGTTAACCGATTTAAGCACTCACCGGAGCTGAAATGAAAAACTATTTATGTAAGTGGATTCCTCCTCGCAGTGATTTTCTGGCAACGCTGTCAGAACACGAAAAAGCGTTGATGGCAGAGCATGGTGCTTTTCTCAATGATCTGCTTGAGAAAAGGATTATCGTCGCACATGGCCCTGTCCTGGATGAAGAAGGCGGATACGGTGTGTCGTTGTACTGCATTGCAGACGACGAAGAGATTGGGGCCTTTACGTCCCAGGACCCTTTCGTCACACATGGCTTGGGTCACTACGAGCACTTTGTCATGCCACACCTCACGTCAAAAATGTGAACGATTAAATTGGACGGGAAATAACATTGAAAATGAATCAAACAGTGGCCCTGGTGACAGGTGCTAACAGAGGTCTGGGTGCCGCATTTGTGCGCGCATTACATTCAGCAGGCGTTAAAAAGATTTACGCATCAGCGCGTGAGCCTGGCAGCATTACCGAAACCGGTGTGATACCGGTACGACTCGATGTGACACAACCCGAACAGGTTCAGGCGTTGGCACTGGCACTTGGCGACGTCAATCTGCTCATTAACAACGCGGGCATCGGCGGCTCATGCCCTGTTCTTGCGCCCCGGGCGATTGACCTGCTTTACGACCAGTTCAACACCAATGCCGTTGGCCCCTTGCGGATGGCACAGGCCTTCGCCCCAATTCTGGCGCTGCACAATCAGAGCGCGATAATCAACGTTATTTCTGCGCTGAGTTGGGCCACGCTTCCCGGCCTGACGGGAAGCTACAGTGCCTCAAAAGCGGCCGTCTGGGCGCTGAGCAATGCCATGCGGCAAGAGCTGAAAACACAGGGTACACAGGTGTTATCCCTTCACGTCGCCTTTATGGAAACCGATATGGCAAGCGGCGTACCGGGCGATAAAGCGTCACCGGATGACATCGCGGGTATGACTCTTGCTGCGCTCGAAGCGGGCGAGTCCGAGCTTCTGGCTGATGAGGTCACCCGTGAGTTACATGCTGGTCTCACAGCAAAACCGCCGGTCTACCTTGGCATGCTGGAGTAACGAATGTCGGGCTGTTTCTGTCTTCTGATGCAGACTCAGCATTTACGTCGGGATCATGAGGTTTCCTGAAGAGGAGATTGCCGGATATGAATAGCTTTATTGGCGAACTGATTGTCTGGATTGAAAATAATCTGGATAAAAAAATGGGGCTAGACGACGTGGCAAACCGGGCCGGGTACAGTAAATGGCATCTTCAAAGGATTTTCAGACGTGAAACAGGGATGACACTTGCTACCTACATCCGGAACCGAAGGCTTTCTGAATCGGCAATACTTCTCAGAATGACAAGCCTGCCCGTCATCGATACGGCGGAAAAATTTGGTTTTAGCAGCCAGCAGGCCTTTACCCGCACCTTTACGCAGTATTTTTCACATCCGCCAAAGAAATATCGTCAGTCCCGCAGCTGGTCCTTCAGGCGGCTTCAGCCAAGTCTGTTATGTGAACACGGGGAAATGCCGCGGCCAGAATTAGTACAGCTCACCATGCCGCCGCTTGAAAGCCTCACGTTCAGCTATCAGTGCCCGACAGAGAGCATCCGATGTGCTTTATTTCATTCGGAGCAATACCGACAGGCATGGAGTAAGGCTAAAAATCTGTTTCACGGCAGGCCGATTACGCATATTGCTGAAAAATATACGCCCGCCGCACGTCCGCAATATGTAGTGATTACGCAGACCTTTTCGTGCAGCAAGTATTCAGCGGCAGGATACGATCCTTTCCCCTTCAGTGCGCCTACAGACAGGCTTTTTCTGACGTTCCCTTTTGAAGGCCAGGTCATGCAACTGATGGAAATGAAGGCCAGGATATATCAGTCAATTCTCCCTGCAAGGGCTGAGGTGCGACGAGATGAATATGACCTGCTCACCCTGACAGAATATCAAGACCCTGCGCTGGACGAGCCTGCCTTCTCTGGCTTTTACCATATCCCTGTCAGTCTGGGTGAAACGTCGAGCCGATAATTACCCCCGAAAGCCTGACAAGACTGTCATCTGTAAAAGCGCGTGTGCGGGTCATGCAGTAGCGGTTATCGCTGTCGGGGTGAGCTGGACTTTGGGGTTTTGTTTAACTCGGCCTCAACAGAGTGAAACCCTCCCAACAGAAAAAAGGGACCGTTTAGGGTAAATGTCTTTATCGGGCAACTTCACCTGAAATCTGACGGAGCAAAAAATGAGAACCCAAAAACGGTGCCTGGGTTATGTCGCCATTGTGGTTGATGACTACGATCGCGCCATTGACTATTACACTCACAAGCTGGGCTTTACGCTTGTGGAAGACACTCCGCAGCCGGGTAAACGCTGGGTAGTCGTCACGCCCAATCCGGAAAGCGATTGCAATCTTCTTCTGGCCCGAGCTTCCAATGAGCGCCAGGAGAGCGCTATTGGTAATCAGTGCGGTGGCCGCGTTTTTCTGTTCCTGCAGAGCAGCGATTTTTGGCACGACTACAATGCTATGAAAGCCAAAGGTGTGACGTTCTGTGAGGAACCGCGCGAAGAAGAGTACGGCACCGTGGTGGTATTTGAAGATATTTATGGCAACCGTTGGGATCTTTACCAGAACAAGTAAAATCCAAACTGTTTGCCTGTCATTCCTGAACGCAAGACCTGTTGATCTCTGTGGCTGTTTCGATCTCATCCCTTTTAGTAAGTTAACGTCCTTGTTCAAAGCTTATTCGCAATAAATGTAACAGCTGTACCCGTAACGGTGCGGCTGGTTGTGCAATCGGTCCGAACGACAGTCTGTTCTCAGCGGCAAATAACCTGTTCAGAACGTACGCTTATCAACCGACTGGCAGCCCTTACCGCTCACTCTCAATATCAGCGCAACCACTCTGAAAAGCTTGCTGCCTGACTTTTCCCGTTAGCATCCGCTAACTGGCAGAAAAATCGCTATATGAATGATATGATTACCCCATTCGATTCAGTCAAAAAATACAGGTCGTCACCCTGAGGGCAAGATATGAACAATGAAGTCTCACTGAAATATTATGACATTGCCGATGAGTATTCGTCGGAAACGGAAACGCCGGTAAGCGAATCGGAACGTGACGCGCTGGCGCACTATTTCCAGTTGCTGATTGGCCGTTTAATGAATAATGAAGAAATCAGCGAAGACGCGCAGAAAGAGATGGCCGTTGAAGCGGGCATTAATGAACAGCGCATTGATGAGATAGCGACCTTCCTGAATCAGTGGGGCAACGAGGACTAATTTCGATACATGATGCGCGCTAAGCCGTGCATCATTTTTGCCTATCCACGGCCTGTCCAGTCTGCTTCGTTACGCCAGCCCATTCCCAATATCGTCACTCGTGGAATCCCCCGTTCCCATCGCTAACCGGGTTGATGCGCAGGTATTTTGATCATAGCGATAATGCGCCCTCTGCATGTACACCACGTTATCCGCCTTCTTTCTGCCAAACAGGACTGCGCCATGCCCGGCAAATGTCGACACGCGCCAATGCGGTTTCCTGGCGCGCGGGAAAGCACCTGTGCCAGGGCACAGGTGCAGGCAATAAACGTTATTATGCGTGTTTGCCAAAGGAGGTGGACTCATCGTCCTCATCAGTAATATTAGGTTTCGACAGGCTGGCTTTAACGCCCCAAAAGTAGCAGACCAGAGACGCGACAATGATGAGGATCATATCTAAGGGTGCACCAATCGCCCCGCTTCCGCCGTAGGTACCGAGCATAGAAATCACCATTACCGCGATGTAATAAGCCAGCAGCCACCATGCGCACCGTAAATCCTGACTGAACTGGCTGTTCTTTTTACCAAAAATCGCATAAGCGACCCAGGCAACAATCAGAATCGGAATGAGGATCTCATTCACGGACCAGCCGGTCCAGTAAATCAAAAGCGTACTGGCTACAAACGCCAGCGGACTGAGAAACGCCGCAACTGGCAGACGGAACGGACGCTGCATATCGGGCAGGTGATTACGGAACGCGCCAAGGGTTATCGGGCCGGGCATGTAGGTAAAGACCGTTGCCGAGGTTACTGCGCCAATTAATCCGCCCCAGACCTGAAACTCAGAGGGCAGCGTCCAGGCAATGGCCAGCACCAGCGATAGCCATAACGCGCCACGAGGTACGCCAGATTTTGCATCCACTTCACCAAACACTTTGAACAGATGACCGTTACGCGCCCAGGCAAACAGCACGCGTGCGGCTCCTGCCAGATAGATGTTGCCGGTCCCGGCAGGCGAAATCACCGCATCGATAAGAATCAGGTTAATCAGCCAGGTCAGCCCCAGGCTGCGCGCCAGGTCGGCATAGGGAGACTGGAATACCTCCTTCAGCCCTGCCCAGCCATGTTGTGACAGCAAATCGGCCGGTACTGCCCCCATAAAGGCATATTGCAGGGCCAGGTAAATCACGAAGCTGACAGCAATGGCAATACCAATTGCCAGAGGCACGTTGCGCTGTGGATCTTTGGCTTCACTGGCAAAATCCACGGCCTGACGAAAGCCGAGGTAGGCAAAGACAATCCCTGCCCCCGTCAGCGAGCTGAAAACGCCATGTGCACCGCCAGGTGGTGACGGTGGCACATCAAGGTTCGGCGCATGGAAGTAAAGCAGGAGCGTGATGATAGTCAGTAACGGCACGATAAATTTGAAGGTGGTGACAATGGTGTTCACGCGACCAAAGAAGCTGACGCTCCAGTAGTTAAGCAGGAAAAACACCACCAGCAGCCCAATCTGTACAACAAACCCTAACCCCGTAGGGCTGCCGTCCGTGTGCCCCAGCGCGGGCCACCAATAGATTGCATACTGACGCACGGCCTCCACTTCGACCCCGGCAGTGCTGGTATAAGCCAGCAGAGAACTGACACCAATCACAAAGCCGACGATGTTGCCGTGGGAATAATTGGGATAGCGAACAAAACCCCCTGCGCGCGGCAGTGCCGAGGACAGCTCGGCGTAAACCAGGCCAATCATCAGCACGATCACAGCGCCCAGCACCCATGCCCAGCCGGTATGGCTGCCCGCATAACCAGAGCTGTTAAGCGCGGCATATAACCAGCCCGAACCGATCATTGAGCCGATGCCAAGTAATGACAGATCGACCAACCCTAATTTCTTTTTGAGACCTGTAGATGCCATGATATGCCCTTATCTGATTATTAGATGTTGTACGTGGGAATAAAGCATATTGTGTGCCAGCACTATTTTACTGTCGTAACTGTTTATGTAAGAAACATTCTGGATCACAGAACCTGACAGATAAGGGTTTCAGGAAGGCGTTTCAACAGAAATAAAAATATCCGTCGACATTTATAGCGATATTAAGCATGAGATCAGGGTGCAATGCGCACTGCAATGATCCAGAAAATACAACGCGACGCTATTTGAAACATTCCGTCACCAGTGCAAAAGTTGTGACATATATTCGGGCAGAGCCGCTGTCAAAACCGTGGCGAAAAAACGCGGTAATACTGCCATCCTCTGAACAGATACCGGCATTCACGGGTCTGCCTCGTCAAAGATCCGATAGATGACATCATGCAAAATAACGTGCGTGGCTTTCACCCTCCACTATCGCTGCTCACAGGCTGCACGCTCAGGCGCTACAGGTGATGGCGGACACGTTCAGGGTTAAATGAGAACAGCGGCCAGGGCGGATATGGCCGCCGCTGTCCGCATTACACCTGATACTATTTTCAGGTTTATTAACGCGTTAATCTGTGCAAATCATTAAAGACGCGGAGAGGGTTATGAATATCAATCCGTCATTTTCAGGAAAAGAATCATGAGAATATCGATTTCTTTGGCACCCATGCTGTCGATTGAGGTGCCTGTTTCTGAGGGTCATGAAAGCCATCAAACCTTTTGTCATTGCGATCCTTAAAAGATGCAGATATTCATTTTCCTTTGAGCATTGTGTTTAACTGCTCAATTACCTCACAGATGCAGTCAGGGTGTTTACGACTTTCAATCATACCAATGCGAATATGTTGATTAGCCGATTATTCGCCCCATTTCGCCCTTTTCAAATAACGCGTCATGTTCAGCAAGCAGTCGCATTACAGGCGATACAGAAACGCGAGAGCCGTTTCATCCAGATAGCCTGTCGGCGATGATGTCAGCGTTAATAACCTGTTTTCCCTGACCCCGTGATGACCAGCTTAAAAACGTAGCAAGGGCAGAACGGTAACAGCCCGCCCCTGAACACCCTGGCGTGATCAAATACCCCGCAAGAACGCTAATAAAACCTGTACTGCGCTGAGATTAGCCCGCCGTCTGTTATCAGACGAAGGCATTACGGGGGATTTTCCCGTGTATAGAGTCTCGTTAACAAATGTGTTTAGATACCAGAACCTTAAAGCCTGTGAAACGTGACTATGAATCCAAGGGAAACCATTCTCAGCGAGTTCAATGCGTTGTCTGCTGAACTGCAGCGTGCTGCGGAATACTCACTGCAGAATACCAATCAACTGGTTGTGCAATCGATGCGCACCTTTGCCCTGCAGGCCGGGGTCAAACCTGCCACCCTGCTACGTCTGGCAAAACGACTGGGTTATAGCGGCTGGGGTGAACTTAAAGATGCTTTCATCGATGATATTGGGCTACGCAATGATACATATGTATCCAAAGCGGAAAAGCTCGTCGCGTCGGGTCCGCAGTCTCAGCTCTACAGCGAGATGTTTCAGGCTCACCAGGCCAATCTGGAATTCACGTATAGCCAAAACCGTCCGATGATGGAGCAGTCCGTGTCCTTACTGGATACGGCTGAGAATGTCTACGTTTGCGGTTTCCGCGCCAGTTTTCCGATTGCCTGGTCGCTGTTCTACGTCTACCGGCTGTTTCATCGCAAGGTGACATTGATTGATGGCCTGGCGAGTAATATCGAAGTCTTTACCCGGGAATTCACCTCTCGGGATTGTGTGTTGCTCATCAGCTTTGCTCCCTACTCGCGTGAATCGCTGGCGGTATTGCGTGCCGCACAACAGGCGGGCGCGAAGATCGTGGCGATTACCGATTCTCTGGTTTCGCCCCTGGCCCAGGCCGCCGACTGTAAAATGTTGTTTTCCATCGACAGCCCGTCCTTTTTCCCTTCCGTTGTTTCTGGCATGGGGCTGGCAGAGTGCTTACTTGCCATGCTGGTCGCGCGCCACGGCCGTGATGCGGTGAATAAAATTGAAAATGCTGAACGCTATTTAATTGAATCGGGTGCCTATGTGGTACAGGGTAAAACCTGACAGAAAGAGACAAATGGATCGGTCATAAGAAAACAGAATACATTTGAATCATAATTTCATTGACCTGATTCAAATGAATCCTGCAAGATGCGCAGAGTCTATACAGCGTATTCAGGAGCAGGGTCCAGCATGAGCCACATCATCCACCGTAGTTTGCGTAGCACGCCCGCCGTGGCAGCGCGCGCACAAGGCGCGTACCTCTATGATACAAGCGGTAAACAGTATCTGGACGCCTGCGGCGGTGCTGCCGTTTCCTGTTTAGGACACGCACATCCCGATGTCCTGGCCGCGATGCATCGCCAGATCGATCAGTTGGCTTACGCGCATACCAGTTTTTTCACCAGCGACACGGTGGAACACCTTGCCGATCACCTGACGCGAAACGCGCCGGGCGATCTTAATTATGCCTATTTTGTCTCTGGCGGTTCAGAAGCCGTGGAGACAGCCCTCAAGCTGGCCCGTCAGTACGTTGTTGAAATCGGTCAGGCTTCACGCACGAAATTTATTGCCCGCAAGCAAAGCTATCATGGCAACACGCTGGGGGCGCTGGCCGTGGGCGGTAATGAATGGCGTCGCCGTCAGTTTGCGCCGCTGCTTATCGACGTTATCCGTGTCTCCGCCTGTAATGAGTATCGCGATCGCCTTGCGGATGAAACCCAACAGCACTATACCGATCGCCTGCTCTCCGAACTGGAGCAGGCGATCATGGAAGCAGGGCCGGAAACCATTATCGGCTTTTGTGCGGAAACGGTGGTCGGCGCAACAACCGGCGCGACGCCGCCAACGCCTGGCTATCTGAAAGGCGTGCGCCGCCTGTGCGACAAATACGGCATTCTCTATATCGCTGATGAAGTGATGTGTGGCATGGGACGTACCGGCACGCTGTATGCCTTTGAACAGGATGACGTGGTGCCCGATTTAGTCACCATCGCCAAAGGACTGGGCGGCGGTTATCAACCCATTGGCGCCGTGCTGGCGAGTGAGAAAATTGTGTCAGCGATCAAGGCCGGTAGCGGGCTGTTCCAGCACGGTCATACGTATATCTGTCACGCCACCGCCGCGTCGGCAGCGCTGGCGGTTCAGCAGGTGATTGAGCGGGATAATTTGCTGGACGCGGTGAAACAGCAAGGTGCTTATCTGCACAACGCACTGCGTGAGGTGCTGGGCGAGTTACCGCATGTCGGCGATACACGCGGCCGCGGTCTGTTTGCCGGTGTTGAGCTGGTCTCCGATAAAGCAGGTAAAACACCTTTTGATCCGGGCCTGAAACTCCATGCGGCCATCAAAGCAAACTGTATGGCACGCGGATTAATGGTCTATCCCATGGGCGGCACGGTGGACGGCCAGTATGGCGACCATATTCTACTCGCCCCGCCGTTTATCGTGACGACCGGCCAGCTTGATTTTGTGGTGGATACGCTGAATACCGTCATTCGTGAAGAGACAGCCAGATTATGATGAACCGTTTACCCCCGCTGAAAGCAGATGAGTGGGACGATGAGCAACGCGTACTGGCTGAAGAGATCATTAACGGTCCGCGCGGCGCACTGCTTCCCCCTTTTGAGCCGCTGTTACGCAGCCCGGAGCTGATGGCGCACGCACAACGCATGGGTGAATATCTCCGCTACCGCAGTGCGCTGGGACAGCGCTTATCTGAGCTGGCGATTTTGATGACGGCACGGCACTGGTCGCAGCCCGTGGAATGGGCGATTCATGCGCCGATAGCCCGTGAAAAAGGGATTTCAGCGGCAGCCGTGCAGGCCATCAATGAAAAACGTCAGCCCACGGATTTACAGCCGGACGAGTGGGTCATTTACGATTTCTGCCAGCAGTTACATCAGCAGCAAAACGTCAGTGAGACCACCTGGCAGCAGGCCATCGGTTTATGGGGCGAAAAAGGGGTGGTCGATCTGATTGGCATTAACGGTTATTACAGTTTTCTTTCCATGGTCATGAACGGCGCGCAGACGCCGGTGCCCGATTCACGGGATCACATTATTCCTGCGTAAGCTTTGGATTAAATCAGGGCATGTTCTGACCTGCCCTGAATAATTAAATTTTTCCTTTTTTATATCCCGATGCACGCCATCGGGTGTCATTCACTGCACGCTATTTCACTGACGCTGAGGGTTATTATGTCTGGATTATTTAATAAGTTAAAAGTTGCATTCGCGCTGATGGCCTGTTCCGCCACCTTTGCTGTGACGGCGCAGGATAAATTAGTAGTCGGGGTTGATACGGCATTTGTGCCTTTTGAATTTAAACAAGGCGATAAATACGTTGGCTTCGATATTGATTTATGGAATGCCATCGCAAAAAAAATGAATGTCAGCTATGAATTACGTCCGATGGACTTTGGCGGATTAATTCCCGGCCTGCAATCCCGCAATCTGGATGTTGCTATGGCGGGCATTACCATTACTGAACCCCGTAAGCAGGTCGTGGATTTTAGTGATGGCTACTACAATGCTGATTTATTGATTGCAGTAAAAAGCAGCAACACGTCAATCACCAAATTCAGCGATTTGGTGGGCAAAAAAGTCGGACTGAAGCAAGGCACTGCCGCCGCCAGCTTTATGAAAGGCAAATATAAGGCAGACTATGTTGAATTCCCCAACATCGATAATGCCTACCTCGATTTACAGGCCGGTAACCTGGATGCTGTCGTGCACGACTCCCCGAATGTCCTCTACTACGTTAAAACTGCAGGCGATGGCAAGATTAAAGCCGTTGGCGAGAATGACAGCATTCTGCCCCAGCAGTACGGCTTTGCCATGCAGAAAAACAGCAGCCTGACACCCAAAATCAATGCGGCCCTTAAGGCACTGCGTGCTGACGGTACCTACAACAAAATCTATGTGAAATGGTTTGCTAAACAACCGAAATAATCCCGCCAGGCCGGTGTACGCCGGCCTCGTTTCGTTCCATGGGTTGAATTATGAACTTTGAAAGTAAATATATTTGGGAATCGCTGCCGATTCTTTTGCAGGGATTACAGCTGACGCTGATTATTTCACTGTCGGGGTTGTTGGGTGGTTTTATTATTGGATTGCTGGCAGGCACCTGCCGTGCCTTGGGTGGCCGAATAGCAAAAACACTTTCGCTGATTTTTGTCGAAGTTATTCGCGGTACCCCGATCATGGTGCAGGTGATGTTTATTTATTTCGCGCTGCCCATGGTGCTGCCTATTCGTATTGATCCGGTCACGGCAGCTATCGTGACGATTGTGATCAACTCGGGCGCTTATATTGCTGAAATCACCCGCGGTGCCATTCTCTCTATTAATAAAGGCTTCAAGGAAGCAAGTCTGGCCATGGGCTTATCGCAACGGAGTACGCTGTGGCATGTCATCATGCCTTTGGCGCTGCGCCGTATGATCCCTGCGCTAGGTAATCAATGGATCATCAGCATTAAAGACACGTCGCTGTTTATTGTGATTGGCGTGGCCGAGTTAACGCGCCAGGGCCAGGAGATTATTGCCGGTAATTTTCGTGCGCTTGAAGTGTGGACCGCCGTGGCGATGATTTATCTGGCCGTCACGTTGTGCCTGAGTTTTCTGCTTAAGCAACTGGAGAAAAGGATGCATATTCTATGAGCATCGTTGAATTTAACGCGGTATCCAAAAACTTTGGCACGACACAGGTTCTGCACGATATCAATTTAAAGATTGAAACCGGTGAAGTGGTGGTCATTATTGGCCCCTCAGGTTCCGGAAAATCCACGCTTCTGCGCTGTATTAATAAGCTTGAGGAGATCTCCACCGGGACGTTGCTGGTCGCCGGAAAACACATTACCGATCCCCATGCCGATGCGTGCGAAATTCGCCGCGAAGCCGGGATGGTGTTTCAGCAGTTTCATCTGTTCCCGCATCTGACGGCGCTGGAAAATGTGATGTTCGGACCGATTCGCGTGCGTAAGCAGAGCAAAGCCGCGGCACGTGAACAGGCGATGGCGTTGCTGGATCGTGTCGGGTTGCGCGAACGCGCCGATCACTATCCTTCTGAACTCTCAGGTGGTCAGCAGCAGCGCGTGGCGATTGCCCGGGCGCTGGCCGTGAAGCCGAAAATGATGCTGTTTGACGAACCCACCTCAGCACTGGACCCTGAACTGCGCCATGAAGTGTTGAAAGTCATGCGCTCTCTGGCCGAAGAAGGGATGACCATGGTCATTGTCACGCATGAGATTGGCTTTGCCCGTGATGTGGCCTCACGTTTGATCTTTATTGATGGTGGCACCATTGCCGAAGATGGCTCACCTGATATGCTGCTCAACGCCAGTAGCAACCCGCGTCTTAAAGAATTTTTGCAGCATGTCTCCTGAACAGAAGTGAATAAAAACGCGATGAAAGCACTCACAGTCAATGGTTCCGCTTTTACAATCGGTCAACAGCTCGGTGAATTTGGCCGTGAGGCCTGGCACAGCAAACTCACCTTGACGGCGCTATGGCAAACCGTCACGGCGATGAAAGATGCTGAACAGACACAGGCTATGCGCCAGCTGGTTCAGCAGCAGTACCCACTTATCTGGCAGGAGCTGGAAGGCCTTGCAGAGGGTTTACAGGCACCGGTTGATGAGGTCTTTGCGTGGAACTGCCGGGGCGATCTGGTGCGCTCGACCTCTGATGGCTGTACCACGGTGGCGGGAACCAATGCGAAGGGTGAACGGATTATTGCCCACAACGAAGACGGTTTTCCGCAGCTACGGGATGACTGTGCGATAGTCACCGTCATCCCGGAACAGGGCCTGAGATTCACCAGTTTTGCCTATCCGGGTTCGATTTGCGGCCACACCTTTGCCATGAATGAGAAAGGGATTGTCAACACGGTCAATAACATTCGCGCGGTGCATCGCCCGAAGGGCCTTCCCCGGCAGATACTGGCGCGTGCGGCGCTGAATGCGGCAAGCCTGGATGAGGCAATCACCATCCTGACGGCGGCACCGCGTGCGGGTGCGTTTCACCATACCTTAGGGCAACGGGGCGACAGCCGCCTGTTTAGCGTGGAAGCGACCGGTTCCGGCTGTTCTGTCACACCATTGAGCGAGGTCTTCGCCCATGCCAATCATCTGATTCATGCAAAACTCGCTACCACTGAACAGGTGATTACTGAGAGTTCCGGCTCACGCCAGCAGCGTTTAAACGAATGGCTGGAGACACAGACACACCTTGATGGCGCGGCGGCAAAAGCCATCCTCTCGGATCAACATGACGCTGCCCTGCCCATTTATCGTCTGTCACCCGATGATCCGGATGAAGAGAACACGCTTGCGACGGCCGTGTTTATTCTGGATAACGAGAAAACGACCTTGCAGGTTTTTACGCTGGATCGGCACCATGCGGCGCGACAGTACTGCATTGAATGACAGGCTGCGCCCCGACTGGCAGCAACGCGAGATAATGCGAGGTCTGACGGCAGGCAAGGTGTGGCACTGGCGACTGAGCGTTTTAAGCAACGTCGATGGATCAATATTGCCGCTGTATTCTCGCCATCAGCAGGCTGAACATCAAGGTGAGTAGAAGCCTGATGGAGTGAAACTGATGGCGGAGACAGATAGCGTTAACGCCGGGGATAGTCGGAGCCACCGCGCCGCCCCTGTTCGGCGCGGTGGCTGGTCCCCTCCTCTCCGCACACCGCCAGAGCCGGTCAGAAAGGCGCATTGATGATCGCGCCACAGTCAGCGGCCTTCCCGACCAAAAAGGGCCACAACCACGGTTTTTGCCAGGGCCGCACGCCGTGGGACAGCATCGTCAGGTCTGTCTCTTCTCCGACACCGATGTCCGACGAGCGCGAGGCGCCTGTCGAGCTGAAAACCCACTATTATCAGCCAAGCACATCCTGCACGCAGGCTTTAAACACTTTCACTCCGAGCGCGAGCGCGTCGCGGTCAAAATGCATCTCCGGATGATGCAGGCCGGGCGTCAGGTTAGCGCCCAGCCCCCAGAAGCCGCCTTTGATCTGCGGACGAAGGCGCAAATAGTGGAAGAAATCTTCACTGCCCGGCGTTGATTTCGGCGCTGTGAGGCCGGTTTCGCCAAACACACGGCGAATACCTCGTGCGATCACCTCGGTTGCCTCGTCATGGATAATGGCGGCGGGCATCTCTTTCAGAACGCGGATGTCCGCACGCGCGCCATACGCGGCGGCGCTGCTCTCAATTGCGCGCAGCACCTGCGGTTTGAGGACATCCATCGCTTCGTTTTCTGCGGCACGCAGATCCCAGCACACCTGCGCTTGATCCGGGATCGAGTTGGTGACGCCCGCATCGCAGAGAAAACGCGTCGCTTTCGCGCTCCATGTCAGCGACGGTGCAAGATGAATGCCGTTCACCGCCTGCACCGCATGGGCAGCGGCATCCAGCGCATTGACGCCTAAGTGCGGGCGCGCAGCATGGGCCGCTTTGCCATGGAACATCACTTCAACGGTGGCGGACGCCGAGTAGTACATCGCTGGCACGGCCTGCCCCATCGGGCACTCCTCCAGCGGACGCAGGTGGAAGCCGAGCAACATATCCACATCATCCAACACGCCGCCTTCGGTAAGGGCAATTGCCCCGGTGCCCAACTCTTCGGCTGGCTGGAAGATAAACTTCAGCTTGCCGTTTTTCACCAGTCCCTCCGCCATCACCTCCTGGGCGGTAGTCAATACGACCGTGGAATGGCCGTCGTGCCCGCAGGTGTGGCGCGCCACATGCTGACCATCAATGATATGCCCCAGCGCATCCATATCGGCGCGCAGCGCCAGCGTCGGACCAGGCTTACCGCTGTCCAGTACGGCAACAATACCGGTGGTGTTATTCACCTCGCGCGTAACCTGGTAGCCCGCCGCCGCCAGCACGTCCGCGATATAGGCGGATGTTTTGTACTCTTCGAACCCCAGTTCCGGGATTTGGTGCAGGTAATTAAAGTGCTCAAGTGTACGTGACACGTCTTACTCCTTAGTGCTCAGGCAATAACGCGCATAATCAGCATGGCGATTACGGCATTGAGAATGCTGACCGCCATCAGTAACGGCCAGTACTTCTTCGGCACATCGGCCACGCCCAGCAGGCGCCCCATGTACTGGAGTTGCGACCCCATCAAAAAGATGGCGGGCGCGAGAATGGTGATCTGCCCCACATCAAGTTGGCCTTTGCTCAGCAGGCTGACGGCCACGCCGGTTCCGGCAGAGGAAGAGAGCCAGGCGGTTAACAGCACGGTGATCGCTTCGCCCGGCAGGCCGAAAAGCCCCATCAGCGGTGCGCAAACGTGCCCAATAATCTGCATCACGCCCAGTAAATTGAGCATTTCGGCGATCACATAGGCCATTAATACATTCGGCATCAAATTATTAATGGCGATATGAAAACCCTTGCGCGCGCCAATAACGAAAATATCAAACGGATTACTGGAGACTTTTGCTTGATTACTCATTGTCGAAATCTCGCTTATAAACAGTATTTAATGCCAGGCGAACCACGGCTGCGCCAACGAATTTAAGGACGAACATTAAAACCAGCGGAATAATGATCGGGATGGTTAAGGAAGCGAACATTGCCGATCCGATGGAAAAATAGTTATTAATCAATCCGGCACCGGAATACTGCCATGACCCCATAATTACCACATCTTTGCGGGTGATCTTTTCGCTGTCATAGAGTTCTTTCGTTAATGCCGCACCGGCATCGGTACTTTGCAGATCGGTAATTAATGCCAGACCGGTGTAACCTGGAATGCCGAGCAGCGGTTTTAACAGCGGCGTGAGTAATTTATGCGCCGCACGGATCGCACCGTAATGGGTGAATATTTCCAGCAGGCCGAGCGCCAGCATCACCGTTGGCACCAGCGAGAGCGCAAAAAGAAAACCGGCTTTAGCACTCAGGCCGCCGCTGCCGATAAAGGTGTTGGTTTCCGGCGTCTTCATCGTGCCGAACGCGCCGCCAAGCGTGGTGAAATCGAACGCCCCCAGCCAGGCCATGCCATCCACTTTAAAAAAGAAACCGGAGAAGACCAGCAGCACAATGACCAGTGAAATCCACGCACCAGGCCCCACTTTCCACTCCTCTGCTGCCTCTTTTTCTGGCTGCTTCAGTGTTTTTGATTCGCTCATATCATCTCTCTTTACATGTATAATGGAAAAGTCCTGATACTAAGCAGGATCCATGCCTGAATAGCCCAGCCGTAAAATAAACGCCTTTCACCAGGCTGATTTTTGCAATAAAAACCCTTCCCGAAAAATAGCGAGAAATTCAAGCGCATTAGCGGGAAAATTATTTCATTGTGCGTGTGTAAAAGCGCAATGAAATACGTTCTCCCCTTTTCTGGGCGCACTTTTGGTGCAGTGAGACTGATTTCCTTTTTCTTTTTTACTGACGCACCAAATTTGGCGGTTAATTTGATTATCACTATTTAAACGGCTTGATAAATAGCCATCAAGTGATGTTATTGTTGCTCTCAGGTCAACAGTAATGAGGGAATGCGGCAGATGTTCCAGGATAAACAGGTGGGTTACCTGTATGAAGTAGGTAACCAAGGCGGCATTCGCCGCGCGGCAGATATCCTTGGCGTTAACGCGTCGGTGGTCAGCCGCCAGATCGCCCAACTTGAACGTGCGCTACAGCTGCCCTTGCTGGAACGGCGCGGGCGTAATGTGGTATTGACCGAAGCGGGACGGCTGCTGGCGGAGGACTATTTTGCCAGCCGCCAGCGGCGCGAAAAGCTGGAGAGCCAGCTTAAAGATCTGCGCCATATGCGCGGCGGAACGCTTTCGGTGCGCATTGGCGGCGGACTGATCACCGCGTTTATCGAAGGGGTCATGCGCGAGTTTGCCCAGTCTTACCCGATGGTGTTTGTCGATATTGTGGTCGGCAGCATGCAGGAGATGATGAACGATATTGTCAGCGGCGAAGCCGATATGGCGCTCGCCTTTGGCCCGATTGGCACACCGGAACTGAAGCGCCACAGTTTCCAGTGGGGGCCGATTTGCGCCGTGGTCGCGCCACAGCATCCTATCGCCGGTCACGCCAGCATCACTATTGAAGAGTTGAACGCTCATCCGCTTATCGCTCTGACGGAGAACTTTGGCTTGCAGCGCCACATGAACGCCATGTTCAAAAGCCAGGGTTTGCAATTTCACCCGGCCTACCGATGCAACCTGTTCTCCACTGCCATGAACCTCAGTCAGGCGGGGCTCGGTGTCTCATTTATGACTGCCTACGCCGCCGCCGACCCCATTCGTCAGGGGACACTTGTCGCCGTCCCGCTCGACCACCCGATCGCCAGTAGCGCCCAGTGTCACCTGTTACGGAACTCGGACAGGCGCTTTACCCCAGCCGCCCATCATATGTGGCGACTTCTGCATAATGCGTTTCGCGACAGATAAAAATAGCGACTTCAGTAAGCGTTGAGCGGTGTGATGTTTTTAAATGTCGTCATGCGGGATGGGTGAATCCTGAACCTGGCCTGTAACAGAGATGCGCTCACAAGGCACGGCATCGCCAGTGGTGTGAGCGTCGGGTCTGACAAAGACCGGGTGGCGGGCAACTTTCAGATAAAGGTGGAACAAAATGCCTGTGTGCATAATCTCAGCCTGTTGATGAATCGAGGCTTCGGCATCAGCATGACGGGCTTACATCAGCCAGATGATCAAATTATCGTCATCGCAACATGACCTGCCCCCAGGATTAAATACAACCGTCAGTTAGTGAGGTCGGCTGGTATTTCTTCATATTTCCCGCTTCGGACCGGTCGTCAGTACGTTCGGCCCGGTGCCGTCTGAAGCGCCGCCTTATCCAGCATGGCTTCAGCAAACGGCTTTTTGAGTCGGGCATTCTCCTGTTTAAGCAACGTAAGCCGCTTCACTTCAGGGAGGTGCATGCCGCCAAACTTCTTGCGCGAGGTGTAAAACGTGGCGTGTGAAATAGCGTACTTACGGCTGAATGCAGGGGCCGAAACCCCGGCTTCGGCTTTGCGAAAAATTCGGATGAGTTATTCGTCGGAAAAACGTTTTTTCATTGAGATGCCCTCACGTTGCTGATGAAGACATGACTAACATTACGGTGGATTAATCAACGGCCATCAGGTCAATCATCTTATATAAGTTATTATTTGCTGCACCACAGTGACATAACTCGCCGTGTCACAGCTGAATATGTCATGTTACCTATAATCTCTCATCGCTATTTCAATCTAAATAATTCTCATCGCGATAAAAAGATAAATAACGTAGAATGATCATACCTTCTTTGTTTGAAAGTTAAGGCTATCGATAAGATGAATATCAAGCAACTCAAATATTTCTGCGCGGTGGTAGAGTCAGGCGGTATAAGTCTGGCAGCTAAAGCATTCTCACTCGCTCCTGCGGCAATCAGCCTGCAAATAACCGCACTGGAAAAAGAGCTAAAAGGTGAACTGTTTAACCGAAACTCACGACCTATGACATTAACTCGTTTAGGTGAGTTTTTATTTAAACAATCTCATGAGGTTATTTTTAATTTTGAAAAACTGGAAAAAGACGCCAGCTTTTTTTCCCATACGCAATCGACCGAACTGAATTTGGGGTTTGTTCGTTCTGTGATGTTTAATCTGCTCCCGGAGACCATTAAGTTATTTACAGAAAATTACGGACATATCAACATTACACTCAAAGAGGTGTTATCGGAATATCAACCAGAATTAATTTCCGAAGGCATTATTGATATTGGTTTTATTCGTGAGATGGAACTTTACAAAAGTACACCTGAACATGGCGTGGTTCGCGAACTGATTTTTATTGACCCTCTGGTTGCGGCAATCCCTCTGAATCATTATCTCAGCCGCAAAAAATTTATCACATTGCGTGATTTCTGTAACTCACCCTTCATTATCTTTCCGAGTGATCCGAAAAGCAGCTATTCCGTTCATATCCTAAATAAGTTCAACGAACATGGTGTGAAGCCTGCAGTCTCTCATCGTGTATTAGAAATTCATACTGCACTGGCACTGGTTGGAGCCGGGTTGGGGGTTACGCTGGTTGGTAAATCAACTATTCCTAATAACCGCCGTGACATTCTCTTTCTACCCATCGAGGATTTCAAATGCCTTAGCTATATTTATGCAATCTATAACGCTAAAAGAAGCAATCTGAATATCTGCAATTTTATTGAGACAATGAAAAAGGTTGTCGAATGACAACCCTTTAGCGGGCCTGTTAACACGTCCTTGAGGAGGCTTTCGCGTTTAACGGCTTCTCAGTTAAAGGTTCAGTGATAGTGAAAAGTACCAGCAGACAGAGGAATGATCCTAAGGCCATAAAGCCAAACACATGTCCCCAGGTGTAATGGTCGAGCAGGTAGCCCGCGATCAAAGGGAAAAGCGCCCCGCCAAGCTGACCACCGGTATTGATCAATGCTCCAGCAACCGGGAAGACTTCTTTTGTCGTCAGCGCCATCGGATATACCATGTACGCCGAGAAGCCGAGGTTAAAAAGAATTCCGGTCAGCAACAGTAACAGACCTAAAAGAAGTGGATTACCAGGCGCATTAATCAGGATCACCATCATAATGACTGTGGCGATAGCCGACAGCATCATCAGCGGTTTACGGCGCTTGTCGAGGATGCGGTCAGAGCACCATCCACCAATAATGTTTCCGATGACCGCACCAATCCACGGAGTCGACGCCAGCATGCCCATTGCCGCAATCGAAAAGCCTTTTTCATTCATGAGATAGGTAGGTATCCATGCCAGAAGCACATTAACTATGCCCATCATAAAGAAGTAACCCAGCATACTGCCGAGGATATTCCATGACCGGAAAATACCTTTTGATGAATCAATTAGCGTGACGTTGTGCGCGCGGATAATTTTATCCAGCCCGGCAAAATTGCGAGTTGGGGCGGAGATGATCTGAGTTTCAGTCTGAACGACTGCTGGCGTTTTTTCTTCAATGAGCGCGATTTCTGATTCTGAACAAAAGCGGCTTTCCTGTGGTGTATCAGGCACTAGCAAATACCAGATGACACTGAGGAAAATACCCGGGATTGCAAAGAAATAGAAAACATAATGCCAGCTGTAGTAGTAGAGGATCAGGGCGCATACGGGAGGAACGACCACCGGGCCAAATTTCGCTGCTGACAGGAAAATGGCGGTGACCATACCCTTTTCACATGACGGGAACCAGCGGTTAATGGTAGAGGTGATCCCAATCGGGAGGGGGCCTTCTGCCAAACCCAATACAAAGCGGGAAACCTTGAGTGCCAGGATTGATGAGGCGAAGCCCACCAATCCGGTGGCGACAGAGGTTAACACCATCGACAGCGAGAATATCTTGCGCACGCCAAATCTTGCGTACAGAAAACCACTGGGTATTTGCGCTATAGCATAGGCCAGCAGAAACAGGCTGGCCAGTGCACCGGCTTCTGTATTGGACATATGGAAATCAGCCCGGATAAAAGGTAAGACAACCCCAATATTGGCTCTGTCTGCGGCGGCTATGGTATAAACTAAAAAAATTAAGGATGTTATTACCCAGCGAAATCTATTGCTTTTTTTAATGTTAGTCATATTTATATACTCATGAATAAAACGTGGTGATTTTATCTTGGTTGTATTTATTAAGTTCTGATAACTCAATGGCGTAGTTTTTATTCCGAGCCTGTTACTGATTCTTAGTAACTGTTGACGCACTGAATTTCGTCGCTCATGCGTTTATCTGACTCGACAATAAAAATGACTCATCTTCAGTACCTGATGGGCATAATCTGCTTTTCAGATGCAGAATGCATTGTCAAAATAAACAACCTTGCACACAGCGTTATCTGTTAATAATACTTTTCGTTTCATACAGATTAATATGCATTTTATTTTCTTATTTAGTTACCTTTTGATACCATTCCCATGGTGGTTTTTTATTATGATCGCTAAGCTTATTTTTATAAAAACAATCCTTATATGCATCAGCCATATTTCAGGGAAATTTTTCTTGTTTGCCCCGTATTATTCGTACATTTGGAATTCAGGATGGTTCCGACAACGATTTTCGCTATTTCTGAAACTTATTATGATGGTATTTTAAATGACAGCATAACGACTTCAGCTATGTATCAGTCAGGCATGTTCAACCCTAGTTTGCTGAACATCTCATTAAGCCCCATTAATTCAGCTGTTGATCCGCCCGCCATAATTTTCTCTTTGAAAATACGTTCTTTTTCTTCACGCAATTCAGACAGGCGAATCACCTCATCCAAATGTTCCTGCTTGATGACAACAAGCCCATCTTCATCTCCTACTATGATGTTTCCCGGATGGATAATGCTGTCATTAATAAGGAGCGGTGCGTTTAAGGTGCCTGGCTGCTTTTTCTCTGTACCGCGAATGCACAGACCTTTAGCAAATACGGGGAAGCCTGCGTCGATCATGGCTTCACTGTCGCGGACGGCACCATTGACGACTAAACCGGCTAAGCCAATAGTTTGCGCCTGTGTGGTCAGTACATCACCCCAGATCCCCGCCCCGGTAAAACCGTCGCAGTTTATAACCAGGACTTGTCCGGCTTCGGCATGGAGCAGTGCATAATGGATCATCAAATTATCCCCAGGGCGCATATGCAGCGTGAGTGCTGTCCCTGCCATTTTCATGCCACGCGCCAGGGGCTTGATAGAGGAATCAATCGCACCCGTTGCTCCCTGAGCTTCGTAAATCGTGGCCGTACCTAATTTTGTCAGTGCCGTAATATTTTCTTGGCTTAATCGCGCATTGGAAACTTTCATTATTTATCCTGATGTTTTTAAATTGAGCGTCAACAACCAAAACACTATTGCTGTGTTTGTCATAAGACTAAGGTTATTGCCTGCCGATTAATAACCTGTGAGCTAATGATAATGAGGTAGCCAAGTGAAACAACAGGATGTTATTTAAAATCATTTAAGAAAAACTTAACATGAGGTTCATGCTCAGGATGAAAACAACAAATAAATTAAAATAAACATTACAAAACATAAACTTAAAAAAATTTTTATCTAATAAACTTAATTTTATCAGACTGCAATTGTGTTGATATGTGACGTCGAATTCTTTTTTTTGCATTGAATGTACGTGATAGTTGCTTAACCAATATCTACTCGGTGGTTTTTTTATTAAGGACTCTATCTGTAGGAAGGATGTGCTTCATTTAATATGCATGCTTATATGTCAACTGACCTGCCGCCAGTATTCGTTCCCACCGTCATGCGTAATATCTGTTCTCTTGCTGTCAAATTTCCCCCTTCTGCGCCCTGCTGCAAACTCTGATGGCGTCTGATAATCCACTGCTGAATGTGGACGACACTCGTTATAATCCTGCCGCCAAACCTCTTGCACCAGACGTAGAAAATGGCGTCTGAAATAGCGTGCCTGTCGCAGCGCTCGCGGGCCGAAACCCCGGCTTCGACCTTGCGGAGAATACGGATGATCTGTTCGTCGGAAAAACGCGTCTTCAAAGGATGCCCTCACGTTGCTGATGAAGACATTACTAACATCGCGGTGTGTTAATTAATGGGGAGCAGGTCAATAGCACCTGCTCCCCGTTGATTAACCCTGAGCCTCGTTAAAACTGCGTCCTGTTCAGGCAAATACCGGCACCATTTCCTCTACCAGCGCCACTGCCCGGATTGGCGAAGCCGATGCCCCTTTAATCCTGAGCGGCAATGCCATGAAAATAAATTCGGAAGGCAAGGCTTGCAGGTTAGCCAGATTCTCAATGATCAGGCAATCAGAGCCGAGAACGGCAAGATGAGCCGGGTGTGCTTCATTACTATATCTGTCCAGCGACATGGCATCTGTACCGAAAACAGTCACGCCTTTTTTAATCAGATAATGTGCTCCTTCGCCTGATAAGCCCGGCCAGTTTTGCAAAAATGGCGCCTGGTTTGGACGACAGCGCCACTTCTGATCATAACCCGTCCGAAATATCACAATATCTTCTGCAATGATTATTCCTTTATCAGCTTCCCATGACTGGATCATTTCTACAGTGATGTCACTGTTCTCTGCCAGATGTGACATATCCAGGCAGCGCCCCCGTCCGGTGAGCTGGCGCACATCAACCTGCTCAATCGTTTTTCCACCTTGAATGAAATGAACAGGCGCATCCACATGAGTACCGCAATGATCGCCGAGACTGAGCTGACAGTTATAGTTGCCATCACCAGCAATGTAGTCTTCGGCACGGCTGCAGAAGAATTTTCCATGGGTTGGCCATACTGGCATGAACTCTTCATAGAGATGGTTTAACTCAATAAGTTTATGGTGACGTAATAAAGTGATCAGATCGCTGGTCATATCAGGCCTTTTTTAACATTACAGTTTCTTTAATGAACCAAAGTGGAACACATGAGAGGAGTAATACCGCGACAATCACCAGATAGTGCACGGTGAAACCGTAGCTGTGAATAATCCAACCACTAATGGGCGCGACCAGAATACCGGCGATGCCAACCGCGATGCCGATCATCAATCCCATGCTGGACGCTGCAGCACGAGGAGATGAGTCGATAAGCAAAGCATAAGCCACAGGGTAAGGTGAGTTGCGGAACAGGCCCCAAAAGATAAGAATGGCCCAGCCAAGCGTTGCGGAATGGATGAACATGCATAGCGCCGCTGCCAGAACCCAGCCCGTAATAATGATGCCTAGCGAGCGTTTGCGCCCTTTCACATCCGAGAAGCTGCCCCACAAAATCTGTCCAATCCAGCCAGTCAATCCGGATGCACCAGAGATGATTGCTGCGGTCGAGAGATCGAGTCCAACTTCACGCGTCAGTTGCAGCGTCAGAAAGTTAGCTATCCCCATCTCTGCCCATGTAAAACCAAAAATCAGCAGAATACTCAATTGGCAGTTACGGTTTTTCAGACAAGAAGCGGCATTAGCCCATACCGAACTCTTTTCAATGGTGTTCTGCAATGATTCCGTAACGGGCGGCGTCAGCTTGTTATCAACGATCCAGTCATTAACCTTCTGATGATTTTTACGTGTGCCAACGATTAACTGTGCCACCAAAATAACTAAGCCAATCAGTGGAATAAACAAAAATGCTTCACGCCAGGTCGCAAAAGCCAGAATGGCTGCGATCAGAATAGGACCAATAAATTGTCCCAGCGGAAATCCGGTATGATGTACCCCAATAGCAAATCCACGGTTCTCTTTCTGCCACCACTCCCCGAGCAGAGCAACGTTAATCGGTTCTGACCCCCCGGTCCCCATGCCCATGGTGACACGCAGAACCTGAAACGCTCCCAGCGTCTTACAAAAGGCAGTCGCCACACCTGAGATAATTTCCACAAGCACCGTTACGCACCAGCTGTAGCAGCGCTTATGCCCGGCACCTAACCAGTCTGAGAACATACCGAAAACCACAGCGCCAGCTAACGTTCCAACAAAGCTAAGTGAGTTGAGCCAACCTGCCTGAACTTCGGTCAGGTTAAATGACTGCATAATTGCTGGAAGCAAAGTAGGAAGAATAATCCTGTCAATTGAGTTCATCAGGATCGCAAGCGTCGTAATGAACAGCATCCACCAAGAGAGAGGATGCGCTTTGGGTAGAAAACGATACAGCCCGCTGCGCGGACCGTGTTCACCGGCAGTTGCGGTCACTTTTGATGGTTGTTTTGTCTGTTCAGATGTGGGAGGTGTCATATCTGCTACCTTAGAAAATTATTTATTGTCAGTAACCTACCTGATGCTGTTGGCCAGACCAGGCCCTGTTTTGTAGTTACTCTTGTTATGTTTAAAAGGAACGAATAGATCAAAATTTAAACACTTTGGTAACATAGCCATCACGATTACTACCATACAAGTAGCTGGCGATTGATACTCGACCTTGATCACGGTTAGTCAATGATTGAATGAAAAAAGCACAAAAGAGATCACATGAACGTACTAACTTGTCAGGTGATATATAACCAGGCTGTTCAGGTATTAACTTGAGTTTAAAGCCGCAAAATTCGAGTGTCCGCTTCTGGCTGTGAGTTCAGCGGGTCGATGCAACGCTATCCTTAATTAAGGGGGACGTTGCCATGAAACGAAGAACTCACAGCGGAAAACAGACGTTTCGCTCATAACGACTGATTATCATCATTCCATTCAATGTACATCCCGTTCCCGAACTGCGTCAGAGAGGCACCGCGTTACGCAATTAGTCAGGTTCAGACATGTTATTTCTGGCTTCAACGCTGTTTAGGGAGTGCACCATGCCGGAATTCTGCTTTTTTAAGAAGGGTAAGCACATCGCAGCGCTTGAAAGATCTGATGCGGAAAAAGCCACGCAACTGACCGAAGACGGTTGGGAAAAAAGCAGGTTGAAGAGGTTCGCGCCGCCGATGCTGAAAACGTAATTGCCAGGCTGGCGGAGATGCGGAAAGAGGATGCCTCGACGGAGCGTGCTCTTGTAACCGGTTAAGTATTCAGCGATTTCCTCCAGACTGTTCTCAAATAACAGTCAGCTGGCAGCGTGATATGGACCTTTTACCCACCCGCTTTTAACCCAAGACTACCACCGTCCTGGTAAGGCCCAGCATTTCAACCAGTAAGTCACTGTTCCAGATTACGGCGTCTTTTACCTTTGTTTGTGTCGTTTCGTCGTAAGGCCAGCTGCTTTCGTCGCCTCATCGATACCTTCTGCGGTCAGCTTTCCGTAGTTCTGTCACTTGAGCTACATCCCGTCGTGACAGGACATGTAGGGCTACTTTCCCTGTCGCCTCGACTCATCCAGCCCGCAGCAGACAATCAGTCAGTATCGACTTCTGAAAATACGGTGCGAATAGTGTCCGGTCACGAAATGCAACGCGCAGTACAGCCAGTAAAAGCTGGTCATCATCAGCGACCAAAGCAGAGGTTAAGTCAGTTTCCTGACAACTTACCTTTTCTTAAACAAATAACGGCCAGCCTTTAGATTATGCTTTTCGGGTTGAAAGCTGGATGCTGGTTTCTGAACTGTATATACCGGCGATACGTCTTATCCTTCCCAGCGTCTGCTCGAAATCTTCAAGGTTATCAGCCCTGATTTCCGCCAGAAAATCCCATTTGCCGTTAGTGGTGTGCAGCGTATGCACAGCCGGTTCGCTGCGCAAATGTTGCAAAACTGACGGAGCTTTTGTTCCTTCCACGGCAATAGTCATCCAGGCCCTGATACGATTTTTTTCCACCCCGGGCCTTATTTTCACCGTATAGCCGGTGATAACGCCTTCTGTTTCCATCATCTCAATACGCTTCTGCACGGTTGCGCGCGAAACACGGGCCTTCTGTGCTATTTCCGTGACAGACATTCTCCCGTTGTCACGCAGCAAAGCAAGAATCTGGCGATCTGTATCATTCATGTTATCAAATTGAAAAAGTAAATGATCAATATGCGCATTAATCACACAATTTGCGCATCTTTACAACTTTTTTTGCCCATCGTGCTTTTTCATACTTAGGGAGTGATGAACAACTAAGAGAAAAAAATGACAAAATTTATTGATACAGACGCGATGGTTCAGATGGTCCGCCAGACCGGCGTCAGTGAATTTATCAGGAAGCTTGTTGACTATATTGAAGATGACTTTCGACGCTGGCCGGAATTCGATAAGGTTCCACGCCTCGCGAGCCACTCCGATATTGGCGTTATTGAGCTGATGCCGGCTGCAGACAACAGGTTGTATGGTTTTAAATATGTTAACGGCCACCCCAGCAACGCCCTGCATAACAAGCTGACCGTGATGGCTTTTGGCGTGCTGGCAGAGACCCGGACAGGTTATCCTGTGCTGCTAAGCGAGTTCACACTGGCTACCGCGTTGCGTACGGCTGCAACGTCCGTCCTTGCAGCAAAATATCTGATGCGTCCCGACGCAAAAGGTATGGCCGTAATTGGCAACGGTGCGCAGAGTGAGTTCCAGATTATTGGCTTTAGTCAGTTGCTGGGCATTAAAGATTTCTGGCTGTATGACATTGACAGCAGCGCGACGGAAAAGCTTATCGGCAATCTGCAATCGTTCAACGATATCATCCTCCATTTCTGCCATTCGGCTGAAGAGGCCGTAGCAAAGGCTGACATCATTACCACCATCACCGCCGATAAGGCCAATGCCACTATTCTCTCCGCCGATTTAATCCGGCCCGGCACCTATATTAATGCGGTTGGCGGCGACTGCCCGGGCAAAACCGAGCTGGACAGTAAAATTCTGAGCGAAGCTTGCGTGTATGTTGAATATACCCCGCAGTCGCGAATTGAGGGCGAGATTCAGCAGATGCCTGCTGATTTCGCGGTGACTGAACTCTGGGAAGTCATTACTGCCCGGCAGGCGGTCAGTCATTCTGAGTCAGATACCGTCGTTTTCGATTCGGTAGGCTTTGCTGTCGAAGACTTCTCTACGCTGCGGCTCATTCACCACCTGACTGAGGAGCACAATATCGGCACCTCTATTGGACTCATTCCGGTGCCGGAAAACATCCGGGATCTCTACAGTCTCCTGAAATGACCGAAAAAAATGATGCAGACAACCAATACTGTTCTGATGGTTCGTCCTGCATCCTTTCGGGCTAACCCTGAGACGATGCAGAGTAACCATTTTCAGAAACCTGTCGCCCAGTTGGCAGACCCATCTGAATCTGCCCGGCGTGAATTTGATGCATATGCTGCTGCGCTTGAAAAAGCCGGGATTGCTGTGCGTGTCTATGAAGACTGCCCTGACAGTGGGACACCGGACGCGATCTTTCCCAATAACTGGCTGGCTATGCTTGAAGACGGCAGCGTGTTTACTTTTCCTATGGAAGCCCCCAATCGTCGGCGGGAGCGGCGTAAAGATATCCTGTCCGATCTGTTTCAGGAATATCAGGTAACAAGACATATAGATCTGTCACTCTTCGAGCTGGAGCAGCGCTATCTGGAAGGTACGGGGTCGCTGATACTCGATCATGAGCACCGGATTGCCTATGTATGCTGTTCTTCACGCAGCGCAGAAGCGCCGGGAAGAGAGTTTGAAAAGCTGTCAGGCTACCGTCTTCACTGGTTCAGCGCGCACGATCGTGACCTGCGTCCCGTCTACCATACCAATGTAATGATGAGCCTCGGCAAACGGTTTGCCATCGTGTGTCTGGAGAGCATCCCCTCTTTCCGCGAACGGCGCCTTCTGACTGAAACGCTGCGAGCAACAGGCAAGACGCTCATAGACGTGACGTTCACCCAGATGGAATCTTTCTGTTGCAACGTCCTGGAGCTACACGACTCGCATGGCATGCCGGTTTATGCCATGTCGAAGCGCGCATGGCGTGCGTTCAGCCCCGAACAACAGGCCGCAATATCCGCCTATGCACGTACCGTTTTGGCCCCCATCAACGTCATTGAGGATCTTGGCGGTGGAGGAGCCCGCTGTATGATTGCAGAAATTTTTCTCAGCAAGAATCAGGACCGAGGCACATAGCCCTTATTATTCAAACAGTGATTATCGGTGGTGCTGTCCGGGAGTATGTCAGACAGGAACATGTGTGCTTATTAACGGCCGCCGGATATATTTCAACCGGAGAAAATCATGAAAAAAAGCACTATTGCGCTCAACGAATCCGATGTGCCAGGCGAAGAAAGGCATCTGAAGAAGAACCTGACGAACCGCCACATTCAGTTAATTGCCATAGGCGGCGCGATCGGAACGGGGCTGTTTATGGGGGCAGGAAAAACCATCAGCCTGTCCGGCGTTTCTATTATTTTCACCTATACGATCATTGGCTTTTTCCTGTTCTTTGTCATGCGGGCGCTGGGTGAATTACTGCTGTCGGACCCCAAATTCAACTCTTTCGCCGACTTTGCCGGTGAGTATCTCGGCCCCTGGGCAAGCTTTTTTATTGGATGGTCATACTGGCTGAGCTGGGTCGTGGCGTGCGTAGGCGATATTGTCATCATTGGTGACTACATGCGCTTTTGGTATCCGGACCTGCCGCTATGGATACCGGCTATGGGCGCGCTTCTCCTGCTGGTTAGCCTCAACGTCCTGTCTGTTAAAATGTTTGGTGAAATGGAGTTCTGGTTTGCGCTCATCAAGGTAGTGGCGATTGTGGCGCTGATTATGACCGGATTCTGGATGGCCTTTAGCGGGTACACGTCACCGGAAGGGGTAAAAGCATCGTTTCACAATCTGACAGAGCCCGGTACGCTTTTTCCGCACGGACTGTCCGGCTTTCTGGCAGGGTTTCAGCTGGCGTTTTTCTCTTTTGTTGGTATTGAGTTGGTGGGTGTGGCTGCCGCGGAAACAAAAAACCCGGAAAAAAATCTGCCAAAAGCGATCAATTCTATCCCCGTGCGCATACTCCTGTTCTACGTACTTTCCCTGGCTTGTATTATCGCAGTATCTTCATGGGGCAACGTGGCGGCGGACAAAAGTCCGTTTGTACAACTCTTCACTCTTGCGGGGCTCCCTGCGGCTGCGGCCGTTATTAACTTTGTCGTGCTGACGTCTGCGCTTTCGTCTGCCAACAGTGGCGTATTTTCAACGAGCCGAATGCTCTTTGGACTGGCCCGACAGGATGCCGCGCCGCGCATACTGCGCAAACTGTCCTCCTCAAGCATTCCGCTGAGAGGGCTGCTGCTGTCAGCCGGGTGTATATTCTGCGGCATCCTGCTGCTGTTTATCATCCCCGAAGTCATGACGGTCTTTACGATCCTTTCCACCATGTGTGCCATCATGCTGATATTTATCTGGAGCATGATCATGCTCTCCTGGATCAGCTATCGCAAGAAGCGCCCTGACCTGCACAGCCAGTCGGTTTACCCCATGCCGATGGGAAACATCATGAGCCGTGCATGTCTGGTCTTCTTTTTCTGCATGCTGATCATCTTGTCCCTGAGGCCAGATACCCGAACCGCCCTCATGATCGCACCACTGTGGTTTATCTGGCTGACTGTTGCTTATAAAAACAGGCAGGCCATCAAGATGGTTTTTTCCGGAAGCCGGCCCTGAGCAAAAACCACAGACATTCAAACTCAGCCCTTAGGCTGGCGTTCACTTAGATAAAAGGAAGAAAACGTGAAAACTATTTTACCGGAGGCCTGCCCATGCTGACCGTTTACAGTCCAAACCACAAACTGCACCACGGCATTGAGCTGAAAGACGGCGTTCTTTCCCCTTCTTTTGAAAATCCTCAGCGCGCCGAGACCGTTCTGAACCGCGTGCAGGCCACTGCGCTCGGAGACGTCATTTCTGAGCGGGCATATGACAAAGCGTGCTATGTGGCCGCGCACAGTGAGCGATACGTGAGCTTCCTGGAAAATGCATGGTCGCAATGGGCCGCTACGGGACGAACGCACGATGCACTGCCCCTGGTATGGCCGGTACGTGATCTGGCTGGCAATCGTGAGCCGGAATTTATTGACGGCAGGCTCGGCTTTTACGCCATGGACGCCGGCGCACCCATTAAAGCTGATACATGGCAGGCCGTGAGAAGCAGCGCCGACGTGGCGCTGACGGCGGCAGATTTAATTCTGGATGGCTCAAAAGGCGCATTTGCACTGTGTCGCCCGCCAGGCCATCACGCAGCGCGCGAGTACATGGGCGGATACTGCTACCTTAACAACGCCGCCATTGCAGCCGAGCGGTGTCTTGCAAAGGGATGTAAAAAGGTGGCTGTACTGGATGTGGATTTCCATCACGGTAACGGCACTCAGAGTATTTTTTATGATCGCCCTGACGTCTTTTTTTCTTCGATACACGGTGAACCTGCGGTGTCGTATCCCTATTTTTCTGGCTATGCGGATGAAACCGGCGTTGGCCTGGGAGAAGGCTATAACCTTAATCTGCCGCTTGCTAAGGGGACCGACTGGCAAACTTATCAGCTGGCACTCAGAACCGCGCTGGAAGCGGTGAAGAAATTCGGGCCGGATGTGCTGATTATCTCACTCGGTCTGGATACGTTTGAAGGCGATCCGATCAGTCATTTCCGTCTGACCAGCGGCGATTTTATCAGGATGGGTGAGGAAATAGCTAAGACAGGGATGAATACCTTGTTTGTCATGGAAGGAGGATACATGGTCGACGAAATAGGCATCAACTGCGTAAATGTGCTTGGTGGTTTCGAAGGCTGAGTGTGTTAGCGGGCGACCGTGTATTCTGCCACTGGCGGAGTTCACGGTTATTATGCCAAAGGTCAGCCACTGCACGGCGTGAAATATCAACTTAAATCGGTATCTGAGCACTGGCATGAAGGTCGTGCTCAGCGTGGAACGGTTGAGTGGGGTTGTGTGTTACTTCAAAACGTCAGGTGCAGAGGTTGCATTCCGGCAGCAGCGCACTGCTCTCGCTCTGAGCTAAATGAAGGTCCGCTTTGAGCGAATAGCGGATCTTTCACTTATGATATGTATCCAACACCTTGAGCATAACTTTCCTGAGTAGCATAAAAAACGTGAAGTTAAGAAAGGACTTTGCACATAAACACACTCAACGGATCTGCTGCATACGGGGGGAATGCATCGCATATTTCGTACCCGCACTTACGATAAAGTGCGATGGCCGGTTGCTGATTAATCCCCGTTTCAAGCCGTAATAAGCACGGAGTCTTCTCTGAAGCCATCGTCTCGATTGCGCTGATTATCCGCTCTCCGAGCTTCCTGCCCCGGTATTCCGGTCGAATATAAACCCGTTTAATCTCAGCTGAGCCATTTTCCTGAAATAGCAAAGCACCACAACCCGCAGGTGCGCCGCCTTCATCACGTACGATAACGCAGCGGAGCTGCTCGTCATTAACGGTTGAAAGATCAAGGCAGTGATTACTTTCTGCAGGATACAATTCCCTCTGAAAGGCATCGAGCTCGCTGACCAGCCACGCCAGGTCAGAATCACTTTTATCCACTTCTGAAATGCTGAACATTCACTATCCTCGATTTAGTTTTAACTGCTAAATCTACCATGCCTGTTTCACCTGGGACGGCTTTCAGTATTTAACAGAGAACCCGTTTGCGGCTTACGCTTTTGGCGCTAAGTGGACTGACGTCGGGCTTATGTCCGTTATGAGCGATCAGCGGACTAAATTTTGTCTGACAAGATCAAATGCCCAATACCTTTTCCGCGTTGTTCTGTATCCACAAATAGCATTTCAATACGTTTTTTGCTTACCCCTGTAAAACTCAGGATAGAGTCGTCACAGCATCCACGAGCAATACTAATAGTTAAACCAGGAAAATAGCTATGGAGTATCAGCGGGCGCAGCACTTGAATATCCTGTTCTTGTAAAAATCATGCGTAGCACGTACGGATGACTCCCAGACCTCTAGTAAAATCGGGTAATGAATTTGCATACCTGCTTCAATCGTTATCATGATTTTCCTTAGCCATTAATTACCCTTGCATCGTCATGATAGCGGTGGGTTATTATTTGTCACATTGTGGCGAGTCAATGTCCGCCATGAGTTAAAAATGCCCGTTTAAATGTTTGTGTAACACCACTGGATTTCAGCTACTACTTTTCCAGGTCTTCGCGGGTGGGTCCCTGAAAGTAGATTGTACTTATATGACAACTACGAGGTTGTTTCAGCACAAAGTGAATCGTCTCCCAGACAGATCGTCCATTCATCAGACGCTCCCCCATTCTGGATTGATCATCGACAAACGTATCTAACCCAGTCAGCTCGAAATCTGGTGGGTACAGCCCGGTAACACGTATATTTTCTTCGGATAGCTGCTGGGACAGTTTTGTTGTAAACCCACTAAGACCATGTTTACTGGCGAAAAAAGCGGGATGCGCAATTGAATCTGTAAAATTCGGAATGCCACATGAAGATATTATTGAGACGATATCAGCACTGTCCGAACGTCTTAATGCAGGCAGTAATGCCTGAGTCAGTAGAATAGAACCTGTCAGGCCTGAACTGACGGTATTGATAATTTCTGTAACTGGTTGATTGTCTAATGTCCCTGACAACCACTGAGCAGCATTGAGGATTAAAATGTCTACAGGCTTATCTGAATTTAACAGCTGTGTAGAAAACTGAGAAAGAGATTCAGGACGGGTTAAATCACAGATATACCCGTTTGCCGTGCCGCCTTCAGCACTGATGATGCTGCAGGTATCTTGTATCTCCTCTGCACGTCGTGCGCTAAAGTGCACCTCGACTCCCTCTCGCGCCAACCATACGCATAATGCCTGACCGAATCCCTTGCCTCCACCTGTAATAACCGCTCTTTTTCCTCTCAGCATATTTGTGCATCCTTTTACTAATGATTATGTGGTTCAAGCTATACATGAGGAGGCGAAATGACATCTTTCCGTTAGTGCTATTTTTATCTCAGGAATACAAAAAACGGTACTACGAACTGTTGAATAGTTTGCCCGAGGGATTTGCAATGCGCGCTTCTGGCACAAAACGAGCCTGTCAGCATAATGAGGTCCACTATGAGTGAACAGCACACATTTACTCATGGCGACAGAATACGTTCATTCTGGTAAACATCACATCCCTGCCGTCTCCCCGCATGCGTGCTCAGTGTGCTTCTGACGCGAATACTCTTTTTCCGGCACGCTTCCTGTCCGTATACCCAACACTACACCTGATGATTTCTAGGCCGCTGCATGGCTGTGCACAGTGCAGTAGTGTTATGCCGTTCTGGACGTCGGAAAGTGCAGGTTTCTGCGGGCGGTAAACTGTTTTTATCGCTTAACGCGTTACCTGTTTTCAGCACGTAACTCAGAAACCGAAAAGGAACTTATCGAAGCTGCAGCAATTCCTGGCAATATCGGCAATATGAGGAATGATGCCTTGTTCACGATCGGCACGATAAATTGCGCTGTATCTGACAAGAGGCAGCCTGGGTTTGAAATCGAGCTCCCTGAGTATCCCTTTTTCCAGCAAAGGCATTAAAGGTTTTCGGGGAAGATAGGTAATACCCATGCCGGCAACCGTCAGCCCAATCTGGGCAAAAAGGTTATTACAGACAATATTGCGGTCAAATTTAATGCCGCGCATTGAAAAATAGCGTTCATATATCAGACCTGTGCCGGATGTGGGACCCTGCACAAAAAAGGAATATTTTGCTGCTTCGTCAATATCAATTTTCTCTTCAGCGGGTATAAGTGCTGTCGACGACATCCAGGAATTTTCGACACTGCTCAGAAGGCACGCGTTGAGGCGAACGTCGTCGTACATGTCAGGTGCAATAATCAGATCGAGCTTGTCATTCTGGACGGAATCATACAGAACGGGAGAAGCATCCACGGTAGGCACTATCTGTACCCTGGGATAGACTTCCCGGATTTGCTGAATCAGCTCGGGTAGCCAGGTAAGGGATGTCAGCTCAGTTACGCCCAGTCGGAGTTGTGAAATCAGAACCTTCCTGTCGCTGATCCTCTCAAGCAGGTGGTTTCTTTTCTCTACCAGCTCCTGACTGTAAAAAAGAAGCTCTCTTCCCTTCTCAGTCAGCCGCGCATTTCTGCTCGACCGGTCAAATACCTCAATATCAAAAGAGACTTCAAGTTCATGTATGCGCTTTGATATAGCAGACTGCGTCATATTGAGCTTCTCCGCGGCCGCTTCAAAACTGCCGAGATTAACTATCCATATCAGCGCATCCATTTGTTTGAATGTTATCACCTGGGTTACCTCTTAAAACGGCCGACAAAAAGTCCAGAATGTTGCGAAAGCCGCACCCCGTCTCTGGTGGGGCCTCGCTATGGGAGAAAGAGACCTTTGATAGCAGGGGCGAAAAATTCCTGCTCAGATCACAGAACTGACATAGGAAATTCGTATGCCTTCGTCGAAAAGCGCCTTTATTCCCATAAAAGAGGCGAGCTTACTGCTTTTACATTCACCGCTTAATGCCATATGTTTTTGATATTTATCAAATTTATAGCTGAAGCATCTTTCTTTCATGAAAAAAAGGACTGATTAACTATATCAAAATATCGCTAAAAACAATCTTTCATGGCCGATAGTATCAAACATAACCAGTTTGTTAATTTAATGTTAAAAATCACTGAGGCCATTTATGTCCATCCCAGGAAGCCATATCAATCCGCCCGCCAGACCACTGACACGCGCTGAACGTGAATCTTTCAGAGACGTTGTGACCCCACATCTCAGCGACAACCTGTCGCGAAATATCGGTATTAGCGGTCTGCAGCGCTTCAATAAAACCGGAAAACTTATCGGTACCGCATTGACCGTAAAGGTGCGCGGCGGAGACAACCTTATGGTTTACAGGGCGATGACCATGATTGAAGAAGGCCATGTGTTGGTCATTGACGCACAAGGCGATACGAATAACGCCATCATCGGCGAGCTGATTAAACTTGAGTGTCTCCGCAGGGGATGCGCAGGATTTGTTGTCAATGGCGCCATCCGTGATGTTGCCTCTTTTGAACATACCCCTCTCTATGCAAAAAGCATCATTCACAAAGGACCTTTCAAAACTGGTCCCGGTGAAATAAACGTGCCTGTGAGCATCGGCGGTCAGGTTATCTGCCCCGGGGACATCATCATCGGAGACGAAGATGGCATCGTGAATTTTGCATACGAATTTAAGGATGAACTTCTTAGGCTGGCGGCAAAACATGCGCAGAAGGAAGAGGCTGTAAAGGAAATGATTGCTTCAGGCAAGGAAGATCAAACCTGGTACACAGACCTGCTTCGTGAAAAAGGATACCTGTGATGAAACTGAATCAGCGTGTGTCTCAACGATTAAAAAGCATCAAGCCCTCACCCAGCATTGCCGCGAACGAGCTTGTTACTCAGTTGCGATCCGAAGGTTTTAATATTATCAATTTCACCATCGGAGAGCCTGATTTTGATACGCCCGAACATATTATCAAAGCGACCGTTGACGCCCTTAAAAACTCGGAAACGCATTACACTCCCGCAGCAGGAACGGTGGTTCTGCGTAAGGCAATCTGTGAAAAACTGGCGCGTGATAACGGGCTTCGCTATGAGTTAAACGAAATTGTCTGCGGTAGCGGCGGAAAGCACATCATTTTTCACGCTTTCGCTTCCACGCTGGATAAAAATGACGACGTCATTATTCATGCTCCTTACTGGGTATCTTATCCGGACCTTGCCATTCTGAATGAAGGCACACCGGTTATCGTAGAGGGTGATGAATCCAATGACTTTAAGCTCACGGCTGAGCAACTGGAAGCGAACATAACGGCAAACACCCGCTGGGTGGTGCTTAATTATCCGAACAATCCCACCGGTGCGGTATACCGTGCTGAAGAACTCATGGCGCTGGCCGACGTGCTGCGAAAATATCCTGACGTGCTCATTATGCTTGATGAGATATATGAGCACTTTGTATACGAAGACGCTACACACCTTTCACTGGCCGCTGTCGCGCCGGATCTGAAAGAGCGGATACTTATTATTAACGGCGCCTCAAAGGGATATGCAATGACCGGATGGCGTCTTGGATTTGGCGCGGGTCCACAGTGGCTGACCAGCGCTATTACCAAACTGATTTCCCAGACAACCACCTGCCCGAGTTCGGTAAGCCAGGCGGCTGCAGTCGCGGCGTTCGCAGGTGATCAGCAGCCCGTAAAGGAGATGCTCGCCATCTATACCGCGCGCAGAAAGCGCATTGTCGAACTGCTCAGCACTTTGCCAGGCCTTAGTTTTAACCCACCAGCAGGTGCATTTTACCTTTTCATTAATGTGTCCGGGCTGATCGGTAAAATAAAACCCAATGAAAGCCGTATAACCTCTGACGATGACGTCGTGGAGTATTTTTTACGTGACGCAGGCGTCGCAACCGTTACAGGCAAAGCATACGGGCTTTCTCCTTACTTACGCATTTCTTTCGCAAGTTCAGTTGACGTCATTGAAGAAGGATGCCGGCGACTCAAAACGGCCATTGCATTGCTTCGCTAGCAGATTCTTAATTATTAACCAACACCAGGTACGAACTAAATGAAAAAGCCAGGAATCCCCCTTGTATGGCAGATTGTTGTCGGCCTTGTGGCAGGCATTGTAATAGGTTACCTACTTAATCTATATCCCGCGCACAGTGCGTGGCTTATAGAACAGATATTTAAGCCTGCCGGCGATATTTTCATTAAATTAATGAAAATGATCGTTATTCCGGTTGTTTTTTCGTGCCTGGTGGTGGGTATCGCAGGTCATTCTGACAGTAAAGCGGTGGGAAGAATGGGCCTGAAGACCATTTTTTATTTCCTGTGCGTGACAACCACCGCCATTATCGTGGGCTTGATTGTAGGAAACGTGGTGAAGCCCGGCGCAGGGGCCGACCTGTCTTCGATGGTGCAGCATCAGGTCAGTGTCGCTACGCCCGCGTCAGCGAATCATGGGCTTGGTCAGGTGATCCTGAGCATTATCCCTGAGAATATTGTTGATGCTATGGCAAAAGGCAATCTGTTGCCCGTGATCTTCTTTGCCGTCATGTTTGGCATTGGTGTTGCTTCGCTTGAAAATGAAAAAAAAGCGAACGTGGTCAATTTCTTTTCTGCCATTGCTGATGGGATGTTCAAAGTTACAGGCATGATCATGGCCTATTCCCCTATCGGGATATTTGGCATGATAGCGGTAACGGTGACCGATTTCGGCGTCGCGTCTCTTCTGCCGCTGGTGAAACTGATTGCCACAACTTATATTACCGCCATTCTGTTTGTTATTATTGTTTTTGGACTCATCGCCCGATCCGTCGGCATTAATATTTTTACCATTATCCGCATTATCAAAGATGAATTGATACTTGCTTTTTCAAGCGCCAGCTCAACATCTGTTCTGCCACAGCTGATCCAGAAAACACAAAAGTTCGGCGTCGATAAAACGGTTTCAGGGTTTGTTATTCCTACGGGGTATTCATTTAACCTTGATGGCGCCTCTCTTTTCCTTGGCATCGGCACGCTGTTTATCGCGCAAATCTATGGCATTCACCTGACCCTTGCCGATCAGATGATGCTTGTTGTGACGATGGTCATCACCTCTAAGGGCGCAGCCGGTGTTCCTGGTTTTATGTTCGTCATTCTTTCCGCCACGCTCTCTAGTGCTGGTATCCCGTTAGAAGGTATTGCTTTCATTGCCGGCGTTTACCGCTTAATGGATATGCCTAATACGGCGCTTAACGTTCTGGGAAATACGCTGGCCCCTATTGTCATAGCCAAATGGGAAAACAAGTTCAGCGATAAACGCTACGCTGAAACTGTGAAACAACTTTAGATTTCAGTCTTTCAGACAGGTTTACGGCGTATTTTGCTAAGTGAACTTTCATACATCGACGATAAAGAGGGAACGGCGTACAGCACAGACCTTAAATTAGCTCAAACTACGCCGTCGGCATTTACCGAATGGCCGGGCGATGCGGGTGCAGAACATTCCCTATAAAGGTTGTGTAACGCACCGCCGGCACGCCTGTCAGTATGGCCGTCAGTTATCAGGACAATAATTGACGGGAGCTTTGCCCTGATGGCATCCCTGAAAAGGAGGCATGTGTTTTTTGTTATCGATCCCTCAGGCATGCACTTTCTTTCCAGTTAAAACCTGACCCGCGGCGCAAAATGTAAGCGCCGCCGGCAGGTCCTGATAAGGGCAAAGACTTCACTTCTGAATCCAGTAAGGCCCTGGCCTGCCAAAGAGATATCCCTGTAGCAGAGGACATTCATATTTTCTGAGCCACTCAGCCTGTGCAGGTGTCTCCACGCCCTCTGCGGTAACTTCAACCTTTAGTTGACGACAAAGTGAAAGAACGGAGCTGACGATAGCTGCCGCTCCGGCATCCCGGTGCAGGTCGCTGATAAATGACTTATCTATTTTTATCCTGCTGAAAAGTCCTGAGCTGAGGTGGCTCAGTGAAGAAAAACCGGTGCCAAAATCATCCAGTACCATATCAATGCCCGTCTCCCTGAATTTCCGTATCACCTCATAACTGAATTCGGGGTTGTCGAACAGAGCGGACTCGGTAATTTCGAGTTCCAGCCTGTTGGGATGCAGCCCACTATGAATCAGGACGTTTTTCACTCTGTTCGCCAGTTGCGGGTCTCTGAACTGTCGGGGCGAAATGTTTACTGCCACCCGCGCCTGTCCCGACCAGCCTGCCATGTCAGTACAGGCACGCGTAAGCGCAAATGCACCGATATCATGGATAAGCCCGGTTTTTTCAGCAAGCGGTATGAAAACGTCAGGCGGAACGCTTCCCCTTACAGGATGATGCCAGCGCAGCAGGGCTTCATATGACACGACTTCTTCACTTACGCTGCACACAACGGGCTGGTAAAAAAGCTGAAGCTCACCGTTCTCCAGCGCACCACGCAGGTCGTTTTCCAGACTGAAGCGCTCTTTCGCTGAACTGGCAAGCTCATCTGTAAAGATGACCCAGCCATTACGTCCGGCTGACTTGGCCGCATACAGGGCGATATCTGCTGCCGATAACATGCTTTCAGCATCCCGCGCGTAGCCCGGAAAAAGACATACTCCGAAGCTGCAACCCGACGTGACCTTGCGGCCTTTCAGCATGAAGGGTTCCTTCAGCACTGCGGTGAGGCGTGATACCGTTTCGCTTGCTTCTGCTGCTGAGCTTATACCCGGTAAGACGGCAACGAACTCGTCGCCGCCTGTGCGGGCCAGGATATCTTCAGGGCGCAGGACGGACTGTAGCCGCGCAGAAACATCAATGAGCAGTGCATCCCCTGTGGGATGGCCCAGAACGTCATTGATGCTTTTAAAGCGGTCAATGTCAGAGACCATGACGGCAAAGGGGCTGTCGCCACTCAGAAGCGTCTCCAGCCTGGGCATCAGGCCACGGCGGTTAAGCAGCCCTGTCAGTGGATCATGCAGTGCCAGGTGATTAGCCCTTGCCGCTGCCTGATACTCTGCCGTGACATCCAGTATGGTATAGAGAAGATAGTCCTCTCCGCCGCCCGAATTCAGCCTTTCTGCAGAAATCCGCAGTGAAAATTCCGGTGCGGTATCGTCTGAAGAGACAGTTTCACTGAACCCTTCATCGGGAAGGAGATCATAGGCTTGCCTGAACACAGCCGTCAGATCGGCTGGCAACGCCTCAGGGATACCTGTCAGGGTATTACCGCTCAATACCAGCGCCTGCAGATGGGGCGAATTCATGGCTGTGGGGTTCGCGCGTATTATGCCACCCGATTTTACGTCACACAGAATGAGGGCGCAGGGCGTGTGGCAGAACACAGCGTCGAGCACCTTATTGGTGTCTGATAACTCCGTTTCCCTTTTCTGGATAACCTGTTGAGCGATGCGTAGCGCCGCCCTTTCCTGATAATCATGCGAAACGTCCCGCACGATTTTAATAAAAGCAGCGTGTTCTTCCTCAGATGGGTTGAGAAATTCTATTTCGACTGATGCACGGAATGTGCTGCCGTTTTTCCGGAGGCGCCAGCCCTCGCCTGTAAACTTGCCATGCTCACGTGCATACCCCAGATCGGCCTCAGGTATGTTCCTGGCCTGTTCATCTTCATCGTAAAAAACCGAAATATGTTGCCCTCTGATATCACGGCTTTCCCAGCCCTTAATTTCACGGCATCCAAGGTTCCAGCTCATCACCTCTCCGGTTGAAGAAAGAAGGTATATTGCGCAAAGCGACGTTCTGGCCACGGCGGCCCCCAGTTGGTCATTGGTTACGGATTTCATGCGGCTGTCCTTGATGAGTTCATCGACCTGCTCGGAGATGATCCTGCCTGTAAAATGAGTATCGGCCTCGCTCACCTGATATCGAGAAACAATTTTGTAAAACTTTAGCCTGAAGCATAAAGACTACCGTTAATTCACTTCTGTTTAGCCTTAGCCAGTACCAGGCTTCATGACACCACCTATGGCTCTACCTGTCTGCATCTGTGCGATTGCTACAAACATACCTTCAAATTTTGGGTTTAAGCGCTTTTTATCTCTGAGTATGTAAATAATCGAATTACGCTTTTTAAGGCAACTGTTATGCATGCCCGTCATTTTGAGTAAATAACCCACTGCCAGGAACCCTGCCCCGTTAATTAACACGGACTGACGTCAGGTACATCTGTGCCTGGTACACAGCTGTATGACAAAACCATATTGATTATTCAGGATTTTTACGCTCTGCAAATAGCTTATGCGCTGAGCTGATGCCCTGGCCATAGGTTATGGCAGGACGGCCCGCTGAGTTCCGCCAGACCGCTGCCATTTTGAGATTTTTCTGCCTTAAAGGCTATCCGGCTTAAATACTCACTTCACCTTTCAGAGGCAGCCCGGCGCCTGCCGGACCGGTGATGCAGAAGACAATGAGCATAAATAACGTCACCAGACTCAGACGAATTTGTTCCGGCACAGGTTAGATAGCTAACAGGGCTGACCAGCCCCCCCGCCGATGAGCACATCCCGATTTGAGCAATATGCGCTTCTTGCTCATAGCGGACTTTCTGCTTAGTCCGCTCGTGTGCTTCGTGCCAGGAGTGCACAAGGTAGTTGTGAATTTTGATAACGCTACGACTGGCGTTCGCGCGCGGAGTGACAGGACCGATTAGCCCCCTGCTGGAGGCTGCTCTTAATGGAGGTTTTCTTTAGCGCTGGCGCAAGCTGTGGGGCGCTGAGAGTAAAGGTACTCATACAGCAGCAGCATGCCTACCGGATTACCTTCGAGATTTTCGAAATCAACATGCGTTTTCTCCAGAAGATACTTTCTCAAATCCTCTGGAGAGATATTTTTATGGGAAGCCAGTGCCCGGCACAGTTGTGTCACTATCTCGCATTTTACTGCATAGGGCACTTCAGGATTATAAATTTCCGGAACAGAGTGGGTCTGATTCATTAAAATACCCTCTATAAGCGCTTGAAATAACTAGAGAGCCCAGAGTGCACGCCGATGTGAGATAAGATATAGCAAGTATCGAACCTCATGTAAATGATCAAACTTATTGCTGTCAGGTCCGGACTCAGGACCTGGCTAGTCATCGTTTCATACCATAGAGAAGGTGCAGTAAAAAAAGTAGCTTTTGACGCTGATTGCCCGCTTTCCGCTCACAGCGGAGGGCCACCTGGAGCTATCTGATGTCCGCTGAGTGCCAGGAGCGGAAGTCACTAACACCGTGGCGAATTAACCAACCGAGAGCAGATCACACCCACCTTACTGAACTTAATCTGAGCATTTTAGTGGGCCTCAGAAACGCCCACATCATGTTACGAGTCTCATTTGTTTCCTATTTTGCCACAAAGGAATAAGCGCAAATAAAGTTAAAGGAATACCAAACCATGTAAGCGCATCTGTTACGCCTAGCCTTCGGGCCAGTTCTACGATCAAGGCTGATAAAAGCAAATTCAAAAAAGTCAGTAATGATGTGTTCCGCCGCGACGAGAATGCGCTGGATGAAAGCACTTTTGCTGCAGCTCTGGATTGATACACGCCAGCCGCGAAATACCCGGCGCCTAGCAAGGAGAACTTTACAGCAGTCGCTGAATTATAATGCGCCAGTATGAAGAAGCCGATAAGTACGACACATACAAAACTTCTGTGAGCATCACTGATTCTGTTTTTTAAAAAACTTCCTAGCCGGTAGAAGAGTGCTGAGATAGCAATTCCGGCGCAGATCATCCATTCAGGATGAGGTGAAACCTTGCTGAAAAAGTCAGGAATAAGGGACAGAAGAAAGTAAAGCATGGCTGACCAGCAAAGCATAGAGGCGAGATTTGAAATTAGCCCACCCCGGCTTATTGACTCTCTTTTTTTTACCGCGGTGCGTCCGGCAAGTGGTGAGCGGATAAAGCCGGTAATTAAAAGAAAACACAATACTCCGTATACCACCTGCAGGGTAACAAGGTATTGGAATGACGAGGCGCTAATGACAATTGCAGAGACAAACGGAATAAGCGCAGCGACGTAAAGGAGCGCCTGATTTCTTAGCCGATAGTTTTCAGCGATCTCGTCTTCGCTGTCTGAATTACTGATCAGCAGCATACAAAACAGATAGACAATTCCTGCACTGAATCCTGTTACAAAACGGGATAACAGGAATGTCTGATCTGAACAGCTTATTCCCACTATCAGCGACGAAACACAGTAAACCAGGCAAAAGAGTAATGCCCAAAAAGCACTCCTCCGACCGTTAAGCAGAAAGGCACCAATAAACTGCCCGGCAGCAAGTCCTGTCAGGTAGGTCGAAAAAAAAACCTGCCCATCAAGGGCAGGTAAAACTTTTTGAAAATACGGTATGGCTGGCGCAAGAAGATCCATGCTTACCGGATTAATAGCCGCCAGTGTTATCACTGAAATGCGGTTTATAAGTGACATAATATTCCTACTGCTTGTGAAAAGTTTTTTTAACCGAGATCGCCCTTCTGATCAGCGAAGGAAACTCTCCTGGTGTAGGCAGTTCATCAATTTCTGAAGCGCTCAGCCATTTGAACTCACCTTCTTTTTCTATAGCATCGGCATGAAGGCTGCACAGGTAGATCATGTCAAGATGCCAGTGGAAACCGCCGGTTTTTTCAGGGATGCGTTCACACAGGATCGTTAGAGGCATAGGAAGTTCCGCCACGCTTTCCGGTTCCAGAACAAGAGCAGTATCTGCACCGATCTGGCACGGAAGGATAATAGGGATTACTCCAACCTCTTCATGCACCTCGCGCAGCAGTGCTTCCTGAGGTTCCTCGTTCTCTTCAATATGACCGCCAGGATAAAGCCACATCTGCAGTTTCTTATGAAAATGCATCAGTACCCGGTTATCTTCATCGAGAATGATCGCTGAAGCGGTAAAATGCTTCTCTCCTAAACGCATCATAGGCTCAGATCTCATTCAGAATGCTGACGATTCGATTAATATCCAATTCTGTAATACCTGGATGTACCGGTATCTGGATAAGGCGTTTAATCATATCTTCGGAATTTGGGCACTCGGCCGAGATGTGGCGGTACACTTCGCGCTTGTAGTAGACGTTATAGCCATACTTAACCTGGTCGATGACGATGCCCGCGTCGTTTACTTTGCGAAGCACATCCTCAGGATCATCGATATCGCTGTTCAGTTTGAAGACAAGGTTGTAGTAGTTTGGTCGACCTTCCCCAAATGACAGCTCATTAAATGGTCTGCCCGGATTCAGTTGTGATTTAACGGCCTCTGCATTTGCAGTACGCACCTCAACCTGCGTTTCAATATCCGGTAGACGAGAAATCCCAAGAGCAGCCTGAAGAGCACCCAGTTTAAAATTCACGCCAGACTGCTTGCCTGACAGATTACCCAGTCGGGTAAAGGCGGTGAGTTTTTTTGCCGTTTCCGGGCAATCCGTCAGAATAAAGCCCCCTTCACCGGTCGCCAGGATTTTACGATCGTGCGTGGAGAAGCAACTCATTTCCCCAAAAGTACCCGTAAACTTCTTACCAAATTTAGCCCCGTGAGCATGGGCGCAGTCTTCGATCAAAGGAATACCCTTTTCTGCCAGAATTTTGCGAGTTTCTGACTGATCAAACGGATAACCCCACAACGGCACAATCAGAGCCGCTTTGGTTTTGTGACTGATGGATTTACGTAGGCTGTCCGGGCAGAAATCAAGACTGTCACCTCGGACATCTACGGGTACCGGTATCGCGCCATTTTCCGTGACAGGGAACAGAGAAGGTAGTACAGCTGGGGCAGTAACAAGCACCTCATCACCCGGTCGAACGCCAGCACACCAGAGAGCAGCCTGAATCGCGGTACTTCCGGAGGATACGACTACAGCATGTTTGGCACCAAAATAAGTTGCCAGCGCATTTTCATAAATGCCAATAATATCTGCTGTTCCTGAAAGCTGGCCGTCTCGCAGAACTGAAATAATCATTTCTTAATCGCGAGCTGAATGGTGCAGATATTTATCCGAAATTTTTGTCATTATTTTCTCTCTCAGTATTTAATGGCAATGCCAACGTCATCACTTTTACCCTGACATAATTCAGCGTAAAGGGATGGAACATCCCTAAAATTAATTTCCTTAGTGAGCAGAGATTTTTCTGGCTCAATAATGCCTGCGTCAAGAAGTTGTCTTGTGGTATCAATGAGACGTTCTGTAGACCATTGAGGATAACCTCGATGAGGACATTCATTAACCGACATGGAGCTAATTAGCTCAACGCGGTTACGGTGATATTCTTCGCCAAGATTAAGCGCATTAGCCTGCCCGGTATAGGTTGAGAGCGTAACGACGCGCCCTCCCACCGAAACTGCACGAATGCAGTCATTCAGAGCATTGAAATTGGTTGAAGCCTCAATCGCAAAGTCAACTCCTAATCCCTGCGAATTCATTTTGACGAATTCGGCGACGTTAGTTGTTGAAGGATCGATTACTTCAATTCCCTGTGATGCAGCGACTTCGCGACGCTTCTCACAGATATCAGTCGCAAAAATGCGGGTAACGCCGTTTGCTTTAAGCAGTTGTGTTGCCAACTGTCCAACTACTCCAAGACCAGTAACAAGTGCAGTTGCACCAATGTAAGGACGTGCATCATGTACCGCCGCCAGTGCCACTTTGGCCAGTACTCGAAAAATATATCGACGGGGATCAACACCAGGGACACATAAGCCTCTGACTGCTTCACTTTCAGGAACGACATGCTCAGTCTGGTGAGGGCGATCAAGCCATACAAAGTCGCCCTCCTTAACCTGTGTCACACCAGCCCCCGTGTTTATAACTTTTCCTACACAGCTGTATCCCAGAGAGACGGGGAAATCCTTCAGAGATCCGTAATGGTCTCCAAACAAACGATATTCATCAGACCACCCTTTATGAAAACGAGCAATCGCACCGTTTATAGTGCTGACTTCAGTTCCTGTGCTGACTAAAGAATAAACACTACTGATATGCACACTAGTTTCATCCATATTTTTCAGGTCTACGTTCTCTAGAGCCACGGTTTGCTTTTGTACTGCCCTTGCCTGTAATGCCATAACTTCATTCCTTTTTTTTAATGGTCATGAATTAAGACATTTAATTATTGCGAAATTATTTCAAAATTAATAATTCAAATGACACTCACATTATAAAATTTCACTTGAACATTAACTGTATAATTTTTATTAAGGAGCGAGGCATTACAATGAGAACGATCTCAAACCAAGGGTAATTAAGACAGAGTTTGATACAAGCTGGAATTTTATTAGATGCATACCATCTTTCGTCCGTAGTTAATTCCATAAACCATCACATTTATCGATACAACTACTCAATCGCATAAAAAAAATCACTTTCTCGAAAGCTCATCATGTTATTTTTTTCAACGGCTAAAAAATTTAAGAAATATTTACTAAAAAGCATCGAAAAAATGGACATAATCAGGCTTAGACCTAAGCCGTTATGCCCGAAACGCATCCTTAAAAGTTTTCCGATGCTTGCCGGCTACCGGGTTGGCTTAATTAAGCTAACGACATGGTATGAAGGGCAGCCGAAGAGGGGCCATCAAGCAGTTAATGATTATGCCTTCAAGGTGAAGCAGTTGCTGCACATCAGAGTGATCAACAACTTTATTAAACAGAGAGATATGAGAGTGAGTTGATATTCTTCAAAGAGAAAACGCAGGCGAGGGGAAGAGCCGCTGGTCGTAAAGTGCAACAAAAGCTCGTGTAGTCGCCCCTGCACTGCAGGGATGGCAAAGCAAGTTCTCAACCTGGTAATGCCTATAATAGCTTATGGACTAACGTCCGCAGTTCGCTCTAAGCGGACTTTACGTTCTGAACGGTAAGCCACGACAATAAGCCCCACCTCACTAAACTTACGCTTATCAGGCCGCCCTGGTGCCTTTCTCATCAGAAAGCACCCTTCCCCAACAAGGTAATCTACGAAACCGCGCTTCAATCTCCCTATCGCATGAAGAATCCATCCTACCCGCAATAAGGCTACCAATCCCATCAGTCAACGATAAACAGGGTTGCTCCCGCCGTGGTCGTTGAACGATGTGCTTCAGCATCGTCGGCAACCTGATAACTCACGCCGGGCGTTAATACAAACGTCCGTCCGTCATCCAGCTCTGTCACCAGCTCCCCTTTCAGACACAGAAGAATATGCCCTTTTATACACCAGTGATCGGCAACGTAGCCGGGGGAATACTCGACCATTCTGACCCGGATATCGCCAAACGTTGCCACGCGCCAGAGCGCGAATCCGCTTTCCCCCGGATGCCGTTCTTCCTCGATCTGTGACCAGTCGGTTATCCCAAAGGGGATGTTTTCCATCTTCATTTTTATGCCTTATTATCGAGGTTAAGTGGCTTGTGAGAATGCGTAAAAAATTGTGCCGATAAATGGCATCGGATTCAGTAAACGTGAATCCGATGCCTAAGGCAATGGAAATCATTCCATAAGGTCTGCGCTCTGGCATTAAAATCATAAGCACTATTTTTTGGTGGATCAGTAGGCTGTCGATATTTAAGCGGATAAGCGGATAAGCGGATAAGCGGATAAGCGGATAAGCGGATAAGCGGATAAGCGGATAAGCGGATAAGCGGATAAGCGGATAAGCGGATAAGCCAGACTATAAAAAAAAGGAACGCATCTCACAGAGCGGATTTATTGATACAGATAACACTCAAGCCACATAAAAAATATCAACATGTATAACTAAAACGTTTTATTAGTTTAACCAGCAACAAAAAGCCTTTCTTAAAATAATTTAATCCTCTTATCATAGTCTGATTTAAGATAGGTTTTATTTAAGTTAAAAATATGGCAGCTAAGCCCTGTCCATCCCGCAAAAACAGCCATAAAAACCGATTCCGTCTCTTCATCAGTTAGCTGCGCTGATAACGTCTGCACCTGTCACCTGCCTGGATGCACTTTCGCGCATCCAGGTTCTCACGCACGCCGGTTAAGGCATCGCCGTCCAGCGCTTTTTAAGCAGAAAAGCGGATGCCTTAGGTTTTCTGTCTCGGGTAAATACGCCCTTTTTATTTCCCCCTACCCGAATGATGCCCTGCGAGGTAGCGAAATCGGCAAAGTTCCACACATGCTCACCCACAACAAAGGGTAAGCGATCAAAAACGCTATGGTACATATCAAGAAACGCGCACTGGTATTCTTCAGACCACATTTCGTTATAAACAGAATGAAGGCCCGACAACGTATCAGTTCCGTATTCGGTAATGATGATGGGCTTTTGATGGCGATCGTGCCAGGCGGTAAGTTCCCCTTCCAGCGCTTTTTCCGCTGCCGTCAGATCAGCGGGATTTTCATACCAGCCGTAATACCGATTCAGGCAGAGCACATCAAACAGATCGCTGATCTGGTCTTCATCCAGCGAGGATTTCGTAATGTTAACGCAGCAAACCGGACGGCTGGCATCCCATAGTTTTGTCGCCTCCACCAATGGCAGGAAATACTCTCTGCTGGCGGGTTCACGTGCGTCTGGCTCATTCGCGATACTCCACATCACTACTGAAGGATGATTTTTATCCCGGTCAATCAGTTCGTGTATCGCATCAAGATGCGCCTGCTGCGTTACCTCGTTAAGCGCCTCGGCGCAAAACAATTTTTCTGGTCGGGCAATGTTGCGAATCATCGGCAGAGAAACGTTAAACCCGACCGCTGGGGTTTCATTAATCACCACGATGCCGTGCTCATCTGCCCAGTCCAGCATTTCTTCTGCATAAGGATAATGTGCAGTTCGGTAAGAGTTGGCCCCTGTCCAGGACATCAACGCATGATCGTGCACCAGCAGCACATTATCGAAGCCCTTACCGCGCAGATCGGCATCTTCATGGCGGCCAAATCCCTTGAAGTAAAAGGGCTGATTGTTGATAAGGAACTGATCTCCCTTTACTTCGACAGTACGAATGCCCACCGGCAGTTCATAACAGTCGGTGCCTGCATTCACGATCAACCGGTACAGGTAAGCCTTGCCGGGCTGCCAGAGTACAGGCTGAATCACCTCAAGGCATCCCTCACGTCCCGTGCACTGAGCAACCTGCGATCCCTCATGATCCCTTAACTGACAGGTCACGTTGCCCGGTGCGTCAATGCGGTAGTGCACCGCACCTGACTGAAGGTCATCACTGAAATCCGTGTGCACCTCGATGTCCCGGATAAACTCACGCGGCGTGGTATAAAGCCAGACGTGCCGGTGAATGCCTGCATAGTTAAAGAAGTCATGAAAGTAGTGCTGCTTCAGCCGCCCCTCCTGCTCGACCACAATGCCGGGCGGGATGGTGTGCCACGACAGTTCATTGTTCACACAAACCGTAAGGCGTAGAGTGCGTTTCGCCACTATGTGGGCAGTGATATCGCATTCGAATGGCGTGTAACCGCCCTGATGGAACATGATTTGTTCGTCGTCGAGCCATACCGTTCCACGATGCGTGACAGCATCAAAACGCAGCACCACGCGTTGCTCATGCCAGCGCTCAGGAATACGAACCTCAGTCTGGTACCAGACATCGCCTACATGCGAGCGTACGGCTTCATCGGCGAATTGATCGTTATAGCTGCCAGGAACCGCCACTTTACGCGCAGCGCTGAGTCGGCTTTTCCACCACTTATCGGTTAATCCGCGCCTGTCTGCATCAAGTTTAAATTCCCATAAACCATCCAGTAATTTAGTTTCACGTGACGTCGTTTCAATCGGTTTTAACATCAGGCCTTCCTTCTTTTCGTTATAGTGGTGAGAATAATTATTTATTTCAGCATGAAGTCGTACTGTATTCCGGCTTTAACATCCCAGTAATAGAGGTTATTCCCCAGCGAACTACCCTCCCTTTTCTCCTTAGCAATATCCGACGCGACGTACATTTTCATTCCTGATAACGGCCCTTCTTGTATGTTATAGAAAATACCCGCGAGAATTCCCCGACCATTCATCCGAATGGTTCGTCTTGTATCTTCGTAACCGCGTGTAATCAGAGGTGCAAGCATAACGCTCAGATTTGGCCGAAAGAAATATTGTGCACCCACCTGCAAGGAAAACATGTCTTCTTTATTTCTGTCGATACTGAGGGAATTGGGATAGCCGATATCAGTATCAACATTAGAGCCAATACCATTCATCGCATGGGTGACGATTCCCGCTGCGCCAAAAAAACTTATTTTTGGCATGCTGTAGGTAATCTGACCTGAATAAACCTGAGTATTATTGTGATAGCTCTGAGTACGTGACACGCCATTTAACAACGCATGAAACGCCAGCAGTTCGACTTTAATCACGTTTTTGTTTTCAAGCGGAAATTTCTTTTCGATCAATGCCTGATACTGAGAAGAAACATCGTCCTGCCACGAACCGCCAAGGGAGTAACGGCTGTTTTTATCGTGCCAGCTACCCGCCAGAAAAGAACGTGCCCGTTTGGTATCGTAACGGCCTGTGGACGCGTTGTAGATCCCTTCATTACGCACCCCGACTGCCGCATCGGGCCAGAGAAAAACGCGTGTGCGATACATCGCCCATAGATCGATATTGTCGTCAGGCTGATAGCGACCTAATACACCTTCCGAAAGCGTTGGCATGGTTCGGGTGGAGCCAGAAGCAATAAGTGGAATGCGGTAGGGCAAACTGCCATAGCCGTTATCAGTACCGAAGCGACCGATTTTAAGATGAATATTATCCTGAGGTTTTAACTTTATTGCTCCCGTCACCAGGCCAAAACTGTCATGGTCGGCCAGATAGCCGCGTGTACTCCATTGTTCTTTGGCACCGAGCTTATAAACATAATATGCTCCCGCTTCTATACCAATGAAATCAGAATAATAGTGCGAATTTGCATCAATCATGGCCCCCTGAACCCAGCCATAAATGTTTTTTTCGTAGTTCCCCGCACTGGGCCGATCCGCACGGCGAAAATCATTTTTTAGTCGGATACGTAACGCATCTTCATTATCGTTAATTTCTGCGGCCTGGAGTAAAGGTGAAGTCAATACCAATAACAATACCGCCATGGTGAGTTTTTTAATTTTCATAATAGTTTTCTTTGTAAAGAGCAGAAGTAGGGTTAAGTTATAAATTAATTGATTACATCGACAGGCTATTCCTGTTTACGGTTCTGTTTAAAACGGGCAGTTCCATCGAATAACCGCCCTCAGAATCTTATTTATCAGGCAAGCGTATTTTTAATCATTAAACCTGTTTGCCTGTGCCTTCTTTTTCAAGGCGGTAAGACGCTCTATCAGCCTTTTTGAAAAAGGGATACCAGATAATTAACTGCACGGCGACCAGCACAACCTGCAATACCGCTATCTTCCAGCTCCCTTCCATAATACCGCTTAATATAATGGGCACGCCCGTTATCGGTGTAATTCCGGCAACCCGCGGCACAAGACCGATATAGGTTGCGCCATAGGCAATCACCAGACTGATGGCGTTCATAAAGATAAAGGGAATAGCAAACCGGAAGTTAAATACCATCGGCGTGCCAAACACCAGGGGTTCACTGATGCCAAACAGCGCGGGAACCGTGGTGAGTTTACCAAGCGTTTTATATTGCTGACTTCTGGCAAAGAACAACATCAGCAATGTCAGACCAATCGCACTGCCCGACATGGTATAGGTACTGACAAACGCTCGCCCGGTGATGTTCGGCAATGACTCACCGGCAGAATAGGCGGCCAGTTGCATCGCATCCATTGCAGTAAAAATCGGTAACACGACGGAGTAAATGACCATGGTGCCGTGGATTCCGACAAACCACAGTAACTGCGCCAGCGTCCAGAGCAGGATGATGGAGACAATATTTCCTCCCATGCCCTGAAGTGGAATTTGCAGGAAGGTATAGATAAACTGGTGCATGTTTTTGAACGGTGTCGCAGTAAAGATGACCGACACGGCAGCAAACAAGATTAATGAAGCGAACCCGGGGATCAGGCTACTGAAACTGCTGGAAACCACTGGCGGCACGCTGGCAGGCATCTTAATAGTGAACCCTTGCCGCTTGATAAAGATGTAGACCCGGGTTGAAAGCAAGCTGACCACGATGGCGGTAAATATGCCCGTTCCGCCTAACCATTGCACAGGAATAATGGGCAAACCGGTTTCGGAGAGGGCTACGGGCGTCACGATAAAGAAACTTAGCAACGCCAGTATTCCGCAGAATAACGCATCTTCGTCATGTTGCTTTGCATAACTTCCCGCAATGGCGACGCCGAATATCACAGCAAGGAAGTTTGTGGTAAACATAATGATCGTTTTCAGCGCGGTGGCAATCCCCACACTGGCAATAAAGGCTTTATAGGCCGGAATGGGTAAATTCAGGAACAGTGCTGCAAATGCGCCCAGTATCGTAATTGGCATGGCACTCATCATGCCGCCTGTAATGCCATTGACCAGTTTACTGGTCTGGATTTTATTGACTACGGGGTTAATTTTATTGGTTATCGCTTTTCGGTCAAATTTAGGCATAATAATCCCCTGCCACGTTTATTTGGCTATGCACCTGATGTTTAATAAGCGGTTTACTTTACTAATGCGAGCGCGTCTTCCAGAACTTTTTCACCATTCATCATTCCATAGTCCACCATATCGACTACGGCAACGCTAATGCCCTGAGGTTCATATTTTTCGCGCAGGTCATCTTCCAGATAAGATATTTGTGGCCCCAGAAGAAGTACGTCTGTTTTCCCGTTATGCGTTCTAAATTTTTCTTCGGGCATCGCAATAATGCTCACGTCGATTTGGCGCTGTTTAGCACTCTGCTGCATCTTTGCCATCAACATAGAGGTCGACATTCCAGCTGCGCAAACTAATGTGATGTAGATCATGGCTATTTCCTTATCGTTATTTATTTTTGATCAGCTTGTACATTTCAATCATTTCGATGGCTATGTCTCGTGTTGTCATCGCGCTCATTAAATGATCCTGACCATGGACCATAATGAGCGAAACGGCGCACGGGTTCTCTTCGCGTGCTTCTGCCTGAATCATTTCCGTCTGAAAATGGTGAGCCTTGTGTAAAAAGTCATTGGCTTCTTTTATTCGCTGTTCTGCCAGTTCAAAATCACCCAACCTGGCAGCCTTCATGGCCTGCATGGCTTTACTTTTAGCACTGCCGCCGTTAACGACTAATTCAGTGATAATATCTTCAAGACTAATTTCCATCACGTTACCGCTCCGTTTTCTGATCATTTACCGTCATCATAGTCATCACTTTCTCCTCTCTCCAGCGGGAAATTTACCATGTTGAAAGTGGTAAAATTTGCCTTCGCTTATAGAGATTCACCTCCTTTAAGCAACTTCATGATGACGTCAAACGTCGGGTTAATAAGCAGTTGCTGTATCGCAGCAGAGTCAAACAGGAACTTCGTTGTCAGTTGATAAAAACGGCCGACATCGCTGTCCTCATCGGCAGAAATGGAGATAAGGAATATCACCTGCACATCGTTGTGCCCCCACCATATAGGGCGTTCTAATATCCCGATAGTGACAAAGCTATTTTTGGTCATCACCTGGAACGGATGCGGAATGGCTACCAGATTACCAAAGTCGGTTTGCCCCAATGCTTCCCGTTTTATCACCGCATCGTAAAAGCCGTCTGGCAGCGAAAAGGTTTGTGCCGTGTGCTGGCATAATATCGTGAGGGCTTCTTCTTTTGTGGATGCATTGATATTGTTGACAAACAGTTCGGGCCGATAGTATTTATACAAAAAAACGTTGTTATTGTTTTCAAATACTTCATTACAGGTTGCGATATCTTTGCTTTCCAGAAACTGCGTCACTTCAAACACAGGTATCGGCACGTCTGTATTAACGGGAACCGTAGTGAAAATGTAATCAATGTTCTTTCCTGCAAAGTCAAAACTTTCCAGCTCCCAGGCCGTACATTCATAAATATGGTCAACGTATTTTCCGAATGCCTGTTTGTATTTGTACATAAATAACTGTGTAGTGCCTTTTCCTGACGCACAGACGACAATGATATTTTTCTTCTCTACTTTTTTATCTTTTTTCATCAGCGCCAGTTCAAAGATGATGGCAAAATAAGCAATCTCATCATCAGGAATACGGGTGGCATAATGTTCTGCCAGTGCAATACAGGCTGTGGCCGCCAGGGTATAGGCGAAGGCATACTCTTTTTTTATTTCCTGCACCAGCGGATTACTGAGTGGGATGCCGTACTGCATGCGGATATCCAGCGGAACCAAATGTTGATTTAACGACATACGCAGCTCCAGATTATCCATGAAATCAATTTTGAAACTCTTGAACAGGATTTCCAGCATTCGCCCGGTCAACTCGTCGATCTTTCGTGAGATAACGATATTGACGCCGGTTTTTTTAACCGCGGTGGAAGACAGCTTAGCGCCCATATGCAGGGCAATATATGAGAATTCGTTGTCATTCAGTGGGAGGTTAAGCGCATCCTCGACCTGTTGTACGATGAGTCTTGTTGCCTCAAGAACGTCAGGTTTAACCAGCATGCGTATTTTTTTGGTGTCGACAGATATGGAGTGCGCGTGCCTGGTTCGGTACACCGCAATAAAAACATGTGAAACAAGATTTTCCAGCGAGACTTCGGATATGCTCAACCCATAGCGATGTAAAACAGCCAAAATAATCATGCCGATCTTTTTCAGGCCCTGCTCTTTTTCCCCATCCTCGTTCATAAAACCATTAAATCGGATGAGGTTATTGGCGATACAAACACGTTTATCGAATTCATCACCCTGAACCGCAATCCCATAGTTCGGCCGACGATCAAGTACCAGTTGATGCAGATGCAGGATGTACTCTACTTTTTTAAGGTCTGCCGTCATTGTATTACGGGAAACGTAATAGGTGTCGCAAAGCTCATCTAATTTAATATAGTCATCCCGACTCAGCAGGTTAGCCAGAATAAAAACGACTCTTTCATTTGAGGTGGTTGGCCGCTGCACGTGGCTGTTTTTATTTAGAGAGATCGTCAGACGATGAAAATCATCTTTGTTTTCAACTACCAGCTGATAGCCCATGCTGGATTTGGAATGAATTAAGGCTCCATGCGACATCAGAATGGCATTCAACTCTTTTAATCGGGTCCGCACTGTTTTTTCACTGACGTTTAGCCGGCCAGCCAGATCGCGTGCTGTATGAAAATCCTGGTCAATCATTTCATTAAAAAGGACCGATAATTTACTGTACATACCATCCCCTTTATAATAATTATGTTTATCTTAATAACTTTATCATCGCCGATTTGCCAACTCCACACAGACCATCACCATTAGAATCTGGTAACTGCCTGGGCTAAAAGCCTTTTTTTTAGAGGCGCATCACACAATTGACATTCATGCAGTCCACTCTCGCTCCTGTTAAGCAGGTTGATAACTCACATCATTATGTGGACACAGGTTGAATCACGCTTATAAAGATCAAGACACGATCCAGCCTGAAAAAGATTTTTTCGGGGAATTGTATTACTTTGATGTGCTAAGAGGATATTTCCAGAGAAGTCATGAACAGGATATTTAATCACTTTATCTCATCAACTTTATTATCATTACGAGCAGATAAAGATGTGGTTTGTTAAAAATCCAGCAAAAAATGTTTATTGCATATCGAATCCATTAGCTATCAAGTCGAAGATGGCCTATTCCGATCACGCGTGGATACCTGTTATTACGGAATAGCTCATGTTATTTGCGCCACCTGTCAGCTGGTGGCGCGCCTTAATCTTGAGTGCCTGAAAGCACCCTCAGCGCTAAGGATAAGCTTATCCCCGCGCCTCCGGGTTGATCACATGGCTTGTATCACCCTCAAAAAAGCGCACCACGTTGTCGAACGCGGTTTTGAAATACAGCCTGTAACTGTCCTTCTCGACATAGCCGATATGCGGCGTGCAGAGCACGTTGGGCATCGATAATAACGGATGCGCCGGGTCGTAAATCGGCTCCGCCTCAAAGACATCAAGCGCCGCAAAGCCCGGATGGCCGTGCTGGAGCGCACTCAGCAACGCATCGGCGGCCACCAGCTCTGCCCGGCTGGTGTTCACAAACAGCGCATCGGGCTTCATCTGCAACAGATCGACGAGCGTAACGTTGCCCTGAGTTTCTGCCACTAAGCGCTGATGAACGGTTATCACATCGCTGGTCGCAAAAAACGCCTCACGGCTGGCAGGCACGATCAATCCCTCCTGCTGCGCTTCCTGCCTGGCGCGATCGCTGCCCCAGACCTGCACCTGCATACCAAAGGCGTTAGCGTAAGCCGCAATGCGCTTGCCGATTTTTCCGTAGCCCAAAATCCCTAACCTCTGATTGTGCACGCCCTGCCCCAGTTCCGCCTGCCAGTGTCCGGCGCGCATGGCGTTAACGGCCTGCACGAACTTTCTGCGGGCCGCCATGATCAACAGCCATGTCAGCTCCGCCGGGGCAACGGGCGAACCCACGCCTTCTACCACGGCAACGCCAGCCCGTGAACAGGCCGCGAGATCGATATTGCGGGCGATTTTGCCGGTCTGGCTGATGAGCTTCAGATTTGGCGTGCGCTGTAAAAAGGCGTCGTCGACGGTGGTGCGCTCACGGATCAGGATCAAGGCCTGGGCGCTTGCCAGCGCGTCATCCGCGCCAGAATCCCGGCTGATATCCCCAACGGCAGTACAGTGAAATTGGGGAAGGTTTTGCAGGCAGTCGAGGCCCGTCGTGACCAGCTGATAATCATCGGGAATGCAAACCTGTATCGTCATGGGAACGCGCCTTAAGAGTGGATTTGGCTTTTAACAACCGGGTGATAACTGCCCTACATCATTAAAACACCCTCCCGATGACGTCAATGTCCTTTCGCAGGATGCGCATCATCCAAATGGCTCACCGGCAACCAGAACATACCTGTGACGGCGCATAGCCCGGCGTGTACTGAAATGGGTAACGATTGCAGGCCGGGCGTCTTAGCCGTTTTCTTGCCCTTCCTCTGGTGAGTGACCTCACCCAAACGCAGCGCGTTAAAAAAATATCGAATAAAAATCCGCACAGATACGTTCACTCATCATAAACCTGACTGAGAGATCGCAAGCCATGATTCAAACACAACCCAAAAAACCCCGACAGCGCTACGACAGCATGACCCTGGCGCTGCACTGGATTACCGCTGCCAGCGTCATCTTTTTATTTGCCAGTGCGCACATCTGGGAATGGCTGGAGCGCGGGACACCGCTCCGCAAGGGATTACAGTCGGTGCATATTTCCTGCGGGATCATCCTGGCACTGGTGATGGTGGTCCGGCCGATCTGGCGGCTGATGAGCCAACGCTCACCGCGTTACGCGATGCCTGCCGCGGCCATTTCTCGTCCGGCAAAATTCCTTTCACACTGCGTGCACGGTGCGCTCTATCTGCTGCTGTTCACACAAGTTGTATTGGGCTTTATGTTTCGCTGGGCACAGCAGGAACCCTTTGGTTTTTTTGGCCTGTTCGATCTGACCGGACTGGTGCATGTCGATCCCCTGCTCAAACATGCCCTGGGGGAATTACACAACAATGTCGCCTGGGGGCTGATTATTCTGGCCTCGTTCCATGCGCTGGCCGCCCTTATCCACCACTACGTTTTACGCGATAACGTGCTGCGCCGCATGCTGCCCGTTCGAACCTACCGTTAACTGGAGCACTACCATGAAAAACACCTCTTCACTGCTGCGTGCCACAGGCCGTAAGCTGCTGATTCCGGCCCTGCTGTTTGTTATCCACGCCAACCCGGCCCTGGCCGCAGGCGATGACAGCACCAACAGTAACATTCCCGACTGTCCGCGTGGGCAGGTTTACGACAGCAAGAGTAAACAGTGCGTTCCCGACAAGACGGCACGCCTGAGTGACGAAGACAAGACCAACTATGCCTATCATCTGGCAAAAAAAGGCGAATATCAGGCCGCGCTGACGCTGCTGGATAGCCTGAAACAGCCCAATACCGCAGAAGCCTGGAATTACCGGGGTTATGCCACCCGAAAACTCGGGCGTACCGACGAAGGTATCGGGTATTATCAACGCTCGCTGGCGCTTAACCCGCGCTATGCGAAAGTGCGCGAATACCTGGGCGAGGCGTGGCTGATTAAAGGCCGTCCCGATCTGGCAAAAGCGCAGTTGAAAACCATCGCCAGCCTGTGCGGTACAGGATGCGAAGAGTATCGTGATTTGCAGGCCGCCATTGATGGCCATCCGGAATCCTGATACGTACCATGAGGACAGTCACATCACTACCAGCGAAGTTCGTCAGCAGCTTGCTGCCCATCTGACGCGCCTGTGGCGCTACGGGCTGGTGCTGTCCCGAAACCACGACGTTGCCGAAGAACTCGTGCAGTCTACCTGTGTTCGCGCGCTCGAAAAGAGCGCGCAGTTTACGCCAGGTACCCGGATAGATCGCTGGCTGTTCTCGATTCTTCACTCCATCTGGATTTCCGATCTACGCGCCCGCCGCGTGCGGTTAGGACAAGGTTTTGTGGAAAGCGATGACCTGCTGGCCCCTGATACGCAGGAACGTGACGATGAACGCCTGCATTTTCAGAAAATCATGCAGCGCGTCAGTGCATTGCCAGAAGCCCAGCGCAATACCGTATTTTTAGTGTATGTCGAAGGATTTACCTATCAGGAAGCCGCAGAGACGCTGGCCGTGCCCATCGGCACCATTATGAGCAGGCTGGCAACCGCGCGTTCGGCGCTGGCAAAATCATTTGATGCTCAGGCCGTTGCGAAGGAGAAACGCTCATGAACAGGCTGCATTTTTCGCCCCCTTACAGTGACGAAGCCTTAGTCGCCTGGCTGGATGGCGAGATGGCCCCCGAGGATGCACGCCAGTTTGCGTCGCTGCTGGAAAACGATGCGGAGCTGGCTGAACGCGTTGATGAACTGATGAAAAGCCAGCTCGACTTTGACGCGGCCTTTGCGCCCTTACTGGATAAGGCACCGGAAGCCAAACTGCAGCGCCAGCTCGACACGCTATTAGCCGCGCCAAGGCAGGAACCCGCAGCTGCTACCGTTGCCGCCACATCGGGCGTCAGCCGTCGTTCGCTGATTGCGGCCTCGCTGAGTTTTCTGGTGATCGGATCGGGCCTGGGCTACCTTGCTCGCCCGGCTAAAACCAGGCTGAGCGAGAGCGAGAAAATTCGCGATCTCGAAGCGCAGTACATGTCACTGTACAGCGCAGAAACCCTGCTGGATGCGGATAACTCCCCTGCCGCGCTGCAGCATGGCCTGGCGCGAACGGCGCAGGACATTGGCCTGCGTCTTCATGCCCGGCAGCTTGCCTTGCCGGATGCGGAATTAAAGATGGTGCGCATGCTGCGCTATGACAGCACGTCCATTGCACAGATTGCGTGGATTCATGCGGAATACGGCCCGATGGCGCTGTGCATTTCCCCGGACGAGCAGCCTGCCACGAGCGGCCTGCAGCGTGAGCAACGCCATGATATGCGCCTGGTCTGGTGGCATCATGGCGGCTACCAGTTTGTTCTGATAGGCCGCAACCCGGACGGGGAACTGGCCGCCAGTGCTGACGCCCTGAAAAAATCCCTCAACGCTTAACGGCCAGCGGCCTTGCTGGCTGTAACGCCGTTTCACGGCACATGGCTGGCCTCTGCCTGGATATCAATATTGATGGTCACCGTATCATCCACCAGCGCGGTAAAGCGATCCATATGGTAGGCCGAACGGGAAATTGTGGTCATCGCATGTAGCGATATCCTGTCCTCGCTCTGCGCAGTGCGATCGTGCTCTTCCATCGTGGCCTCCAGAATCACCGGCCGCTGCACGTCCTTGACCGATAACGAACCAAAAATTCTGAAATGGCCGTTGCCCTGCGCCACGATCCGGCTGCTGGTAAAAACGATATTGGGATAGCGCGGCGCATCAAAAAACATGCTGCTTTTCAGTTGATATGTCAGCAGATTGTTTGAGGCGATCAGCGTGGAGACTGGAATACTGACCTTCACATGATTATCCATTTCATTCGTCGGATTCAGCGCCACCTCGCCGGTCACGCCCGTTAATTTCGCATGTGAAATACCGCCAAAGGCGCGCCATGACAGCCCTATCGCAGTGTCAGGGGTGGAAATCATGTAATAAAGTGAGGCGGCGTGGGATAACGGACTCAGCAGCAACCCAGCAACCAGAAAAGTAACAGCGCGCGTCATAACGGGATTCTCCAGTGAACAGACAACGCATAAACGCGCCAGGTAGCAACTTTATTCGATTAATACTTACAGTTATATAACATTCGTGGGGATGGGGATCTCGCCCGGATGTGGAAACGGCATGATGGTGTACGAGGTGGACTTAGCATGCTGGGGAGATGAGTGGGTTTTGCTGATGCTGCGCGCGAGCGCTGTTCGGCTTATCGCGGGCTGGAGGGGGAAGTTTGCTGCTCACCACATCCTGAAAAGTGGATGCCGCTGTTCCTCGCTTGTGATAAGAAATAAAAATAACCTGTGCACGGGAGATTTAATATGTATCTGGATGATATTCCTTTACATTTTCTGCAGCATGAAAATTTTTATCTGATTGCCCCTGACATGAGCCGTACAGAAGAAATGCAGCAAAAACTGAATGCGTTCAGTTCTCTTCATCATGAATTCTTGCTCTGGTCTCCGGGATTTCATTCTCTTGATTCTGTTAAGAAAAACATGGCGGAGGCGGCTGATAATTTTCTGAATGACAGAGAAGAATATAAATTTTTAATTATTGATCGTCAGTCAGATGAACTCGTGGGCTGTATTAGCTTATTCATCAGAAATCGCGCGATTCCTTACTATGAAATCGGCTACTGGCTCGCTACCGATGTGTTGGGGAAAGGCATAATGTCTGAAGCATGCAAACAGGTCACAAACATAGCCTCAGCATTTTTGCAGGCAAAGAGAATCGAAATTCGTACGGCAGGACGTAACCTGCGCAGTCAGTCGGTTGCGTTGAAATGTGGTTTCAAACGTGAAGCCACTCTCGTGAACGAGCGCCTCGATGGCCTGGGGAGGATTGACGATACCTTTTTCTACAGATATGACTGTTGACTCAAACCGCAACGCTCTCAGATCGGGCTCTTGCGCCTTATCACCTTTCAGGACGGCGACTTTTTGTTGCCGGAATTGCGTTTGATCTTGTCTCTGTCATGTACAGTTTCACTGTAAATTACCCCGAATACAGGGATGCGGGTTTGGCTTTGATTTATGCACGATTGGGACAATCTTGAGATTGTTATCTTGCTCTACCACCCGGAAGGTCGAGACATAGGCTTTTCTTGTAGCCTTTTTATTCTCATCCTCTGCTTTTTATTTACTTCAATATAAGTGAAATATTCTTGCCCGTTTTCAAATCTAAATTTTGCTGGCTGAATACAAAAAAGACCTGCTTTTGGTTGTTTTTCAGCCGGGAAAATGACCTGCTTATTATACGTCAGTGCTGATACAACGTCTTCGCAATACCAGTCCCGGAAATAAAGCTCGCCGTCAGGACTCATTGTGGTATTTCTTCCCTGAAGTTTGAAGGGAAAATCACTGGCATGATGAATCCAGACGCGAGGATAAACGATGGAAGGACTAAAAACCGATCTTGCCAACGCTATTTCACCCAGTGTCATAAGCCTCTGACGCCCTTCATTATCACTCCTGCAATCCTCCATAATTTTTGGTTTCACTCTTTCAATGAGAGTTTCAGACTGGCAGCGTCTTAAGAGAACGTCCCCGATTCCCAACCTTTCGTGGACTTTAGCAAAAGCAGCCAGCGTCTCTGAGATTCATCACTCTCTTCCAGCAGCACGTTTCGAATAGCCGTTCAGCCTTCTGAACGTTCAAATAGACAGAAAAATAAAGGGTTTGCAAAATCCATTTCGCTGTGTCTTAATAGCGCATCGGTTTGGAACACAGACCTTATGAAGCAGTTTTAGTAAAGCAGTCCTCAGTTAAAGCGTTATCCAAAGATACCTTTCTTCGAGAGCCTCCTCCTAAGTGCCCAATAAGTAAATCTCAATGACAGGCCATAACCGCCGCACCTAGTGGCTCATCAATTAAGGAAATATCTATGTCTAACAAAATGACTGGTTTAGTAAAATGGTTCAACTCAGATAAAGGTTTTGGCTTCATTACTCCAGACGACGGTAGCAAAGATGTATTCGTACACTTTTCTGCTATCCAGAGTGATAACTACAAAACACTTGATGAAGGACAGAAAGTTTCCTTCACCATTGAAAATGGCGCTAAAGGTCCTGCAGCTGGCAACGTTACGCCGCTCTAACCTGCCTTCGTTATCAGCGGCGCTGACAACCTCGAGAAAGACATTGGTCTGCTCAGACCAGCTCTGCCGATAACAAAAAAACCCGCCTTGTGCGGGTTTTTTATTGCCTTGATGTCGTCCGCCCTCTGTTCTGCCTGTCCCCGCGGTCATCATTTAGCAGGCAATCCTGTAGGTAACACTCACGCCATTCCCCATCCCGTCATCTGGTAATGTCCTGCCCTACTCGTGTCCTTGTTTTTCTCACCATCGCCCTTACCGTCCCAGGCAGGATTAACAAAGATCGCTTTATAAAGCGGTATCTCGGGCATGCGCCATCACCCCGTAAGCGGCATGAAGCTGTCCAGAACAGTAACCGATTTTCATGACCAGGCCAGACGAGCAGCCAGCCGGATGAATCAGATGTCCTGAGGTGCGATAACATTGTGCGCATAAGGAATCAGGCGACTCTGCCGCCTGACATAGTGAGACCAGGATTCTCCGGCAGGCTCGGGATAACGTCTGTGTCTCATTGCCCTGAGCGTTTCGGCTATCAATCCCACTGATGCAGGATGATCGTATACGCACAGTGGTGATACATCCGTCCGACAGGTGTGGATACGTAAACATGCCCCGTCCTGTTCACATTTCACCCAGTCATCCATGGTCAGCGCCACCACATCAGTGGTGTCCCTGTTCACCCTGCGAATGTAAAGCAGGGTGCCGCGATCGGTGTCCACGCCAAAATACTGACCTCGTTTTGTATCTACCACCTGATGCGCGCGTGGGCTGAAACGATGGGGACAACTCAGAAGCGCAACCATGTGGCCGAGCACTTTACGGTGGCGTAATTTGCTTAATCCGGCTGAAATCAGCGGCACGGCAAAGGCAACCCAGATGGCAACGAAAAGCGACAGCGTCAGATAATCACCTTTCCTGAGCAGTGACGGGATAATGAACACTGAAGGTAAAGTGATTAACAACGCGCAGGGAAAACACGTCATCATGTAGATCCTGAATACCTTTCGCCACAGGGGCTCTTTAACAGGATTTACCCTTTCAACCTGACTCATTATGACCTCTTCTACACCTGTCAAATTGTTCGCCGGGTTACCTAACGCCCGGCAGAGAGAGTTCGGGATACTGTGAGCCAGAAACCACATCGTCTGGCCGCTTCATCACACGCCGGGAGCACGGAATGAAGCCTGACTGAGTCGCTCACTGCCAACAACAGTCTCCGTATTAACAAAACGCTGTACTGCTGTTACCCTTTGACAGCTGAGCATTCAGCTCGCTGGCGCTTTCCACGGGCGAAAAACCACCGGCACCCGAATCGGGTCATTCTGCCCTGCTCCTGTTTCCAGGCTACGACCAGTACCGTTTTCATGATGATGATTTTTCCATATATTTTTCCAGATACGCAATATAACTTTCTTATTTCGTCCTTAACCGATGTCAATGAAAGGCGCTAATTCCCCGGCTGAAGAAAATAATGAGCGACGCACTGGAATGCAGGCTTCTAAAAGAATTTGATTGATGTCAAAAAAGCATCGGCCATTTTTCACTGACGTTCGCTCTGGCCCACAGAAATAAAATATTGGGAGCATTCTTAAAGGGAGATTTTCTATGTCACTGATAATTTAAACATGTTTTTAAAAACAGTATTGACTCGGAGAATAAAACCCGTAGATTAGGTTCCTAACAGCACAGAAAAACGAGCATCATTGTTGTACTAATTGGGGTAAGCCATTTTGCATTAAAGGCCATGAAGTCTGTAGTTTGGGATGCAGTTCGCTTTAAGGCCATGTAGTGACAGTGCTGTGCAGCAAAGTGGTAGTAAAAGCGCGACGATGTAAGGCCTTGATTTACCCACCTCGTTGCTTCCCTGGATTCAGGTGAAGGCAACTGTAGTCAGGCAACGCATCAAAGAGTATATGTCGCGATGGGGAATGTACTTGTTTAAGACGCCATGCTTTAGTCATTAATAAAGATGGCAAGTGATATACCAGGATAACTAATGGGAGGTCTTCACGTTTTAATGCCCAATATTATCTGTAGCAAACGGGTGCATTTATACGCAGTATAAATTGCAGTAGTCATTTAGTAAGTTCATTAATGTCAAATCTGAAGTCTGAAGTACCTTAAAAGCCCTGACTGCAATGGTCAGGGCTTTTAACATTTCTCAGAATATTAACCTCATCCATTTACAACCCGGCGCAGGTTTACATCAGCACCCTCGTAAAAAACGCCCGGTTGCTCGCCTTGAATATGCTCATAGCGCGAACAGCGTGATCCCCAGACAGAATAAATCTCAGGATACCGACCTTCCTCCTGACCTTTTTAAAAAGCTCTACAACAGTATTTTCAATAAGCTGCATGGCTGTAGGTGAGCGCATAGCTTGCTCACTCACGGATAAACTGCGCTTCGCACTGGCGGGCAATCTCCCACAGTCTGTTACGAATGACCTGCTTAAGTTGCAGCGTGGACTGCGATTGGGGGCGATCTCGACGGCTGATCAGCATCACTTCAAACGGCAACGGTTGTGCGACAGGGAGCAATTTTAACTGGTCGGCATAACGGCAAGCCGTGAACAGATCCACGACACCCACGCCGCCGCCCGCCAGTACCATATCCGCAATGACCGAGTAGGTTTTAATCGACAGCGACACGGCGGGATTCAGTTTTTTATCGCGCAGCGCACGGTGCAGGACGCGCCCAAGCGGGTCCTGTGTCTGCATCATCAGCAGGTTATTACTGCATAACCATTCCAGCGTAACGGGCTCGTGCTGGGGATGATTAAGTGGCAGCAGCGCCACCATCGAAGACTGAAACAGCGGTTCGGCCAGCAGATCGGCGTCCACCTGCTGACCAAAGACCAGCGCGAAATCCAGCTGATTATCCAGAATCATCTGGCACAGGGTATTAAAGTGCTCCGTGACCAGTTCGACACTGACCGAGGCCACCTGTTGCCGCCAGGTGACCAGGGCGGGAGCCAGTACCATTTGACCAAAAGCGTGAGCTGCACCGACGCGGACTGTCTGTCCTTCGCCGCGTCGCAGTTGTTCAGTGAGTTGAGTGATGGATTGTAAGCGTTGGTAGAGATCTTCCACCTCCGGCAGCAGCCGTCGCCCTTCTGCCGTGACGCTCATGCCCTGTATACGCCGTTCGAACAGCGCAAATCCCAGTTGCTGTTCCGCGTGATTCAGCACCCGGCTGACATTCGGTTGCGACACGTTAAGCAAGCGCGCGGCTGCGCTAATGCTGCCGGTCTGAACGATGGCCTGAAAGACTTCTATGTGGCGGAGCCGCATCATTATTTACCCTAAGTGGATTCATCTGCCCGCAGGCCGTTGTCAGAAGCCTTTATTAACTGTTAGCGCGCAGAACCGCCAATGTCTGAATCACAGTGTACACCTGTAACATCGTTTATCTCGTCAGGCCTACCGGCAAACCGGACCGGCGCGCTCTGTTACGCGGTTCTCCGTTCCCTGCCCTGGATGGCGCGCAATCAAATGTGTCGTGATCGCGGCATGGCAATCCCTGCTCTATTCCTGCTTTATTGCAAAAATTGTACCGTAACGCTGGCGAAGCCGCCCACTGTGGCGTTTAGCTGCCGATCGGGGTGATGTTGCATGTATGCGCGGAAAATAATGGGGAAAGGGAGCCAGACCGGGCCGGTTTTTGCCCATCCCGGCCGACCGCACCCGTGTTGGCAATCTGGCAGGACAGGTATTCGCACCACGAGGGTGCAACGAAAGGCGCATGGCGGGAGCAACGGTGTTCAGGCGCTGTTGTGCTGCAGCGCGGCTGACCCGGCGGTCATCCGCGTGTGCGCGTGATTAGCAGGCACGGCCTGGCGGTCGCCAGACCGTGGGGTTGCAGGAGACAGTCCAGGTGAGCGCCAGAGGGACGAACATCGTCTCTGCCCTGACGTCACGAAAATCCTTCTCTACGATTGGGTACTCGCCAGATAAGAAAACGCGCTGAGCAGGCTGATCACCGTATCCATTCGCTCCGCCTGATATTCCACAGTCACCGCATCAATGCGCGTAACGCCCGGAATCAGGCTAAACAGATCGGCCAATAGGGGTTTGCTGGCCTGAAGCTGCATGCAATAAGGTGCCGTCAGGCGCGTCGTGCTGACCGAAGGTTGCTGTTGTAGCGCAGCCCTTGCAGCGGCGCATATCGCACGTTGTGCCGCTTTGGGACTGATGGACTCCGCGCAGGTATGGGAAATAGCGCGTTTTACACAGACATAATCAACCGTGGGATAAAATTCTGCTATCCAGTGCTGGAGCTGATCGTCGCCCGTGACCAGCAACAGTGGCGTGCCATGCTCGGCGGCGGCGGCGGCATAAATGTCGGTTTCCCCCATCACCAGGCCATTGATATGGATACGCCAGAATGCACGGCCATTAATGGTGTGCGCCAGTACGCCAGATTCGCCTGCCGCGCTGTGATAGCCCACCAGAAATAATCCATCGAAGGTTTGCTGCTCTATCCCTTCAACCATCGACAGGCCGCGAGGTTTGCCCTGCACCAGTCGGGCGCGCGGGTCAATATTTTCCGCACGCAGATTGGTCATTTGCGCATGGCTGTCGGCAACCACCACCTCCGTTGCGCCCCCCGCGAACGCGCCCTCAATCGCGGCATTCACTTCCTGTTCCATCAGTCCCCGGGCCAACTGATATTCCGGGTTGCCAGGCGTGCATTGCTCCGGGCGCATCACGCCCGCAATACCTTCAATATCAGCAGAGATAAAAATTTTCATGCGGTTAATTTGTCCAGAATCTGAGTCAGTGAGGGGCGATGGTGACCACGAAAGCCGGTAACAGCCTCCGCGCTCAACAACGCATCCAGTACAGCCTGTTCGGTTGCATCGGCGGCGGCGGCAAGCAGCGGCTCCAGCGTGTCGTCCTGCGGCGGTTGCGGCAGAGGGTGCGTTGAGAACGCCAGCGCAATATCACCCGATCCATGGCCCCAGTAACTGCCCAGCCGTCCAAGGCCGGCACCGGCACGCTTCGCGATGCGCTTCAACTGGCGCGCATCCAGCGGCGCATCCGTGGCCATAATCACAATGACAGAACCGGCATCACGCTGCGGCGCGTCACCCGCCAGTAGCGGCGCAATCCTTTCACCCAGCCGCACACCGTCAAGCGTGAGTGCGCTAAGCGTGCCAAAATTCGCCAGCACCAGCACCCCGAGCGTTGCGTTGAGCGATGGAATAACACGCGAGGCCGTGCCAATCCCGCCCTTAAGGTTAAAACAGCTCATTCCGCGCCCTGCACCGACGCTGCCGCGCGCAAAGTCGGCCGCAGCCGTGTGCAGTGCTTCCTGCGCCATCGCCTCGCTGATGGCCAGCGCCTGGATATCATTGAGCCAGCCATCATTGCACTCCAGCGCCAGGGGATTCACCGTGGGCAACGTCCGCCCCAGCTCCGGATTACGACTGATGGCATCCCGTACCAGCGTGGTAAACAGGGTGCCCACCGCCAGCGTGTTACTGAGCAAAATCGGCGTCTGCAACACGCCAAGCTCCTCGACCTGGACCAGCCCGACCGGTTTCGCAAAGCCGTTCAGGACGTCGGCCCCGCATGGCAACGGCGTGAGAAACAGATTGTCGCCCGGCGGTACGATAGCCGTTACGCCAGTCTGCCTCTCTCCGTCATTCAGCGTGTAATGTCCAACGCGCACACCGGCAACATCGCTGATTCGATTGGTGGGCCCACATGCGCTGCGCGGCTGCCCTAACGTTCGCGCATTACGCCAGCGATCCAGCAGCAGATCGCACTGCAATTGTTGAAAATCCATGGTTAGCCCTTGAGTTTCGGGTCGAGCGTGTCGCGCAGCGCGTCTCCGAGCAGGTTAAACGCCAGCACGGTGATGAAAATCGCCAGTCCCGGAAACACGCTCATGTGCCATGCGCCCGCCATCATCATGCTACGGCTCATTGCCAGAATATTACCCCATTCAGGGACATCCGGTTCCGGCCCCAGGCCAATAAAGCTTAAGCCCGCCGCGGTGAGGATACTGGTGCCAATGCGCATAGTGAAATAGACAATCACGCTGGAAAGCGTGCCGGGCAGAATATGGCGCAGGATAATGATTCTGTCTGGTGCACCGGCACAGCGAACGGCTTCAACATAGGCAGCCTGTCTTAATGAGAGCGTCGAAGCACGTACAATACGGGCAAACACGGGAACGCTAAATACCGCGACCGCGATAATCACATTGTTCAGGCCCGTACCAAGAAGCGCCACCACCGCAATGGCCAGCAACATGCCAGGAAACGCGAACAACACGTCGGCACCGCGCATGATCAGCATATCAACCCAACCGCCGTAATAGCCTGCCAGTAAACCCAATACGACCCCGACAATCATGCCGAGCGTTACGGACAACACGCCAACATAGAGCGAGATTCGCGCCCCATAGATAATGCGACTGAGCAGGTCGCGCCCCAGTTCGTCGGTTCCCATCCAGTGTGCGGCGCTGGGCGGCGACGATAACGCCATCCAGTCCGGTGCCATCGGGTCCCAGGGTGCCAGCCAGGGGGCAAAGATCGCCACCAGGATCAGCAGCAGCACAAATCCGCCCGAAACCAGCGCCAGAGGGTTACGCACAAAGGCATGCAGGAAATCACGCCACGGCGAACGGATGACCTGTGGCGGGTTTTCAGTCAGCGATTGCATACTCATCTTGGCTCCTGTCGCAGACGAATGGCCGGATTGACGACCGCATACAGCAGATCGACCAGCAAATTAATCACAATAAATTCGAACACGAACAGCATCACCAGCGCCTGAATGACCGGTTGATCCTGCGCCTTGATCGACTCAATCAACAGCCAGCCTAACCCCGGCCAGTTGAAGACGCTTTCCACGACAATGGAGCCGCCCAGCAGAAAACCGAACTGCAAACCCAGCATGGTAATCACCGGGATGAGTGCATTGCGCATCACATGTTTCCACGTCACCAGGCGGTTACGCAGTCCCTTGGCTCTTGCGGTGCGCACGTAATCTTCCTGCGCCACTTCAAGAAAGGCCGAGCGGGTAAACCGCGCCATTACCGCTGCCACAGAAGCCCCCAGCGTAATGGCAGGCAGGACAATATCGCTGGCCTTGTTAAAGCCGCTGACGGAGAACAGCCCAAAGGGCATCGCGACGAACTGGATAAGCAACAACCCCAACCAGAAGGCGGGCATGGAAATACCGCCAACCGCCATGCTCATCAGCGTCCAGTCTTGCCATTTTCCCCGCTTCAGTGCCGCCAGCACGCCCAGCACCAGGCCGAGAATCACGGACCAGGCGAAACCCGCTAAGGCCAGCCACAGGGTTGGCATGAAGCCCTGCTTAATCACCTGCAGCACCGGTTGCTGGGTTCGGTACGTCGTGCCAAGATCGCCATGCAACAGGCTATCGATCCAGTGGACATACTGCTGCGGTAGAGAATCGTTCAGCCCGAGATGCTGTCGCGCCGCTTCGACGGCCTCAATGGGCGCATCCGGTCCCGCGTAGATGCGCGCCGGGTCGCCCGGCAGCAGCTTGATAAAACCGAAAACCAGCAGCGAGACCACCAGCAAAACCGGGATCATCTCCAGTAATCGGCGAATGATGTATGCAAACATGCCATTCCTTGAAATGAGGTGCGACGGGCACCCTCAGGTTTCTTGCCCGCACAGGGCAAAGAACCTGAAGGCGATCCGCGTCTTATTTAAACGACGCCTGAGTGAAGAGCAAATTGCCATCCGGCAGCATCGAAACGCCGTTCAGGGTGCTGCGTTTGCCAACCAGATTGTCGGGTGTGCCAAGGAAAGCCACTGGTGCATCCTTCCATAACAGCGTCTGCGCTTGCGCATAGGCAATGCCACGCTTTGCCGGATCGGCCGTCGCCAGCCCGGCGGCAATCGCTTTATCGACATCAGGATTGCTGAAATAAGAGACATTGTACGAGGTGGGTACCCAGGATTCTGTGGCAAACAGCGGACGCAGCGCCCAGTCGGCATCGCCTGTGGACGTCGACCAGCCGCCATAATAGAGGTCAAACTCTGCCTTTTTCGGGTCCTGTACGCCCCACAGCTTAGCGTTGCGCGTCCCCGAATCCATTGGTGTCACCGTGGCACGAATGCCCACCGTGGCCAGTTGCGCTTTCAGCACCTGAGCGGCGCGCACGCTGGCCGTCGCATTGGTGACCCAGAGCTTAAGGTCCAGACCATCAGGATAGCCCGCCGCTTTCAGCAACGCTTTGGCCTTGTCCGGTGCATAGTGGTAATCCGGATCGGTTTGTTTCTGATAGAACTGAACCCCTTCCGGCATTGCGGATGTGGCCGGTTTGCCCAAACCGGCAAAGGCCACCTTCAGCCACAGATTACGGTCAATTGCATAGTTGATTGCCTGACGCACACGAACATCCGCCAGCGGCTTGTGCTGCGTGTTAATCGCCATGTAATAAAGATAAATGCTGGGATCGCGCTGAATCGAAAGTTTGCTGTCCTGCTTCACGGCAGCGATCAGATCGGAAGGCAACGGCCAGATGGCATCCACCTGACCCGATTTTAACGCTGCCACCCGTGTGGCATCTTCCGGGCTGGGTGAGAAAATGACATGATCGACTTTTGGCCATCCCTGCTGCCAGTAACCGTCATACTTCGCCAGCGTCACCGCTTTGCCCGGTGTCCAGTTAACAAATTTAAACGGGCCGGTTCCCACCGGATGCAGTCTAAGTTGAGCTTCGTCCGGATACTGCTTCAGAATCGACGGGCTCCACATCACCGCAGAAGGATGCGCCAGCGTGTTAATAAAGGCACCAAACGACTGATTGAGATCGATTTTGACCTGGTCGGGTGCCAGCACCGTGACCTTGGCGATCATTTTGTACAGGCTGTTGCGCTTGAGCCCTTTTTTCTGGTCGGCGAGGCGATCAAGGTTGGCTTTGACGGCGTCGGCATCAAACGGCGTACCATCCTGAAAGGTAACGCCTTTACGCAGCGTCAGCGTAAATTCCGTCGCACTGTCGTTGGAGGTATAACCGGTCGCCAGCCAGGGCTGCAGCTTCATGTGGGCATCAAACTGGAACAGGCGCTCAAAGATGCCGCTCTGCACCGAGTAGCTGACATTATCGGAGGTATCGTGCGGGTCCAGTCCGGTAATATCGGCATACATTGAAATACGCAGATCCTGGGCCTGCGCGGTCATGACCAGCGTCGTCGTCAATGCGAGGGCGAGCGAAGTACGGCGAAACAGTGTTTTCATAAAATCTCCTGGTCGTTGAGGATTATCGCAATGCAATGCCGTCAGCAACCCAGTGCTGGGGCGCAACCTGCCGATAACGGGGTTTAGTGACCGTTTCACCCACCTTTCGCAACGGCGAAGGGATTTCGCTGTCATCGAAAATACGGGGCTGACGGTTCTCGGGGTCCGCTACCGGCACGGAGGCCAGCAGACGTTGGGTATAAGGATGTTGCGGCTGATTAAATACCGACTGGCGCGGCCCAAGCTCCACAATCTGGCCGAGGTACATCACCGCCACGCGATTGGCAATACGCTCAACGACCGCCATATCGTGAGAAATGAAAATCCATGCCACGCCGGTTTGCTGCTGGAGGTCCATCATCAGATTGACCACCTGTGCCTGAATCGAGACGTCAAGGGCCGATACCGCTTCATCAGCAATAATCACTTTCGGTTTCAGCGCCATCGCGCGGGCAATGGCGATACGCTGGCGCTGGCCGCCAGAAAATTCGTGCGGATAACGACGCGCGTGCTCGGGCAACAGGCCGACACTTTTCAGCAACGCATCGATTTGTGAAGAAGCCTGCTCCAGCGAGGACACCATGCCATGTAACAGCAACGGCTCGGCAATGGTGAACCCCACGGTCAGGCGCGGATTCAGTGAGGCATAAGGGTCCTGAAACACCATCTGAATTTCACGGCGGAGCGGCTGGAAGGCCGCCTCTTTCAGGTGCGAAATTTCCTTTCCTTCGAAGTGAATGCTTTCGGCATCACTGTTGATCAGGCGCATCAGCGCACGCCCGGTGGTCGATTTGCCGCAGCCGCTTTCACCCACGATCGCCAGGGTTTCACCCGGCCACAGGCTGAAATCAATCTGCTCAACCGCATGCACATGATGTGTATGGGTCGAGAAAATGCCGCTGCGAATGGGATAGTAGACTTTCAACCCGCGCACATCCAACAGCGGCGCACTGTCGTAGCGAGCGGTATGCTGCTCGTCTTGTGCCGCGTGCCGGGCACCGAGCAGGGGAAAGCGTTGCGGCCACGCATAGTCGCGCATATCGCCCAGTTTCGGCACAGCCGCCAGCAGCGCTTTAGTGTACGCGTGCTGCGGGGCGGCAAAAATCTCTGATACGGTGCCCTGCTCGACCACTTCGCCCCGCAGCATGACCACGACGCGATCCGCGATTTCAGCCACAACGCCCATATCATGGGTGATAAACAGAACGGTCATCTGCTTCTCGCGTTGCAAATCACGCAGAATATGCAGAATGCGTGCCTGCACGGTGACATCCAGCGCCGTGGTAGGTTCATCGGCAATAAGAAGTTGCGGATCACATGCCAGTGCCTGCGCAATCATCACTCGCTGGCGCATTCCGCCGGAGAGCGCGTGCGGATAGCTCTTCATCACACGATCCACATCGGCGATACGCACCTGTTGAAGCAATTCACGTACGCGCGCATGGGCCTGTTTCTTGTCGTACTGTTGATGATCGCGTAAGGCTTCAGTGAGTTGATCATCGATGCGCAGCACCGGATTCAGCGAGGTCATTGGCTCCTGAAAGATCATCGCCATTTCACGACCACGCAACGTGCGGCGCTGAGCATCATCCAGTGTTTCCAGCGCATGCAGTTTCCCGCCGCGATCGCGAAACTGCATACTGCCGCGATCGATACGGCCGCTGTTCGCCAGCAAGCCCATCACGGCGAGCGAAGTGACTGATTTACCTGAGCCGCTCTCACCCACTACGGCGACAATTTCTCCCGGATTAATGGCGAAACTGATGCCTTTCAGTGCCTGGTTCTCACCACTGCGCCCACGAAATGAGACGCTGAGATCCCGAATGTCAAGCACCGGTGCTGAACAGGCGGCACCTGCAACTGGGGAAGTGTGTCGTGTGTCCGTCATGGTCGCCTCGTCGCGTTATAGCCAGATACGGCCTTCGGAGTAGTTCAAAAAGGGAGAGCTGTCGGCGGCAAGCCAAATAGGCCCATCTAAGTCGACGTGCTCTGCGTTGACCGCCACGGGCAATGCGGCTTCCATCGCCAGTGATGAGCCCAGCATGCAGCCGACCATGATGCGCATATTCTGCTTTTGCGCTTCATCGACCATCGCCAGCGCTTCCGTCAGGCCACCGCACTTATCCAGTTTGATGTTGATCATCTCGTAACAATTACGCAGTCCGGCGATATCCTCCCGCGTATGGCAACTTTCATCAGCACAGACGGGAATCGGATGATGGAAACGTTGCAGGTCATGATCCTGACCGGCGGGAAGCGGTTGCTCGACCATCGCGATGTTATAAGCCTGAAGCGCCAGCAGCAGGCTTTCCAAATCCATACCTGACCAGGCTTCGTTGGCATCGATAATGAGCGTGGCGCGCGGTGCCGCAGCGCGAATTGCCGCCACTTTTTCCAGCACCGCATCACGGTCGAGCTTAATTTTGAGCAGGATGACACCACGAGATACGGCATCCGCCGCCGCCAGCGCCATATTTCCCTGGGTATCGAGGCTGAGGGTTTCCGCTGTGACCACCGACGATGGCTGAGAACAGGCACTGATTTGCCACAGCGTTTGGCTGGCGCGGGCGGCATCCAGGCGCCACAGCGCACAATCCAGCACGTTACGCGCGGAACCGGCGGGTAAACGGTGTTGCAGATCGTGGCGGCTCAAGCCTGCTTCAACGTCAGCGCGTACCGCTTCAAGCTCGGCCTGAACGCTGTCTGGCGTCTCATCGTAGCGCGCCGTCGGCGTACATTCGCCTTGCCCAATGAAGCCGTTTTGCTCAAGCGTGACACGGATAACCGTCACGCTGGTACGCACACCGCGCGAGATAGCAAAGGGCCGCGCCAGCGGCAGCGCTACCACGTCAATCTGCAACTGTCTCATCTCAACCACGCTCCTGCAGCAGCGCGGCGATCTCGTCAATACCAAAACGCACCGGGTCCGTTGCCGGTAAACCAAACTCGGCGCTGATTTCGGCGCAATAGGCACGCGCTTCTTTTTCAGGATAATTAGAGGTGTTAATGGCAAAGCCAGCCAGCTGGACAGACTCACTGGTCACCTGCGCGGCGCGCAGATTGGCTTCAACGCACGCTTTCAGGCTGACCATGGGCTGATGAGGCAAATGGCGCATATGAGGGCGACCCATTTCATGACACATGACCAGCCAGTGCGGTTGTGCACCGTGCATGAGTCCCATACTGACGCCCGCATAAGAGGGATGGAACAGCGAACCCTGGCCTTCAACGATGTCCCAGTGGTCATCATCATTAGCCGGGGACAGCGCTTCCGCCGCACCGGCAATAAAATCAGCGATGACCGCATCCACCGCAATCCCTTCACCCGCAACCAGAATGCCGGTCTGCCCCGTGGCACGAAAATCTGCTTTCATTCCGCGCTCGCGCATCGCCGCTTCCAGCGCCAGTGAGGTGTACATTTTGCCCACTGAACAGTCTGTACCGACCGTGAGTATTCGCTTACCTGTGCGCTTCTTACCGCTGCCCACATTGAGCTTCGGACGCATATGACGTAAGTCAAAAAGCTCCACACCAAACGTCTTAGCAAGCGTTACCAGTTCAGGTTCGTCCACCAGACGATGATGTAATCCACTGGCAACGTTCATGCCCGCTTCGATGGCACTTTTCACCGTCGCCAGCCAGTGTTCTGGCAGATAACCTCCTGCGTTGGCGGTACCCAGCACCAGGGTTTTTGCGCCGCGCGCTTTGGCGCGGGGGATGTCGAGCTCATCCAGACCCAGGCTGACAGTGCAGCCCGGCAGTTTAATTTCGCCAACGCACTGTTCCGGCCGCCAGATATGAATACCGCGCGCCGTTTTCGCCGCGAGTGGATCGGTAACATCACCAAGAAAAAGTAAATAAGGTTGTGGGATTAGCATGAGATTTCTCGTTTCAGACAAAGGTAAGGTTCTGAAACCACTATTTCATGCGTTCTGAAAGGTGACGAATGCTTGTTTAGTAGCAGGGTATAACGGCAGGCTATAGTCAGATAAAAAAGTGATGGTAACCCTGTTATTTCAACGCATGAGGATATAATTCGTTCCCAATAAAAGGCGAGCTATAGGAAAATCATTCAGCCAGAGGTGTGCGAAACACTCGCCATGTTCATCCCCAAAGTGTCGTCCAAAAACGTTGTAGGTGTTTCATCTTATTGAGGACTTAACCGTGGCATAGAGGTTATCCTGATATACAGACAGGCTAAATCATGGTGAATGCGAGGGGCTTTTTTCAACCCTGTAAGAGATTCTCTGCGATGATGTCTGCTTTGTGCCAGAAGCAAACGTTGCTGACCCAAGAATGTACTAATCTGCGGAGAGCAAGCCAGAGTGTATAGCAATGGAGTGAAACTTATGAGAATTGTTGAGATATTGCAGTACACCCTAAAACCCGGTACCGGTCAGAAGTTTCATCAAGTCATGGTAGACATAAGTGTTCCTCTGCATCATGAGGCGGGTATCGATGTCGTTGTATTCGGTTGCTCACTGCATGACGAGGATTCGTACTACCTGATTCGGGCATTTGATGACATTGAGCATATGGAGGCATCGCAGGAAGCATTTTACGGGAGTGAGGCTTGGCAGAATGGACCTCGAACAGCAATCATCGAACGGATCAAAACTAGCGTGAAGGCAGTCATAACTTTGCCTGAAACGGTGGTTGAAGGACTGAGAAATCAAGTAACGACTGGCTTTTATTAAATACGAGCGAATGGCAAAATCGCGGCAGAAGCGCTACTCAATGTACTGGCTGAAACGCAGAAGATAACCATCCGGATCCTGCACAAGAAACTCTCGCTGGCAGGCAATTTTTTCTCCGATGTTGTAGTGATTATCACAGAAGTAGCCATAATAACACTTTACTGCCAGCAAAGTTTTTTTCTCGCTTTTTACAGAATTCACAATCGCAAGTTAGAGTTAAAAATGTCATTTAGATGTCCGCTTAGTGCCAGAAGCGGACATTTTGTCTCTCTATTCAGACTGCCAAATCAGTAAACCACTTTATACTCACTGATTAGCCTCGATGTGTGCGCTGTGTTGCCGTTATTGCAATCACATCCTAAGAAGATTTCTGAGAAACGCAATTAACTTCAATGATATTATATACAAAGGAAACGCTGAGAAACCGGGGTAAAGTTTGGATGTCATTAAGCCCTGAACCGTTTTGCGGTGCATCACATAGCAATCACCTATCCCTGAGGTAACTATATGGACTTTACGGAATATCAAGAAGAAATAATCGAAGATGTTAAATCTTGCCTTGAAAACTTACAAGTCCAACCCATTTTATTCATGGGTGCAGGTATTTCACAACGATATATAAAAGCGCCTGACTGGGAAGGTCTATTAAAGCAACTTGCGGAAATATGTCCCTTGATCAAACGCCCTTATGGTTACTACAGCCAAACAAAGGGTGATAACAAGCCATTGATTGCTAGCGACTTTTGTGAGTTCTATGCTGAATGGGCTTGGGATGATGGCAAGGATCGCTATCCAAAGACATACTTTGAAGGATCGACTTCAAAAGATATTTATATCAAGCATGAAATTGCATCCATTCTGAATGAATTATCAAACTCCGTTGATTTCTCGAACATGGAATATACAGAAGAAGTTCAGAAATTAAGGAAAGTAAAACCTCATGCAATAATCACAACAAATTATGATGATACATTAGAAAAAATATTTGACAATTATCAGGCAATAGTTGGTCATAACGTTGTTAAAGTGAATTATTCATCTTATGGCGAAATCATGAAAATTCATGGTAGCAGTCATGAAGTTGAAAGTATTGTTATTACAAATGAAGATTATGTTGATTTCTATAAACGTAAGAAATATATCAGCGCTAAGTTGCTAACATATTTTGCTGAACATCCCTTGTTTTTCTTTGGGTACAGTATCAATGATGAAAACATAAAAGCAATTCTCTCTGATATAGATGAAATCATCGCTCCCAATAATGCATTGATCCCAAATATTTATCTTGTCTCCTTCAGTAAGGATTGCGAGGCTACTGGTTCTCATCAGAAGGAATTGCTAATCGGTGTTGGTGAGAATAAAAGCATTCGAATCAAGGTGATATACGCAAATGATTTTGGTTGGATTTTTGATGCGTTATCATCTAATACACCGGAAATTAGCGTTAATCCAAAACTTGTGCGTGCATTTCTAGCCAGAACGTACACATTCGCATCTGAGTCCCTTGTTAAACAAGAGCTTCCATACGATTTTGAGATGTTCCGCAATATTGCAGAGCATGATGATGCATTAGCAAAAATGTATGGTATCGCTGAACTCAATAATGGTCAGGCACTAAATGCTAGTTTCCCTTATACAATGTCTGATCTGGCAAGAATTCTCGACATGGGATCGTGGCACTATGTTAATCAAGAATTCGAAAAATTAAGAAAACTAACCGACTTCAACATTAAAGCATCAGACAACAATTATCATGTTTTCATTAAATCTGGGAAAAGTGGCGTCGGAAAATACTCATCTGAGGCACTTGACTTATTGCGAAAATCAATAAACGGGGAGAGATTTGAGTTAAACCCATAATTTAAGATGATGCACACAATGACGTTATATTAAAGAGGCAGCTGCGGGAGACTTTTTTGCAGCGGCTTTTTCAATAAATGGGCATTCCTAACGAGTCAGTGATTAGATATTTTCACTGAACCTTGACTTGTCTACCTGAGTTAAATAGTTTTTTACAGTTGTTTTACGTCCGCTCCTCGCTTATAGCTGAAATCTGGGATGTACGCAGTCCGCTCCGTGCCAGAAGCGGTAGAGGTCTATAATTCAAAGGGGAACAGGTCAGATTTTATGAGGTGGATAGAATATGAAACGTAATTACAAATATGGTGATAAACCAATCCGTATAACAACCGTTGAAATTGTTGGTAGAGAGTTTGGCGGCAAAGCTACTGCTACTCAAGTTGATGTTGTTTTGAAAAAGCTTTACCCTCATTACAAAGATAACACTTATCTAAATCTGGTTGTGAATTCAGTTAACTGTAATCGTGGTCACTGGAGTTTTAACAGGACTGCCAGACGTACAGATGACGTTACTCATCGTCATCACGAGTATGATCGTCTTTTCAAGCGTGGGAATCTGTTCGAGATCTATGATCCAAAACTTCACGGTGTGTTTGAAATCTATAAAAATGCAGACGGCAAATGGCTGACACGTTCAGTTAAAACAGAATTTGAAAAAGCAGTAGAGATAGCATTGAAGCAGACCTCATTTAAACGCAGGGAAACCCTTGCTACAGCAAGCACTACACCTGAAAGAGTAATAGTCAGCAGTTACGCTTTTAAGCGTAATCCACTAGTAGTTGCTGAAGTTCTGTCGCTGGCAAATGGTAAGTGTCAGAACTGTCTACATGACGCACCATTTAAACGGGAAGATGGAACACCTTTTCTTGAAATACATCATGTTGAATGGCTTTCTAAGGGTGGTGAAGATTCTGTTGAAAATGCTATTGCGCTCTGTCCGAACTGTCATCGTGAAGCACACTACGGCGGTCTACTATTAAGCAGAATAAATAAAAAATAGCAGATAATAATCTGCTACTCATAACCGAATAGGCTTCTTAATTAACAAATTATTCATCTACTGTAGGATAACGGCTAACTTCCGCTTTTCGCTCATAGCGGACTGACATGCCTCAACAGCTTACCCCTGCTTTTACCAGGCTGGACGACGTTGCCTTAACTCGTTTCGAGTAACGTCGTCAGCAGGCAAGCCGCGCAGCGGTACGACAGCAGAATTTAATAGTTACAATATTTTAATAACAGGCGCAGGATTAGGCCGGCGAACCGGCCTGAGGCATTATCAGATGGCGCAATAAACGCGCGCTTCACGTGGCGTGTAAATACCAAACGTCACCACGCTCAGTAAGCTATTAACAAACGTCTGCTGCACTTCAACCCGACTAACCTTTTCCTGGCCGCCGCACACCTGCGCCGCATCAATGCTCTTATGCTGACCGATACCTGAAATAAAGAACGGCTGGCTTGTGGTTTTCGTCGCCGCGCCAACTTGATTCTGTTTCATTACGAAAGTCTGCTGCGCACAGCCGGTTAAACTCAAAGCCAACAACGCCGCAACACAAAGCTTGTTCATAAATATCCTTATTGCTTGAAATGAAAACATAAATGCTGAGTGAAATCATCACTCAGCCAGCAATCAGGTTATCGACAACGAAGGCGGAAACATGAGAAAAATTTTTGGATGAGGACTGTTCTTCTCACCCGGCGCCGCACCAAAGCTCTATTCAAACTCACGCTGCAGCGACTTATACTTCTCGCTCATAGCGGACCCTGGCCTGCCGTTAGTCCGCTTTGTGCTGTGAGTTCAATGGGTCGATGCAACGCTATCCTTAATCAAGGGGGACGTTGCCATGAAACGAAGAACTCGGATTAACTACACGCCAGAGCAGAAGGCGATTATCTGGGACAGATATAAGCAAG